>Ga0126369_10000218_pt1 | contig 36557 bp, 32 predicted proteins | sample PanSoiMetaPlot_1_FD_109646 | JGI IMG/M metagenome (GOLD analysis project Ga0126369, IMG submission 109646) | Tropical forest soil microbial communities from Panama - MetaG Plot_1 | ecosystem: Environmental > Terrestrial > Soil > Tropical forest > Bulk soil | place: Panama | collected 2016-02-17
AGGTCGTGGTGGGTCCCATGGAATGGGTTCATGATCGGATCGATTCGCGTCGGGACAAGTCGGCCGATCGTGGGAACGATCATTTGCAGGAGTTGTTCCGAGGCGCCGTGGAGGTCGTAGACGAAGGTCCGCGCCCAGTCCGCATGCGTGGCGCCAGAGAATTCCTGCACGGCTTCACTCTCGGCTCGGTCCGCGTGCTCCTGCAAGTAGGCGTCACCCATTGCCCTGACTAGAGATCTCGATTGTTCAGTAGCAGGTCGCGAAATTCCTGATCGTCAGTCATTGGTCGCGGTGCTACCCACTATGCCGGCAGTCGAAACGTTCTGTCACGGAACCGTGCTCAGGCGGTTTCGTCGTAGAGCGAGCGCAGCATCGCCTCGTACGCGTCGGACGGGCTCAGGTGTGCGTACACGCGGTGGATCATGACGAGGTTGGAGTGGCCCAGGATGTCGGCGAGCTGGATCGGGTTCATGCCGCGCGCGAGCTGGTGCGTGGCGAAGCTGTGACGCAGTAGATGCGGGTGCAGGCGCTTGCCGATGCCGGCCACCTTGGCGACGTTGCGCAGCATCTGCGGTCGCGCTCCAGCGCGTCCACGGCGCGGAGCTTGACCAGCTCGCCCACGCGGATGCCCGTGTCGGCCAGCGTCCGGACGATGAGCTTGTCCCGCTCGCTCTTGGCCGCGTCCTCGAGGCGGTCGATCTCGTAGCGGCTGAGCACGTCGATCAACGTCCTGGGCAGGCGCGGAAGCTGGGTCTTCACGCTGCCGACCTCCCCTTCCTCCCTGGCCCACGCCAGCATGGAGTTGATGGGCCGGAGGCAGCTGATACCGCTGGAAGTGAGTTGAGAGTGAGATGCTGGTGGGCGGCGACGGGATCGAACCGCCGACCTCTAGCATGTCAAGCTAGCGCTCTCCCGGCTGAGCTAGCCGCCCGACCGTCAGCGGCTCCGCCCGCGTCCCCCATGGGACCGGCTGAGCCAGCAGGATGCTTATTCTAGTCTGCGATGCCCTCCGCCACCCGAGCTCCTTCGCGGCCGGCCTCCTCCCCCACCGCCCCAACCGCGCACGTCTCCGCACCAACCCTGGCCGGCCCCGTCGCCCCGAGCATCGCACCCCTGCCCCTGGCGTCTTGACGGCTGGGGTCGACTGGCGGCGGAACCTCGCCGCGCTGTGGTTCGCGCAGTTCACCGCGATCTTCGGCTTCTCCTTTGCCTTTCCCTTCCTGCCGGTCTACCTCCGGCAGCTCGGCGTGCACGAGACCGGGCAGCTCGCCCTCTGGACGGGCGTCGCCGGAGGCGCGTCCGGCGCCGCCCTCGCCGTCATGAGCCCTCTGTGGGGGGTCCTCGCCGACCGCTACGGACGCCGCGCCATGCTCCTGCGGGCGATGGTCGGCGCCGGGCTCACCGTCGGGCTGATGGGCTTCGCGCGCGGGCCGCTCGACCTCGTGCTGCTGCGCCTGATCCAGGGCGCCACCTCCGGTACCGTCCCCGCCGCGACCGCCCTGGTCGCCAGCGGCACCCCGCGCCACCGCGTCGGCTGGGCGCTCGGGGTCCTCAGCTCCGCCGTGGCCGTGGGCAGCGCCCTCGGGCCGCTGGTCGGCGGGCTGGCGGCGGCCGCCTTCGGGATCCGCTCCATCTTCCTGGGCGGCGGCGTCCTCCTGGCCATCGCCACGCTGCCCGTCCTCCTCATCGTGCGCGAGGCGCCGGTCCGGCGCAGCGAGGAGGAGCGCGGCCCCGTCATCGAGCTGCTGCGGCGCACCGCCCCGGGCGCCGTCGGCACCCTCGCCGCCCTGCTCGTCTGCCAGGCGCTCATCCAGCTCTCCTACAACGGCTACCAGCCGCTCGTCGTGCTGCGGCTGCTCGCGCACCTGTCGAGCGGCATCGAGGCGGTGACCGGCCTCGCCTTCGCGGCCGCCGGGCTGTGCAGCGCCGTCGCCTCGGTGCTCTACGCCTCGATCGCGCGGCGCATCGGCTATCGCATCCTGGGCGTCATCGCCGCCCTCCTGCTGGCGAGCGCGCAGCTGCTGGTCGCCTGGAGTCCGGGCGTGGTCCTGATCGTCGCGGGCGCCGCGCTGGCGGGCGCGTTCTACGGCATGGTCGGGCCCGTCATCTCGACCATGATCGGTCTCGAGACGCCCGCCGCCGTGCAGGCGCGCGTGTTCGGGGTGGTGGCCAGCGCGAACGCGGTCGGCTTCGCGCTCGGGCCCCTCAGCGCGGGCGTCCTGGCCGACAACCTGGGCACGTTCGTGGCAATCTGCGGGTGCGCGTTCGCCTCCTGCCTCCTCGCCGTGGTCCTCGCGGCGCGCGCGAGGGAGCCGGCGCGGTAGCCTTGTGGACCGATCATGCTCTCCAGAACCCTCCTCCCGGTGGCGGCCGCCGCGCTGACGGCCCTTGCCGTCGCCAGCTGCGGTTACCCCGACCCAACTCCGAGCCCGCCGCCCGGCGCCGGCGTCAACCAGAACACCCCGACCCCACAGGCCGGCGGCGACGAGTTCCACGCCGGCGACAACCAGACCCCGGTCAAGTTCCCCGACGGTCTGCAGATCATCGACCTGACGGTGGGAAGCGGCCAGCTCGTGCCGCCCAACTCGACCGTCACGGTCCAGTACACCGGCTGGCTGAGCGACGGCACAGAGTTCGACACCAGCCGCCAGGCCGGCCGCGACCCGCTGTGCGCGATCCTGGTCAACACGCAGTCGACCGTCGGCAACTGCACGCCCGTCATCACGGGCTGGAACGAGGCCGTGCCCGGGATGCGGATCGGCGGCAAGCGGAAGATGATCCTGCCGCCCGGCCTGGCCTACGGCGCGCAGGGCCAGCCGCCGACCATCCCGGCGAACGCTACGCTCGTCTTCACCGTCGAGGTGATCTCGATCGTGTCCACGGCCACGCCGCCGCCGGCGGCCCCGAGCCCTACTCCCTCCTAGGACCGCGCCGGGGAGTCGATCGTCTGGATCAGCATGGGCCGGTGCCGGCGCCGGACCAGCAGGCCGCGCCCGGGCGGCTGGTTCGTCGCGCGGTTCAGACCCAGGATCGGCCCCTCGCTCGGCTCGCCCGAGAGGATCAGGCCCGGCACGTGCAGCTCGCGGAGCCGGTTGAGCAGCGGGTCCATGCCCGCCCTGGCGACCCCGCCGACCCGTCGTGCCAGGATCACGTGAAGGCCCAGGTCCCGGCCCTGCGCGAGCAGCTCGGCCAGCGGCGCCAGCGGGCTGCCCGCGGACGTGGCCACCAGGTCGTAGTCGTCCACGACCACGTAGAAGTCCGGACCGGTCCACCACGACCGCGCCGCGATCACCTCCGGCGCCAGGCTGGGCGACGGCAGCCGCTCGACGATCCCCGTCGTCAGCTCCTTGATCGCGCCGGCGGCCTGGGGCGCGGCGCCGCAGTAGGCCCACAGCTGGCTCGGGTCGACCGCCCCGAGCAGGGTCCGCCGGTAGTCGACGACCAGGAACATCGCGCGGTCGGCCCGCTGCCGCGCCTGCAGGCCGGCGACGAGCGACCGGAGGAACGTGGTCTTGCCCGACTCCGAGTCGCCGAACACGAGCATGTGCGCGTCTGCGCCGGTGAGGTCGAGGTGCACCGGCGCCAGCTCGAACTCGTCCACGCCGATCGGCACGCCCGGCGTGGTGCCGTTTGCAGCCGGCAGCTGGTCGAGCGTGACGCGGCGCGGCAGCAGCCGCACTGCAGGGGCGACCGCTCCGGTCCAGGCCGCCGCGGCCGCCCCCACGATCTCCTCGATCGAGCGGCGCAGCCTCGGCTGGGCGACCTGGAGGTGGTTCATGTCGGGCGCCAGCGCCCGTCCGGGCACGCCGGCCGGAATCCCAAGCGCCGCCCGCCGGTTGATCTCGGATTCGGCGGGCTCGCCCAGCCGCAGCTCCAGCCGGCCCCCGATGTTGTCCCGGAGGTTCGGCCGGACCTCCTGCCAGCGGTTCGCCGTCAGCACGAGGTGGCACGCCACCCGCAGGCCCCGGGCAGCGATGTCGCGCAGCATCGGCTCCAGGTCCTCGAACTCCTCGCGCACCGGCCCCCAGCCGTCGACGACGAGGTAGACGTCGCTGCTCACGTCGGGGGGCAGCGAGCCCTCGGCCCGGCGCCGGCGGAGCGTCTCGGGTGAGTCGATGCCCATCTCGCGGAACCGCGCCTCGCGGTCGTCCACCAGTGACCAGACCTCGTTCACCGTGCGCCGCACCTTCTCGGGCTCCAGGCGGCCGGCCACGTCGCCGACGTGCGGCGCCCCGGCAAGTGTGAAGAGCGTGCCGCCGCCGTAGTCCACCACGTACACGCGCGCCTCGTCGGGGGTGTGCGTGGCGATCAGCCCCAGCAGCAGGCTGCGCAGGAACGTGCTCTTGCCGGTCTGTGGCGCGCCGACCAGCACCAGGTGGCCCGCCCAGCCCGAGAAGTCGACGGTGAACGGCCGCTGGTCCTGCTCCAGCGGCAGGTCGAGCAGGCCGATGGGGACCCTGCACTGTCCCAGCTCCGGCCAGTCCAGCGCCTGCATGCCCCGCTGCGGGTGCCGCCCCAGCGGCGGGAGCAGTCGGTCCAGCCCGACATCTGCCTCGAGCGGCGGCAGCCACACCTGGTGGACGGGCGCTGCCGCGGTCGCCCGCACCCGGTCCACCACGATCGCCATCTCCGTCGGCCGGCGGTGGCCGTTGCCGGCGACGGTGAGCGCGCGCTCGTCGCCCGGGATCGCCGCCAGCCCGCGCGAGAACACCGGCACGGGCGCGCGAACAGCGAGCTGCTCCTCAACCGGCTGGTCGGGAGCCGAGACGAGGGCGGCCTTGAACCGCTCGTACACCTCGGTGTGCACCTTGAGATACGCCGATCCCGGGATCGACGGCAGGTGGTACGCGTCCGGCGTGCCGATCACCGAGTGGCTCTCGGCGGCGCTGAAGGTGCGCAGGCAGATCCGGTACGACAGGTGGCTCTCCAGGCCGCGGAGGCGTCCCTCCTCCAGGCGCTGGCTGGCCAGCATGAGGTGCATCCCGATGCTGCGGCCGACCCTCCCGATCGCGACGAACAGGTCGATGAAGTCGGGCCGGCTCGCCAGCAGCTCGCCGAACTCGTCGACCACGATCAGCAGGTAGGGCAGCGGCTCGGCGCGGGGCGGCAGCTGCCCCGATGCGCGCCGGTGCTGATACTCGCGGACGCTGTCGATGTTGCCGGCCCGCCGGAGCAGGCTCTGGCGGCGCTGCATCTCGCCGAACAGCGCGGAGTGCGTCCGGTCGATCATGCCCAGGTCGTCGGCCAGGTTGGTGATCATGCCGGCGACGTGCGGCAGCTCGGACAGGCCGGCGAACGCGGCGCCGCCCTTGAAGTCGACGAGCACGAGACTCAGCGTCTCCGGCGAGTGGGTCGCGACGAGCGCGGTGACCAGCGTGCGCAGCAGCTCGCTCTTGCCCGAACCGGTCGCCCCCACGACCAGACCGTGCGGGCCCATGCCGCCCTGCGCGGCCTCCTTGAGGTCGATGATCTCGGGGCCGCCGTCGGCGCCCACCCCGATCGGCACGCGCAGCACCTCCTGCGCCGAGCGCGCCCGCCAGAGCGCCTGCGGGTCGAGCGCGCCGGCGCTGCCCAACCCGAGCAGCTCCGTCAGCCGGCACGTCTCGCCCAGCGCGGCCGCCGCCTCGCGCTCGCCGAGCTGCAGCGGCGCGAGCGCCCGGGCGGTCGCCTCGCAGATCGCGAACGGCACATCGTCGAGCCAACCCTGCTGGAAGTTCCCGCGCACGTCCTCCGCGTGGAGCTGGCCGCTCGCCTCGACTCTGACGCGGACGTCCACGGTGGCCGGCTCGTCCCGCTGCGCGTCGACCAGGAACACCAGGCTGGCGCCCAGGTCGCCGGCCCGGTCCGCCAGCTCGGCCAGCACGTCGAGCCGTGCGAGCGGCGAGGACGCCGAGAAGCCATCGACCACGAGGAGGATCTGCTTCGGCTGCTCGTCGGGCGCCGAGCGATCGTGGGCCTGTCGGCGGCGGAGCAGCTCGCGCCGCCGGCCGACCTCCTCCGCCAGCCGGCTCAGCACCTGCTGGCCCTCGCCGCAGAGCAGCGCCTGGCCCTGCTCCGGGACCAGGTGCGGCAGCCAACGGGCGAACTCCCAGGCGGGCTCGCCTCCGGGCGGGTGGCAGACGGCCATGAGGAGGTCCTGCGGCGCGCAGAATGTCGCCAGCTCCGTGACCACCGAGCGCGCGATGACGCGCGTCAGCGCGGGTGGTCCGACCAGGCTGACGACCGGATGGGCGCGGAGGTCGAGCACGACGGGCTGGTCCTCGACGTCCCGGTGCCGCTCCACCACGCGCTCGGCCGCCGCCTGCAGCTCGGGGTCCAGGCGCGTCATCGGGTCATCGCTGCCCGGCAGGTGGAGGGGCGTCACCAGCGGCAGGGTGCCGCGGCCGATGCGGACCGAGACGAAGTCCTGGTCCCGCGCCCGGCGCTCCCAGACGCGAACCTGGCCGCGCGCGATCGCCCACAGCTCACCCGTTCCCGGGTGCGTGAAGCGAGCCGCCTCATCCTGCCGGGCCGCGACCTGGCGCGCCTGGCGGCCCAGGTCGTGCAGATACAAGAGGTAGCGCTCGCGATACAGCGCGGTCCGGCGGCGGGCCATGGAGAACTGCTGCGCGATCATGGCCCCGCTCAGCGCCAGTGATGCCAGCGTCATCGTCAGGCTGATCGCGATGTACGTCGGCTGCGGGTTGTAGACGATGAAGAACGCCGAGCCCATGCTGGTGACCACGGGGAACAGCAGCTGCGGCCACCACGCGAAGCCGATCGTGGCCTGCTCGGCCGGCGGCGCCACGAGGTCGATGGGGTCCGCCGGCACGCCCGGAGCGAGGACGCGGGCAGGCCGATGCAGGATGGTCTTGCTCATGCTTCTCCCCGACGTGAAGTGAAGCATGGGCGTCGCGGACCGTGTGCGGACAATGGCCGCAGAGCGATCAGCTGCGGTCGGACGCGGGCGGCTCCCCATCGTCGTGGAGGCGGGCGTCGACCACCGCGAGGAACGCACCCTCGTCCGGGGCCGGGCCATGGCCGCCGTTGAGGTGCTTGCCGCCCTCCCACTCGCCGATCATCGTCTGCGGCCGGTCCTCCGGGCTCCAGCTGTGCTCGAGGACGATGTAGCGCGCCGGTCCGTCCGGGTTCGAGCGCGGCAGCACGATGGCCGCCAGGTGGGCCTCGGTCGCGTGCTCGGCCGGCGGGAAGTGGATCAGCGCGACCTGAGCGTCGCCGAGCTCGTGGAACGAGCCCGAGAGGCCGGTCGACGGCAGACGGCGGTCCGGCGGGAGCTGGGAGCCGACGTGGTCCCAGATCATCGCCAGGGACTTCGTCGCCGTGCCCCTGGCGGCGGCCTCCAGGATGACGCGCGGGTGGACCCGGGCTTCGGCGGGGAGCACGCGGTGCGCGAAGACGTAGTGGTGCTCGCGCGGCTGGTCGTCGAGGAACTTGCTCATGGCGGCGTTCTCCTCACTGCATGCCGACGAACGTCTGGTCGAGCAGCTCCTTCGAGAGGGCGGAAGCGACGCCGGCGAGGGCCTCGCCGTTGCGGCCGGGCCCGAACGCCGCGCCGGGCGAGAGCCGCGCCGCCAGCTCCCTCAGCAGCCCTCCGACCACCATCGCGCGCAGCTCCGTCACGGTCACGTTGCGATCCGGGTCGCCGGGCCGCCGGTCGTCGATCGCGCGATCGCTGGCGAGCCGGTGCTGGAGCTCCAGCGCCATCCGCTCGAGCGTGATCGCCCGTGGCGGCTGGTCGCGTTCGTAGCGCTGCCGCGTCAGGTAGTGCTCGAAGGGATCGAGGACCAGCGCACCGCCGCCGGCCGGCGGTGGATCGCCGCGCAGGACGTCGCGCAGCCGCTCCAGGGCAGTGTCGAACTGGTCCTCGCCGGATCGCGCCGCATCCAGCACCTGGACCGCGGCGGTCCGCAGGCGTTCGTACCGGCCGCTCGGGTCGTCCTGGCTCATCGGCTATTTCTACCTCCACCCGCACCGGAGCGTGGCTCCTCATCGTCCTGCGGTTGGGCGGCCGGCGGCTGAACGGCCGGAGACGGCCGGTCGACCGCCGCGCGAACCGCGGCCACTAGGGACTCCGCTGCTCCCCGCCACGTGCGGTTCTGCTCTTGCAGGGCGAGCCGCAGGTCCAGGGCCCGGTGCCGGGCCGCCTCGGGGTCGCTCAGGACCTCGCGGAGCCGGGCGACCCAGCGCTCGACGGGGACCGGCTCCTCGAACCCCTGCTCGACCAGGGCCTGCCGCGCGAGCTCGGTAGGGAACAGGCCGGAGTCGCCGATGAACCGGCCCACACCGCTCGAGCTCGGGACCAGGATGGGCACGCCCGCGCCCGCGGCCTCGAGACCGACGAGTCCGAATCCCTCGGCCCGAGACGGCATGATGACCACGTCCGCCTGGCGCATGTCGACGAGGAGCTCGGCCCGGTCGATCGTGCGTGGTCGGACCTCGACGAAGCGGCCAGCGATCTGGGACAGCTCCTCCTGGGCCTCGGCGACGGTCTCCGGCGGCGCCCCGCGCACGATCAGCGTGACATCCGGCGGAAGGTCGCGGACCATCAGCGCCGCCGCTGCGGTCCCCTTCTGGGAGTCGTCGACCCGGCCGAACAGCAGGACAGTGGACCGGTGCTCGCCCCGGGGCGGCGGCACGGGCTGCTCGAACGGGACGCCCGGAATCAGCTCGTGGATCGCCGGAGTGCTCCCGGTCATCGCCGCCAGCCGCTCCACCTCGGCGCGAAGCACCGGGCCGACGCCGACCGCCAGGTCCGACTGCGCGACCAGGTCGCGCTCGATCGCCTGGTTGCGAAGGCCCTCCGCCACCGGCTTTTCCTGGACGCGGGCCAGGGCGTCCGTGACCATGTGCACGACGTGCACGAAGCGTGCCTCCGGGAACCGCTCGTCGTGGATCTGCAGCGCCGCTGGCCCCGAGAAACGGCTGTGCCCGATCACCAGGTCGACGGCCTGCGGCAGCTCCTCGCCCCGGTACTGCAGCTGGTACCGCGAGTCCAGGCCCGGAACGTATTCGCTCGGGCCGATGAGGTGCACGCCGCCGTCGACGTGCCCGCGAGGCACCTCATGCCCGACCCGGACGAAGACGTCGTGGCCGGCCTCGGCGAGGCCCAGGCAGAGGTTGCGGTTCACGGCCGGAACGCCGCCCTTGTAGGGATCCCACTCGGTGATGTAGGCGAGCACCCGGAGGCCGACCGTCGCCAGCTCCTGCTGCTGGGCCAGCAGCAGCCGCGCCTCGGCGTACCGCTGGCGGACGAGCGGGCGCTCGCCCGGCTCCGCGTTCGCGACCTGCAGCTGCTGCTCGTGCCACAGACGCTCGCGCTCCACGACCTGTTCGGTCCGCAGGGCGTCCACCGCCGCCTGTGTCCGAACCTCGCGGGCCTCGGCCGGCGTCGGGGGATGGAGCGGGAGCGGCGCAGCCGGCTCTACCGCCAGCCGCATGTGCCCGGCCTGGAGCACGCCCCTGGCGCCGTCGAGCGTGGCGGCCATCGCGTCCCGGGCGTCGTTCCGCGCCAGCGACTCGGCCTCGGCGAGCTGCGGCGGCCGCTGGTCCGGCGGCAGCGACCGCGCCAGATCGACCTCGTTGCGGAGGCGCACCTGCGCGACGTCGTACAGGGTCAGCGCCCGGCCGCCCTCGTCGATCGAACGCTGCAGCGCGTTCAGGGCACGCTCCGCCGTCTGCCTGGCGCCCGGCTCGTTGCCGAGGGCGCGGAGGGCGGCGTCGACCTCGTTGACCCGGTCCAGCACGCCCCGCGAGACCGCGACTGCCGGCCCCGAGAGCTGCGCCCGCACGACCGCCGCCGCCGGCATCAGGGCACCCGTGGGCTCGACGACCGACGGGTCGAACCCAGGCGGGAGCGCACTCGCGGGCGCCGGGCGTCCGGATGGCGGGCCCGGCAGCGGCACCGCCTGGGCTCGGTTGACCATGGCGTCGATGGCCGCCGAGGAGATCCCGTTGGACTGGACCCGGTCCACGAGGGCGTCCACCTGAGCAGCGGTCGGCGCCACCCCGTCGGGGAAGCCGTAGTTCGTCGGGAACTTCGGGATGTCGTCGCGCAGGAACCCCTGAACCTGGGGCACGTGGTCCTCGGGGATGGAGAGGCGGGCGTGCTCCTGGATGAACGTGGCGACCTCGGTGGTAGTCGGGTTCGCCGACAGACCGCTCGGCCAGGCGCCGAGCGCCTGCAGGTCCTGGATGGCGGTCTGGTTGCGCGGGTCCAGGAGAGCCTGGGCCGCGGCCGTCGCCCGGCCGTCGTCGAGCAGCTTCGCGAAATCGCGCGAATACGCGCGCAGCCGGCTCGGCGGCACCACCGGGTCGAACATGGACCCCATCTTGACCTTGACCGACGACAGGCCCTCGCTGGAGATGCTGTCGAGCAGCGGGAAGTTCTTCGCCGCGCCCACGCTGGGCAGGACGTTGAGATCCGCGGCGACCGCGCCGCGCTGGGCCAGGCCCTGCAGCTCGGCCGCCTCGCCGGCCGCGCCGTAGCGCTTGATCCAGCCGGAGGCGTCCGCGACCGCCCTGACCGCGGCGGCCTCGCGCTCCGCCTCCGCCGCGTCGACCGCCGAAGCCGCGGGGTCGCCGCTCGACGGGTCCGGGGGGATCGCGCTGGCCAGCGGCGGCCGCTCACTGCCGCTGCCGGCGGCGTCCGGCGGGGACGACGCCGGCGGTGGGGTATCCGGCTGCAGCGGCCCGCCGACCGGCAGCAGGTCGGACAGCCTCCACACCCTGCCCGAGCCCGGGACGATGGACGCCCGCAGATCGTCGAACCAGGCGGGGGGGATCGCGTACTGGTCGGCCCAGACCTGGCCCCGGGTGTGGAGGTCCACCCTCCAGGGGACCGACCGGGACCGGTTGGGGATGTTCTCGGGCTCCGCCGCTGCGCGGAGCCGGTCCAGGAAGGACTGACGGACCTGGAACTCGACCACCGTGTCCCGCCCCATGTCGGTCAGCCAGAAGCGCGCCCGGGCCACATCGAAGCCGATGTGGATGCTCACGCCCTCGCGCTGCCGCCCACGCAGCTCGTTGACGGTTACGTTCCCCTCGCTGTCGACCTCCAGCAGGGGCCGGCCCTGGGCGCGAAACGCGCTCACTCTCGGGTCCGTCAGGTCGAGGCCGTGCTGCTGGAGCACATGGAGCAGCGCCGACCGCGCGTTCGCCAGCGCCGCAGCATCCCCGGTCGCTGCCGGGTGGGCGCCCGCCGGAACGGGTGCGGGCGTGTCGGCAGGCTTCGCCGAGGCGGCAGGCTCGAGGCGGAGGCCGCGCTCCTGCTGCCCACCCGGAAGCTCCCGGGCGGGGTCGCCGCCGACCTGGTCCGGCGGGACCGCGCTGGCCAGCGGCGGCCGATCGACCGCCGGGGGCACGTTCTCCGGTCGAGGGCCCGCGTCGGGACTCACCAGGTCGAGCCGCTGCCCCCAGTGGGTCTCCGGGACCACCCTGGGCTGGCTCGTGTCCGCCGGGTCGATCATGCGCTCGTAGACGATCCGCGTGTTCGGCCAGCCCACGTCGCCGCCGTCGGTCCGGTGGAACCCCCCGTCGCCGCCCAGCAGCCAGGACGGCTTGGGCGACTGAGTGGGGTCGGACAGCGGACCCCGGATCGTCGGGTCCGTGAGCACCTCGACCACTCGGAAGCCGTCCGGGGCCCGACCCGCCCGCACGTCGCCGAGCAGGCGGTTCATGTCCGGGTTGGCCCGCATGCCGTCCACGACCTCGGCCCGGCCCTGGATGACGATCCGGCCGCCCGGCCGCACCAGGTCCCTGCCCAGCTCGAAGTTCATCTCGAACCCGCGCGGGTTGTTGATGACCACGAAGTCCCGGTTCCGGAGCTCGTCGGGCACCCCGTTCGGAAACTGCTCCTCGAGCGGCCTCGTGAGGTCCAGCCGCGCGACACCGGTGCGCTCCACGGCGTCCGTGCGGACGAGATCCACCAGCCCGGGATCGTGGTTCCCGACGCTGGCGCCGGCGCCCTGAGTGAAGTCCGTGGGCATCCCGAGGTCGGTGTCGACCGGGCCCGACGCGCCCTCCAGACCGTGAGCCGGCACGCCCGTCGCGTCGACCGCCGGACGGGCCGGGATGCGCAGGAGCGGTCCGTCGACCCGCCACGTCCCGTCCCAGGCCTTGTCCAGCCCGCGCGGGAGCGACGCGTCGTCGCCCGAGACCTGGTCGGGCGGAACCGCATCGGCCAGCGGCCGCCGCTCGCCCGAGACCTGGTCCGGCAGCGGCTGAGCGGACGGTTCCGAGATCCTGGGCAGGGGCTGCGTCGGGACGTCGGAGAGGTCGCCCAGCGGCGGCGTCTGGACCGGATCGCCCAGCCCATCGAGGATCATCCTGGCGATCGGCTCATACGAGCGGGCGTCGCCTTCGAGCGGCTGCTCCCAGTACCGGGCGAACTGGGCCTGGTCCGTGGGCGAGGGCTGCACGTATGCCCTCCAGTTGTCGTCCCACCCCGTCACCTGGCCCGCGTCGGGGTGGAAGCCCGGGTTGTCGATGGCCCAGGCCTGGTACGCGTGGCGGCCCTCGTGGAGCACCGCTTCGAGCATCCTCTGCTGGTCGACGGAGCCGTCGAGCGCGTCGACGTTCATCCTGATCGTGCCGGTCGCCGGGTCGTACTGGCCCACCAGGTTGCTCGGCAGCTGGTCCATCGTCACCCGCATGGGCGACCGGCCCTGGACGCCGGCCACGGCGTCCTCGACGCCCTGCAGCGTGGAGATGCGCTGACCGGCGTCGAGCGTGTTCCAGACGTTCGGCTTCAGCCCCTCGATCTGCCTGAGGGCCTGGACGATCTCGTCCTGACGAGCGACTGGCTGGACCCCGGCGCCGCCCTGACCAGCGGGCTGCTCAGGCTGGCCCGCGTCCCCGTTGTGAACGGCGGGCTGGCCGCCGGGGGTCCCGGGGGTCTCGGGGGTCTCGGTGGTGGTCGGCGGCGCGGCCGGCTCCAGCCGGAGGCCACCGCCCTGCTGGCCGCCGGCCGGCGTGTCGACTCCCGTGGGCGATGTCCCGCCCGTCTGCGCCAACAGCTCCGGCGAGGATTCGGTGCCTGCGTTCGGCCGGACGGCGGCGTCGGGCGTCAGGCCGCCCGTCGCCGTCGTCGGGTCGATCGGCGGTCCGGTGTGCGGATCCGCCGCCGGGCCGTCCACCACGCCGCCGTCGACGACCGGCCTGTCGATCGTCTGCACCGCGAGCTCCGGCGGGGAATCGCCAACGACGTTCGGACGGATTCCGCCGCCGGTCGTGTCGCCGCCGCCCGTGGCCGGGCCCGCGATCATCTTCGGGTCCACGCCGCCCCAGCCCTGCGTCCCCGGCTCGCGCATCGAGAACGTGTAGCTGGCCTCGTCGCTCCACGGCGCGGTCACGGTGACCTTGCCGCCGTTGTAGTCGGCGATGACCTTCCAGTCCTTCGGCACCTGCATCTCGCCGGTGTTGGGGTCGACGCTCAGGTCCGACGGAAAGGGCCTGTCTCCGGGGACCACGTTGAGCTTGATCGAGCCGTCGCTGATCGCCGTCTCCGCGACGAACCTGCCCTGCCCGTCCGGGCCGACGTTGATCCACGAGGACCTGCCCGGGGCCTGGATGACCATGTCGTTCCCGGGTCTGGTCAGGTCGATCTGGAGGTTCCCGTCGTTCGTGACCAGCGTGGCGCCGTCCACCAGCCTGCCCGGGCCGATCTCGGTGACGCCCGACCTGGAGAACGGACTCCCCTCGTAGAGCGTGAGGTCGGGCCCGCCCTTCGGGTCCGACAGCGCGAAGTACGAGATCCTCCCGCCGCTCTCGTCGACCGTGCTCACGGTGACGGCCCACTGCTGGGACGTGGGGTCCGCGGCGCCCGCGACGTCCGGCGCCCTGCCTCCAATCCCCAGCCCGTGCATCAGCCCGCCGAGGACGACGCCGCCGGCAGTCGCGACCAGGGCGTCCTTGCCCGCCGTCCCCCAGTCGACCGGAGTCAGGCGCAGGTGCATGTCCAGGCTCAGGACCTCCTGCGCGGCGATGTCGCCCGCGAACGTGCCCGCGCCGAAGCCCACGGCCTCGATGCCGATCTTGCTGATGGTATTGGTGGCCGCCGCCTTCCAGAAGCCGCCGGCCGCGCTCAGCAGCTTCGGCAGGCCCATACCGACGACCGAGGACACCCCGCCCACGATGTAGCCCGTGATGTACGCGCTGGCCAGCTCCTGCATGTTGATGTTGCCGAGGGCGGCGCCGAACCCGTCGTGGTTGACCACGATGTTGTTGACCATCTGGTTGCTGAAGTCGATGGCCGCGGAGGTGACCCCGCCGATCGTGGCCCCCACGAAGAAGATGTCGACCATCATCGCCTCGGGGCCGAGCGCGCCGAACGAGAGCGCGGTGACCACGATCGAGGCGGCGATGATGACGATGTCCAGGAAGATGTCCCACTCCTGCGCGATCTCCTGGTCGATGGCGTGCGCGTACTGGTCGAGGGCGTCCGCCATCTGATTGCAGGCCTCTACCAGGCTGGTGAACGCGCCCCGGCTCTGCGTGGAGTTGGCGTCGTAGAGACGCGCCATCCGCGGGTTCGCCTTGATGAAATTGGCCCGGTCCAGCGCCCACGCGTGGGAGTTGCGCTGGTTGTTCCCGGTGATGCTCTCGTCCCACATGGTCACGAACTGGTCAACCCACGCGCCCTGCCCCGACGTGTAGATGTTGACCTGCGAGTCGGCGTCGTCCGAGATCGACTGCAGGGTGCTTGCCGCCCGCCGCAGCTTGCTCGCGTAGCCGCGGACTGCGCCGGCGTCGCCGGGGGTCGTCGGGTGGTAGTTCCGGTTCGGGTAGTAGAAGCCGGGCACGGCGCTCGCTCCCTCCCCTCAGAACGCCCGATTGCGCCCGCCGCCGGGATTCGAGCCGGGAAGCGGCAGCCGGGGATCGACGGCGTTGAAGTGGAAGCCGACCTTCATGTTGTTGAAGCCGGTCAGCGTCTGCTGCTCCGCCTGGAAGCACGTGTCGGCGGCGTTGCCCAGGCTGTCGCCGATGTTGATCAGGGCTGTCGCCAGGCCGCTGTACCCCTGCTGCAGCTGTTCCCACGGCCCGTTCCCGGCGAACCAGGCGCTGCGGAACTTGTTGCCCTGGTCGTCGGTCCCGATCGCGCCGTCGAGACCCGCCATGTCCGCCTGGAGCGTCGACAGCGCGCTGGAGACGTCTCCCGAGTGGACGTACATCTGGTCCTGCAGGCTGGAGAGAGCCTCGATCGCCACGGTCATCTGCTGCGTGTAGGTCGAGACCGCCTGGTTGACCATGGCCTGGTACTGGCTCAGGGTCATCACCTGGTTGCCGACCTTCACGAGTGGGTCGCCCATGTCGTTCCCTCCTCAGCGCACGACGTGGTGCACGAGCTGTGCGATGAGCTCGAAGACGCCGATCGTGCCCAGCGCCAGCGGCGCGAGCGACAGGTCGACGAGCAGCCATGCGAGACGCGTGCCGGGCAGCGGCGGCGTGAGCCACGACCGCACGGCGGCGAGGCCGGCCAGGGCGGCGGCCGTGGCTGCGGGGACCGCGACCGCCAGCTGCGGCCGGCCCTGCCCGGCAAGCGCGCTCGCGAGGGCCCATTCCAGCGCCAGCAGGACCGCGGCCCCGGCCAGCGCCGGGGGCAGCACGTCCGGCAGGAAGCGGTAGGCCTGCGCGCGGAGCAGCAGCGCGGCCGCCGCGGAGGCGGTCAGGCCGATCGCCCATGGGATGCCGCTGCCCAGGAGCGCCGCGGACGCGACCACCAGCAGGAGCGCGGTGCCGCCGGACAGCGAGGCCATGAGCCGGCGCGAGCGGCGGGCGGCCTCCTCGGCGGCGGCCGCGCTCGGCTCGGCGACGAAGGCGCTCAGCCCGCTGCTCACGATCGCCGGCCAGATCCGGATCCCGATCACGCCGGCGACGGCCACGACGGCGGCCGCCTGGGCGGCGGCGGCGCCCCTCGCCTCGGCCGCGAACGCCAGTGTGAGCACGCCCGTCACGAGCACGCCGCCGGGCCCGACGGCCGGCAGCACGGGCGACAGGGCCAGCAGCGCAGCGGTCAGCGCCAGGCCCGCCGCGACCAGCCCGGCGGGGCCCGGCAGCGCGCCCGCCAGGCCCCACCCTCCCAGTCCCGCGAACACCACGGCGCCGGCGGCGGCCGCCAGCCGCGCGGGCCGGCGGGCGGCCAGCGCCGGGACGAACAGCGCCGCGGCCGCCAGGCCGCCGGCGGCCAGCAGCGCCAGTGCGCCGGTCGTGCGGTCCAGCATCCCGGCCCCGACCGCCACCGGCACGAGCAGCAGCAGGACCGCCAGCGACGCGGCGGCGCAGAACCACGCGGTCGACCCGGCGGTCCAGCGGCGCCCCCCCTCCAGCACCTCGGTCACCGCGTCCGCCAGGTCCGAGACGCTGGGCGCCCGCCAGACCGCGGCGTCTACCAGGTGGAGCACCTCGCCGTCCAGGACGCCCTCGGACGAGAGCGTCGAAGCCAGCTCGAACGCCGCGCCGGCGGGCCTCGCCAGGGTCCACGCGGGCGGCGTGGCCTCGCGCTGCGGACCCGCCGTGACCTGGCACAGGGTGGCCAGGATCGGCGTGAACTCCAGGATCGGCGTGGCCGCCGGCAGCGCGAGGTCGACACGCCGGCGGGCCGCCTGGATCGTCACGTGGCAGAGGTCGCTGGACGGCTGCCTGGTCAGCGAGGCCGGGGGCCGGATCACCTCCCGATCAGCCTCCCCACAGGCGCTCGAGGTAGCGCTCGGTCTGCGTGTAGTTGCCCAGGGCCACCTCCAGCGCGTTGTAGAGGTGGAGCAGGATGCCATTGACCTCGTCGCAGGCGTCGTTCCACTCCTTCTGAGCGGCCTGCCAGTTGGTCGACGCGCTGCCGCCCCAGGTGCCGCGCAGGGTGCCCAGGAACTGGTCCAGGCCCTCCTTCTCGTTGACGAGGGCGTTGTGGCAGGTCAGGGTGTCATCGGCCGCCTGCCGCATGGCCGGGAAGTTGACGTTCAGCGTTCCCATCTCCGCCTCCTAGATCTGGTAGTTGAGGCCCTTGACGGCGTTGCCGATGCCCAGCTGGCTGTCCAGGTCGGCCTGGTCGTACTTCCTGGCGCTGTCGCCCATGCTGCTCTCGACATCCGCGAGCGCCTTCCGGATGTGGTCGTGCGCGGTCTGCCAGTCGCCCCTGGCCTTGAGGAACTGCCGGTAGGCCTCGCCGTCCCACGTGGCCGGGTTGAGGGCGTCCAGGTTGCTCATCAGCTTGTCGACTTCGGTCGTCATCGTCTGGCCGACGTGACTGATGTACTGCTGGGCCGTGACCATCACGTGCGTGTCGGTCTCGAAGCCCTGGCCGCCGTGGATGCTGCCGACCGGCGGCACATAGCCCCCCGGTCCCTGCGGCGTCGTCCTCATCGATCCCATCGGTCCTCGCCTCCGTCATCCACTGGTTTCAGCTCCACTCGAACCTGGCCTGGCCCGCGGCCATGTCCGAGCACGTCCCGCCCTGACACGTGGCGGCCGCGAATGCTCGCAAAAACGACATGCGGAGCGTGATCGTCCCGGTGCGCCGCGCCGGCGTGCCCGCCGAGAACGTGCCCGGGATCGTCAGCCAGCCGCCGCGCCCGTGCTCGGCGACGTCGATCGTGCTCACGGTGCGGGCCGCGCCGCTGGTGGCGGTCACCGTGAACCGCACCACCGCGCCGGCGTGCAGGTCGGGAATCCAGACCAGCACGCGGACGCTGTCCCACCGCTTCCCCCCATCGGGGCTCCCGAGGCTCCAGGTGGCCGTCGCGGCTCGGTTCGCGGTCCAGGCGCTGGGCCCGTGGAAGCTCGGCGCACCGCCCCGGGTCAGGTCGCGCCAGCGGCCGCCGAGGGCCAGGCAGCACCCGACCACCTCGCGGTTCGCGAAGGTGAGCGGCGGGAGCGAGGGCGGCTGCGCCGCGAGGGCTGGTGTCGGGGTCGTGGCCGGCGGGACCGGCGCAGCCTGACGTGCCGGCGGCTGGCCGGCGTTGGCCGCTGGTGGAGCCGCGGCCGCGGGCGGCGGCTGGCTGCCCGTCGACGTCGCCGCCCGATCGGCGGTGGCTGCGGGGATGACCTGGGCGATGGGGCGCTGGTCCGCCACGATCGGCGCCGGCCGGGGGACCGGCGCCCGCTGGGCGGTGATCGCGGGCCACAGCGCCAGGGCGATCGCGGCGACGGCGCCGATGACAGCGGCCACGACGATGGCGCCGTACCTCGGCCGCTCGCCGGATGGCCGGCGGTGCTCCGGCGCGCGCTCGACGGCGGCGACGAACGTCCGCCGGCCGATCCCGGTGCCGGCCACTGAGCCGGTCACCGGCCGGCCACGGCCCTCCACCGCGTCCCGGAGCACCCGCCCCAACCGCTCGTCGCCGAATCCAGAGCCACTCATCGCTGACGCTCTGCCATGTTGGCGGCCGGGCACCCGTCGTGCGGCGGACAGTTGGAGGACAAAGGCCGGAACGCAGCTCGGACGGCGCCGCCCGTCCCTGGTCAGCCGGTCAGCCGGTCAGCCGCGCTCTCGACCGGCGCCCCGCCCGATCTCGCCGACGGGGAGCCAGGCGTCCTCTTCGAGGATGGTGCCGCCCGCCAGCTCGACGAGGAACCGCATCGGCCACAGCGACACCGGAAGGCTCAGGGCCTGCACGTCGAGCTTCACGCGGTCGCCGACCAGGGCTGAGCTCCACCAGACCCACTCCCGCTCGTGCAGGTCGTCCAGCCAGTTCTGCAGCTCGGGCCGCCCCTCCAGGCGCGAGCGCAGCCAGTCGGGGACCCCGGCCAGGGCCTCTTCGCTCTCAGGGAAATCGCCGAGCTCCTCGTCGCTCCAGCGGCCCCAGCTCGCAACGACCGACCACGCCGATCGCATCCGCTCCACGAGCTCGTTCGCGGAAGACCCGGACGGGGCCACGACCAGCGTGAAGCCACCCCCAGGCGGTCGCTCGTCGGGCCGCTCCAGGGCCACGCTCCGCTGCTCTTCGAGGATCATCCGGACGGATGATGGCACGGCTGACGCGGGACGGGCACCGGCTCGGCGGCGGACATTCGAGGGACAAAGCGGCGATCGATCTTGCCGGGGCCCGCGGTGCTGGCTCAGACTCGCCGGCGAGGGGGTCACGACGATCGAAGCGCCGGCGGGCCGGGAGAGCATCGGCCGCACCATCCTGGTCATCGAGGAGCAGCCCTACCTGTGGGCGGCGCTCCGCCAGCGCGTCGACCCCGGCATGGCGTACGTCCGCAGCGCCGCCCCGGACGAGGTGGAGCGCGTCTGGCGGAGCTGCCAGCCGTGGCCCTGGCTGGTGGTCGGCGCGACGCCGGTCCTGCCGCCCGGTGTGGTCGACCTGATCGGCGCCCATCCGATCCCGGTCCACTGGGTCGGCGACCCGCCGCCCGGCCTGCCGGGCCGTCCTGTTCGGCACCGGGACTGGACAGAGCTGCTGGCGGCGCTGGAGCAGCTGCGCGGGCTGGCCGAGGCCGGCGTCAACGGCGTCCGCCTCCTGCGCAACCGCGGCCTGCGGGCGCCCGACGGACGCATCGTGCTGGATGTGGTCAACGTCGAGGGACTGCTGGCCGCGCCGGCCGGGCTGGTGGTGTCCGCGGGCGGGGCGGCCGAGCTCGAGGGCGAGATCGGCGCCAGCGGCCTGCCGCTGCGCCTGCACCGGTCCGGGGACCTCCTGAGACTCGCGTAGCGGGCACGCTATCCTCCTGCACGTGAGGGCCCCGGCCCAGGCGCTGATCCTGGAGGACGATCCGGAGCAGTTGGAGCGCGTCGTGGCTGCGATGCGCGAGGTCCAGCTCGAGCCCATTCCGACGATCTCGCCGGACCGCGCGCTGCGGCGGCTGAAGTACAACCACCCGGTGCTGGCGGTCCTCGACCTCGACATGTCGATGGCCCCGGACTCCGTGGCCGGCGTCGAGGACGTGCTGGCCCACCTGTACGAGCACCACGGCGGCTGCTTCGTGCTGGTCTACTCGGTCATCGCCGACGAGATCCTGGAGCGGAAGCGGATCGAGGCCGTCCACCCGTTCGTCATGTTCGTCTCCAAGCACGACGGCGCCGAGGCCCTGATCGACCGAATCCGCCGCATGATGGGCGTGCGGTTCGGCGATCTGCACGTGCGCCGCGGCCTGACGGTGCACGAGCCGACCGGCGAGGTGTTCCTGCACTCCGTCGGCGTCTCGCTCGTGCTGGGCGCCGCACTGGGCCAGGAGGTGGTGCTCCAGGACACCGAGGCCAAGGCCGCCCGGCGCATGCGGGCGTGGCTGGAGCGCCTCGGTTCACCGGTCCAGCTCGTCGACCTCGGCCGCCGGTGCTACGCCCTGCACGTCCTGGCGGAGCCGGAGACCGGGCGTGTCCCGGAGCCCGTCGAGGGCGAAGATCGCCAGGTTCGACCATGAGGGTCCTGATCCTGGAGGACGACCCCGTCCAGCTCGCCGGGCTTGAAGGCGCGGTTCGCGAGCTCTTCCTGGAGCCGGTCGGGGTTCGCTCGCCCGACCTGGCGCTGGCCGAACTGGAGCACGCGCCGGTCCTGGCGGTCGTCGACCTCGACATGTCGCTGGCGCCGCGCGCCGACCATTCCGTCGACGACCTGCTGCACCGGCTGTACGAAGGGTGCGGCGGCTGCTGCGTCCTGGTGTACTCGGTGCGCGCGGACGAGATCCTCGAGCGCAAGCGCGTCGAGCGCATCCACCCGCTGGCGATGTTCGCGGCCAAGAGCGACGGCATGGACGCGCTGGTGGACCGCGTGCGGAGGATGCTGGGCGTGCGGTTCGGCGACCTGTTCGTGCGCCGCGGCGTGACGTTCCACGAACCCACGGGCCGGACCTTCGGGCACCGCGTCGCCGTCTCGCTGCTCCTCGGCACCGCCACCGGCCAGGAGGTGCTGCTGGACGACAGCGAGACGAAGGCGGCTCGCCGCCTGCGGACGTGGCTCCACCGCGTGGGCTCGCGAGTGCGGCTGGTCGACCACGGCCACCGCTGTTACGGGCTGCACCTGTCGGCGTGAGCCTGCGCGCGCAGGTCGAGCGCCTGCTCGGCGTGCCGGTGGTGGCGTGGCGACCGGTGACCGGCGGCGGCTGGTCGACCGCGGTGCGCGGGGTGGCCGAGCTGGCCGGCGGCGGGACCGTCTTCGCCAAGATGGGCGAGGTCCGGGGGACGATCGAGGCCATTCGCGCGGAGTGCGCGATCTACCCGCTGGTCTCGGGCCCGTTCGTGCCGCGGCTCGTGGCCGCCGACCCTTCGGTCCCCGTGCTGGTCGTCGAGGACCTGAGCGACGCCACGTGGCCGCCGCCGTGGACGCCGGAGCTGCTGGCGGGGCTCGAGCGCCTCTTCGACGAGCTGGCGGCGACGCGGGCACCCGACGGACTACCCGCGCTGGCGGACCGCGTCGGCGAGGCCGGCGCGTGGGAGCTTGTGGCGGCGGACCGCGGTCCCCTCCTGGCGACCGGCCTGATCTCCGCGGGGTGGCTCGGTCGCGCGCTCCCGGCGCTGCTGGAGGCGCAGGCGGCGGCGCCGACCGCCGGCGACCGGCTGCTCCACTTCGACGTGCGCAGCGACAACCTGTGCTTCCGCGACGGCCGCGCGCTGCTCGTGGACTGGAACCACGCGGTCGCCGGCGACCCCCGGTGGGACCGGCTGTGCATGGTCCACACGATCCAGATGGAGGGCGGTCCGAGCGTTCGGGAGCTGGCACCAGAGCCCGAGCCGGGCATCCTCGCGTGGATCGCCGGCTACTTCGCGGCGCGCGCCGGCCTGCCCCCGCCGGCGGCAGCGCCGCGGGTCCGCGGCTTCCAGCGGGCGCAGCTCGAGGTGGTCCTGCCCTGGGCGGCCGAGGTGCTGGGACTGCCCGCGCCGTGACGGATGTGCTCGACCGCCGCGCGCTCAACCGGGCCACGCTTGCCCGGCAGCTGCTCCTCGAGCGGTACTCGCGGCCGGCGCTGGACGCGGCCGGGTCATCCCGGGCGGCCGCCGGCCGCCGCTGCCGCCGGGCAACGGCGGCGTCATGGGCACCGTCCTGGTGGACGGGTTCTGGCGCGGCACGTGGGCCATCGCCCGGGAGGGCGGCCGCGCCGTGCTCACGGTCGATCCGTTCGCGAAGCTTTCGGCCGAGGACCGCGAGGCGCTGAGCAGAGGAGGGCGGGCGGCTGCTCGCGTTCGCGGCGCCCGCCGCCGGGACGCGCGACGTCAGAATCGGCTGAGGATGAGCCGCACGAACCGCCTGCTCGGCTACTCGGAGGATGCGCGCCTGCTGATAGTCAATGCCGACGACCTCGGGATGAGCGCGTCGATCAACGAGGCGGCTCTTCGCGCGATCGAGGCGGGCGTGGCCCGATCCACGACCCTCATGACCCCGTGGCCCGCGGCGGCGCAGGCGATGGGAATGCTGCGGGCACATCCCGGCATCGCCTTCGGCGTCCACCTCACGGTCGTCTGCGACAACCACGACTACCGGTGGGGCCCGATGGCCCCGGTCGAAGCGGTTCCTTCGCTGGTCGACGAGTCGGGCCGGTTCCATCACGAGGACCGCTTCCGCGAGATCGTGGAGCGCGTGCGGCTGGACGAGCTGGAGGTGGAGTACCGCGCCCAGATCGGCGCCGTGCTCGCGGCTGGCCTGCGCCCCACCCACCTGGACTGGCACTGCCTGAGCGACGGCGGCCGGCCCGACATCCTCGAGATGACGGTCGGGCTGGCGAGGGAGCTCGGTCTGGCGCTGCGTGTCTGCGACGGAGCCTGGATCGACCGGCTGGGGAGCCTGGGCCTGCCCACCCAGGAACACGAGCTGATGAACAGCTACGAGCTCGACCCGGACGGCAAGTCAGCGCGCTACGTCCGGATGCTGCGCGAGCTGCCGGCCGGGCTCAGCGAGTGGGCGGTGCACCCGAGCGTGGACGGGCCCGACCTGCGGGCGCTGGAACCCGCGACCTGGCGCGTGCGGACCACGGACTACGAGTTCCTGGTCTGCGCGGAGGCGCGGGAGACGATCGAGCGGGAGGGCATCGTGCTCCTGAACTACGAGCCGCTGCAGCGGCTGTGGGCGGCGTGACGCCGATGCAGTGAGGCACAGAGGTGGAAGTGCCGGCGATTCCACCCCTCGCGACCTGCGGAAGCGTGGAAGTGCCGGCAGTTCCACCGCCTCCTGGGCGACCTAGTCCCCCTCGTACAGACGCCGGACCAGCCGGGACTTCATCTCCGAGCGGGGCAGTGTGTCGGGCGGCACCAGCTCGACCTCCACCGCCACCGTGAGGCGCGCGCGGATCAGCGACTGCACCGACGTCCGCAGCGCCGCGAGGTCCGTCGCATCCGGCCCGTACTCCGCGACCACCCGGAGCGGCGGCTCGACCCGCGGGCCTGGCCGCGTGAGCACCACCTGCATCGCGCCGGTCATCCGCGGGTGCAGCGACGACACCACGTCGCGGATCGCCGACGGGAACACGTTGACGCCCAGGACGATCAGCATGTCGTCCGTGCGGCCGACGCAGCGGATGCGAGGCCCGGGCCGGCCGCACGCGCAGCCGACGCCCAGCACCTCGACGCGGTCGCCGGTGCGGAAGCGCAGGAGCGGGCAGCACTCGCGGTCCGTGGCGGTGTAGACCAGCTCGCCGACCAGCCCCGGCTCCCACGGGAGCCGCGCGCCCGAGTCGGGGTCGACCAGCTCGACCAGCACGTGGTCGCCGGCCGTGTGGTGCATCCCGGCCCGCGCCGGACACTCCGCGAAGACGACGGGGGCCATGTCGGCGTTGCCCATCCCCTCGGTGACCCGCGCGCCCCAGCTCTGCTCGATCAGCGCCCGGGTGGCCGCCTCGCCGCCCCCGGGCTCCCCGCCCACGAGGACCTTGGTCACCCCCAGCGCTCGCGGGTCGATGCCGTATTTCTCGCGCACGTACTCGGCCAGGTACAGCGCGTACGAGGGCGTCGAGTGGAGCGCGTTCGCACCCAGCGAGCGCAGCGCCATCACGGCTCGCTCGGAGGCGCCGGTGCCGATCGGGACGAACGTCGCGCCGATCCGCTCGGCCGCGTCCTGGAACGGGATGCCGCCCACGAACAGGCCCAGGCTGGCCCCGTGCACCACCACGTCGTCGGCGGTCAGTCCCTCCGTGGCCAGCCCGTCGGCGGTCACGGCGGTCCAGGTGGCCACGTCGCGGCGCGTCAGCCCGACCCAGCTCGGCTGGCCCGTCGTTCCGGTCGACGAGTGGACACGCACCACCGAACGCAGGTCGACCGCGGCGTGCGAACCCAGCGGCGGCGCCTGGAGCTGGCTCTCGCGCAGCTCGTCCTTGGTGGTGAAGGGCAGGCGGCCCAGGTCCGCGAGCGACCGCACCCGCAGCCCGCTCACGCCTGCCGCCCCCAGCTTGCGCTGGTAGAACGGCGATCGCCGGCGCAGGTATCCGAGCTGCCGGCCCAGCCTGGCCAGTTGGCGCTCGAGCTGCTCGGTCATCGTCTGAAGATCAGAGGACCGCCCGGTCACGCACCCGCCTGGCCGCTCTCGACCTCGCGCCGCGCGAGCAGCAGCGCCGTCAGGGTGGCGAGGTGCGAGCGCATCGCCGACTCCGCGGACTCGGCGTCGCCGCGCGCCACCGCGCCGACCAGCAGCTCGTGACCGCCGATCACCGCCTGGCATCCCCGCGGCACCTGGAGAACGGTGTTCAGGTCGCGGCGGATGAGCGCGCGCAGCGAGTCGATGATCGTCTGCAGCACCGCGTTCCCCGACAGCTCCGCCAGCCGAAGGTGCAGGGCCGCGGCGTGCGAGATGAACGCGGCTGGACGCCCCTGCGAGGCGCGCTCCAGCCGCACCGCCTGGACGAGCTGCAGGCGCGCATCGCCGCCGTGGAGCGCGGCCAGGCGGGCGGCGGTCGGCTCCAGCTGCAGCCGCACGGTCAGCACGTCGTACACGTCGGAGTCCAGGCCCGGGTTGGTGTGCAGCTCGTGCGGCGCGCCGTCTGGCTCGGGGTGGCGCACGAACGTGCCGCCGCCGTAGCCGCGGCGAACCTCGAGCAGTCCCTTCAGCTCCAGCGTCTTGAGCGCCTCGCGCACGGCCGAGCGCCCGACGTCGAGCCGGCGCGCGAGCTCGGACTCGGCAGGGAGCTGCTCGCCGGGACGCAGGCGGCCCGCGCCGATCTCGGTCTCGAGGAGGTTCGCGACCTGCTCGAAGAGACGCTCGCCGCGCAGCGGCCTGAGCGGGCGGCCGAGGGGACCGGTCCGGGGCTGGTGCTCCACCTTGGCGAGTCGCAGCATACACTGTGAAACCCGGTCTTCAGACCATAGAGACGAGAGAAAGGAGGTGACCCGGGATGAGCACGCAGAGCGTCGCAGGCGGCGCGGCCCCTCCGATCGACGTCGTGCGTCCGCGCAGCGAGGTCGTCGGCAGCCTGCTCCGGCCGGCCGAACTGGCCGCCGCCAGGAAGCGCGCCGAGGCCGGCGAGCTGGAGCCCGCGGCGTTCAAGGCCATCGAGGACCGCGCCGTCGACGATGCCATCCGGCTCCAGGAGGACGCCGGCATCGACGTCGTGACCGACGGGGAGCTGCGGCGCTACGCGTTCTACGGGCACCTCGTCGACGCGTTCGAGGGCTTCGACCGGCTGGGGGGCTGGGCCATCCCGTTCCGCGACGAGGCCGGCGAGGAGCTCGTGCTGCGCCGTCCCGTGGTCGTCGAGCGCCTGCGCTGGCGCCGCAGCATGTGCGGCGAGGAGTGGACCTACGTGCGCGCTCGCGCCCGGAGGCCGGGCAAGGTGACGATGCTCAGCGCCCAGCAGGCCGCCGCCTACTACGACCCCGAGAAGTCGAGGGACGCCTACGCGACGCGTGACGAGTACCTCGCCGACATCGTGGACGTGTCCCGGCGCGAGGTCGGCGAACTGGTCCGCCTGGGCTGCACGTACGTCCAGATCGACGCCCCCCAGTACGCCGCGCTGCTCGACCCGAAGATGCGCGAGGGCTACCGGCAGCGCGGCAGCGACCCAGAAGAGCTGATCGACCGCTGCATCGAGCTCGACAACGCGATCATCGAGGGCCATCCCGGCATCACGTTCGGCCTGCACGTCTGCCGCGGCAACAACCAGAGCAAGTTCTACGCCGAGGGCGACTACGAGCCGATCGCGCGGATCTTCGAGAAGACCCTGTTCCAGCGCTTCCTGCTGGAGTACGACGACCAGCGGTCGGGCGGCTTCCGCCCGCTCCGCCACGTCCCCGAGGACCGGACGGTGGTGCTGGGACTGGTGACGACGAAGAAGCCCGGCATGGAGACCGAGGACGAGCTGAAGGCGCGTGTCGAGGAGGCGTCGGCGTTCGTGCCGCTGGAACGGCTGGCGCTCAGCCCGCAGTGCGGCTTCGCCTCGACGATGGAGGGGAACCGCATCACGCCGGAGCAGCAGCTGGCCAAGCTCCGGCTGGTGTCGCGCGTGGCCCGGTCGGTGTGGGGCTGACGCCGGACGTCGCCTCGCTGACCGCGATCGACGTGCACGTCCACGTGCACAACTCGGTCGCGGGCGGGACGGTCGCGGACGACTCTGCCGAGGCGGCTGTCGGCGCCTACTTCGGGCGCGTGGAGCGGCACACGCTGCCGGAGATCGCGGCGATGTACCGCGAGCGGCGGATGGCCTGCGTCGTGTTCACCGTGGATGCGCCCACCGCGTCGGGCCACGAGGCGTCGGTGTCCAACGAGGAGATCGCGGAGCTGGCGGCACAGCACGCCGACACGGTGATCCCGTTCGCCAGCGTGGACCCGGGGCGCGGCCGAGCCGGCGCCCGCTGGGCCCGCCGCCTCATCGCGGAGTACGGCGTACGTGGGTTCAAGTTCCACCCCAACCACCAGGCGTTCTACCCGAACGACCGTCTCGCGTACCCGCTCTACGAGGTGATCGCGGAGCACCGGCTGCCCGCGCTCTTCCACACCGGTCAGACGGGGGTGGGCGCGGGCCAGCGCGGCGGCGGCGGGATCCGGCTCAAGTACTCCAACCCGCTGTACCTGGACGACGTCGCCGCCGACTTCCCGGACATGCCCATCGTGCTCGCGCACCCGTCGGTCCCCTGGCAGGACGAGGCGCTGTCGGTCGCGGTGCACAAGCCGCAGGTCTACATCGACCTGTCCGGCTGGTCGCCGAAGTACTTCCCCCCGCAGCTGGTCCAGTACGCCAACACGCTGCTCAGGCACCGGGTGCTGTTCGGCACCGACTACCCGGCGATCACACCGGATCGCTGGCTGCAGGACTTCGACCGCCTCCCCATGAAGCCGGAGGTCCGTCCGCTGATCCTCAAGGAGAACGCGGCGCGGCTGCTGGGGCTCACCAACCAGGAGGACGCGCGATGAAGACGAGAGCCGCGGTGCTGCGAGCCGCCCACACGGACTGGGAAGTCACCGAGCTCGAGCTCGACCCGCCCCGGGCAGGCGAGGTGCTGATCCGCTACGAGGTGGCCGGCCTCTGCCACTCCGACCAGCACGTGCAGACCGGCGACATCGAGCCGCGGTTCCCGATCGTCGGCGGCCACGAGGGCTCGGGCGTCATCGAGGAGGTGGGCCCGGGCGTCACGCGCGTGCGGCCGGGCGACCACGTCGTGTGCGCGTTCATCCCGTCGTGCGGCACCTGCCGCTTCTGCTCGACCGGCCACCAGAACCTCTGCGACCTGGGCCTGAGTGCGGTGACCGGCCTGCTGCCGGCCGGCGGCTTCCGGCTGCACCGGGACGGCGAGGACTTCGGCGGCTTCGCCATCCTCGGCACCTTCTCGCAGTACGGCACGGTCTCCGAGAGCAGCGTGGTCAGGATCGACCCGGACATCCCGCTCGACGTGGCCGCACTCGTCAGCTGCGGCGTGCCGACGGGCTGGGGCTCATCGGTCTACGCGGCGAAGGTGCAGCCGGGCGAGACGGTGGTGATCTACGGCGTCGGCGGGATCGGCATCAACGCCGTGCAGGGTGCCCGGCACGCAGGCGCGCGGAACGTGGTCGCGGTCGATCCGGTCCCGTTCAAGCGGGAGACGGCGGAGCAGTTGGGCGCGACTCACAGCGCGGCGAGCGCCGAGGAGGCGCAGGAGCTCGTGACCACCCTGACGTGGGGCGCCGGCGCCGACCACGCGATCGCGACCGCCGGCGTCATGCACGAGGACATCGTGGCGGCAGCGTTCAACGTGATTCGGAAGGGCGGCCAGGTGACGGTCACCGGGCTGGGGCACCAGACCCGCAAGACCGTGCAGGTCCCCGGCTCGGAGCTCACGCTGTTCGAGAAGAGGATCGTGGGCTCGCTGTTCGGGTCCGCCAACCCGGTCTACGACATCCCGCGGCTGCTCGAGCTGTACCGCGCGGGTGACCTGAAGCTCGACGAGCTGATCACCCGCCGCTACTCGCTGGAGGACATCAACCAGGGCTACCGCGACATGCTGGAGGGCCGGAACATCCGGGGGCTCATCGTCCACCAGCACTGAGACACCGACTCGCACATTGGTCCGCACGAGCGGTTCCGGCCCCGAGTGTCCCGCATAGTGACACGGGGGCCACTAACATACTAGGATGCAGGTGACATGAGCGAGCGCCACCCCTCCGTCTCGAGCGACCTCCGCATCGATGGGTCCACGCGGGACACCCTCGCCGACCGGGCGTACCGGTCGATCCGGGTGGCGATCATCAACCACGAGCTCGTGCCTGGCCGCTACTACTCAGAGGCGTGGCTCGCCGGCCTGCTCGGCGTCTCCCGCACGCCGACCCACTACGCGCTGCTGCAGCTGGAGATGGAGGGCATCGTCGAGATCGCGGCCCAGCGCGGGTTCCGGCTCCGCCACATCCCCGAATCGGAGTTCAACGAGTTCTACGAGGTCCGCATGATCCTGGAGACCAACGTGCTCCAGAAGCTCGCGCCGGTCGTCAGCGACGAGGTCCTGGACACGCTCCGCGAGTTCCTCGAGCGACAGCGGCGCCTGGTCGAGGACCCGATCCCCTTCCAGGACCTGGACGAAGGGTTCCACCGCTTCATGGCCGAGGCCGCCGGCCTGCACCGCACCGCGGCGATCATCCACTCGCTGCGCGGCATCCTCTGGCTGGGCACCGCCCACCGGCCCGCATCCGAGCGGGAGATGGTGGTCGGGCAGCACGCGGCCATCGTGGAGGGCCTGGCCAGGCGTGACGCGGACGCGGCGGTGGCGGCGCTCGTGCATCACCTGAAGAGCTCGCAGGAGAAGTACCGGGAGGCGATCCTCCGGGAAAGGGGCCGGCCGGCGCTGCCCTAGGAGATGGCGTTCGACCTCGACCCCGACGCCGCGCAGCTCGCGATCGAGCACTGCTACGAGCAGGGGTGGACCGACGGCCTCCCGGTCGTGCCGGTCTCCGACCCGCTGCTGGAGCGGTTCCTCACGCAGACGAGCCGCGACCGTCGTGAGGTCATCGGCCGCATGGAGCACCTGGGGCGTGAGTGCACCGTCGAGCTGGCCGCCATCAACGCGGCGATGGCGGGCTGCCGGCCGGACTACTTCCCGGTCGTGCTGGCCGTCTGGGACGCACTGATGCGCGAGCGCTCCGCCACGGGCGGCGGCTGGCAGAGCACCAGCGGGCCCGCACCGGTCATCGTGGTCAACGGCCCGGTGCGGCGGGAGCTCGGCTTCAACTCGACCGGCGGCGTGTTCGGCCCCGGCTTCCGCGCCAACGCCACGGTCGCGCGCGCCATCGGCCTGATCGTCCGCAACGCGTTCGGCATCGTGCCGCACGTGCTGGAGCAGGCCACCCAGGGCATCCCCGGCCGCTGGTCGATCTGCATCGGCGAGAACGAGGAGGAGAGCCCGTGGGAGCCGCTGTCGGTCGACGGCGGGGTGCCGGCAGGGACCAGCGCGGTCTCCGCGACGCTGATCCGGACCAGCGAGTTCGTCGACAACCGCCACACCCAGGACCCCGAGCAGGTGCTGTGGGACGTGGCGAACACGATCGCGCGTCCCGGTGCACTGATCTTCCAGGACACCTCGGCCGGCGTCGTCCTCTGCCCCGAGCACGCGCAGCTGCTCGGCGACGCCGGCTACTCGAAGGCCGAGGTCGTGGCCTGGCTGGTGGAGCACTGCGGGGTCCGGCAGTCCGACCTGCGCAGGGCCGGCAAGGATGGCGTCGACGGGCGCGTGCGGCACCCGGGCGGCACCACGGGGGACGAGTTCGTACGCGTCCTGCCGTCACCGGCCCACGTGGTGGTGGTGGTGGCCGGCGCCCGCAACGCGGCGATCTCGATGGTCGTGCGCACGTTCGGGGTGTGGTCGGGTGCGGCGATGCCGGTCGAGACGACGCCGCGGCCGGTCGCCCAGGGAGGTTGAGATGATCGATGAGGCGGGGCTGCAGACGATGCGTGCTGCCCTGGAGGCGGACGGCTACCTCCTCGACGTGAGCGAGGACCGCGGGCGGCTGGACGCGAGGATCTCGGCCGGGCCGGAGGCGTGCGAGGACTGCCTGGTTCCGAAGTCGATCATGCTGGCGATGCTGCAGCAGGCGCTCGGCGTCCCCGAGCAGTCGATCGACCTCCGCTACCCCGGGGAGGCGTAAGCGTGGCGGTCGCGAACGAGCGGCGCCTGGCCCTGGTCACTGGCTGCGGCAAGCGCGACGGCATGGGCAGGGCGATCGCGGGGACGCTGGCCGCGGCGGGGATGGCGGTGGTGGTCGCCGACCGCGTCCCAACCGGCGTGCGCAACCTGCGTCAGGAGCGTGTGGGCGACGGCGGCGACGGGACGTGGCGCGGGCTGGAGAGCGTGGTCGAGGAGATCGAGGCGGCGGACGGCGTCGCCTCGGCGGTCACGGGCGACATCGGCGAGGAGGCCGATGCCCGGCGGATGGTCGACGAGGCGGTCTCCCGCCACGGCCGGCTGGACGTGCTGGTCAACAACGCTGCGGCGCCGCAGGGCCTGGACCGCCAGGACATCGAGGACGTCCCGATCGAGGTCTGGGACAGCGTGATGCGCGTCAACGCGCGCGGCACGTACCTCATGTCGCGCTTCGCGGTGCCGGTCATGCGGCAGCGACGCTGGGGCAGGATCGTGAGCATCTCGTCCATGGCCGGCATGATCGGGGCGCCCCGGTCCACGGCGTACTCGGCGTCGAAGGCGGCCATCATCGGGTTCACGCGGGCGCTGGCCATGGACGTGGCGCCGTGGGGCATCACGGTCAACGCGATCTGCCCCGGCATGGTCGCGACCAGCCGCGCGATCCTCAGTGACGACCCCACGATCGACGTGGCCGCCGAGATCGAGCGGCGGGGCCAGCGGGTGCCGGTCGGGCGGTCGGGCCAGCCGTCCGACGTCGCCGCCGCGGTGGCGTTCTTCGCGTCAGAGGCCGCGGCCTACGTGACGGGCACGACGCTGGCGCTGGACGGCGGCGGCGCGACGTCGTTCCCGCTCACCCGGCCGCCGGCCCCGGCAGATACCTAGCCACTCCGGGGCGATTCAGCGCGCTGCGGACCGGAGGACGCGGAACCCTCGCCGGGATGCGATGCGCCTGGTCGGCCAGCCCTGCTCCACCAGCCACCGCTGCAGGGAGTCCGAGCCCAGGTGCTTCTGGACCACGAGATACGCCTCGCCGTCCGGCCGCAGGCGGTCGAGCCAGCGGCGCAGCAGTTCGTGCAGCACCTCCTTGCCGACGCGGATGGGCGGATTCGACGCGATCCGGGCGAAGAGCACGCCTTCGGGCACCTCGTCCGGGTGACGCACCCGGACGTTGGCCGCGCCCGCCGCCGCCGCGTTGGCCGCGCACAGGTCCCGCGCCCGCTCGTTCACGTCCACGGCCCAGACGACGGCGTCCGGGGACTGGACCGCCATCGACAGCGCGACCGGCCCATAGCCGCAGCCGACGTCCAGCAGGTCGCCCCCGGCCGGCGGCGGCGGCGCCACCTCCAGCAGGACGGACGTCCCCGGGTCGAGCTGGGCGCGCGAGAAGACCCCCGCGTCGGTGGCCAGGTCCAGCACGCGGCCGGCTGCGGTCAGCCGGACCCGGCCCGGCGACCGGGCACCCGGCGCCGGTGTCTCGAAGTAGTGCGGCATCCTTATGTGTAGTGTCCGCCTGGCACGTCGGGCTGCCGACCGAAGCGCTCTCCGCGGAGGACCGCGTGATCGCCTTCAACGCCGCGGAGCTCGCGTCGGCGCGGGCCGCGAACGTCGCCACGGCGCTCGGGTTCCACGATGCCATGGCCGCGGACCTCGACCGGGCCGGCGAGGTCCACGTCCACCTCCCCACCTACCGCGGGCTCGGCCTCGTGCCGGTGCTCGCCTGGCTGGCCGCGCGCCTGGCGGCCGGCGGCGCCGCGGTCAGCTGGTATGCGGCCAAGCAGCAGGGGCCGGACTCGATCCGGAAGCTGCTGGAGGGCGCCGGCTGGCGGCTCGAGCGCGACCGGTCCGGACGCCTGGTCCGGCTCAGCGGCCGGCCGCCCGCCGAGCCCGAACGACCTGCGCCGCGGCGATTCATCGCGCTGCTCGGCCACAGGCAGGTCGAGCTGGCCGCCGACTTCGGGGTCTTCTCGCCCGAGCGCATCGACGACGGCACCGCCGTGCTGCTGGACGTCGGGCTGCGGCACGCGCCGGTGGACCGGGTCGCCGACATCGGCGTCGGCTATGCACCGCTCGCCATCGGCCTCGTGCTCGCGGGCGTCGCCAGGTCCGCGGTCGCGTCCGACGTCGACTGCATCGCCCTCTGGCTGGCGGCCGAGAACGCCCGGGCCTGCGGCGTGCCGCTGGCACTCGCCTGCACCCCCGACCCTGCTGCCGTCGCGCCGGCGCCGCTCACCGTTTGCAACGTCCCCACGCACATCGACCGGCACGAGACCGAGCGCTTCATGGCCGCGCTCGCGGACCGGGCGCGCACCGGGCACCTCCTGGCCGTCGTCCACGCGAGCCTGGAGGGGCGCTACACCCGGCACCTGCTGGGGCACGGCCTGCGCGTCCGTCGCCACGAGGGCCCCGTCCACGTGGTCCTGGAGGCCTGCCCGAGGTGAGCGATCCGTGGGGAGCGATCGAGTCCGCCCCGGACCCCGAGTGGTAGGTCGGGTGGTCGCGGTCGAGCCCGACCTGGAGGTCGTGCTGATCGACTCGGCGCCGGTCGACACGACACGGAGGGTGCTCGCCCATCGCGCCGCCGGCTACGCCAGCCCGTGGGTGGTCCGCCAGCTCCGGGGCCTGATGCTGGCGGCCGGCCTGACGGACGTGCGGGTCCTGGCCCATCACGCCGAGATCACCGACCTGGCCACCGCCGAACGCGTGCTGCGCCTGCTCGGACTGGCCAGGGCCGTGCTGGCGCCCGAGGAGGCGGCGAGGTGGGAGGAGGACCTGCGCGCCCGGGACGCCGCGGGTCGCTTCGCCTGCTACGTCCCCTGGTTCGTCGCCTGCGGACGAGCTCGCTGAGCGCTGGGAGCGGGCGTCAGCGCAGGCGGGACGCCACGTGCTCCGCGATCATCACCACGCTCAGGTGGAGATTGGCTCGCGGGACCTCTGGCATCACCGACGCGTCGACGACCCGCAGGCCGTCCAGGCCGAGTACCCGGCATTCCGGGTCGACGACGGTCCTGACGTCATCGGGCGACCCCATCCGGCACGTCGAGCAGACGTGCACCGTGTCGGTGACCACACGGGGCAGGTCATCGGGCTCCGGCAGCTCCGGCCGGCCGTCCAGAATGGCGGTCAGCGCCCGGTGCGCCAGCACCTCGCGGATCCGCTCCAGCGCGTCGCACATTCGGGCGAGGTCGCGCTCGTCGGTGAGCAGGCACTCCTCGATCAGCGGGTCGACGTCCGGGTCCGGCGACACCAATGTGAGCCGGCCGCGCGAGAAGACCTGCTCCTGCTGGGCGATCATCCAGCTGTGGCCGAACCGTGAGCCGTTGTTCGGCAGCAGCATCATGTCGTTCTCGCCCGCGCCCGCGAGGCCCGATGAGTAGCGCAGGATGCAGTTGGTCACCCGGTCGTCCACCGCATGGCGGGCCGACTGCACCGTCGGCACCCTGACCATCAGCATGGCGTGGTCCTGGAGGCCCTGTCCGACCGGCAGGTCGAGCACCGCGTCGATCCCGAGCTGGGCGAGTTCTTCCGCCGGCCCGATGCCCGAGCGCAGCAGCACGGCCGGCGAGTGCACGGCCCCACCGCACACGAACACCTCGCCGCCCGGCTCGACCACGCAGCGCTCGCCGTCGCCCAGCAGGACGCCGGTGGCGCGCCGGCCGGCCGGCTCGAGGACCACCCGGTCGACCTGCGCGCCGCCGCGAATGGTCAGGTTGGGCCGGCCGCGCGCGGGCTCCAGGTAGCCGTCGTTCGTCGAGACGCGACGGCCCTCGCGGATGTTCATGGCGAACGGGCTCAGGCCGGTCGAACCGGGCGCGTTGTGGTCTGCGCACCACGCGAAGCCGGCGTCGAGCACCGCGTCCCGAAAGGCCAGGTCGACCCCGCCCCACCCGGACTCGGGCTCCCGGTAGACCGGCACCGGTCCCCCGCTCCCGTGGTACGGCGCGGTGGAGAAGTCGTGCTCGTCCTCCAGCCGCACGAACGCGGGCAGCACGTCCGCGAAGGCCCAGCCGGTGGCGCCCAGCTCGGCCCACCGGTCGTAGTCGGCCGGAACCCCACGAATGGCGCACAGTCCGTTGACCGTTGAGCTGCCGCCCATCCCGCGTCCCCGCAGGTAGTGGTACGGCTCCTGGACAGGATTGCGCCGAGCGGTCAGGCGCGGCCAGAAGAACTCCGGGTTGCGTTCGACGGTCATGTCGATCGCCCTCGTCCGGAACTCGCGCGGCGTGTCGGCGGACCGGATGTCCGGCCCGGCCTCCAGCAGCAGCACGTTCGCGGCCGGGTCCTCGCTGAGCCGGGCTGCCAGCACGGCGCCGGCCGAGCCCGCCCCAACAATCACGTAGTCCCAGCGCCCCGTCACCGCGGCTCCACGCCGAGGAACCGCAGGCAGTTGTGCCAGGTGATGTCCTCCACCACATCGGCGGGAAGGTCCAGCGAGCGCAGCGTGCGGCCCGCCGGCTGCTCCCGTGGCATCGCCGGGAAGTCGGTTCCGATCAGCAGCTGCCGGTGGCCGAGCATGTCGACCAGGTACCGCAGCGCCCGGCGGTCGAAGACGAGCGTGTCGTAGTAGAAGCGCCGCGCGTACTCCGCGGGCGAGCGTGGCAGCCGCGTGACGCCGGGCATGGTGGGGGGCGCCGCGCCGGCCGGCTCCTCGTTCCACGTGCCCGCGTAGAACCACTGGGCGCGCGTGAGCATCAGCGGGAAGCCGCCGGCGCCGTGGCTGAATGCCAGACGGAGGTCGGGGCAGCGCTCTGCTGTGCCGCTCGACACCAGCGACGCGGCGGCCAGCGACACCTCGGCCGCGAATCCGAACCCGGCCATCGCGGCGCGGGGCAGGCGGTCGCCGAACGTCACGTCGAGCGCGTGGACGAACACGGACACGCCCAGCCGCTCGGCCTCCTGGAAGAAGCCCAGGAACCGGTCGTCGCCGAGCGACGCGCCGCAGATGTTGGAGCCGATCTCGACGCCGTGCAGCCCCATGGCCCGCACGTGCGCCAGCTCGGCCGCCGCCAGGTCGGGGTCCTGCAGCGGCACAGTCCCGAGGCCGTACAGGCGTCCGGGCGCGGCTTCGCAGAGGCGGACGATGAACTCGTTGACGGCAGCGTCGAAGTCACGAGCTTCTGCAGGCGGCAGCCGGTAGTTCAGGAGCGGGGGCAGCGGGGAGACGACCTCGGCGTCGACGCCGCTGGCGTCCATGGCGGCGAGCCGGCGCTCGGCGTCGAAGTACGCGTCCTGGGCGGTGAGGCGCATCTGGCCCGACACGAGCACCCTGGCGCCGTCGGCCTGCTCGATCCGCGGCCAGCCGTCACGGTCGGGAAGGCCGTCCGGGATGACGTGGGCGTGCATGTCGATCAGCATTCGACCGGCACACTAGCATACCAGTGGGCCTCGGCCGGGGGCTCGCGACTCGGGCGATGCTTCGACCTGCCGGGTCCGGCGTCGGTGTCGCGTCTGTGGGCGACTTCGGGCCATGAGGGCGCTGGCGCGCCCTTCCTGATCAGCCTGGGTGCCGAGAGAACGGGAGTCCAGGCTTCCCTGCGGCGCTTCGCGGCCTGGACTCCCTCCGGTTGGGTGCTCATGCCGTCAGCAGCGGCCGGTGGCGCGGTTTGCTGCGCGTGAGCGTCCCCTCAGCCGCCCGATGACCACGCTGACACGCAGCAACGCACGGTTCCGGGCTGCGAGCGGTCCACTTGCGCGTCGCTTGTGCATCCAGAGGGCCATTTGGCGCCAAATGGCCCTCTCACAGGCCGGGGAGTGGGCGATTGGCGCACATTTGGGACGGTTGCGACCCTGTTGGCGACCAACTGGAGGGCATCAAGGCCGCGGAGCGCCGAAGGGAAGCCTTGATGCCCGCTCGGCCTGCACCCAGGCTGGTCGGCAGGTGGCGCTCCGCGCCCACCTTGGCCCGAACTCCTCCTCATCGCCCCCCGAATTCGCCTAGAGGCCCAGGAGACGCCGGGCGTTGCCCTCGTAGATCTGGGCCCGGTCCTCCGCCGACAGGTCGAGCGCCTCCAGGTTCGCGATCGTGGCCCGGATGTAGCCCGGCCCCTGCTCGGGGTCGAACGGCGAGTCCGACGCGAACAGCACGTGGTCCACGCCGAAGAAGTCGAGCGAG
>Ga0126369_10000219_pt1 | contig 36551 bp, 68 predicted proteins | sample PanSoiMetaPlot_1_FD_109646 | JGI IMG/M metagenome (GOLD analysis project Ga0126369, IMG submission 109646) | Tropical forest soil microbial communities from Panama - MetaG Plot_1 | ecosystem: Environmental > Terrestrial > Soil > Tropical forest > Bulk soil | place: Panama | collected 2016-02-17
CCCGGAGGGTTGTGTAGTCATGAAATTTTCTTGCGCCCCCCGCATTGATAAAAATTCCTCAATGAAATCAATGAGTTGGAGTTCCTTGGACGGTCTTGGCTCGGTTGTGTAGTTAATTTCTTTTGAACCCATTCGAGGGGAATACCTCCATCGAAAATAAAATCCTAGCTAGTTCATAGTCATTTGAAGTTCCAAATTGGTTGCGACAGCTATTCATCCTATCGAATGACCTGATTTGCTATACAATTACAATCCAATTGAGCGCCAACACCTTATACTAGTGGAACCCACGTATAATAATATTGCTTACAACTCTGCTTTGACGCAACAGCACCAACCACAAATCAGAATTTCGAACAATTGCTACGCTATATTGGTAACCCAATACATGCTGATAGCTACGTAACGCAATAGATGCGTTACGTTGTGTGTATATGAGGCACCATGATTAGCTATCGCTTTGCGAATAGCTCGAAACCGGGAGTGCCTAGACATTGGCGCGCCAAGCGATAGCGCCTACGCCGAGCATAGGGGCTTGTGGGGATGGTCACTGAGACACGTTCCGGCTTGCCATGGTGGCATGGGCACAGGTCGTACAGGTGCAGATGGCCATCGATGCCTTCGCCTTCGCCTAGCAGAGCGCCCAGGTAAACGAATCCCAGCCCTTTGCAGTGCGGACATGGGGAAAGCTCAAATAAACGCACGGCGCGCCCTCGTGCCTACCGTCACCCCTCTTCGTTTAGCAATCGAAGGCCAAACGACAAGGCGGCATCTTTTGCCCTAGTCCGGTTGACCATGTCAGTGAGCTTTCCGCTGGGCAATTCTACACGCCACATATTCGGATATTTCTGATCTCTCACAATTCGAAGCAATTTTCGCCGTCGATACCAAAGATCATCGCCTTTCCAATCGAAATCTTTCACGTCTCCGGTCATGGCGCTTTACCGGAGTAAAACGGATGGCGCGGATCGACTGGCATGCCGTCGACACCGATGCGATCCGAAAATCCTCGGATTTCCTCGAAACGCTTCGCGCCGTCATGGCAAGACTGACACAAGCTCTGCACTTTTCCGAGCCGAAATAGGTTCCAATTTCCGCCGTGGGGTGCGACGTGATCAACGACGGTCGCGATGGAAGCTTCGCCGTGCTGGGCGCAAATTCGGCACATTGGCTCGATCAACAATTGATGGCGAGCGCGCTTGCGCCAAACGGCGAGATCGTACCAATGCTTCCACGGCTCATTGTGGCGCTGGCCAACCATCAGGTGAAATCCCAATCCATGAAATCGCCCGGCTCGTTCTTCGGCTCTTTCGGCAGCGGTCCCGGTTTTGACTTGACGAAGCCGGTTGATTGCTTCGGCTTGGACGCGCTGAAATCCGCATAAGGCGGATAGGACACCGATGCCGATTTGACCGGGCTGGCAGCGGGCTTGAGCCTTTTGCTTAGGCGCTGCCGCAGCCGTTGCAGCTTCCGCTGGTTGCGCCTCGTCCAATGCTTACGTCTCATGACCGCTGGCCTAAATCATATTCGCCACGAGCTTCACCCGATCCACCACATTCCTCGCAAACACCGCTACCTTGGCAATCAGCGCACGGCACGCGCACGGCAGAGTCGGCTTCGCTATTTTTGTACCCAGTGCCGTCGCACCACTGACAATCGCCCGATCCACCGCAGCTTTGGCAATCTTTCGCCATGACGCAAATGCTCCCGCAGAGCACGGCAACGCGGGTTTTCTCCCGCGAGGGGCAAGAATCGGACAGTCGCTCGACCGCGGCGCTAAGCCGTCATCACGCGGGGAGCATCCGACCGATCCCGATGCCTTCGGCGACGCCGTCTTTTCCGCCTTGGCTTTTGGCTTACTACTTCCAAATCGAGATCGCGTTCATCGATGCGGAATGGGACGGGTCGACCGAACATATCGACCTCGACGCAGACCTTGGTTTCATCGACTTGAAACTGGAATTTTGCGCGCTGACCGGCGAACGGACCATCCTTGATCATGACGACATCGCCAGCGTGGAAGCGCGAGGGCACCTCGGGTGTGGGGATAATTCCGTTGTGGTCGGCGACGGACATGAGCGAATTCACCGCAAGCTGGATCGTGTGTCCGTGGCCGATGAAATCGACGATGCCGAAAACCGAGCGGAGAGTATGCCATGCGTTTTGAGCAACCACGAAAACATAGCGGGGGAAAGCGGGTGTAAGACGATCCCGATGACGACCGCGAAAGACGCCCCGACGGCGAATTTTGAAAACATAATGGGTGAAGTTTGAGCGAGATAGAGCACGCGAAGTTTTGAACTCGCAGTTAGGAGGCGTGATAGCCAACGACCACGAGACCACGCGTGCTCCATCGGGTGCGGGTGCGACGACTCACGAAATACACCAAATGGACAGAAAGACAAGAGCGTAGCGCTATCCCTAGCGGTAATAGGACAAGCGTTCAAGTTGTCCGGCAAGTTCTTTGATCTTGCATAGAAGCTCGATGTAGATACGCTCGCGATGTGCACGCGCTTCCAATGCTTCCTCGATCAACCATCTGATCTGCTCAGGCAGCTCCTTTGGGATCGGTTTCGTTCTCCAATCCGGTGATGGCTGCATCTCGCGGAGCATTGGCATTGGCTTGGGTTTGGCTTTGGCTCTGCGTTCCGTCAGACTGATGACTTTCTTGGCCATAGCTGAGCTTTCCTTCGAAGACGAAATCGTTCGCACGTAGCTCATGTATGATCGGCTTTTTGGGTTCGTCGTTCATCGCATAAATCTCCTGCGCAGCCATCCCGGCGGCGGGCTCGGCACTTTCTCCCGTTTGTAAAAAAGCGCAAGCGCTTCGTGGTGCGAGTGTGGATTGCCTTCGAGCTTTACCGGGCCGCTCGATAGGTATCGATACGCCTCGAAGATATTGTCGTCTTCATAATGTACGATACTACCAGCGAAGGAACCTTTGGTTTTGCCGTCGACATCGATTCGGTAGGATCGCGTTTTGGCATCCCATAGCACGGGCCATGATTCTATCCCGTCGACCATGCGCCGTGCGCCACCTTTTATTTTGATCTGACGCGCCACTTCGAAGGGGGGCGTCGCTTTGGCCTTGCGCCACCTGCGCCACCCCCTCCCCCTTTAGAGGGGAGGAGGGGGGTGGCGCACATAGAAGGTGGCCAAGGGCACGCCTTGCGACCTTACGTCCAACGCCACCCTTGCGCCACCATAGAATTGTGTAGTGGCGCACTTCGCTTGACAAGTGCCAAGATGGCACACATTATACGTGTGTTCAACTTGGGACCGCATCGATGGCTAAGGGCAAGAGCACGCCCGCGCAGACATTTGCGCGGATTTTCGCGACGTGGGTCGCGCGCCGTGATACGGCGAAGCTCACCGAAGAGACCGGCGAGAAAGGCGAATTGCGGCCGCATAGGCGCGGCCAGCTTTGTGCGCCTTCACCATGCGGGCTTGGCCGCTGTGTCGCAAGACAAGTTGATCCAGCACTTGCAATCCTGCAAATCACAGATAAGAATGTGCGCCCTCGACCCGCCGTGTCATGGGAGCGGGTCGAGGACTTGACATCATAACCGTGTGCGCGGCCACGATGCCCACCGAAGACATAACCAAAAAATCGGACAAGGCCAACGGCCACGCGCTGCCGTCACCACCGATTATCGTTTGCACGAAGTGCGGGGCCACAACGGAGGCCGCATGCATGTGCGCAGCGCCATATATGCCCGCCCGGAAGCGTGCCGAAAAGGCAATCGCCGACAATCCGGGGCTCTCGAACCGGGCTATCGCGAGAAAGACCGGTGTCGCACTTGAGACCGTGCGCCGCACCCGAAATCTAACTGACCCAAATGGGTCGGTTGCACGCATTGGCAGCGACGGCAAGATGCGTCGCCCGCCCAAGCCCAAGCCGTCCGATTGGGGAAAGATGACCCCCGAGCGGAAGCGCGAGTTGTCCGCGCTCGCCGATGAACTCAACAACAATCCCGATCCCTATGAGATGGAATATTGGCAAGAGCAGCATCGCACCGACGAGATCAATGGTTATCGCGTCGCGATGCTGTTGCGCGCCAACGAGGCGGCGCGCCTCGCGTTCTTTCCGTTCGAAACCGACATCCTGAAACAACGCTGGATCAAGGAACTCGCCAACTACTGCGACAAGGTCGCGGATAGGTGGAAGCGTCTTGCAGAAGACTTTAGAACCAGGAGGAAAAAATGACAGCACATCGCCGTCGCACCAAGCGGCACCCACGTCATAGCTTCTTTTTCAAGCTGAGCGCATTCACGGACGATCCCGATCCCAAGATCGTCAGACACAAGGTGAAAGTCATCCCAGCCGAAAAGCCGGTGAAGGTTCAACTCACAGCCGAGCACGTGCGCGCGTCGATCAAGGCGAAAGGATTGGCCAACACTGCAATGTGCCCGATGGCGTTCTGTCTACGCGGCAATGCCAAAGCTTTCCCGCATCCCATTGATCACGGTATGGTTGACTTCAATTATGCGAGCGCGTTCGTGATCTCGAAAAGTGCGGCCAACGGCTTGCCGCGTGAGTGTCATAGCTATTGGCATTCGCAGGGATGGATCGCGAAGATGAACGACAGCCTGCGCGGTCAACGTCGGCTGTTGAGACACATCGAGCAGAGCGGCCCGATCACAATTGAACTCAAACCGCCGCACCTCTACGCTTACAAGCCGCCGAAAACCACTGGCGATAAACGTAAGCGCAAAGGTGATCGGCACGGCATCACCGGCAAATTCGGCAATCGCCGCTACGCTTTCTTGGTCGCTGGCGGGATAACGGTCCCGGCACCGACGGCAAATGCTTGAATTGGTGCGGCGAGTGGGAAGGGCCATGAAAAAACTGCCCAAAGAAATTCTCGTCTATCAATGCGACGAGGTGGACGGTGAGCCCGTCTACGCAGTCGCGATAAACCTCGGTGACATTCCAGCAGATGTCGATGGACAAAAAGTCGGTAATTATGTCTTGAACCACGAGGCTAGTTTCCATGTGCGGCGAGAGTTGAAATGACAGGATGGTAGCGCGCGGCACAACGAGCGAAGAGGTTGAGCGCGCGCTCGGCATGCGCCACCAAACCGTATCTGCTCGCCGCACCGATTTGCGCGCGAGCGGTTACACCGATTATCTGCGCGATGAAAAAGGAATTAGAATACAGCGTTCGACCAGCAGCAAAAGCCCGGCGTATGTGCAGATTGTGACCGAGAAAGGTAAGAACGTCATCGACAACAAGCTGCCATTGCAATTGCGCGGACGCGATCCGACAAGCTCGCATCACGGCGATAATCCAATGAGCGCTCAGGCATTCGGCTACACGAGCCGATACACTGATTGCTATCGAATACTCGAACATATGCGTCAGTTTTCTTAAGACCGGTCTTACGAGAGAAGAAAGGAAGGTGATGCCACATGACGGAACCCCCGCAGACTGAAGCTATAGAACGAGGGGAGGGAAGCGACGGCCCTCCCCACCTCAAAGTGTTCATTAATGTAAGAGGAAAAGATGTCATGAAGCCCGAGGCGCAGCGCGCTTCTAAAAGAAGCTCCTTTGCTCATCCACATCGGCTGGTTCGTCGTTCCATGGTCCGGGGATGATGAACTCTCTCATCTTGCGATCTTTATCTTTGCGCTCTTCGGTTGCGAGCGCACTACTTTCGAGCCACGCCTTGATGATCGTGCTCAATTTAGCGCGGTCAACCTTGTCTTTGGAATCGAGCTTCAAGCGTTTGGCCAATGCATGTCCGAGCCATGCATCCGATTGTAGGTCCTTACGATAGCTATTGTCTTTCCGCACAAGATCGCGCGTCCAATACATGTCGTCGGTAGTGACGCCGTCAAGTGGCTGTGGATAGCCCCACGATTCCACAACTTGTACGTTGTCTCCCGGTCGACCATCGATTGCATTTGGCAACTCGACACCGGCGAGATGAATCCAGCGTGCTTTTTGCGCCGGGATGTAGTTCACCTTGTCGAGCGTGAGGCGCAAATAGCCACGTCGAGCCTCGCCCTCGATCTTGGCGGTATCCGCTTCGGCTTTGGTCATGCGATTGAGTAGGCGCACGCTGCGTGCAGCGTTGCTCGTGGCGCCAGCGCCGCGCGTGTCGTCTACGGTCAATTCGCCGATACCAGATGGTTTGCGTGTGTGCTGTGCAAGCTCGGTGCAGGAGTTGGTTTTCTCGGAGAAACGCTCGAAGCCGCTCTTCATAAGCAATTCCATCGAGAGGTTGTCGCTCTCTTTGATTTGGTGAAAGGCAATCAACGGATCGAAAATCGTGCAATCGATTTTGTTGTCACCGATATATTGTTGTAGCGATGAAAGCATGGACGCATTGAGCGTGACCTTGCCGTAGCGGTCTTGTTCTGCAAAACGATGGGTATCGACAAGTCGTGAACCGAGATGCAAGCGATCTCCAAACGCCTCACGATCAAGCTTGTAATGAATACAAATTGCGGCCAAGCGGCGCTCGACTTCGTCTTCGGTGTCTTCGCCATCCCAATAGAGCACGCGCAACGGGCGTTCGACCGGCGCTGGCCCGATCAGTCCGACACCGAGAACCATTTCGACGGCGTTGAGAATGTCGAGAGCGGTTTTACCCCAACCGCCGGGCGCAACGGTCATCACCACACGGCGACGAAAGAAGTGGGCAGCATGCATTAGCGGACGTATCGGCAAAAGATGGAATGGTCGAGGTCTATAGGTCCTGATCGGTAATTGGCATAATGCGCTGGTGCTTTGATCATGGCCATTGCTCGCCCCCGGTTGCCAATTCTTTAAGCCATCAACGATTTCCCACAAGCGCTCGACAGTGCCGCCGCCATCCTCAAACCAATCGGTAATGTCATCGCTTTCATCAATCTGTGGCCAATATTCACGGAGATCGAGAACGCGGATTTGTTTGGCTTTACCATCAAGACTTCGTGCGACATCCTGCACGTGGTCGCGACCCGGTTGATCGTTATCTCCGCAGATTATGACGTTGGCGCCGTTGAAGAACTCAACTGCCCATTGGGCGCGCCATTTGCCCGCGCCCATTGGATTGCACGTTGCCGGGATGCCGTGCTTGCGCAAAGTGAGCACATCTTTCTCACCCTCGACAATGAAGATTATTTTGTCCTCGGCGAGTTCTGTGATTAGCTCGGGCAGCTTGAAAGGAACAATTCGAATACCTTTGATCGACCATTTTTCCTGTTCTGGCCCAAGGCGCTGGCGAAAGGTTTTTGGTGCATTAAGCGGTTCAAATTTTAATACCTGGAATAGCCGCTCGCCGCGTTCATTCTCATAATCGAAGATCGCCTTAATCGGACCAAGGTCGCCCGCGTGGTCAGACTGTTCGAACTTTTCACCGCTGCCTTCTTTGCAATGTTGGCAATACCACACAACGCCGTCGCGCTTAATTTCCACATTCAAATAGCCAGTTGAGCAATTCGGGCATGTGGTCGCATATTTCCCTTTTCGAGTATTGATATACTCGATGTCGTGCCGTTTCAACAATTCCTGTGCCGAGAACGTTGGCATTGGATTCCTTAGATGTCATGATCTTGATGAAGGCGCTCATGACAATGATCGCACACTGCAACAAGCTCAAACAAAAACTCATTGCAAACGTTCTTGTAGGTGAGATGATGAACCTGAGTCGCGCGCCGACGACGACAACCCTGACAAATATATTGATCGCGCTCTAGCACTTGCTGCCGCTTATGCGCCCAAGCATCCGAACGCAAATAAGCATTGTAGCGATCCCACCATGCTGCGTCCTGACGTGCTTGTGCAGCGCGCATGTCGGCAAAATTTTGCTCGCTCCATTCTCGCCAGCGTCGACTGTTTTCAAAGCGCCCATGCTCTTCGAGCGCAGTATCCCACGTCGGCATTTCTGTAAACGATCCGCCAGTGATGTCGATCTGACGTGTGAACTCTTCCAACGCGACCGCGGTCTTCAACGCCGTACCAACAGTGCCGCCGCAATCTTGGCATTGGCGCCAATATTGCGTCGTGCCATTAGTCAGAACACGCCTGCGAATCTCGCTAATCGGATGCTCGCAGGGTTTCGGTCTTTCGATCATGAGGCTGGTCCTACTGCTTGCGCGACGACGGCACCAATGGGATAGCGTCGCTTCGATGCGAGACGTTGATTGGCGGGATCGCTGACTGCGTGAGATGCGCCGCCATGATCTCGACCCGTAACGTTTCAAGGATCGTGCGCGCGAGCCCCATGTGCAGCCGCGCCTCAGTGACGGTCATCTTTTTCTCGTCGACCGCTTTCCACACCGCCAATATCTTTGCGCGGATATCTGCGGTGTCTCTAAGCACTAGCGCCATCGATATATCCTCCGACCAAGCTTGCGAATTGTTTCTGCCAGCAACTCCGCCTCCCGTTCCATTGCCACGATCTCTTCGGCGCGGATTTGATGCGCGCGCTGCGCAACGCGTGCCTCCAACGATAGCTCGGGCGCGCATACATCGCAGCGTGATCCTTGCAATGGATCGAGCGGTGCACCGCACGCGCACCGCCGCCAATGCTCGCCAAAGCGGTCCTTCCTCATGTCATCTGCCCTGATGGATGTAACCGGCACCAGCAAGCTCGGACGCACACGAGATGACCTCTTCTTCGCTCGCATTGGTCGCCCGCATGAGCATGGGCACGGTCCATTTCATGGTGCCGGTGCCGCGAATGTAGGAGAGGATGCGATCCTTGAGCGCTTTGCGATTAAGCTGGCGTTGCCGCTCGGCCTCGTCACGGCGGTGCTGCTCGAACATCTGGTCTTGCTCGGCCGCGGCTCGCTCGGCATCGGCGAGAGCTTCGCGCCGCTCGCGCTGTTGCCCCTCCCACGCGGCTCTCTCGGCCCATTGGCGCTGGCGTTGAGCAATCGCCGCCCGCTCGGCTTGCTCGCGCTCGGCTTGCGCGCGCTCGGCTTGCTCGCGCTCGTGTGCTTCCTTCTCAATACGTTTGCGCTCGATCTCAAACGCCCAATTCCGCGAATCGACATGCGCACGGGCATCGTGCCACTTGCGCACCTCCGCATCCTGTTTTGCGGCTATCTTTTTCGCGAGGCGCGTGGCTTTCCTAGCCGCTTTCCGATCAAACCATTCGTTCTCTTCGTGCGCAGGCTCCCACGCTGCATCGATGGCGATCTCTTCGCGCAGCCAATACGGTACATAAAAGCGCGAGCTTTTAATGCGCACGCCGCGCCCGCGAACCGTATCGGCATCGTTATCCTTGCCGCCCTTGGGCTGTGCCTTCTCCCATTCGATATCCGCGAGCATCGTGCGCACGATGCGTCGCTCGCGCTCTTCGGCGATGCGCGCCTGCTCTTTAATGTATTGCTTGTTCTCGCGCTCCATGGTGCGCGCTTCGATTTCGCGCTCGATCTCGCGCTGCGCGCGATTGGCTTTGTAGAGATCGAGCGCGCGCTGATCCTGTTCTTCGCGCAGCTTGCGGGCATAGCTCGGTTGCCAATTCTGCTTAGGCACGCCGGTGTCTTCGCTGCACCATGGATGTAACCAGAATTCGATTTCATCCATCGGCGACCTATGCGATTGCGGCGACCACATCTCGCATGAGGCGCTTCCGGTCTCGCGCACCCGCAGGATGAAATCATAATCGTCTTCATTGAGAACGCCGATGTGGCCGCCGTCCCATTGCATGAGTTGCCAGCCGCCATCGGCAAAGACTTTGTCGACTTCGTCGTACTCGATCTCTCGCGGTCCTTTGACGAGTCGAATTGCGCCTGCCTCACGCGCCCGCGTCACCGTCGTGCGGTAGCTATTCTGCCAAGTGCCTCGCTCGGTCGGCCTTCCGCGGACATAGGCGTTGAAGCTCATGATGGCAGCGCTCCCTCGGTTGCGCGCCGTAGGAATTCCGCACGCGCCTCGGGCGGCGTTAGCTCCCACATTTTGAGCAAGCGGCCGAGCGGATCGGGCGTCTTGGTCTTGCCCGGACTTCTACTGCCGCGCGGCCGTCCCACCGGCAGCGCTTCGCGGTCCATGAGCAAAATCTGTCGCGTGCGCTCGTGCGTGATATTGAACAGGTCGCCGATCTCACGCAGCGTGAGGCCAAGCGCCCGAAGCTGCCCAATTTTCTCGCGTCGAGATAATCCATGATCGGCGATGATCTGCTTGGTCGCCGCCAACACTTGCGCGTTATGCGCACTCGCGAAGCATTCTTTCTCTTCGCGCTCGTGCTGCTCTTTTTCTTTCTTCCAGGCGCGACACTCACGCAGTAATTGCGCATCGGGGATGGTGCCGAGCTTTTCTTTCAAATGCTCGGGCGCGTACTGATTGAGCGCATAGCTAAGATTGCCGTTGCGCCGTAGTTTGAGCTTCAAAGCGCGCTGGCGCAGCGTGCCAACCGAGCGGTCAATCGCCACCGCGATCTCGGCATGCGGCACATACTGGCGCCACAGGTCCCTCAGTATCGCGTCCTCTTGCGGCGTGAAGCGCCGCATCGGACGGCCGAAACGCTCGATCCATGTGCCGAGACGCTTGGTCATACGCTCACCCGCATCGGCCGCTTGCCGTAGAACAGCGGCGTGACCTCGACCCCGACCTCGGGACGCACGATTGAACAGGCAAAATGCCACGTCGCCGCGGCATCGGCTTCGTCACGTGTCTTCACCGGCCACCCGAGAATGCGGCAGCGCTCGAACACGTCTTCTTTCTTGGCGCGCTGATCGCCGCAAAAATGTTTGCGCACGGCCAGCACGCTTACGTCGGAGATTTCATAGATGCCGCGGGCATGGGCGACGCCGCGGATCACGCCGTGCAAACCGCCGAGCAGGTCTCGCGTCTGCCGCGAGGTCTCGCCCTTCATCGCCTGCGGCGGCAACAGCGCTTCCAAGATCAGCGACGTAGGCCGCGGCTGCGGTTTCAGGAAGCCCGAGAACCACGTCAGCGCGTTGGCGAAGATCGCGTCATTCGAGGCGCCATCGTCGCTGGCAAAGCGCACGGTGCCGCATGCCGGGATTTCGCCCGGTTTCCCGAACGCCCATCCCGTGCTTGTTGCGATGTCGAGCGCTAAAATCTGGACATCGCTAGTAATGACGCGGCGCATTCGGCCTCCGAATTAGTGGGCGGCAGGGTCGGGGTATGAGCCCGTCTACCGCCCCTTGTCCGCGACCAGCGATGCCGCATGCGGCTCTCGGTCAGCCTCGGACAGAAACACCTCGTTGCCCCACGCATCCCAACCACACCTTGGCGGCCCACGGCGGTTAAGCTCGATCTTTGGCAGATTGGGAAAATACGCCTCGATCATTTCGAGTATGCGCTCGGGCTTAACCGAATGTTTGGTGCGTGTGCTACGAAAGATCGATGCGAATTGCTCGCCCATTGCCGGTGCCGGTACGCTGCCCTTGGTGCCGACAAGCAAAAGCTCATGCTGATTGCGAAACCAATATCCGGTGCCGATGTGAACCTTGTCCCAAATCAAATGTGTTTTGTACTTGAAACCCCAAGCTGCCATCACTTGTAGTGCAGCAACGAGCATCGGCACCGTCGCCCACAGAAAAAGCACGCAATCATCGGCGGCGATGTTCGCTACATCGCGGTTCATGATTTCCGCGAGTGGACTGGTCGGATAGTGATTATCCGGCACGCGATCCATTCCGGTCTCGCGCGACCACACTTCGAAACGCCATTCTGGATCGGCGACAATGACGCCATATTTCTTATCTGGTAGCGCGCGCTGATGCTTGGCCAATTCGCACTCGCGCTGCGCACGTAGTTTCTTTTTGGCTTTGGCCCGGGCAGAGACGGTCATGCGAAGTCTCCCATTCCGTGGGCCGCAATCAAAGCACCGACCTCCTTCGATGTCGCGGCATCCATGACGAACCACTCGCCATGCAAGCCGCGAGCTTCAAACATCCTATGCAGCTTATTCTCCAAAGCTGAAGCATTACGAACCGTGCAATAAAACAGCAGGCTCAATGGCGATGGATTGCCGGTCTGCAACTCCTTGCGTCGCTGAAACGGGTCTCCACCGATGCCGATCTTGACGATCTTCTGACCGGGCGAAACGCTCATAATGTTTTGGATTGGCGGCATCTCGATTGCATAGACCGAACTGAAATCATCGGGATTATCGGTCACGAAAAGATCAGGAATTAACGGGACGGGCAGTGAAACCGGCGGAATGCCAGCGAGTAAATCCTGCTGGCCAATATTGAGATCGCGGATTTGTTCGCTCACCTGTGGTCGCAATCCCCATCGACCCGTTTCGAGTTTGAAAAACATATCCGGGCGTTTGGCATTCCAGCCATTCTTGCAATAAACAGACGAGTCGCTGGAAAGACGATGCAATTCATCCTTGATGCCTTGTCCGATGTGCTCCGGTTTTTTTGGCAACGTATGGCCGCGCGCTTGCGCCAAATCGACGTAGCTGTCGATAGCCTGTTTGTGCCAGCCCTCGCCTTCCGGCAATCGGCGATATGCGTCGATGACAAGACGGCCGCGCCAGCCAGGAACCGCTAAGCGCATGACACTCGCCTCATGACAGCGCCAACACGACCGAACGTCTCGGCAAAGGCGCGTTGATTATCGCCGAGGTAAGCGAACAGACTGCCCGTCGGCGGTGTGGACACGGAGTTGATCTTGCCCGTGAGAACGTCGGGCGAATCAAATTTGACGCGGCCATAGTGAAAGCAGATCGGGAATTGCCACAAGGGCCGAAACCATGTTCGATCAAGCGTGATCACATTGAGCAGCACAATGGCTTGCGTGACATGCCCGAGCTTGAATTCGTAGAGCAGGCGATTAACGAAAAGCTTAGTCTGCTTGCCATAGGGCGGGTTCAACCAAACCCGGCCATGCCAAGCCTTCAATTCGCCTTCGGTGCTGTAGAATTCCTTGGCGCCAATGATGCGGTTGGCTTCCTCGCAAGATGCGGGGTCCAAATCGATTGCGCCCATGACCTCAACGGCTAGGTCGAGATATCGCCGCGGAGTCCACCACTCGATGGTCTTCGAGTCGTAAAATAGCGCGCCAGATTTTTTATTGACCTGCGCTTGGCCAAAGAGATCGGACATCGTGGTCGCTCCCCGCCGCAGCAACCGGACTCCGGGCCTTTCGGAATCCGGCTACTTGGAGCGCGCATTAAAAGAGTTAGGCGAACGAGTCGACCGCCGCCTCGTGTTGGGTTGCTTTGCGTTGAGCGTATTGGCCGAATGGCGTGTCAGGGCCGAAAGCGTCGGCGAGTTGCTGATATTCGGCTTGATCGTCGGCTTCGAGCTTGCCGACATTCGCCGCCATCTGTCTGTCGAGCCGCCTATTCTTGACCAGTGTGCGAAAGGCGCGTTGTGGAATCCCTGCTTCTTTCGCACGCTCGAACGCCGCTGCAATGTCCTCACGCGGAGCGCGACACGAGTGCATGTACTCGCCTTTGAGACTTGCAAGCTCCTTGTCTGCATTGTCTATATCGCCGAGCAATTGTTCCAATGTTGCCCGGTCGTAGCCGTTAGACCCATCCATCGGCCGACCTCCGTTCTATGTGAGTTGAGAACCGCCCGGGACTCTCGGGAGAGCGGTTGTGTCGCGAGGATGACACTCACCAATTCCGCGCGCAAGCAAAACAGACTGTGGACAACGTGGATTTCCCGCCCTCCAAATCATTTTCTTGACCTATTGGCGTTTTAGGCCCAAATTGGAGTGATGGTGCTGATTCGGGAATTTCGGCGCATGGAAATACGCGTTAGATGGCAAACGTAATCGAACGCCGGGTTATCAACTCGATACCGGAATGGCTGGAATGGCGGCGGCACGACGTGACCGCAAGCGTCGTCGCCTGCCTTTTCGGCGAACACGAGTACAAGACCATCTTCGAGCTTTGGAGCGAGATCACCTCGGGCGTGCCGGTCGCCCACAAAGAGACCAAGCTAATGCGCCGCGGGCGGCGCTGGGAACCGGTGGTCTGTGAAGCGGTGCGCGACGAGCGGCCGGACTGGAAGCTCCGCAAAGCTAATGTCTATCTGCGCGATCCATCTTTGAAGCTCGGTGCCACGCCGGATTTTTTCCTCACCTTGCCGACCGGCGCGCGCGGCGTGCTGCAATCCAAGATCGTAAATCCGGCCGCCTTCCGCCAGAAATGGACCGAGACCACGGCGCCGAAATGGATCGTGCTGCAAACCTTGACCGAAATGATGCTCGCGCGCGCCAGCTTCGGCGTCATCGCTGCGTTGGAGATCGGCCCTTACGACGAAGACGTGCTACACCTCTACGAGGTTCCACGCCATCCGGTGGCAGAGAAGCGCATCAAGGACGCGGTTATCGCGTTCTGGCGCGCCATTGCTGCTGGCGAGGTCCCAAAACCAGATTACGCCCGCGATGGAGCGCTGATCGCCGCCATGCACGCACAAGCAAAGAAGGGCTCGGTCATCGATCTGCGCGGCGACAACCGTATGCCGCAGATTTTGAGCGACCGCGCCCGAGTGAAGGCCGAGATCGCCGAGAAGGAAGCCGTGCTCAAGGCGCTCGATACCGAAATCAAGGACAAGATCGGCGAGAATGAGATCGCGCTCGTCAACGGCTGGACCGTGAAGGTCCCGCAAATCAACGTCGACGCCTACGTCCGCGAGGTCAAGGCGTACTCGTACCGCAAGATCGACGCCAAGCGCGACGAAGCCGCGCCCGAGCCGATGCCAGCCAAAGAGGAGTCCGCAGCGTGAGCACTACGGTCGTACAGGTGAATCAGACAACGTTCCGCGAGATGCACGCCAAGCGCATTCGCGAGTTGATGGTCAATTGGACAAGCAATGCGGTTGAGCTTGGCGAGCGACTCAAAGCCGTGCGCGAGAGCTTCCCGATGACGGAAGCCTATATCGGCAAGAACAAACGGCATGTGAAAGCCCGGATCGGCTGGAAAGCGTGGCTCAAGGCCGAACTCAGCATTTCCGAGCAACACGCGGCCAAGCTCATTCGGGTGTACGAGAAGGTCGGTCACCGGGTGATCGGGCTTCCCGTCAGTATCAAGGTACTGGAATTGCTGGCGTCGTCGACGATACCGGCGAGCGCGCGCTACGAAATCATCGGGCGCATCGGCAAGGGGGAAAAGGTCGGCTCAAAAGCGGCGAAGAACATCGTCCAAAAGCACTACCCCAAACCGATGGAGGCCAACAAGATCGCACGCGAGACCGGCACGCCGACGCTCGCTTCCGACGGCTACATCTATTTCGGCGCTAGTAAAGCCGAAGCCAAGGTGATCAACGACCGGCGTGGCGTGGTATTTGCCGTGCGCCGCGCCATTGCGACGTTGTCGGCGATGCAAATCTCGCCGCATCAATTCCTGCAATACGCGTTGCCGCACCAATTGCTCAAGATGGACGATCACGGGGAGATCGCCAAAGCCGCCGAGTGGATGAGCGCATTCCGCAGCGCGTGGCAACACAGGAAATGAGCGATGGGCTACCCCAAGATCGCAAAGGCGGTGTCCGAAGTCTTGAAGATGAAGGCCAAGAAAGGCCAAACCACCAAGAACGACGCTACGATGCTGACCTGGAAAAAGATCGAGAAGCTTGGCGGCCCGACCAAATTCGGCGTCGGCGCCGCAGCGATGACCGTCGCGATGTTGCACATCATCGGCACCGAAGTGACGCGTCAACTCAAGATGCCGTTGACCGATCACGACGCCGAGTTCGTGATGCCGAAGGATATTCGCGACGAGGTGCGCGACATCGTGCAAAAGGTCCCGCGCTGGATCGCAATCACCGACGGCATCGATGCGATTTGGATGCACACGCTCAAGGCGCGCGCCGAGCATTGGGAAGCCAACGGCGCGATGAAGACCAAGAAAGCAAATCAGACTCAACTCAAGGCCGACCTCTCAACCGAAGTCGCGTTGTTCCTCATAGACAAAGGATACGACACTCTAGAAGAGGCTATCCGTTCCTAGGCGAAAGGGCGCTGGATGTCGCAGATGTATCGAGTAGCGTTCATCACGCATTGGGAAGATCGCATCGAGCGCGGCGACGTGCTCGTATGCGCGGAGAACCAAGCCGCCGCGCGCGACATGGTGATCACGCACAAGCAATTGGCAAGCTCGCGGACACAGACCGAGGTCGCGCGCGTCAAGCCCTCGATCTACGACATCTCGCATACGGATACGCCTATCGGTGAGAAAAAAGCATCGGCGCGTAACTTCGGCGATTATAACGGCAGGCCCGCCGTCCAGCATCGCGTCTCGATCTCGGCCGTGGTCAACGCCACCAACGACGAGCACGCGCTGCGCAAGGTCGCAAGTAAACTGCATGATCGCGGCAATGAGCGCAGGACGACCGGCAAGCAGGACGACAAGGGAATGTTCGTCGAGGTTACGCCGCTTATTCCCGGCCATGGTGACGTGAAAGGCATGGAGGCGGTCGAGACTTACCAGCCCAAACATTTCATCGGCGGTGTGCGAAGCGGCGGCAGTAAATGACCGGCGAAGGCGAGGATCACTGAATGCGCGATTATAGGTGGCGTCACAATGAGGGCCATGGCGAGTGGTATTTGACACGTGAGATTGTGCGCGCACTGCGCCGCGATATTCCCAATGTCGGCAACGCTAAGTACCGGATCGCAAAATTCGCCGACGAGATCGAGCGCGGCGACTGGAAGCTTGTCAAAGTCGAAAGGAATGTAGATGGCGCAGGAAACTAAAACGGCGGTCATGGTCTTTCGCGACTTGATCGAGAAACAGGTCTCGCAATTCTTGAAGGTTATGGATCAGCGCACGACCGACCGCTTCGTGCGCATGCTCATGACCAGCTACCAAGAGAAGCGGGAACTGCAACAATGCGATCCGATGTCGCTGGTGCACGTCGCGATGCGCGCGGCACAGGACGGCCTCATGCTCGACGGCAAAGAGGCCGCCGTCGTGCCGTTCAAGGACCGCGACCGCGGCATCGTCTACGCGACCTACGTGCCGATGATCGCAGGCATTCGAAAGAAGGTCCGCAATTCGGGACAGATTCTCGATTGGAATGTGACCGCGGTATTCGAGGGCGACGAATGCGTCGTATCGCTCGGCACCAATCAATATGTCAATCACAAGCCGAGCCTCACCGGCGGTCGCACGCGCGCGCTGATCGGCGTCTACTCCATCGCCAATTTCCGCGGCGGCGGCCAAGCAGTGCGGTGGATGGGCCGCGACGAGATCGAAGAGATTCGCGGTAAGTCGAAGGCCAAGAGTGGGCCATGGGATGATCCGGTTTTCTATTCGGAGATGGCGGTCAAGACTTGCGCGCGGGCACATTCCAAGCAACTGCCGATGTCTTCGGATATGGTCGCGTTCTGGCAACGCGACGACGACGATACCGGCGCAGTCGGTAGCGCAGCGCCGCCGATCCAATCCGCCCCGGCGTCGAGCGCGCACATCGCCTCGGTCGCCGATACTCTTGATGAATTCGCCGCCACCACAGAGACGCCAAAACTTTCGGCCCCGGTCGATTCAGCCCCCAAGTTGAACATTGCGCCGGGGTCGGACGGCGGGACCGCGACATCCATGCCCACGGAGAGTCGCGGTCCTGATCGTCCCAAAGCGGCGGGCGGCATCATCAAGACGACGAGCGGCGAAATCGACGCTATTAAGCGCGCCTATCGCCGCGGGCAGGAGGATCGACGCAACGGCAAGGCAGACGACGCAATGCCGCAGGAATATCAGAACAACGCGCGCAACAAGGAACAAGTCGCGTGGTGGTCGGGCTACGATGGAAAACCTCTCCCTACATGGGGCTCGTCGTGAGCCGCAGCAATTCAACAGGAGCAACGCAAATGGCACGACCGAGTCAGAATCCCGCCGATCTCGTGAAATACTATTCTGATCTTATCATCGACGAACGGCGCAAGATTTATGAGTCGCTTGCCGCCATCGCCGAATACGCCGATCAGTTGCGGCGTGTCACAAGCGATGCCGGTCAACGTCTCATTGCACGAGAATAAAACGATACGCGGCCCGAGGAAAACGGAGAAAGGTTTAGATGCCTAGCTTTGGAGATCGCTATCCGAACACCGGATGGTTCAAGGCCGACGACCTGCGCGGGCAAGGCGATCTTGTCCTACAGATCGATTACGTCGAACTCGACGTGACGCTCAACAACCAACTCAAGGACGTGGTGCACTTCATCAACGATCAACGCAAGCTCGTGCTCAACAAACCGGTCGGCACCATGATCGCCAATCTTCATGGCGACGAGATCAATAATTGGGGCGAGAAGTGGATCGCGCTGTTCTGCGACGACACTGTCGAATTCGATGCGGGCGGCAAGCATTTTCGCGGCGGCGTGCGCGTGCGGCCGAAAGTGCCGGAAATGGAAGGCGCGTCCGCTCCGCAGCCCAGGCCAAAGGCGAAACCAGACTTCGACGACGAGATTCCATTCTGATGATCGACCAATATCCACGCGGCAAGATTGCCGATGACGACGAAGGCGAGGCCGATCTCGCAATCACCGTGCGTGACCGCACCGTCATCGTCGCATTTGCCAAGCCGATGAACTGGATCGGTCTGGACAAGGAAACTGCGCTCAAGATTGGCCATGCGCTGATCGCACGCGCTAACGAGATCGAATAACCACAGGGAGAGAGCACCATGTCTAACCCACCTGTTCCAAAATTTCTCAGCCCGGCTCTCAAGCCGAAAGGCGACGGACATATTATGACGCGCTCGGAAGCCGTCATCGAGGAAGAACTCAGCAAGCTCACGCGCTCGGTCGAGCGCACGTCGATAAATGAGAGCGAGCATCCGGCGCTCGTGGCCTGCCGCAAGGCCGCCGAGATGGTGAGAAATGTTCATAAGGCACACAGCGAACAAAGCGAAACGCTGGCGCAGCATATCTTGGAAATCGGCAAAACGTTCTTGGCCATGTGCGAAGAGGCGGCCAATAAAATTCGGGAGCAACGCATCTTGCCGGAAGAAATGAGCGCCAAGACCGCCGATGAATTGGAGCAAATGGGGCAACTGGAAGCCGAACGTCAAGCCCGGGTAAAGCGCGGTCTCACCGCCGCGCGTGATGCCATCGTTGGAATCGACAGCAGCATGGAAGAGCAAAAATAATAGGGCGGATAATGCGCACGTTCACAGCCGCAGAGAAACGACGGGAGATGGAACGCGAGCTTGGTTATCGGCTGTATGTCTACGCGCAGATGGTGACCAAAGGCAAAATGACGCAAGTCGAGTCAGACCGACGGATCGCGATAGTCGAGGCAATCATCCAAGATTACAGGGCGCAGGGCGAACGAGAAGAGCCACAATTCAAGTTTCCAGACAGCTACTAAGCTAGAAAAGGAAATCACGCCGTGAGCAAGGTCGCCCTAAACTTCCGTGAGGCCGATATTCGTCGTGCGGTGCGCGCGGCGTTGGCCTCTGGTCTTAAGATCAACTCAATCCATTATCCCAAAGACGGGGGGTTTGAACTTAGGTTCAAGGGAGATGGGGATGATTGTACGGAGGAAAAAGCCGTCACTGCCGTTGCCGAATGACCGGCGCCTCTGATGACGGACCAGAACGTCACCTATATCACCACGGCCGCCGCGCTCGGGCTCGCCATCGTGGTCGCTTTGCTCGCGGTCGCCATACTGTGAGGGTCAAATGCACGGACGTATTCAATCCATCGGGCCGCCGCCCGAACGGCACGCCGACCGCGTCGTCGCCGAAATGATGCGCGAGCTTGCTTGCAAGCACGCCACACTATGGGACGAGATCGGCTTGGTGATCTACACGTCATCCAATGGTACGCCTAAAGCGCAACGCAAGCTCGCCGAGCGCATCAAGCACGCTGGCGCTGTGCATACGCGGTTGTGGCCGGGCAAGCGCGGCCGGTTCGAAATTATGGTCTATGACTTCACCGGCTGGGATGCGAGCCGCAATGCCGAGATCAAACCCGGCGATCATATCCCTGAAAAACCGTGGATTTGTTGCAACGTCAGCTTCGTGACCAGCAAAGGTGGTGGCGCCAATAGGATCGACGCCGACTCGCGGCCGATCCTGTTCATTACCCACCACGCCATGAGTCGCGTCGCTCAGCGGCTCGGGATGCGCACCTCGAAACATATGATGACGGCCGCGCGCGTGATCTGGAACGGCTGCATCGACATGATCAACGGCAAGGAAAAGGGCGACGCATGGTTAAACCCGCCACCCGCTGGCTGGCGCGTGCCGCTCAAGCTCTATGACGGCACGGTCGCATATGCGATCTTGAAACGTCACGAGAAACGGCAAGCCTTGATTGCGGCAACGGTCATCGACTGAATGTGTGACGAGCCGAGATATTCGAGCAAGCCGTCTTATGATTTAGAAGATGCGCTGCGCGCGGTATTGCTGTTTCACAGCACAGGGGAATGGGACGAACCGAAGCGCACCGAGTGGCGGCGGATCACTGGAACCAATGAGGCGACGACTAAGGTGCTCTGCGATCATGTCCGCTCTGCGCTCGCAATGTGCCAATGGTCATGACCGGATTGCGTGACGAGCCGATGCCGTTGACCGCAGCCGATCAGGTCGATGTTCAAGCCGTCATTACGATGCTCGCGCTCGCGCGCATGAAGGTCGCGGCCAAACGCGAGGCGTTTTACCGAGCGGCTGGCCAACACCTCGCGCACATGCGCGACGGCAAGCATAGCGAACACTTTGCCGAGCTTGTGCGCCAGCACTGTGGGATCGGGCTGTCGCGCGCCTATGAGCTTATCGCCATCGCCCGCGGCAAGCCGCTCGCCGAACTACGCGCCGAGAAGAGTGGAAAGGTCCGCCGGAAGGTGAAAACAGCATAAGTCATTGATATGTCATGATAATTAGCAATATGCCGGGCGCGGGCCACAATACCGGGTTATTTGTGATCCTCCGAGACCGCCATAACTCATTGATTTTATTACATTTCTTGGCTATTGCATGTGACACCGTGGCACAGTATATTAGCTCTGGACCCCGCATATAGCGGGGCGGTTCACCGCCGGGCGGCGCCCCTCCACAAGGTGCCAGTCGTGACCCCCAAGGGGGCATCCACAAGCAAGCCCGGTGCGCCTCCCTCCCGCCCGTGCGCTACGCGCACAGCCGCAGATGCTTCGAGCATCGGGCCACGGGCCACAGGACCCCTACAGCGGCCGACTTCACGCGGTCGGCGCGGTAGAAGACTCCAGACTCCAAAGACTTTCTAAGCGTGGCTTGGTAGGCCACGTCATAGAGAGCCTTTCGCTTCTCTCCGCGCAACCAACGCGGCTCAAATAAGGAGTCTACTCCATGCCTCGCATGATCGAGCTTCACGACCTCGTCCTGTTCACCACGAACACCGGCGAGTTTTATCAGCTTCATTGCCTGATGGCGCGCAAGCGCATGTCGGTCGATGGCTGGAAAAACTGGATTCGCGACCGCGTTTTGCCGCTCTACGCAAAACAGGTCGAGCCGGTCTCTTACGACTACGACGTGCTGATCAATGCCGCTCGTGAAATCAAAGAGTATTACGAGCGGCACGTGACGGAGGGCGACTAACATGCCCCGCACATCACTAACCGAAGCGCTCGCCACCGTGAAGGCGGCGGGCTATCGCGTATCAAAACCGCGCAAGAAAAACGGCGCGTCGCTCGGCGGCCTCAACGCCGTCGGCAAGCCGTTCTCGCCGCAATACGATCCGAACTACCGGCGGCGCACGCCGCTCACGAGCATCAATCGTTTGCTCGTGCCTTACGGCAACGACATGCAGTTTAAGAAGTGAGCGCTAAGCGCCCTCCCATGCGGAGGGCGTCATAGCATTCATCCGAATGCCCGCGTCTACCAACGCGGTTCCTAACTGATGGAGTCTACAATGCCTAATCCTGTCATGATCAGGAAAGTCCCAATTGACCGCGCCGCCCTCCTGGTGAAGCGGTTGATTGCGAAGCGCCACAGCGTTCACCTGTGGGGCAAGCCCGGCATCGGCAAAAGCGAAGTGACGCGGCAGATCGCCGCCGAGCTTACTTGGGTCGATGATTTCGGGACCACGCGCCCGTGGGGATTGATCGAGTTTCGCGCCAACTTGCGCGAGCCGGTCGATTGCCGCGGCATCCCCGTCACCTTCACGCTCGAAGATGGCACGATGGTCACGCGTTGGCTCGTCCCTGACGAGCTTCCGCAAGAAAAGCGCGACGGCAAATACGGCATTTTCTTCCTCGACGAGATGAACACCGCGAGCCCGCAGATGCAGGCCGCGTTGTTTCAGCTTGTTCTGGAACGCAAGCTTGGCGATTACACCCTGCCGGAAGGTTGGGTGATCATCGCCGCTGGCAATGCGGTCTCTGACCGCGCTGCCGCGCAGAGAATGCCGACGGCGTTGCGCAATCGTTTCGCTCACATCTACGTCGTCGCTGACGTGAACGCGTGGGCGAAATGGGCGACGAAAACCGGCATCGCGCCGGAATTCGTTGCTTTCGCGCGCTTCCGCCGTGAGTTGTTCGACGACTCGCATGGCTTGCCGGTCGGCGACGAAAACGCATTCCTAACGTTTCGGTCCTTTACCAAAGCGTCGGAATTCGTTGACGACCCGGTCGACTTTCGGTTCGAGCTTTTCGCCGCGCATGTCGGCGACAGTGCCGCGACCGAGATCGACGGCTTCCTTCGGCTCTATGCTTCGTTAGGTTCGCTCGAAGATATCGTAGCGAATCCGACGACGGCGAAGATACCGGTTGAGCCTTCCGCGCGGTATGCGGTCTGCACCGGCTTGGCCCGCTTGGCCACGCGGAAAAACTTCAAGCAGATAATGAAGTTTGCTGACCGACTCGACGGCGAGGGGCAAGTGCTTCTCGTCCACGACGCAGTCATGCGCGATGCGAAACTGAAAGAGACCTCCGAATACTCTTCTTGGGCGGTCAACAATCAGTCGGTCATCATGCAATCGTGAGCGCTACAGAGTCCCGTCTAAGTCGGCGGGACTCGATAGTGTTCATGCCGAACACGACCCGTTTTACCAACGGGTTTTCTCAAAGATGGAGTCTACAATGCTTAATAAAATCGCCTCTCCGCTGTCGCGCAAGGCAACGCTCGTCTCCGTTGACATCTCTCAATGGACCGCGCGCAAGCGTGACAAGAAGATAACCGACGAAGTCAACTCTTCGCACGGTGCTTCGGCGGACGCAGGAAATTACAACAAGCTTCTGATCGAGGCCAAGCGCCTCGAAAAGATCAACAAGCTTGTGTCGGAAGCGCGGACCCTACACTACACGCTCACGAAGCCGTGGGCGGACGAAGGGCTGCGCATCCTGCCGAACGTTTTGCATGAGAAGTTCGCGAAAGCTTTTCGCGAGATCAAGCGAAACTTCGATCAGGCGGCCGACGAGTTCTGCGCGGACTTTCCGCGCTTCGTCGAGGAACGCAAGCGCGCGCTTAACGGGCTCTTCAACGAGTCCGATTATCCGAACGCTTCGGATATTCGCAGCAAGTTCAAGCTTGCTACGAAGACGTTCCCGATCCCCGACGCGGGTGACTTTCGCTCCGATGTTCTCGATGCTGATACCATCGAAGACATTAAGCGCGAGTTGACCGAGACCTCCGACAAAGTGCTGACCGATGCGATGCAGCATACGGTCAAGCAGATTGTCGATGTCGTCGGGCACATGGCGCACAAGCTCAAAGAGTACAAGGCCAAGGAAGACGGCAAGAAACACTACTTTGCCAACTCCCTGGTCGAGAACGTCCGCGAGCTTGTCGACCTGTTGCCTGCGTTCAATCTGACCAACGATCCCAACTTGGACGCGTTGGGCAAGCGGATTCAGCGCGAGCTTTGCGCCGAAGACGCTCAGACGTTGCGCGAGAACGACGCTGCTCGCGAAGTCGTGGCCAAGTCGGCCGATGACATCCTCAAGGATGTTTCGGCGTTGCTCGGCTAAAGGCGAACAGAACAGGCGACACGGGCAACCGTGTCGCCGATTGTGTTCACCCGAACACCCCGCGCTACCACGCGGGCCTAGACATGGAGTCTACAAATGCACACAGACAAATCAAAAGTGGCGCTCGAACGCGTGTTGAAAGCGCGCGCCGAGTTGATCTTGACCCGCACGTTTTACGGCGTGCTGGTCGGTCAGGTCACGCCGCAGATGTCGAACAAGGTTCCGACCGCTGCGACGAATGGCAAAGTCCACTATTGGAATCCGGATTTCATCAACGAACTTTCGCAAGATGAAGTCCTTGGGACGCAAGCCCATGAATCTGAGCACGACGCACGGCGCCACGGTACGCGCCGCGGTGGTCGTGATCAGGAGAAATGGAACAAAGCTTGCGACTACGCGATCAATCCTGATCTCGTCGACCAGGGCTTCAAATTGCCGGAAGGTGCGCTGATCGACCGGAAGTACAAAGGCATGTCTGCTGAAGACATCTACCGCTCGCGAGAAATCGACGAAGCGTTGGAGCGTCAGAAGCAGGAAGAGCAAGAGCAAGCCAAAGACGAGTCCGAGCCCGAAGAGGGCGAAGGCGAGCCGTCCGACAATTCCGAAGGCGAAGACCACGGCGACGAAACCGAGGTTGATGCAGAGGAATCGGAGGAAGGCGGCGACGACGAAGGCGACGAAGGCGACGAAGGCGAAGGCGGTGGCGACGCTACCGAGGAAGCCGACGAGGCCGACGAAGCCCAAGGCGGCGGCGACGAAGGCGAAACCGACGAGGCCGATGAAACCGGCAACGAGTCGGAAGGCGAAGGCTCTGGCGAGGCCGACGGTGAGCCGGAAGGCGACGGCGCGGGCGAGGGCTCGACCGAAGCCGAAGGCGAAGCCAGCGGCGACGCCAGCGGCGACGCTAATGGCAAAGGCGGCGACGCCGATGCCGAAGGCGAAAGCGACGAACCCACATCGTGCGGCGATCCCGGGCGGTGCGGCGAAGTCCTCGACTCTGCCGAGACCGTGGCAGAGATTGCCGAAGAGGATGCCAAATGGGAAACCGTGCTGCGTCAGGCCGCGTCACTTGCGGCCAAGCGCGGCGAGTCGGTCCCGGGCCATGTGGCGCGCGAAGTCGAGCATGCGGACCATCCGCCGCAAGACTGGCGCGAGACGTTGCGGGCGTTCTTCGACGGCGGGGCAACGACCACGGAAACGTGGGCGAAGCCTAATCGTCGCTTCATCGGCTCGGGGCTTTATCTCCCCGGTCGCCAGCGCGACGGCGTCAATAAGGCCGTCTTCATGATCGATACGTCGGGCTCGGTGACCTCTTATCCGGGCTCGCTCGAAGCGATCAAAGTCGAGACGCAAGCCGCGCTCGACGAGAACATCATCGATGAAGTCGTCGTGATCTACGGCGACGTTCGCGTGACCCGTGTTGATACTTACCGCAGCGGCGACGAGATCGAGTTTGATCCTCGCGGCGGTGGTGACACGAACATGCGGCCGTTGTTCAAGCATATCGCCGAAGAGATCGACGATGCATCGCTGATCGTGGCCTTCACGGACCTCGAAATTGGCGACCCCGGCCCCGAGCCTCATTGCCCGGTACTGTGGGCCGTCACCGGCTATCCCGAACGCGTGAAACAATATCTCGCCAACACGCCTTGGGACGCGCAGGGCATCGAAGTCCGGCCTGAGTGAATACTAACTGCGGCCTACGGGCCGCAGCATAGTGTTCATGCGAACACGCACGGTCCACCAACCGTGTTCTCAAATGATGGAGTCTATCAAATGAAAAAATTGTGTACGCGTAAGCGTCCTTGCCCAAAATGCGGAGAGCGTCGCGCAGAGCGGCAAAGCGATTATTTGCGCTTGGCACGGCGTGACGCTTTGCGCCGCGTTCCGACTCGCTTACTCGATACCGAGCGCGAGAAGGCACAAAAGGAAGCGGCAGAATCGTGGCCGCAGCACGATTGGTTCAATGCGGAGGTCTACAATGGCTAAGGCCGATAAATTCGACCGCGCTATGCGGTTGATCTCCGCGTGTAGCTTCGACAATGCGAAGATGCACGGCGGGGGTGCTTGTATCCCCGCCGCGCTCGTTGTGCGCGACTTCCTGCGCGAGCTTGGCTTCAATGCCCAAGCCGCGCCGGTCGCGCTCAGATTGTCGGCCGCGAAGCTCGGCCAAGTGCCACGGGAGTTGATGGTCGGTAGCCGTGACCTGATCGGCGAAAGCGGCGGTCCCGGTTGGGACGGTCATCTCGTCGTGACGTGTCGTGGCGCGCTGATCGATCCGAGCTTCGGCCAATGTCGACGGCCGTGGTGGTCGTTCATCCCCGATGTAGCAATCGTGGAATTGATCGACCGGCGCTTCCGCCCGTTCGTAACGTCAACGAGCGGAAAGATGTATCCCGTCATTGCCAGAGTCGGCGGCGATGACGAATTCGAAGCCGTATGGGTGTCAACCCCTAACAACACCGAATGGAAACTTGCCCCGGCCGCTAAGCCGGAACGCTGGCGGCCGATGGTCGATGACTTGCTCAAAGAGTTCCGAAAGTGAACAGTACAGAGGCCGCCGCGGGAAACTGCGGCGGCTTCGATAGTGTCCATCAAACCAAAGGAGTCTTCAATGACACGTCGATTAAACCTTATCGGCCGTCGCTTTGGTCAACTTGAAGTATTGACCTTTGCAGGCACGGATAAACATCGCCGCGCACAATGGGAATGTCGTTGTGATTGCGACACAATCAAGATCATCAGCGCGCAGCACTTGACAACAGGCGCGACGACATCATGCGGATGCGTATTAGGTTGGACTACAAAAAAACCGAAACACGGTCTTGCTACCAGACGCACAAAGCATCCGCTCTATCGTCTATGGCAAAGCATGATTAAAAGATGCACGTCGCCAAAATGTAGAAGTTGGCCAGCTTACGGCGGTCGCGGCATCGCAGTATGTGATGCGTGGAAAGACGCCGAAATATTCGTGCGATGGGCCGCAACAAATGGCTGGTCACGTGGCAAACAGTTACACCGCAAAAATAATGACGGGAATTACGAACCAGCAAATTGTGAATGGCTCGCAAAAGAAGATCACGCGCAACAACATGGTTGTTTGCCAAAAGTGATCCGCACGGCCGGTGTTTCTAATGGGTGTCTTGCCTTTGGAAGTTGAATGCCGTCAAGGCGAAGCGCGAAAGTGCTCCGCTTTGGCAGTGTTCATGCCGAACATTCGCCGCCTACCAACGGCGCTCTCAAATGAAGGAGTCTACAATGACGTTTCTCGTTTTTGTGTTATGGCTCGCGCTCGCCGCCTTCGTTGGCGTCTTCGCGAACCAGCGGCGCAATCGAAGCGGCTTTGGCTGGTTCATGCTCGCGCTATTCATCTCTCCGGTGCTGGCGTTCTTGCTTTGCGCCGCGATGAAAGAAAATACAAAGGCCGCCGGATATGATTGGCGCATTCCGCCGCACGCTCAAAAGCGGTCGACTGCGCCGATAGCGGCGAATGAGTCCGAACCGGCGCGCACTGCAAGCGATATGCCGCTCGCGGTTCTCTATGGCGGAGGCTTATTCGCCGCACTGTGCATAGCGTTCTTTTGCTATGCCGTCATCGCCTTCTAAATGATCGCCGCAGAGCCCGTCTAAGTCGACGGGCTCGACGGTGCTCATGCACTCGCCCGACTTGCGCGGGCGCTCTAAGTGATCGCCGCAGAGCCCCGGGCCGAAAGGCTCGGGGCTTTTTTTGTGTCAGAAGGAGTCGCGTCAGAAAAATCAAAAGCCCCGGAGAGCGTCGGCTCGAATCCGGGGCTTTCTTTTGGCCTCGACACCACTCGGACGGCCCTCGCGTGGTCGAAGGAGTCTACCTGACTTCGAGCGCACGCGATTGACCCTAAGATAACCGCCCAATCCCGGCACGACAATGACATCGCGGCCGGTAGTTGCTCCACAAGATATGGGCCAATCTGCAAATTTCTCTCGCGAGATCGCTTGCGCGCGGGTTGCGCTTTGTGCCAAGGTGTCACATCTGCATTGGCAGACGGCCGCTACCAACGGTCTCTCACATCTGAGATGTCTACCATGTCACCGGCATTGCGACAGTACATTGATTTCCTGATCGAGTTTCAGGAGAGCCAATTGAAGAGCGGCTTAGCCCCCGCTCGTTGGCTGAGCAATCACGGTCGCATGTTCGAATTCGGCCCCGAGAGCTTCAAGGGCCGCCGAATGCGAGAGAGAGATTGCTATCGGAACGCCGCTCTCAAAGCGATAGGCAATCACGAATTGATCTACGTCGAGGGCTTCGTCGAAGCCATCCTTCCTATAGAGCACGCATGGCTCATTAACAAAGACGGGTATGTGATCGAGCCCACGCTCCGCAACGACAACGGACGCGTGAATGGCTATTTCGGTGTCCCGATCAAAACCGACTATCTGTGCCGGACGCTTGCACGCGAGAAGGTCTACGGCGTGTTTGGCTATTGGAATTGGAAGCGTGTGCTCACTGATAATCCCGACGAAATCATAGCGAAAAGCGAGGGCGAGTGACGCCGAACAAATTCATCCGCGAAGCGCGCGCGACGCTCGGGATCACGCAAATGGAGCTTGCCCACAGGCTCGGTATTCATCGGCGGTCGGTCATCCGCTACGAGGCCGACGGTTATCACGTGCCGCCATCAGTGGGCCTCGCGGTCGAGCGGTTGCTCGGTCCAAAGCTGGCGAGACAATTACAAAGGAAATTGCAATGACACAGCGCACGATGACAGTGAGTGAATTAATCGAAGCGATTTCTGCTTACAAAAGTCGCGAAGATTGGCCCGATAATTACAGATTTGAGCAGCATTGGATCGCCTGCCTCAAACAGAGTCTCTACAACGGCGGATTTCGTGAAGAAGATTGGAATGCCGACGAAGGTGACGATCTCGATGATGTGTTGTCGGAAGCCTTTGACGATGCCCTGCGAAAACTTCACCGCTTTGCTCCAGTGACGATAAACGAGGACCGGGAGGAGTCATGACTAAGCCGACTATCAAAGTCGTCAAAAAGGCCGACCTTAAGCCGTCAGCATCCGATCCTGAGAAGAGCACCGTTAGTCTTTCATGGGACGTTGTTCGCGACGGCCGCATTGTAGCGCATTGCGCAACCTTCAAAGAAGCGCGCGAGGCCGCGCAACGGGAAAGGGCGAAGTGATGACCGAGAAGTGGCCCGATCAATTCAACGTCGTGTTCGCCAATCCGGTCACCGTGGAAATGATCAATTGGTCGCGCATGCATTTTGCCAGCATGAAAGACGGCGGCACGTGGGCGGTGCCGCGCAGCGGCATGATTTTCCAGAAAAAAGGAAACACGCTCATTCTCACGGCACGCATGCCACACGATCCAAGCATGGCGATCACGGCGGACGAACTCGACGAACAACAGCATCGCGAATACGCGAACATCAAACGGCACTTCGAGGCCGCGGGCATCACAGTGATATGGAGCGTGCCCCGTAAGTCAGAGAACAAGAGGAAATCATGAGCAAGAATACGACTGATTTTCCACGTCAGGCTTTCGGAAATGTTGGCCTTGCGCTCGGTCTTCGAAGTCCGGGCTATCAATTCGAAAAAGGCGTGAAGGCTGGCGTGATCGAAAAGCGCGGCAAACTCTATCACGTTCATCCCAAACGCGCGCTGAAATATGCCCGCAAGCACGGCATTCGCATTCATCAAGCGAGGGCCAACGGATGACACACATTGAAATCCGGCTTGTGAAGCATCTGGTCGAGACCGCACGTGAGATCGTCGCGATGGAGTCGGGATGGGCGGCCGAAAACTTCACCGCGTTCGAAATGGTTATGCGCCACAACCGGCCACGCGGTCCAATGTTCGAGGTCACCGACAGACAATTCGACCGCTGCCTGCGGCAGGCGTGGATGGAATTTCACGATGTCCGACCACGATAAGCCGCGCGTGTCGACGCAGTAGGAGAAGACCTATGAACAAAGTCGAATGAACTCGCCGATCAAATCCTAGCCTTATGCGAACGAGAAACCAAAGGCTCGGTGAGCGCATCGATTGTCGCGCTGATCGTCGCGCTTGCTGGATTGTTGGCCACACTCAGAGACGACAAACAGGAGGAAGCCGCGCGAAGAGTCCAGGCTCACCTACGCGAATTGCTTAACCAAGCCGAAAAACTCGACAAAACGACGCTTCAATGAAGAAGATTTGAGGGATCAATGACGGCACTTGAAACACCTACGGGGCGCATCATCAAATTCACGCCCGAGCGCATCGACCAGATCAAGAACTTGGTCGAGCGCGGATTAAATCGCGAGCAGATCGCCGAGACCATTGGCACGACACTCGGTTCGTTGTCAGTAACATGTTCGAGGCATGGGATTAGCTTACGGCGTCCCAAGGCACTTGATCTTATGGGCCGTGAGCCGAAGCACGTGGTGATGACAGTGTCAAACGGTGACGTGAAGATAACGATCACGATGAAATATCGCGGAGCGGAAAAGACCGTCGAGGTGCCGCTCCCGAAAGATACACTCGCGAACTTGATCATCATGGCCGACATCAAAGGCAAATCGGTCGGTGAGGAAATCGCCAGCATCCTCAAGCGAGTGATGGTAGGCGCAGACGGACAATGACAAAAGAAACTGACGGGCTTCTCTATTTCGTGGCGATTGCCCTCGCCGCATTCGTGCTCGCCGCATGCGTGCGCAGCGCGCACGCGCAATCCCCGACACTACAAGAAGTCTGGGGCACCGGCAGTGTACCGCCCGGCTGTGGTGCTTGGGGCTGTGGGCGCCTGCCGCCGAATGTTTATTTCGGCTACGCCTACGCGCCATTCTCGCGGCCGATGATCGAGCTACCGCCCGATCTGCCCCCGCCGCCGGTCTACGCGCCGCCACCGCCCGCCGCCTATGCGCCCCCAGCCCCGCCGCCCTTGGGCTGGATATGGCGCACGCTCGCCCCCTGCGCCGATCCCACATGCAACACGCTTGTCGTCAACGTCGCGGCCGACGGAGCAAATATCAGGACTGTTCCCGGCGGCCCCGTGGCGCTCACGCTTGCGAATGGCGTGCCGATCATCCCGCTCGGGCCACGCGAAGGTCAGTGGATTTTGGTCGCCGCGGCATGCGCGCTCGCACCGACGTACACATGGTCCGTAACCGCGGGAGGACTCCCGCTGAGTGTGTGTCTATGACTAAAGGCCCACTGCATTTCGCTTGTGTCGGCTGCGGTCGTTGCTGCAACAGCCCGCCACAGATGGCAGTTGAGGAAGCCTTGCGACTTTCTGATGTTTTTCCATTGGTGGCGCAAATCAACGTGTGGCCTAGAACCAAAGATTTCCATCCCCGCATTGATGATACCGATATGCGCAAAGGCTTTCTACAATTGTGCGACAACGCTGTCGCTCTCGGCGGCATACAATTTGAAATCGACGGCCAACCACTCGTTGCTACACTTTGCGCTAACGTGCTCAATCCGGCCAATGAACATTGCCCAGCGTTGGGCGACGATGGCCGGTGCAAAATTTATAAGCGCCGACCGCACATGTGCCGTGCGGTGCCGTTCAATCATGAATTTGATCCACGGTTGGCAATGCGTGTGTTTCATCGGCAACACCAGCATGATTGCGATTGGAGCAGCGCTGCTCCGGTGGTGATGCGTAACGGCCAAATTACCGATCCGCAATATGCCGCTGATCGCGCTGCTGCCCGTGAGGATCAACGGCGCGACAGCGAATTGCTCGTGCTGCTTCACGACCACAAGGCAGATGCGACATATGACGGCACTAATATCGGCAATCTGATCGAGCAAGCGTCACATCAGAGCGAGCATGAAGTTCGTTTGCCGTTTGTCGTGCTCTTGGAAATGATGCGCGGCTTAGAGCGGATCGGCAAGTTGCCAGCGCGTTATGTGTTGCCGAAAGCGGAGGAAAAATGACCAAACGCTACAAATACCGAATTCCGGTGTGGCTGATTGAACTCGCGGTCGCGGCGGCGCTCGCCTTCGGCATCATCGTAACCGTCCGCGTTCTGGTTGCCCACGGCGAAGAGCGCGCGACGTTCACCGATAGAAACGGCCACTTCGCCGGTAGCTCGATCACGCACGGGCCGAAGACAGATTTCTTCGACGCGCGCGGCCGATATCAAGGCACGACAACACAGCAGGGCACGCCCAGCAATCCGCTCGGCAACGTCAACGGCAGCGATCCATTCGGGAGACGCGGCCGATGATAGAACGAGAAGATCGTCCCTACGACGAGATATTGTACCCGCTTTTAGATTCGCTTGTGAAACTTAGCGAACGCGTATGCGAACTCGAAAAGTCGGTCGATGAAATGCGTTATCACATCACGAAATTGACAGTTTTTCTCGAACGCAAGTGGCCAGAGTCTATGAGTGAAAAATGACCGACAACAACTCCGAGACCATGCGTCTGCTTTTCGATGGCATGCGGCTCATTCTGCAAGCCGTCGTCGAATATCGCCTTCCGCACTTGCCGAAGGAAATGCGCGACGAGATTCAGGATTGGTATGACCGATGCTACCGCATGCTTGAAAACCATGAACCGCCGGGAGAGGAATGATGCAATGCCAGTGCTCGCCGCCGATGTGTCAATTCCGGCGATCACGATTTGCCAACCGCATAAGCCTGATGGGGCGCGCGAGTATTGGCAGTGGCGTTTCATAGACGGGAAAATGTGTTGGTTTCCCGGTCGAAGGCACAGAGAAAAATCAGAGCTTCGATGGCAACCGTCGCCCCGGCCATCGGAGGGGAAGGGAGAGAAATCCGTCTCGCATTCGCCGCAGAGCAAGAACGGATTTCCTCCCGACCCTATTGAGCCCGAGCCCCCAAAGATTGTCGAGGGGAGCTTCGAAGATCGATGGAAAGGGCTCGACGAGTGCAGAGCGAAAGAATTCGTTTGGGACTGTCGGCCATTGAGGGAATGATGCCTGTCAGATACTCCGATCTCTTGAGGGAGCGACGCTTGGAACAAGCCACGCTGCAAATACGGATCGCTGAGTGGAAGAGCGGCAAACTAAAAGATGTCGACGGATTGATCAACGCGCTGGTCAAGGAAAATGATCTTCTCTACAGCCGAATTAATACTCTGAGTGAGATCGTTCGAAAGCGCGACAAGTTGCTCGACGATCTGAAAACCGCAATAGCCAATTTGATGGAATGGGAAGGCGAGCAGAGCGGTAGCACATGAAGCAACAAGGGGAAACTTATCTCGGTGATGGGCTTTACGCGTCATTCGATGGGTTCATGATCGTTCTGCGAGCACCGCGCACGAACGGTGATCATTGGGTCGGTCTCGAACCCGACGTATGGCATGCACTCGTTGAATATGTCGAAGCACACAAGACGAGCGGAGTGGCAACGCATGAAAGAAATCGATGAAGAGATCGTGTGGTGGAAAGAACAGATGCGAAAGGCGAAGCACCGAGAGCTTGCGTTTGTTTGTTGGGGCATCGCGACCGGATTGATGATGGCCAAAGATGCCATCGAGCGCGAGCGGAGTGGCAGCACATGAAATTCGGAATCGTTGATCCTCACGCCGCGCGCGTCGAAATCGTCCACGCGAAGGAATGGCCGGATGTCGCAAAGACGCTCGGGATCGAAAGCGGGCAGACCGATCACGGCCTGATCGTGCGCGATGCCAGCGGCGGCCTAGGCATGTTCTGTTATGAATTCGGGCTCTTTATCAAAGAGCAACGATATTTTTCGGTAGGTCGTATGCTCGTCGGGGGCGCCGCCGTCTTCTATTGCTTCAATGACATGGGCGAGACCGTCGATCTCCATGAGATGCCGCCGATCATTTTCTATCGCGACGCACATGAGGTCGAGCGGGCAATCCGTGCAGGCGACATCGAGCGGCCGAAAATCGCAGTCAACGATAATGTCCTATGGCGGTGGCCCGAGCCGATACGGGATGAAAGCATTGTCGAGCGCATGCGTGAGCAAGGCAAGCTATAAGCTTTGGATATTCGCGCTATGACCGATGACGATGTTCGCCGCAATCTGCTGGTAGAGGCTCAAATCGAGCTATATCGCAGGCACGCGCGATGGGAACCATGGAAAGCACTAGCAGCGATCATTGCCGCAAGTGCAGTCTTTGCAGGCGGCACGTTCGCCATCGCATCATATTGGCACCCTTCGCCGCAAACCATCAACGTGCGCGTTGAGAAGTGAGGCGAAAGTGAAAAATCCATGGGTTGTGACCTATCGCGTCGAACACGACGCTGGCATGTGCATCTTCGAAGCTTATCGCGGCAGCAAAAAAGAATGCATTCGCATCGCGAAACACTCGGTCGCGCCGAATTTCTTTGAGGGGCACAAAATCACAACATGGAAACCGATCATCGGTCCTGCGAAGGATTGGGAAGATTTTTTGGAGGAAGGATGAAAAAAAGCCAAAAAAAAGCCCCGGCCGTGAAGCCGAGGCTCGAAGTTTCCAGAGGTGTACGGGTCCTATTATCCTGCCATCAACACGTAAAGCAAGAGCACGAAGAGGCAAACGGCGACGATTACAAGCATATATTCGCGGATCGCCATTACGATCAGGAGAACCCCGCCCAATAGAGCATGCCCACGATTGCGGCCAAAATGATGATAACCGCCGCCGCGAGCAGCACCCAATTCTCTTTGATGTCTTGCATCGTCATGCGACGGCCTCCGGTTCACTTTCGTCCATATAATCCTGCACTGCTTGGAACATCGCGTCGGCGTCCTCCCGTAACTCGACTTCGTGCCGCACCGTTGGCCCATAGTGATTGCAAAGATTTCGTAGCGTAAGCGCGTGCGTTTCGGCAGAAAACGCAGGCGCCTCTTTGCATAGGCGCTGAAACTCTTCGCCCCTGCCAGAGCCGTAATTCTCCCAATCCGAGCTTGAACATGATACGCCCTCGCTCCACGCGTCGAGATAGCCCGGAGACAAGCCTTTCGAATATTCATCCATCAGATTGTCGAATTCGGGATCGCTGGCATTGCTCGCGTTATAGCTGGTCTGAAAAGCGCCAGCCTCGCACGTATCGCTTTCGACATTGCTCGCACTTTGATCGCGCCCGCAGCAATGTTGCCCGCTGGATTCGCGCATGCCGCTGCCGAGCATGAACGCGTAGAGATGGCGCAGACAATTGATGCCTGCGACCGAATTAGACATATCGAGATCGGCGAACTCTTCGCCATATTCGTTGAACACATCCTTATCCGAGCTTGTACGAGCCTTCGCCATTTCGACCGCCGCCGGGTGACCGGCTTTGAGCTTCTTGTAGGTCTGCGCGAAGCTCAGCGCCATGCCCTGCGTATAGCCGGTCGGGGCAACGCCGCGATCATCCCACGAATAATCGGCAATCTCGCTTTCGTTTGCGATGCGCATGATCGCTGTCTGTTGCTCTGCTGTGAGTGCGCCCGGAGGCAGCGGGGGCGGTGGCACCGGAAGCTTGTGATCGTAAAGCGCCTGCCATGTGATCGGCCCGCAGATGCCATCCGCGTCGAGCCCGCGCGAGCGCTGATAGTGAACGACATTCTCGTGGGTCGTCGGGCCGAAGTCGCCATCGAACTCACCCGTGAACCTCGGGATCATGCGCTGCATGTCGAGCACATCGTCGCCGCTATCGCCTTGCCGCAGCGTCGGCCGCTCGCTGATCGGGACATCTTCCGGCCGCTCCGGTCGCTCGGGCGGCTGTATCGGCGGTGGCTCGCTGTCAATTGTGATCTCGCCGACCGCTTCCGCTATTGCCCGACAGATGTCCTCGAAATGCTGGCGGTAGATATCGCAGTCGCCCCGTGCATTTACAAACGCGACCTCCACGAGCACCGCAGGCATTTCCGTCTCGCGGACCCATTTCAAATGTGAGCCATCCTTGGCGCCGCGATCCTTTAGCCCTGACGCGATTGCGATCTCAGAGGCTACGTCCGCCGCAATGTCGCGGCCCGTGCTCGACCCGTAATACGCTTCCGTGCCGCGGGTGCCGTCAGTCGTCCCATTGGAATTGAAATGGATCGAGACATCCCTGTCGCGGGTGCGCTTGTTGTGCTCGGAAATCAACCAATTCAAATTGGCGTCTTGCGTCGTGCTGTGGGTATCGATCACGGCCTCGCAACTCACGCCAGCGGCATTGAGTAGTTCCGCAACGCGCTGCGTCACGCGCACGTTCTCCTCATATTCGTCAAGGCCCCAGGGATCGGGACCTTCGGCACCCCTGACAATAGATGAATGCCCGGCTGAGATGACAATCCTCATTTGGCCTCCTACGGCCTGCATTGTTTAAGCGTGAGTTCAAGCAATGTTTGCCAACGTTCGCCATTGGTGTGCTGGATGTAAACGACCATCGCCATGAACGCCAAATTGAACAGCACAAGCGCCAGGATCGCAGGCGTTGATTTCAAAGCATCGACGAGCGTGCGCGCGGTCTTGCCTGCTTCTTCACTGACGCCCGGGGGCATTTAGCAATTCCTCGCGCTTCTCGATGGCTTGCCTAATTCCTATGTAGGCCCGTCGCGCTTGCGCCGCTCCCTTAACCGGCCGCTCGTGAGCTTCGACACCCTCGCGAACGTAGACATCGAACAATTGTTCGATTTTTTTACGGTAAGCCTCATTCACGGCTTGCTTGTCCAATTCGAGCATCTCGGCATCCCATTTTGATGGCGGCAGCATCAGCACCAAGGGCTGACCCTCCGCTTCATCCCAACGGCCGGTCAAAAAGCCGAACAGCGCGAGCGCGAACAGGATGACGAGAACGATCACCACCGTCAGCA
>Ga0126369_10000220_pt1 | contig 36406 bp, 30 predicted proteins | sample PanSoiMetaPlot_1_FD_109646 | JGI IMG/M metagenome (GOLD analysis project Ga0126369, IMG submission 109646) | Tropical forest soil microbial communities from Panama - MetaG Plot_1 | ecosystem: Environmental > Terrestrial > Soil > Tropical forest > Bulk soil | place: Panama | collected 2016-02-17
CGCAGCGTAACGCGCGTGCATCTCAGATGAGAAATTCGCTAGGTTCCCAAACTCGATAGCCTCTCGGATTTGCCGCATGATGTCAAGGTAAAAGTGGACGTTATGGTGGGTGGCGAGGATGGCGGCGGTCATCTCTCCCGCGGCAAAAAGATGGCGAAGGTACGCGCGTGTGTAGCGGCGGCAAACATTGCAAGAACAATTCGAATCGATGGGGCGCTGGTCTTCGGCGTAGCGGGAGTTCTTGATGAGCACGCGGCCTTCGCTGGTGTAAAGGCAAGCGTGGCGCGCGGCGCGCGTGGGAAGGACGCAATCCATCATGTCAACGCCGAGCGCGACGTAGTCGGCAATTTGCTCCGGGCGGCCCACACCCATGAGGTAGCGCGGGCAATCTGCGGGTAGGAGCGCGGTGACTTCGGCAGTCATGGCGCAAGTAACTTCGTGCGGCTCGCCGACGGCCAGGCCACCTACAGCGTAGCCGGGAAAATCGAGCTCGAGAAGCTGGCGGGCGCTTTCGCGGCGCAAGTCGGGAAACGTTGCGCCTTGCACGATGCCGAACTGCCGCTGTTGGGGAGCGTTGCCATTTTTCTGAGCGGATTCTAGAAAATATGCGCGGGCGCGACGGGCCCAGGCCGTGGTGCGCTGGAGCGCGGTTTCGGCTTGTTCGCGAGGTGCGGGAGTTTCGATGCATTCGTCAAGCACCATGGCAATGTCCGAGCCCAGGGCGAGCTGAATCTCGGTGGCTTTTTCGGGCGTGAGGAGATGCTCGGAACCGTCGAGATGGGAACGGAAGCGCACGCCTTCGTCGGTGACTTTGCGGAGTTCAGACAGGCTGAAAACCTGGTAGCCACCGGAATCGGTGAGAATGGCGCGTGGCCAGGACATGAATTGATGCAAACCGCCGCAGCGGCGAATCAGCTCGTGGCCGGGACGCAGATAAAGATGATAGGTGTTCGCGAGAATGATTTCCGCGCCGAGCTCTTCGAGTGCTTCCTGCGTAAGCGCTTTGACGGAGGCTTGCGTTCCGACGGGCAGAAAAAACGGCGTCTGCACGACGCCGTGCGGCGTGGTCAGGCGCCCGCGGCGCGCGCCGGTCACCTCGGTCTTCAGGACTTCAAACGAAAAAGGCACCCGCTCAGTGTATCAGGAGAAGATGAAGGCGATTCCGACGCGAATCACAACGTAAACCGCCCATGCGGTGAAGGCGATGGCAAAGGACTTTGCTCCCTTCAACTTTCTAGGATTTACCGCAGCAAACCCGATGGCCAGGAGAATCAACGTCCAAAACTCAAAAATGTCTATGTTCTTGCAAAGTGCGATGAGCCACTTTGCCGAATCCTCCGGAAGGAGGGCTGCCAGGTTAGCCGCCACGGGATTGTCCAAGTCGGCTGTGCCGTACGGCTTCAAATACAAGATCAGTAGGAATAAAAGACTACTTACGAGCCCTGTCAGAAAAGCGTGAGTCGTAATGCTCAAGGCGGTGATGAAGTTCGTGCTGACGCCGCCAATTAAGCTGTACACTCCCCACATGATGAGTCCAATAATCAGCGCGCCAAGAATGGGAGCGCAAGCGCCGATAGCGTAGGTAAAAGGCGCGGAAAACTTCGCGCCAGCTTCAATTTGCTGCTGCTTCTGTTCGGGCGACAGTTGAGCAGCGCGTGGGTTCTTGTCGATTTGCTGGCTGATGTAGTCGCGCCAGTTCATGCGCTGGTTGATAGAAAAACTGACGCCGATGCTGAGGATGGTCGTTAGCAGGACCGGCAGCAGCCAACTGGGCTTTCGGACAATGTCTTCGAACGTAGCTTTCGGCGAGAAGAAGACACCAATGACGCGGCCAAACGGGCTGATCGCCGCCTGCGGTTCGGCTTGCGCTTCAGGCATAGGGGTAGGTGTTGTAGCCATCGAAGACTCCTCCACCACAATATTTGAAATTACCAGTGCTTGATAGAAGTACGCACGGGAACGGTACAAAATTTCAGGGGAGATTCTAGCTCAAAGGCAACAGGCTGTCAGAAGATCGAGATCGGAGAACAGAGATCGTAGATCAGGTTCAGGGAAACTTGAAGTTGGCCGCTTTTTCAGAGAGGGAGAATGGCCTTTCTACCGCTTGGCGAGGGGCATAACGAATTTGAGTGCTGTGTGCGTGCCGGAGAAGCCGACGACCTTCACGTCTTTCAAACTGCACTTGCGGCCCGCGGCGAGGACCTCGTTTTCCGTGATGTCTTTCTGGCCCTTGGGATAAACGATCCAGAGTGCCGCTGAACCCTGCATGGATTTAGCGATTTTGGAGAGCCCGGAAAAATCTTCCTTCGATTGTGCCGCGAAGAAAATGTGCTTTGCGTCCGCCGAAACTCTGCCTTTGTTGACGGATTTGGTTAGGACGTGCACTTCATCAAGGAAATCTACGTCGAATTGCCCGAGCAAAGACACTTTGGCTCCAGCCTTCACTCCGAGCTTTTCAATGCGCGGTTTTGGATGAAGAATTTTCTCGAGCCATTTTCCCGCTGACGGGCCGAGCTGAAAGGTAGCGAGACCTTCCGCAGTCTGCAAACGAAGCTCACCGTCTACTGTCTTTGCCGACTTGATACTGGAGAAAGGAATCTTCAGCCGGAAGTCGCCTCGAAAAAGAACTTCACTTGTTTCGAGCAGGGCCTTCCCCTCCGACTCCTGCTTGCCAAATCGCACCTTGCACGTCGCTTCGTTCCCCATCGCGGTCCACCTTCCCCGGCCAAACTGTTGGAAGAGTGTACCTCTTCTTGACATGCGTCCGCAGCGATTTCAGCCACCATAGTAAGCTTGAGAGTTTTATGGCCACCGCAACCGCACATCGCGTTGATTGGAACCTCATCTGGGCGCAGCGCGGGTTCCGCTATTTTTTTGTGGCCATGTTCGTGTCGCTCTTCGGCAGCGGCATGAACTTCACGGGCGTGAGCTGGTACCTCCTCGCGGCTACGCATTCCACGGTCAGGGTCAGTTGGCAGGTCATGGTGATGACCGTACCCGGGTTGTTCGTCCCATTCCTCGGCGGCGTGCTGATTGACCGCTTCGACCGGCGCTACCTGGGCATCATGCTGGACCTCGTGCGCGGGTTCTTTGTTTTGCTCACCGCGTACATCGCGTGGCGAGGGCATCTCCAACTCTGGCACCTCTACGGCATGACGCTGATTACCGGCACGGGCTCTGCCATGTATTGGGCCACGGTCAACGCGCTGGTGCAGGAGGTGCTTCCACCCAGCCAGTTCACCGGAGCGAATGCCGCCGTTTTGGTTGGCGTGCAAAGCGGAATGCTGATTGCCGGCGCGTGTGTAGGCTTCCTTTATAACGCCGCCGGAATCGCGGGCATCCTGGCCATCGATGGCGCTACTTATTTTGTTTCCGCGTATTGCCTCTACGGTGTCCGTAGGGGATACGTTTCGCCGCGCGACCGGCAAAAATATCCGCGGGACTTCAACGAAGCCACGGAAGCGACTGCGGAAGCCCTGGAAAGCGGAGAAATGCCGGAAGTGGCGGAAGCCGGGCTTTCACTCGCCGTCTACGCCGACATGCGCGAAGGCTTCGCCTATTTGGGGCAACAGCCGCTGGTACGCGCCTTGGGAATCACGCACTCCATCATGATGGCCGCCGTGGTCAGCGCCAACGTCGTGCTCGTCGCCCTGGCAAACGACATTCTTCATGCTGGCGCGCGCGGTTTGGGCTTTCTAGAGGCCGGCTGGGCCACGGGCGCGATTTGCGGAGGATTGATTGCCAGCCAGCTTCCCAGCGCAAAACGCATGCCGCTCTATGTTGCGGCATGTGCCGTGCTCGCGGCAGGCCACATGGCCACGCCATTCGTGGCATTCCTTGTGGGCGCGGTGATGATGCAGGTGATTTTCGGATTTTGTCGCGCTCTTGGCGGCGTAGTCGCACAATCGTCACTGATGTCCATTGTGCCCCGCCATTTTATGGGGCGCACCCAATCGGCCATGGCCATCCTGACGACCGTGGTGCAGCTCTTGATGAGCTTCGCTCTGGGCTGGGTCGCCCAAGCCGCCGGGCTCATCGCCGGATACACCTTGCTCGCGCTGCTTTACACAGGCTCGATCATTTCCGCCGTTCGCGCCCGGCAGCTCATGCGCTAGCGTGCGGGTTTAGCTTGCCGGCGCGGGAACATTCTTGCCGCCGAGCAGATCGACGGCATCTTGGTACAGCTTGGCGCGCAATTGATAGCGCTCGTTGGCACGCGTGATGTAGCGCACGGCCACTTCGACGCCGCCGACCACCGGCTTGACACTGATCGCCGGCTCGACCGAAAACGAACTCATTTCGCGCGAGCGCGCGGAGCGCCGCCACTCTTCCTCGGCTTTCTTGGCGCCTTCCTTCGTGGCGTCCGAAACCCTCTTGCGGATTTCCTGAACCACCGGATAGGGATCCTGCCCCGCGGGAAGAGCCAGCTGCAACTCGTCCCAGAGCCACTGGCCGGAAGTCGAGAAATTAAAGTAGTGGCCCTCGATGGCGAAACTGTTGGTGAACGTCACGCGCCTGCCAGTAGGATGGCCGGAATCGGTCCAGTTTCCAGTTTCCAATAACACGGTATGGAACGGGCCAATCTCGACCACCTCGCCGGTCACACCGTTAATTTCCACCCAATCGCCCAGGCGGATTCCATTCTTCCCCATCAACACAAACCATCCAATGAAGCCGACGATGAAGTCCTTCAGCGCGACAGTAAGTCCCGCCCCCGCAAGGCCCAGAAACGTCCCAAGCTGACTCGGCGGGCCGATGATCACCAGTACGATCAACAAGAAGGCTACCAAGCGCACCGTTACGTGAACTACGGTGTGCAGGCTCTGCATCTGGCGGCGGTCCATGCTGAGCCGGCCGAGCAGCTTGTCCATCAAGGTGGCAAAGTAAACGCCAAACAATGCGATCGCCAGAATAATAAGCACGCCGTCCAGCGCATAATGGACGACCACCCTTTGTTGGGCGGCCACAATGTCAATCCATTTGGCGTAATTGTCCGAAAGCTGCTTCTGCAGGTCCACGCGCCGGTCAAACATCGAGAGCGTTTTCTGCTCGGAAGCAACCTGCCTGGTTTTGAGCAGCAGGTCCGTAGAATCTTCATGACTCTGCGCTTTTTGCGAAGCAGTTGTATCAGTCGCCCCTGATTTCTTGGAATGGTGGGCCAGGTGAGGCGTGGCCGCTTTTTCCGCGTCGATCTTGGCGTCCAACGCGTCGTGTTGCTTGGACAACAACGCAGCTGAGGCATCGGCGGCGCTTTTTGCCTCCCAAAGCAGAAGCTGTTTCGCGTGCAACGCGCTCCATTGCTGGTAGCGATGGATCAGGCCCGGCTGATCAGGCGGGGCAGGGACGCTGGTGGGAACTGACGTTCCATTCTTGTCGCTATCCTTATGTTCCTTGTAAAGCTCCTGAATGCGGCTTTCCGGATCGCCGCCCGCGCGAATCAAATCCTGCTTCGCGTCGTCCACTTCGTTCTGGGCCAGATTTAGATCTTCCTGGGCAATTGCCAAGTCGTCCTCGAGGGCCTCTTTGCGGTCGCCACTCGCTTTGGCAGCCGCGGCGGTCAATTGCTCGACCTGCGCTTTGTCGCTGTCGAGAACTTTCTGCGCCTTTTCCAGGCGGGTCTCGATGGCCTTGGCCTCCCCTTGCAAGACCGGCGGATGGTCCTTGGCTTCGTGCATGGCCTGATCGAACGCGAGATCCACCTCGTCGTCGGCCAGCTTCAGCGCTTCGGCTGCGAGCGGTTTCTCGTCCTCCGCCATCGGCAGCTCGGCGAGTTTTTGCGCGGTCTTGAGAGGAGACTGATCCACAGGCTGTGGTTGAGCAGCAACGGGTTGTTTACCCTTGCTAACGGAAGGCGGAACCTTGGGCGGCTCGCTCGTGCGAATCAGTCCGTAGACGGTCGCGCCCAAAAGCAGCACCAGCGTGATCGCGAAAATTCTCCGAACCGGTTTCATGGTTTTGCCCTACGACACATTCTAATGAGGTGAGGGGACCGGCACAACGACGGCTCGCCACGCCAGACGGCTGGCATTTTGCCCGAACTATACCCCCTGGACCGGCCCTGGCCAGTTCCAGTACAAGATCGCGGACTTTTGACACGGTTGTAACCAACTGGCTTTTTTGTCGTAACCCAAGCCCCCTAGGCTGCTATGCCGTCGTTAGAACCCAATCCACGTTTCTGAATCGAATTCCCGCCGCACGTGCGGCGTGGTTTGTGTGTGCGTGTCCCCGCGCCACTCGGCGATGCTTTGCCTGAAGAAAGGAAAAAGAAATGAATCTTAGAACCACAAGAAAGGCCTTTGCCGCGAGTCTGCTGGCCACTACGTTGGTCAGCCCGGCGCTCGCCAACGAAGCAACCGTTCCCCGGGGAGTTCCACGATTGGACCACGTGTTCGTGATCACCATGGAGAATCACGGCTACGGCCAGATCATTGGCAATACCAATGCGCCTTTCGCCAATCAATATGCCAACTTCGCGAACACCGCCACGAATTATTTTGCCGTGGCGCATCCCAGCTTGACCAATTACCTGGAAATCGCCGGCGGCTCAAACTTTGGCGTGCACAGCGACAATAATCCCGACTGGCACAATGCCACCTGCACGACCAACCTTCAATCGGGAACCGTCAACACGGACAACCCAGCAAGCCCGAACGTGTGCGCCATTGCAGGCGAAGGCACCGACGCGGCCACGCCCGCGGTGGATTGCACCAACGAAGTGCAGTGCGCCCCGGGAAGCAACGCCGGCGAAAACAACATCGATGGCGTCATGTCCATCCCCGCCGCGAGAAATATCTCCGGCAAGACCATCGCTGACCAGCTGGCTGCCGCCGGCCTGAGTTGGAAGTCCTACCAGGAAAGCTTGCCTGCGTCAGGCGCGGACGGCGTGAATTTCAGCGACGGGTTCTTCACCGACAGCAGCAACATTCCCGGGGCGATTCCCGGCGAGGCGCAGAGCCTCATCAAGTTGTATGCCGCGAAGCACAATCCGTTCGTTTATTTTCGCAGCGTTCAGGAAGGAGAAGGTGGACTGGGCCTCGATCATGTAGTCGGCTTCCAAGGACCGCACGGACTCTATGAAGACCTCGCTTCCGGCCGCGTGCCCAACTATTCCCTCATCGCGCCGAAAATCACGCCTGCGACGCCGGCACCAAGGTAATGTCCGACCTGTTTGCCGGCGGTGGCGGACAAGAGTAATGTCACCGCTAAAGCTATCACGGAAGAGAAAAGGCCCCCTGGCCCTTTTCTCTTGTTGAGAGTTTAATCTTCTCGCTAAGCGGCTAGAGATCGTCCTTGTGGATTCGCCTCGATGAGCTAGCCTTGAGCGAGAGGCTCGTCTTGGACTCGCGATTGCCCAAGCTGATTTTCGTGCTCCTGGCGCTGTATGCGGCGGTGCACTTTTCATCCGTGTATCCACAGTTGCCCGGCGTTGTGGCTTCCCATTTTGACCGCCGTGGCACTCCGGCCGGCTGGCAAACCAAGCAGGCGTTTTTCACCGTTTTTGTGGGCATGACCGTTTTATGCGTGCTCATTGGTTTTGGCCTGGCCAGCATTATGGGCGTCCTACCCGTCCAATTGATCAATCTTCCCAACAAAAACTACTGGCTCGCACCAGAGCAGCGCGAGGAAACATTGGAGTGGTTGAAGGCGTATTTTGGCTGGTTTGCCTGCGCCATCTACGTGGTCATGATCGTGGCCTTTGATTACGCAGTGCAATCCAACCTGCATCCGAACCATCCCCCCGCCGCCGCGCTCCTGTGGTATACCCTCGGCGGATTCTTGACGTTCGTCATCGCGTGGCTCGTACGCATGTTCACGAAATTTCTTCGTCCACCAGAGAGGAATCTGGGTTGAAAGGAAAGGCGATTGGATCGATGGAGAGGACGACAATCCTATTCCGACCCGTCGGTGAGGATGAGTTGCGCCTCATCGTGGAAGCCGGATACAAAGCGCTTCCTCCTCGACTTCCCGGCCAGGCTCTATCCTGTTCTCAACGAGGAATATGCGACGCTGGAAGGCAAAGCCATCAAAGGCCGCTATGTCACTGGGTTCGCAGTGAAGACGAGTTACTTGGCGCAATTCCCCATTCATAAAGTAGGCGGCACCATGCACACGGAATCTGGGATACCCGCGGAGAAACTTGCCGAGTTCCAGCAGAATATTGTAGGCCTGATTGAAGCGGTCTCGGAATTTCGTGGCAAATAAAAAAAACGCCCCGAGTTATCGGGGCGTTTCCTTTTTCCATTTTCAATTTTCGAATTCCGGTTTTCTCTACAGGTAGTCTCGCGAAGGACCTTCCAAGAACGCGCGCAGCTTGCGCGAGCGCGACGGATGCCGCAGTTTGCGCAGCGCTTTCGCTTCGATCTGGCGGATACGCTCGCGTGTGACGGCAAACGACTGGCCGACTTCTTCGAGCGTGTGCTCGCTGCCATCGTCCAATCCAAAGCGCATCTTGATGACTTTTTCTTCGCGCGGCGTCAGCGTCTTCAGCACCGAAGAAGTCTGTTCCTTCAAATTCAAGTTGATGACCGCATCCGAAGGCGAAACCACTGCCTTATCTTCGATGAAGTCGCTAAGATGTGAATCTTCCTCTTCACCGATGGGCGTCTCGAGCGAAATCGGCTCCTGCGCGATTTTCAGAATCTTGCGCACCTTCGACACAGGGATGTCCATGCGCTTGGCGATTTCTTCGCTGGTCGGCTCGCGCCCCAGTTCTTGCACAAGCTGGCGGCTGGTGCGCACCAGCTTGTTGATCGTTTCGATCATGTGCACCGGGATGCGGATGGTGCGGGCTTGGTCGGCGATCGCGCGGGTAATGGCTTGGCGAATCCACCACGTGGCGTACGTCGAAAACTTGTAGCCGCGGCGCCACTCGAACTTGTCCACAGCCTTCATCAAGCCGATGTTGCCTTCCTGAATCAGGTCGAGGAACTGCAAGCCGCGGTTCGTATATTTCTTCGCGATGGAAACTACCAAGCGGAGGTTCGCTTCGATCAATTCCTTCTTGGCTTGTTCGGCTTCCGCTTCGCCGCGGTGAATCAGCGTCAGCGTGCGCTTTAGTTCGGTGAGGCCTACTTCGCTGGCCTCTTCAATATCCTTCAGCTCCGTGCGGCGCGTGCGCAGCTCCTTGCGCGCTTCCGCCGCGACTTCGCCTTTGGCAACGTCCGCGCGGCGCTCCAGTCGCCCCGCTTCGCGCTCGAGGGACTGCAGGCGCTCGACTGTGCCGCGCATCTTGTCCACCAACCGCTTTTTCTCGAACGGATTGAAATCAATGTCGCGAATGGCCAGCGAAATCTCGACGCGCGTGCGCGCCACCGCCCATTTCGCGCGAATGTAAGTACGCTTCTTGCCCTTCGGCGTTTTCTCGAGCTTCGCCGCCTGCTTCAGCGCCAAATCGTACAGCTTCGCGATCTTGTCAATCGACTTCAGTGTCTGCTTCGTCTTGTTCGCGATTTTTTCTTCGGTCAGCTCTTCATCGTCAAACTGGACAATTTCCTTGATGGAGCGCACCCCTTTGCGCAAATCCTCGCCGACGGCGATCAATTCCTTGATAACAATCGGCGACCGCGTGATCGAGCGCATCACCACAAGCTGCCCGCGCTCGATGCGCTTGGCGATGGTCACTTCGCCTTCGCGCGTTAACAGCGGGACGGTGCCCATTTCGCGCAGGTACATGCGTACCGGATCGTTGGTCTTCTCCAGCGAACCCGGCGTCAGGTCCAAATCCGATTCGCCTTCGTGCCCGTCTTCCTTGCTCAGGGCTTCTTGGTCGCCGCTTTCGCCCGATACTTCCACCGCGCGCGCCGCCTTCGCCGACGCCTGATCTTCGTAAATCTCGATGCCGTTGCGCTCGAAGGTGGTGAGCAGATCGTCGATTTCTTCCGACGAATGCACTTCCGCCGGAAGGGAATCGTTCACTTCGTCGTACAACAGGTAGCCCCGCTCTTTGCCGATGGCAATGAGCTGGCGTACCGCATCGTATTTTTCTTCAAGCCCTACTGCTGCCACAAATTTCCTCCCAAATTCTTGGCGTGCGCCCCGGTCAGCCCAAATCAGGCTCCATTAGCCTAAGCCACACACGGCGCTCCGGTGCTTCCGCCGGTTGGCAGAGACACAGACAGGCTGGCGCGATGGCGCAAACCACGGGGATATCCCCACAAGATCGCTCGCTTTTTTGTTTTGAAATCCTTCTGTGCCGTGCCGTTCATCTGCCGGTGGCCCCGTGCGCCGCCCGCATTCCGCACGTTTGGAGCCCGGCCCCTCGCCGCTAAGTACATAGATATAGATGCGTTTAACGGCAAAAGCGTTACTCTGCCAAACCTTAGTACGTTACACGTTTGGCTCCCCTCCCGTCAATCTCTTTATTCGTGGGAATCTGTGGGAGGATGTCGGCTATCCCCTTCCTCGCGCCCCGCCCCCTGCCTCTACTGCAGCCTGTCTCCCGAACTCAGTCCCGCCTCGCGCGCGTTTGGCGGGCGCAGAGGAATTAAAGCGGGAATGGGTGGGGGATCCGCTCTTGATTTTGCTTTTCTTCTCGTCTTTTGGGGTGCCCCGGGCTAGGTTTTCTGAACCTGGGTCTTCGGGTGTCCGGTTCTTTCTCCTTTCTCCCTTCTCCTTTTTGCCTTCCCTTCGACCAAGGAGGTTAATATCAGGCAAGTTAATAGACCCTGTCCGTACGTACAGGCAAAAACTTTTTCGGCCAGCTGTACGAAGTCGGGACTATTCGGGCAGGCGCAAACGATCGTTCGTGCAGTATCTTGACAGCCTAAAGATTGGTACCCGGAGGACTGCAAGAACCTGCCGGGGAACCTAAATCCAGACAATCGAAGAACGTTTCGTCACCCCAGCCAAAGACAGCCGTTTTATGGCGAAACAGCCGATCAGGCTGTTTGTTCCACAATCTCAATCCGGAGATGCTCAAGGAGAGGAGCGTCCTGCGCCGAGAAAGGGGGAGCGGTCAGTTCACTGCGCACCTCACGCACGTAAAGCAGTCGGAATTTAGAAGCGGCGATACAAAACCCAGCCGTCGTTTCGCCTTCAAAATCGCGCGGCCCGCGATGTTGCAGGAGCCATTGCACGAGCGGCGGCTCCCAAATTCTGGGGGAGAGGGAAATGAGGCAAACCTGGTTCGAGTATCAGCAGGAGCGGCGAGCAGTAACAAAAAAGAAACAGCAAGAATTTTTGACCGCAGAACAGAATGAACGCTACGCGCGAGAAGCGCGTGGCGAGATGCAAGACTTGGTCCAAGTGCGAAGAAGAGAGCGACAAAGGGAAGCAGAAAATGCTGGTTTTTTCGAAGTCACGGAAGAGGAAACGGTCGTGGACCAGACCATTAAATGGCCCCCGGGCTCGCACAAACACCCCTTTCAGCGAGTTGCGGACCTGTCGTTGAAGATCGCGAGGCGAAACCAGATTCTCAGAGATCGTTTGCTTAGGCTTTGCGCTGAAGAGGCTGAGAAAGGAACTTGCGCAGCCGCCATTTACGAAGCCGTTTGGGAAACCGTCAACAATCTCGCGGATGACGTTCTCGATGAGGCCATCGGCGTTCTCTATGATGAGCGCGTCCATGAACCCACCCATGCACGCATTGACAAACGCGTTGCTGCAGCGAAGGCCAAAGCCGCGACCGCTGCCTGATGGGTTGACCTGATGCGTTGAGAAGAAAATCGAAATTGTTTTGGCCTCTCAGCCCTAACGTAGTGACGCTGTAGGAACGGGTTCAGCTTCCCCCTGTTGCCCCGACCACGAAGCGAGCCTCGAGGGCAGCCGCAACGGGCCCGGATCTTCCCGGGAACGCCGATCGCCGGATCGGCCTCCGTCGCGGCTGCCCCAGGCTCGGTCCGCTGGATCCCTCGTTTGTCAGCGGGTTCTAAGTGGTCTGAGGGTAGAGATCACGAGTTCCTAATTTCAAACGCCAGTATAGCCGCCTCTGGTCGGGCGTAGGACCCCGCGTCAGTGTTCTTGGGGCCCCGACCTGGTCTTCCTCAGAATTCCTCCGGAACGTCTCGGAACACTCAAGGCATTTAAGGGCTTTTGTAACCTATCCATAGACAGAGCCGGCGGACCGCTAGATTGCAGAAAGACGATTGCCCTGATTGGCACGCCCGGCGAACTGGCGGAGCACTGGCCGAGTTATAACGTTGCTAGTGCTACCGGGCGGCGGCGAGGCGGCGCATGAGTTCCTGCTTGCGGGTGAGCAGGTCGCGCAGGCCGGGGCCGGCCGGATTGGCTTCGATGCTGCGCTGCACTTCGGCCAGTTCTTGCTCGGCCTGGCGTTGCTGGAGCGTTTCAATGCAACTCAGCGCTTCCTCCCAGGTCGGCTCTCCGGCCTCTTCAAACAGAATCTCGAAGAGCAGCCGGCGGTCGCGCTCTTCCAGCACGGCGGCGACTTCGGTGGCCTCGACCGGCTGTCCTGACAGGTTGGCGATGACCAGCGCGGCGAAAATCTTCTCCGTCTCGAGGCCGTGGTACAGGCGCGCGTTTTGCAGGCGCTGGGCCAGCTCCCGGCGGAAGCCTTCGGCCTCCGCCAGCATGCGAATCAGCCGCCGCTCGACCGGCTTGGCCGACTTGGCGACGAGTTCCGGCTGGAGCTTCAGCTCGCTGCGGCGCTCCGCGGCGGCTTTGCTCAGCGCGGCGCGCAAAACGGGCTCTTCGAGACGAAGTTGTTGCGCGATGCGCGTGGCCCACTCAGAGCGCAAAATGCGATTCGGGATTTTCTGGACGTACGGAAGCAGGAAATTTACCGCTCGCGTCTTGGCTTCGCCGCTGCTCAAATCCATCTGGCGCGCTCGCGTGATCAGGTAATCGACAAACGACGGCGCTTCCTTCAGCCGGTTTTGATATTCCTCCGCGCCTTTTTCGCGGATGTAGAGGTCGGGATCGGCTTTCTTGTCGCCCACCGGAGGGAGCGCAAGGACGCGCACCTCGAAATCCTGTTCGAGCAGGAGAGACAGCGAGCGCTCAGTGGCGGATTGTCCCGCGGCGTCGGGATCGTAATTCACGATGACGCGCTTCGTGAAGCGGCCGAGCAGCTTGATTTGCTGCTCGGCGAGGCTGGTTCCGCAACTGGCCACCACGTTGCTGATGCCCGCGCGCGCTACGGCGATGGCGTCCATGTAGCCTTCGACCAGGATCACGAAGTCCTGGCGGCGGATGCCCTCTTTCGCGCGGTCCAGGTGATAGAGCACGTTGCTCTTGGAATAGATGGGCGATTCGGGAGAGTTCAGGTATTTGGGCTGGTCGTCGCCGAGCGCGCGGCAGCCGAAGGCGACAATCTTTCCCGATTCGTTCGCAATGGGGAACGTGATGCGACGGCGGAAGCGGTCAAATAATTTTCCACCCTGCTGATCGCGCGAGATGAGGCCAGATTCGGTGAGCAGCTTTTCGTTGTACTTGGATTTCAGGTGGCGCAGCAGGACGTCGCCGCCGCTTGGAGCGTAGCCGATGCCGAACCGCGCGACGGCGTCTTTATCCAGGCCTCGGTCTTCGAGATAGGCGCGCGCCGCTTTGCCCTCGAGCGTGCCCTCGAGTTGCTTGACGAAGAACGTTTGCGCTTCGCGGTGCATTTCGACGAGCACCGCGCGCTGCTGATTTTCCTTGCGGCCTTCGGGCGAACGCTCCTTGGGCTGGGGAATGGAGATTCCGCATTTTTCGGCGACGAGTTTCACCGCTTCCGGAAACTCGCACTTCTCCATTTCCATGACAAAGTTGTAGACGTCCCCGCCCTTGCCGCAACCGAAGCAGTAGAAAATTTGCTTGATTGGGGAAACGGTGAAGGAAGGAGTCTTTTCCTGGTGAAATGGGCACAGCCCACTGAAATCCTTGCCAGCTTTCTTGAGGCGCACGTATTCGCCAACAACCCGAACAATGTCGGCTTGCTGTTTGACGCGCTCCGCGACGGACCCGGCCTCTGCCATTGCTATCCGCGTAATTCTACAACGGTGATGGCTTTTCCTCCGTGGTCTTCGGATTCAAAGGCATGTTTTTCCACAAGCGGATGCGCGTCCAGAAATTGTCCGATCCCTTTGCGGAGAGCGCCGGTGCCGTGGCCGTGAATGATGCGGACGCACGGTTTGTGCGCGAGGGCGGCGTCATCCAAGAATTTGTCGAGGCGATCCGTGGCTTCTTCCACGGTCATGCCGATGACGTTGATTTCGTCGGTGGCGAGGATCTCGCGCGCTTGCGAATGCACCGTAACTCCCGTGGCGCGGGCGGAAGCTCCTGCTCCTTTGCCAACGTCTCGCGCTCCGCCTCCTTCAACCCCCGTGATTTCGTCGAGGGCGACTTTCATGCGCAGCGGGCCCGCTTCGATTTCCGCGGAAGAGCCATCGAGGCGGCGAAAAATCACCGGTTTGTTGAAGCCGCGGACACGAATTTTCGCGCCGGCTTGCAGCCGGTCGGCGCTTACTGCTTCCAGGGAAGCGGAGTGAACGCCGAGATCGGCCTGTGACTCTGAAATGGTCTGCACGACGGCGGAATTCAACTCTTCGCGCGCATCGCTGCGGACGTCCTGCATCTTGCGCCGCGTGCTTTTTTCGAGTTGCGCGCGAAGCTCGCGCTCTTTCACGGCTTCGACGACTCGCGCAACGTTTTCGTCAAGGTGCTTCTGCATTTCCGCGAATTGCGCTTCGAGTTCTTTGATGCGTTTTTGCTGGCGCTCGACCCATTCGGTGCGCAACTTTTTGCGTTCTGCTTCGAGCGCGTGGCGCTCGGCGGTCATTTGCTGCTGCATGCGGTCGAGTTCGTCGCGGTTGCGGTGCAAGTAAGCGATGAGGTCGGCCGCTTCGCGCGATGCGGGTGTCAACAAATCGCGGGCGCGCTCGATGATTTGCTGGGTAATTCCTAGCCGCTGCGCGATGGCGATGCCGCTCGAGCCGCCCGGCACGCCCACGATCAGCCGATACGTCGGCCGCAGATTCACATCGTCAAATTCGACGGTGGCGTTCACCACACCCGGCGCTGTCGAAGCGTAAGTTTTCAGCCGGTCGTGATGTGTGGTGGCCAGCACAAAACAGTTTTTTGCACGAAATTCGTCGAGCAGAGCGACGGCCAGCGCGGCGCCTTCTTCGGGCGCCGTTCCGGTTCCCATTTCGTCGACCAGAACGAGCGATTGCGGCGTGGCGGCTTCCAGCATGCTTTTCAGATTCAACATGTGCGCGGAAAAGGTGGAAAGGTCCGCGGCAATCGATTGTTCGTCGCCGATATCCACGAGCACGCGATCGAAAATTGGCAGGACCGCGCGTTGCGCCGCTACGGGGATCCCCGCTTGCGCGGCGAGCGCCGCCATTCCCACAGTCTTCAGCGCGACGGTCTTGCCGCCGGTGTTTGGGCCGCTGATCACCAGGACGCGCTCTTGCCCGCCAAGCGAGAGTGTCATGGAAACGATGGCGCGGTTTTCTTTTTTCAGTTTGTCTTCCAGAACCGGATGACGTGCAGCTTCCAGGCGCAATTCTTCGGTAGTAGAAAACTCCGGTGTCGCGGCATCAAAAGCGCGGGCGAAGCGAGCTCGGGCAAAAACACTGTCCAGCTCGGCAATCGTTGCAGCGGCTGCTTGCAGCGGCCCGCGAATCGCTTGGAGCCTCTCGGTGAGTTCGAGCAGAATTCGTGCAATCTCTTCGGCCTCGTCCTCCGCCAATTGCACGAGCTGGTTGTTGGCCTCAACGGTTTCGAACGGCTCCATGAAGACGGTTTGCCCGGTGGCGCTTGCTCCGTGCACAACTCCGTGAATGCTGCGACGGTTTTCCGCGCGTACGGGAATCACGAATCGTTCGTTACGCAAAGTAACGTAGTCTTCGCCCGCCTCCGCATTTCGCGCGCGAAGAATTTGTTTGAGCGTTTTCTGAATGGATTCGCGCGTTTGCGTAATGCTGGCGCGAATCCGCTTCAGCGCGGCGGAAGCATCATCGCTGATTTCGCCGTTTGGCAGCAGGCAGCGGCGAATGGCCGCATGCGCTTCGCGAAAATCAGCGACGGAGGCCGCCCGCACCGCGAGTAGAGGAAATCTCGCGGCTTCCTCGCGGAACTGCTGCCGCAACCAACTCGCTGTTTCGAGCAGGGACGCAGCCTCGAGTAGCTCACCGGGATTCAACACGGCGCCCGGACCTTCAATGCGTTCGAGCCAGCCTCGCGGATCGGCAAGGGCACCGAAACCGAGTTCGTGGGCGGCGCGGAGCCACTCTCGGGCTTCGCGGATCAGCGCAAAGCCGGATTCTAGCGCCCGACGATTCGTTCCCGGTTCGAGCGCGTCCACGGCGCGCCGCCCCGGCGCGCACGTCGTTCGCAGCCGCAGCAATTCCCGAAGCTTGTCGAATTCGAGGACTTCTTGCGCGGTGCGAGCCATCGTAATCTCTATTGTGGTAACTTTCGCCGGGCTGAGGCTCGGCCTCTACAAAATCGAAGAGCTGTTCTATTGGAGATGGTCGTGGAGGTGCTGCGCGGCTTCTCCCGCCGAATCGGCGACGTACACCAGCCGGCCGTTTGCTTCGCCCCAGGACCCGGGATGACCGATTTCCACTTCCCTCACGCGTTCGAGAATAGGCGCCCAGAAATGCCCGAGAACCGCAAACGGCTTTCTGGACATCACGGATTTGTTGATCATCTCCCAAACGATGGCTAGCTCGACGAGCGTTCCAGTTCCGCCTTTGCAAGCCACAAATCCGTGCGCCATGCGGATCAATTCGAACAGCCTTTCTTCCCAGGTTTCCTTGCGGACTTCGACGTCAACCCAGCGATTCAGCTTTGCGGATTTGAAAAATGACGCGGTAACACCATAAGTCTTGCCGCCGGCTTCTTTCGCCCCGCGTGAGACAGCTTCCATCACGCCGGCGTAGCCACCGCTGCAAACAGAAAAGCCGTGCTTTGCCAGGGCGCGACCGAGCACGCGCGCTTCTTCATAATCCGGGCTGCCTTCGCGTGGCCGCGAACTTCCAAACACGGTGACGATAAATTCTTTTGGCATGGCTATGGTGTCTTTTAGTGCGTGCGCTTGCGTTCGGGAGCGTGCTTCGGCGGCACGGGGTTGAACTCTTCGAGCATCGCCACACACAGTCCTGTCAGCGCGTCCGCGGCTTCATGATTCTTCCCCGCTTGGTTGTTGCTCAGGAAAGAAAAAATCAGCCGCCGCCCGCTCGGTGTATCCGCAAAGCCGGAAAGTGTGCGCACATGCGCGACGGAACCCGTCTTCGCGTGGATATGCCCCTCGGCCGGTGTATTCTTCATGCGATCCTCGAGCGTCCCGTCCACGCCCGCCACCGGCAAGGAATTGAAATAAGTCTCAAACCACGGCTGCTTCTGCGCAAACTGTAGCAGGGCCACGATGGCTCGCGGGGTCACCAAATCGTGCCGGGACAGCCCAGAAGCATCCGACTGAATCACGTCATCGGGGTCGATCCCCGCCGAAGCGTAAAAATCCTGCGGAGCCTTCATCAAATCGTCCGGGGTGGCCCATACCCCGCTCTGGCGCGCAACGGTCCGGAGCAACATTTCCGTGTGCAGGTTTTGGCTGATCTTGTTGATGAGCTTAACGGCGTCTCTTAAGGGAACCGAAACATGCTCAGCCAAAACGGTCGGATCTTCTTGAACTCTTGCCACCTCGTGTCGCGCGCGCGCCACACCGTCAACACGCACTCCGCGGTCTTCGAGCAAGCGCTTCAATACCGCGGCTGCGTGCTGCGCTGGCTCTTCGACTGCCAGCACCAGCTTTCTCGGTGAACCCTTCGCGGGCATCGTTCCCTTCACCACAACCAGGCTGGCCCCGGGCTCGCGCGTCAGCGTCAGGTCTGATTTAACGTCAGGAGCCGAAGTGACGATATCGTTCTGCACCACAAAGTCAGGCGTCGCGGGGCTTTCGCTCGCTTGCACAGCAATCCCCGGCTGGTCGCCTGGTGTGAGCGTCAAGGTTACGGTGTTGTCGTCTACGACGATCGACGAAATCGCCGCGCCGTATTCCCACACGATGTCGTCAATTTCCCAGCCGCTCGGATAGCGATCGCGGGGGAAATAGCTGTCGTCGCCGATCACATCACCGGAAATTTCCTTTACACGCTTTGCGACGAGCCCGTCAGCCAGTTCCGCCAGCACTTTTTCCGGCGGGCCATCGAACTCTTCTTTCAGGTTGTAGGGAAATTTACGGTTCGAAAGATTCGGATCGCCGCGCCCGACGAGCGCGACATTCCCCATGACGACGCCGTTTGAGATCGTCCCGCTCGTTTCCAATGTGGTGTGAAAGCGGTAGTCCGGCCCAAGTTTCGTGAGCGCCAAAGCCGTGGTGAACAATTTCATGTTCGAAGCGGGCACGAAATAGCGGTCTGCGTTTTGCTGGTAAAGCGTTTCGCCGGTCTGCGCGTCCAAAATGAGCAAGCCCCATTCGCCTTTTCCCGTCGGGCCCGCTCCAAAAAGCGTGTCCGCGCGCGCCGCAAATTTTGCGGATTGCTTTTTCGTAAGAGCCCTCTGTTTCTCGAATCCACAGCACGCTTGACTGCTCGCTGTTTTTGGAGAAGTGGCTGCTTTCTGTGGAGCCGCATGCTTCTGTGCCAGACTTACGCCGACACTCAAGGCTGATAGAAAGGCTGCCGTCCCGCATCGCTGGACTATTTTTCTTGTATCCATTTGTTTATGCCGCACTTCGCCCCTGCGAGATTATAGTCGAAAGGCAACCCATTCCGCGCATGCGGCGTCGTAACTACAAGCAATGCCCTCTCTCATCCCCGTTCTTTTCCAAGGTTGCGCCAAGTGCTAAGGCGCTCTATGATGCTCTTGCCCAGAAAACTACGACGAGGTGAATCGTGTTGAAGCGCATGCTCACTTTCCTGGTGGCGTTTTCCCTGGTCGCTTTACCCCTCACCGCCAAGGACAGCAAGAAAGAGGCGGATCGCCTGGAGAATTGCGGAACGGTTCTCAAGGAAATTCTCGACATTCCCGATGACATTCCACAAGACCTGCTCGACAAAGCGGAATGCGTCATCATTTATCCGTCGGTGGTCAAGGCCGCCTTCATCGTGGGGGGAAGTTTTGGCCGTGGCGCAATGACTTGCCGCACGGGCGAGCACTTCACCGGCCCCTGGGGCGCGCCCACGATGATGGCCCTCGAAGGCGGCAGTTTCGGACTTCAGCTTGGCGGCCAAGCCACGGATTTCGTTCTCCTAGTCATGAACCCGCGAGGGGCAAAGGCCATTCTGAATAGCAAGGTCAAGCTCGGCGCAGATGCTTCCGCCGCCGCTGGTCCCAAAGGGCGTGATGCCGAGGCGGCTACCGATGTGACCTTGCGCTCCGAGGTGTTGAGCTATTCCAGAGCTCGCGGGCTATTCGCGGGACTCTCCCTGGAAGGCTCGACCGTGCGTCCAGATAATGGCGCAAACGAGAAAGTCTATGGCAAGCAACTCGAGGCCATAGACATTGTGCGCAAGGGCGCCGTTGCCGTGCCCCCTTCGGCCCAGGAATTAGTGTCTGTTCTCAACAAGCGGTCGCCGAAGAATCTTTCCGATCCCGCCTCCCTGAAGGAATAGCTTCTCGAGAAGTCTGCTTTTCGCGAGTACCCCGGTAACTCCAGGGTACTCGTTTTTTTTGTGCTCGCCGTAAAGCCTTCATTTTCTTGCTGATGGAAAGTCAAGGGTTTTTTTCGTCTGGATCAAATTCGGGCTTGACTTCAATTCGTAAATGACCTATAGTCACATATGGGTACTGGTCACAACGATATGGCTGACGGATCCAAACACGCCGCCGCCTCCAAAGGCGAACCGCCGACTGCACCTTCAGATCGCCGCCAACGACGCAGCGCCGAAATTCGCGAACGCCTTTTTCGCGCCGCGCTGGGCCTGTTCGCCCAGAAAGGTTTCGCCGAGACGACGGTGGAAGACATCACCGAAGCCGCCGACGTGGGCAAAGGCACTTTCTTCAACTACTTCCCCAGCAAGGACCACACCCTCATCGCTTTTGGCGAAATGCAATTGGGCAAACTGGAAGCTTCCATTGCCGAGGTGCGCCGCACCAAGGAACCCATACCGGAGTTCTTGCGCTCGCTAGGCACGCGCATGACCCAGGAGCCGGCGCGTAACCCCGAGATTATGCGAGCTCTTTTGCAGGCTTATCTTTCGACCACTGCCGTTCGTGAGGCTATGGTCGACTTGCAGAAGCGCGTGCAGGCCCTCCACACGGAAATGATCCGGCTCGGCCAGGAGCGAGGCGAGATTCGCAGTGACCTGCCGGCTGAAGAGATAGCCTATGCGTTCCGGCAGATTATTTTTGGGACAGTCTTGATTTGGTCGCTGCGTGGGGACGCCACGCTGAATGCCCGGATTGAGTCTGCCTTCAACTTGCTTTGGACGGGGATGGCGCCACGTTCCGGTGTCCCCAATTCACAGGCACGGCCGTCTCCCAATCAGGAGATTGGACCATGAACCGGAGGCTCGTTTTCATCATTATCGGCGTGGCTGCGGTGCTGGCGGCCACGGCTGTCTATGCAAATTGGTTCCGGCGAGACAACTCGCTCCGGGGTTCCGGCACCGTCGAGGCACGCAACATCCGCGTTGGCTCCAAAGTGGGCGGGCGCATTGAGAGAGTGCTTGTGCGCGAAGGCGATGCCGTTCAGCCCGGGCAGGTCCTAATCACTTTCGATGACAAGGAGCTGCAAGCGGCTCTGGAACAATCGCGTGCAGGCGCACTGAAAGCCGAACGCGGCTATCGGCCGGAAGAAATTGCCGAGGCTCGCGCCGCCGCTCTGCAGGCAAAAGCGGATTACGAGCTAAAGAAGAACGGCTTCCGCAAGGAAGATATTGACGCAGCGCACGACGACTTGGAGCGCGCCAAAGCCGACGAGATTCGAACGCGGCTGGATTTTGAACGCTACGACGCCCTCGCCAAGAAAGATCTGGTGTCCAAGCAGCAACGCGACACCGCGGAAGCGAATTGGAAAATGGCTCTGGCGCAGAAGGAAATGAACCAGCACAAATACGAGGAGATGGAGCGCGGCTACCGCCCGGAAGAAATCGCTTCGGCCCAGGCGCGTTTTCTTCAGGCACAAGCCACCCTCGAGAAGATGGAGCACGGCAACCGGCGCGAAGACATCGACCAGGCGAAAGCCGCCTACGCCCTGGACCAAGCGCGATTCCGCGAGCGCCAAGTCGTCGCGCCTTCCGCGGCGATTGTCGAAGTGCTCGATGTCCGGCCGGGCGACTTGATTGCTCCTAACACGCCGGTCGCCACGCTTCTTGAGAAAGATCAAACGTATGTTCGCATTTACATTCCAGAAACGGAATACGGCCGCATCCAGGTTGGCCAAAGGGCGGAAGTTCGCGTCGATTCGTTTCCCAATACGGTTTTCGAGGGCGTCGTAGAGCAAATCAATCAGCAGGCTGAATTTCTTCCGCGCAACGTACAAACCCGCGAGGAACGCGTTCATCAAGTGTTTGGCGTAAAGATTCGCATCAACGATCCGGCCGGCCGTGTCCTGCCAGGTATGGCGGCGGACGTGACGCTGAAATCAGGGAATTGAAGCGTGTCTTGGACCTCTCCATCGCCCGCTGAGCCCGCTATTTCCGCGCAGCATTTGGTGCGCCGGTTCGGCAATTTCACCGCCGTCAACGACGTCAGTTTTCGCGTCGAAAAAGGCGAAATCTTCGGGTTCCTGGGGCCAAACGGCAGCGGAAAAACCACCGTCATCAAGATGCTCACCGGTCTGCTGCCGCTGAGCAGCGGCTCCGCATTGGTAGAAGGCATTGACGTTCGGGCAGACTCCGAGGGCGTGCGCGAGCGCATCGGGTACATGTCGCAGAATTTCAGCCTCTACTACGACTTGACGGTTGAAGAAAACCTGCAGTTTTACGGCAGGGTTTACAGCCTCGATGCGGTCCGGCTCAAACGCCGCCTGGAAGAAATTGTGGAGATCAACGGACTCGGCCCTTACCTGAAGCGGCTGTCCGCGCAGCTTTCGGGCGGGTGGAAGCAACGCCTTGCGCTCGGTTGCGCCATGTTGCATGAGCCCAAGCTGCTCTTTCTCGATGAGCCGACAGCGGGCATCGATCCCGTTGCGCGCCGGCAACTCTGGGATTTGCTCTTCGAGCTATCCGGCCATGGCATCACTTTTTTCGTGACCACGCACTATATGGACGAGGCCGAGCGCTGCAGCCACGTTGCATACATTTATTATGGCAAGCTCATTGCCGACGGCACACCCGATTCGCTGCGCGAGCTCCCGGACGTGCAGCCGCAAGGCACGAAGCGCATCGAAATCATCGCGCCGGAAGTTACGCGCGCCCTCCGCCTGGCGCGGCATATGCCCGGGATCCGCAGCGCCACGATTTTCGGCCAGTCCATTCACGCACTGGTCGAAGAGCATTTTGATTTGGATGTTCTCCGAAATCAGCTGCGAAAAGAAGGAATCAACGTCACCGAAATTCATCCGCTCGCGCCGAGCCTCGAGGACGTTTTCGTCGAGCTAACTTACAAGCATCAGTCGCTTCTGGAGGCCGCCAGTGACTAACCTGTTCCGCGGATTCGGCGCCGTTTTTTATAAGGAAGCGCTGCACGTGCGGCGCGACGCCGGCACTCTGTTTTTCTCGCTCACCATGCCGCTGTTGCAAATGTTTCTGCTCGGCTTCGCGATTGACACGAACATCCGGCAGATCAATACGGTGGTTTACAACGCCGACGGCCGCCGCGAAAGCCGCGAATTACTGGACCGGTTCAAAAACTCGGACACGTTTCACATTATTCGCTATGTGGAAAACGACCACGACCTGAACGACATGATCATTGCGGGCAAGGCGCGCGTGGGGATTAACATCCCGGTCGATTTTTCCGACCGGCTTCTGCACGGCATGAGCGCGCAAGTTTTGGTGCTCATAGACGGCTCGGACTCGTCGGTCGCCGGCCAGGCGATTAACGTGTCCACTTCCATCGGTCTCGATGAATCTTTGCGACGGGTGCTTCAAGACCGCGCCCCGTTCGCCGTAGACATGCGCCCCCAACTGCTTTTCAACCCGGATTCGCGCTCGCCGAATTTTTTTCTGCCCGGACTGACGGCGATCATGTTGCTTAACGTTACGACGTTCCTTACGGCGTTTTCGATCGTGCGGGAAAAAGAGCGTGGAACGCTGGAGCAGCTCTTCGTGACGCCGGTGCGGCCGTTTGGGCTTCTCTTGGGCAAGCTGCTTCCGTATCTCGGCATTGGGTTTTTTGAGCTGTGCCTGATCCTTTTCTTTATGCGCTTTGTGTTCCTTGTGCCGATCCACGGGAATGTTTTTCTTCTGGCCCTGCTGTCGCTGCCCTATTTGTTTGCGGCGCTATCGCTGGGAATCTTGATTTCGAGCAAAGCCTCATCTCAGGCAGAGGCTATGCAGCTAGCGTTTCTTCCGATTCTCCCCAGCGTGTTTTTCTCGGGATATATTTTTCCGCGCGAAACGATTCCTGCGATTCTCTACCCGCTCAGCTATCTCATTCCGGCGACGTATTTCATCAACATCACCCGCGGCATTATCCTGCGCGGCGCCGGCCTGGCTCATCTCTGGACGGACGGCCTGGCGCTTTGCATTCTCGGCGCAACGCTGTTAACCATCGCTGCGCGCCGCTTCCGCAATAAAGTCATTATGGCGTGAGCTGCTCAGCCCGCCGCGCAAGGAATCTCGCTCTCCTTGGCCGGGCTCAGGGCTAGTGTGGGGCGCAGTATTCGCGGAAAGAGTCACGGTCGCGGCTTTTGTCTTTTGCGGTTGCTCGGCGTATTCTGCTGAATTGTCTTCGCACATTGAGGAGATTCTGTGTCCTGTCCCATCTGCGAAAAGCGCAAGGCGGAGCGCTTCTGTCCCGCCAAGGCTGAAAAGATTTGCGCGGTCTGCTGCGGCAAGGAGCGCGAAGTCACCATCGACTGCCCTTCGGACTGTAGTTATCTCATCTCCGCTCATCGCTACGAAAGCGACCATCCACCCTACATTCCGACCGATACGCCCCTGCTCGATGAAACCATTCCGCAGGATGTCATCCACACGCATCAACAACTCATGGCTGCGCTGGCGTTTTCCATGGCGAAATTCTGTGCCGCTCAACCGGCCGCTGTGGACAACGACATCCTCGTGGCCTTGGAAGCTCTGGCGCAGACCTATAAGACACTGAGTTCTGGCCTCATTTACGAGAGACCACCTCAAGCGCGGGTGCCTGGCGAACTTTACGACGCACTCATGGCCTTTCTCGACGAAATCAAAAAGCAGCAGGCGGAGCGCGCCGCTGCGGCTTCGTTCAAAGACACTGAGATCTTCTATTTGTTAGTCTTCCTCTATAGGATGGGCTTGCTACGTACGAACGGACGGCCGCGCTCGCGCCTGTTCATCGAATTCCTGCGGGGCCAGTTTCCTCAGGCCCCCGAACTCAAGCGCGAAGAACCCAGGATCATCGTGCCATAAGGACGTTGAGAGGCATCACTCACGGTCAAGAAAGAGCTTGCACCTGCGGTGTTGTGCCTGGCTGCGCAGAAGCTTTGTCCGATTCCTTCATATCCGCGTGTGCGTGGCGGGATACTCAGCCCCTTCGCGCCATCCCCCAGCCGCATCGTTGCCTGGCTGCCGATGCCCACGCGCTGCCCCTCGAAGCCGGCGTCCACCAAGACTACGCCCGCGACTTTGTCCGGATAAGTGATGGCAAAGTTCCGCACCACGGGTCCGCCGAATGAATGCCCATCGAGCACAAACGGACCTTGCTCGCCGAGCTTGTTGAGTGCGTCGCGTAGTTCAAGATTCAACTGTGAGAAAGTCCGCGGTTTCGGGCCGGGGTCGCTCCAAGCGTATCCGGCCCGCTCATACGTGCAGATTCGTGTAAGACTCGAAACCTGGGCCTGTACAAGGGACCAGTCGAAGGAGAAATCTCCCAATCCGTTTTCGACAACGCCAGTCGGGCTGCCTTTCCCAGTGCAGTTGACGTGAAGTTTGTGGCCACCAAGATCTACAAGCTTCCCAGGAGGCGTAGGTTCTGATGTTCTTCCCCGGAAAAAACGAACGCGGCGGGAGTAAGGGCACCAAAGTACCAAACAGCCTTGGAATTCCCTGGCCCATCGAGCCACACTGAATCGCTCCCGCTTCTTCCATTCAACGCGACGAGCAATCAACGGTTAGTAGGGGATGCAGGTCATTGTGCTCGATGCTTCAGGATTGCGAGACCACCTTCGCAGCTCACGAATACCCTCTGTGTTCCTCACACACAGCCGAGACTACATCCCAGCCCAGCGACATCTGCGTGCAAGGTGCCGAGTGCTTCTTCTCCGTGAACGGACGCGCGCGAAAGCCATGCGTTTGCCGGATGCGCGCAACGCGCTCGGCAATCTTGCGCCGGTACTCTTCCGGCGCGTAGCCGCTCTTACCAAACCACTTTTCATACTGCTGGACCAAGCGCGGAAACTTCGAGCGCAAAAACGGGAAGAACTGTTTTGCGGATGACGGCATCAGGAACAGGACGCCTGAGAAAAACCATTGCGCGCCCGCTTCCCTTCCCGCGGCAGCCACAGCCTCCAAGTCGCCCTCTCTATCCGTGATGCCCGGTATCAGGGGTGATGCAGACACTCCGACCGCGAGCCCGGCCTCGGTCAGTTGCTTCACGGCTGCCAGTCGCAAGTCTGGACGTGGCGCGCGGGGTTCGAGGATCCGCGCCAGCCGAGTACGCAGGGTCGTAATGGTTATATCGATCGACAGATTGGAGCGCTCACTGATCCGTTTCAGAACATCAATGTCTCGCACAATCTGGTCTGACTTCGTGATGATCGAGACGCTCAGCCCATCCTTCTTGGCCAGCTCTTCCAGGCAGGCGCGCGTTACGCCATATTCTCGCTCCGCGGGTTGATATGGATCCGTCGCTGTCCCAATCGCGATGTGATCAGGGCGCGTTCCGCCGGAGGCTTCGGACGTATATGAATATTTGTGCGACACGTCCCAGGCCAGCACCGGCCCCGCGTCCTTTTTCACGTAAATCTTCTTCTCGAATTCTCCGCCGTCCAGTTCCATATATTCGTGCGTGTACCGCGCGTAGCAGTACTTGCAGGCGAATTCGCATCCTCGATAGGGATTAATCGTCCATTCAAACGGCACGCGTTGCGAATCGCAGCGATTCAAGATCGACTTCACGGGGAGCACAAAATATTCCGGCCGCTCGGCCGATTTCCTTTTCGTTTCGGCCGGAGCTGAAGTTGCAGCAAGGCGGGCAATGCCAACCAGCCGCGCGCGAGCGCGTTCACTGGGGTTCGCGGCAGAGTTTTGGACCGGGCCATGCGCAAGGTTTTGTCTTGGGTCACTAGCCGGGGACGCCGGGGGGCTATCCGACGTCTTGCAGTCCGAAATGCTACCGCGTTGGCCAGCAACCGGGGCAGGGTTGCCGACCACTTGCTTTGGGCTCAGGTCGTCAGGGCACTCGGGAAAGAGTGTTTCTGGAGTTGGTGAAGCGTGGCGGCGCTGGATCGCAAAATCTGGCGCCGATGTGGAGTGAACTGGGGACATGGCCCGCCTCGAAGCAGCAAGGCAGTATTTCGCTTTTTATTCGCCATGTCAACAACTAATTTCGCTTTTCTTTCGTATACCGGTCGCCTGCCCCGCCAACACAGGGGCCTGTGGAAATTCCCTGCACGTGGCCACCGGACCAATTGCCTCCTCCCTCTCGGGGGGTTATCCTCTTTACTTTCCGGAGGACGCATTTTGCGCAACGCCCTAGGACCACAGATCCCTCCTATTCGTCTACTCTCGTTGGTGCTTTCGAGCGCCTTTGTTTCGGCTTCCGCGTGGAGTCAAGCGAGGCCCACCCCCGGCCAAGCGACGCCACAGCAGGCCCCCGCTCAGAAAAGCCTGCCCATGGCGCCGCAGGCCCCTCATTCCACGCACTATCCCATCCTTCTTCTTGGCTTTGGCAACCAGCCCAATTGGAGTGTTCGCATCGGCCTTAAGGGGCCGGAGCGCTTCGACCGTGAAGGCTATCCCCCCATTCCGCTGGAACCGGGAGAGGTCACTCAAGAACCCGCGGGGCAGGCCTGGGTGTACCACGCCAAAGACTCAGCCACGGGCGCGCCGGTGGCCGTCCACCTTTCCCGGGAGGCCTGCACGGACGCCACGAACGACACCGTGACCACGACTCCTCCCCTCGGCGGAAGGTACTCGTTCAAGATTTCGATCGACCACGCGCAAATCGGCTCGCTTAAGGGTTGCGGTCGCACGGCGACGGAGCTTTTCCCTAAAATCAACAATCGGCCCAACCAAGATGACGACGCCAAGAAGAAGTCATCGGTCCCCGTCTCCAGCGTCACCAAGTTTCAGTCACCGATTGCCTTTGCCTATCTGAATGCCACTCCGCAGATCATTTTTAAACGTGGCTCCATTGTGCGAACCATTCCCGGAGTACCGGGGAGCGAATTATCGCCTTCCCATGACGGCAAAAAACTGCTCTTCACGCGCGAACAGGGAGCGGTCCGCACGATCAACGATTACGATTACGATTCGAACGGCGTGAAGGAGCTTCTTCGCGGCGACGTTCGAGGCCCGGTTTGGTCTCCTGACGATTCCCGCGTAGCCTATCTGAATCATCAAGGCGGGAGATGGCAGCTCTGGGCTTTCCCGTTGAACGATCCCACCAAGGCGGCGGTGATAAGCGCCGATTCATTCGAAAGCATTCAAGGGTGGAGCGATCCGCGTACGCTTCTGGTGCTCACCGGCAACACACTAGCGTGGATCGGGGAAGACGGCAGGACCACGCAGACGCTTCCCATCTCAGATTTGTGCGGAACCGATTTTGCCGCCGGGGCCAAACTCACGGTTCGCGTCCACCCCACAAACCCTGATCTTGTGCTCGTTTCGGCGTTGTTTGTACGTCCTGCCGCCGCGGTTCCCGCAGTGGAAAATGGGTTAGCCGGGGGCCTGTTTTTTTACGAGTTTCGTGCCAAGCGACGCGCCGTGTTGGCCATCCCGAATCTGTCCGCCATGGACGGGGAATGGTCCCGGGACGGCTTCCAAATCTTTTTCACAGGCACGGATCCCTCCAGGCGTAAATCAACTTACCGGGTCTTCTGGGATGCCATTGGCCTCCAGAAATACGCCGCGGGAACCTCGCTGGTCGTCGGTTTGTAGCCGCAAGAGCCTGGCTTGTTTTACCTGTCCAGCCGGTCAGTTGCCCCATAAGTCTCACGGATTCGACTCCCGCAACCTCGAGACGGTGCGGCTCGTACACTATATCTTTATGGGTACCAGTCCTACGGTCATCCCCCGTCAAGTGGGGATTCTTGTACTCGACAATGACCCGAACGGCGCCAGCGCCGTAAAGCAAGTCTTGGACTCCGAAGGCTGGCGCGTGCGTACCGTGCTTGACGCGAAATCGCTTCTCACCGAGCTAAAAAGCGCCGATTGGTCCCTGGTGGTCGCCAATGCGGCCGCGATAGAGCTCGACAGCCCGGCCTTTTTCACTCTTCGCGAAATCGCTTCGGTTCCCCAGGAGGCTGGCGGACGGATTCGCGCCCTTTTTATCATCCCGGAAACAGCGGAGAGACAGCTCACAGGCCAAATCGAGGCTTCGCGCCTGCCTTACGTGCTTCGGCCCTACCATCTTCATGACTTTCTGGAGAAAATCAGCGACCTTCTGGTAGAGATCAAAGCGATCGACGCGCCCATCCGGCTGGTTCGCCGCGAATTTGGCGCCATCCGCAAAAAGAAGAAACAGGCTGGCCGCAACACCATGTTCGCGGCGCGCGACACCTTTTCTTACACCGAGGAAGAAATCGCGGAGTACGAGCGCGAAGAAGCCGCCGAAGCGTCCAAGAGCAAACGGAAGACGCGCATTAACCTCGGTGATCCGTACAGCTGATTCCTTCGACAACGGACAGTTGCAGTCGCGCGCCCTCACCATCTTGTCTTCATGGTTAACCCGCCCCCGGTCCTTGCTCGCGAGAGTTGGCTAGCTAAGAATCTCCGCAAGAAATTCGACGCCCCTCGTTCTAAACGTGAGCCGTCATCTCGGCAGCTCATTGCGACGTGGTTCAAGTTCACGCAGAGGAGTGATTTATGGAGCGCTCGATTTTTGCCGCCATCATCGGCGGATGCCTGGGAATCCTCACCTTGGGTGGCTTAGCCCTTGTTCCTACCGGGCCAGACTTCAATTCTAACTCGCAAGCATCCACGGGCCCTGCTTCTCCCCCTGCTCCGCAACCGAAGCCGGAGGGAGACTGGCGAATTCTAGATCCGGTCACTTACGAAAACATTACCGTATTCCCTGTGGTCGCTTCTGATGGACAGGACACTAGCGCCTTTTTGACGCTGGAAGAAGGCCTCGCTACCGGAGAAGTTGTCGTCCGCGAACGGGGCTCTGAAGAAATGGTTCGCCGGCGCGACGGCCGCCCTGCCTACATTCCGCAGCCAACCGGCGCTTCTGTGAATCAGCTCGTGCTGCTAAATCGCAGCAAGCACGCGCTTCTTCTGCTCGCCGGCGAACTCGTCAGCGGCGGCAAACAGGACCGCGTCATCGGTAAGGACCGCATTGTGCCCGCGGGTGCGCCGCCGCTTCCACTCGACGTGTTCTGCGTGGAACACGGACGCTGGACCGGCAGCGCCCAGTTTGCCGCCGCCCATACCATTGTCCATCCCAGCGTTCGCGAGAAAGCCGCGGTGGATCAGGCGCAAGCTGAAGTCTGGGATGCAGTTCGCAGCGGCTCAACTGCACCGCCGCCACCCGCCGCTCCTCCCGCCAGGATTACCACAAGCGAGCTCCAAAGCGTCATCGCCGGCAATGCACATACAGAAGCCTACGAGAAAATTTATCAGTCGAGCGCCGTGGGTGTCTCCATTGACGATTTCGTTGCGGAAGTGCAGCGCCGCTTTGCGAGCGCGGCGTCCGGACTGAAGGGCCAGCGCGTTGTCGGGGTCATTGTCGCTTATGGCGGCGAAGTCGCCTGGAGCGACATCTTCGCCTCCGGCGACCTCTTCGATCACTACTGGCACAAGCTTTTGCGTAGCTATACGGTCGAAGCACTCGCGCGGCCTACGGTTCGCGCTGTGGCTTCACGCGAAGGCGCTAGCGAATTTCTGCGCCGGTTAAATGGCCGCGAAACCATGGAAACCGAACCCGGCGTCTACCGCTGGAGCGAAATCACGGAAGGCCATCTCGCGGAAATCGAACTGGAAGCCCTGTCGCCCAAGCCGATGAAGCTTCATCGCCTCTTGCTGCACCGCACGAGTTAGTGCGGGTTCGCGTCGACACCCCTACGGAGCCTGAGCAAGCTTTCGCACGACGCTCGCATCGGGCAAATCGGCCAGCAACTGGCTCACGGTTCCTTCCCAGGAAGAATGCTTCAGGTTTGGCGCGATTTCGGCGAGCGGCACGAGAACGAATCTGCGCAAGAGCATACGCGGATGAGGTACTTGCAATTCGGGCGTGTCGATGGTTTCGTCGCCGTAGAGGAGAATGTCCAAGTCGATCAGCCGCGGACCTTTGGGCACGAGTTTCTTGCCGCCCATGCGTGATTCGACCGCGTGAAGAGCGTGCCATAAATCCAACGGCGGCACTTCTGTCGTCGCCTGCACAGCGCAATTCAGGAACCAAGGCTGCTCGCGCAAATCCATGGGTTCGGTTTCATAGAATGAGGAGATGCGAGTCACTCGCACTTTCGCGTCAGCAAGTGAGGCAATCGCGGCTCGCAGATTTTTTTCGCGGTCTCGTAAATTCGATCCAAACGAAAGATAAACCGTCGTTTCCGCCACTTCTCACCGTTTTGAGGATCCTCTCGATCGCGAATTTTCGAGGCCGCGGCCGACAGCGGCTCGGGCCTATTCTCGATTGCTATTTCGGTTCAGTGATTTCGGGTTTTGGGTAAACCTTTTGAAGCGCCGCCTGATACTCCCCAAAAAGAGCCTGGATCCGCGTGAACTCCCTTTTGACGGCGTCGCGCAACTCCGGATGCGTGGCGTAGTCGTAGAGGATCGCGGCCTCCGTCTCTGCATCAACCATGAAACCATCGTGACCGATGTCCTTCAGCGCGTCCGCTTCCATGCCATAGGTGTGGTTCGAAAAATTGGATGACTTCGCGGACACGCCGATGCCGGGAATCTGGCTCGAAACGCTGCCGGTTTCTTCGAACCCTTTGGGCTTGGCTGGCTCTGGCTCGACGCCTGCGGCGCCAAATTGTTTCATGTAGGCGAAGGACAGCTCCTCAAGCGTTGAAAGCGAGATGCCATCCCGATCGTGTCCGTAGTGATCGATTTTCACTTTCGTTCCCGTGGACAGGGCAGCCGCGCGCGCTGCGTCATCCACCCATTGGGTGACTTGCTCGAGATAAACTCCATCCGGGTAGCGAATGTAAAAATCGGCCGAAGTCTTGTCCGGCACGACATTCGGCGCCGCGCCGCCCTCGGTGATCACGCCTTGGATCCGGGCCTCCGGCCGGATGTTGCTGCGCACGCTGTCAATATTATTGAAGAGCTTGATTACCGCTTCCAGAGCGTTTCGCCCGTTCCAGGCTGTCAACTGGTGCGCCGGCGCGCCGTAAAAGGTGTACTTCACGCCGTCAATATTCATGCAGCACGTGCCAAACCCCGCGGCTGACCGGGAAGTTACCGCCGAGGAGTGGCTGCGCACAATGATATCTGCGCCCTTGAACACGCCCGCTTCCATCATCACGGTCTTGGCTTCGGGCGGCATCATCTCTTCGCCGGGACACCCGTAAACCGTGACCGTGCCCGGAGTATGGCTGCGCGTTAGAAACTCCGCAATCGCGACTGCCGCGGCAATACCCACGGGACCTTGTGCGCTGTGCTGATCGCCGTGAAAAGCGCCTTTGGTGCCGCGCAGCGCGTCGTATTCGAGGATGACCCCGAGATTGGGGCCGGGCGTGCCGCGCTTGTATTTCGCGGTGAATGCCGTGGCCAGCCCGGCGACGGGCATAGTCACTTCAAAATCGTGCGCTTCCAGATACGCGGTGAGTTTTGCTACGGATTGCGTTTCTTGAAAGCCAATTTCGGGGTGTTGGGTGATCCAATCACTCATCGGCAAAAGGTCGGTTTGCATCAATTGCTTTACACGCGTGATGACTTCGTCCCGTCCTTTGTCTGTCGCGGAGAGCTTTGCCACCATCGCCTGACCGCCGAGCGATTGGCTGAGTGCGCCGATTTGCTTGATCACCTCGCGCGCAGCTTCGCGCTCCGTGGGAGTTTCCTGCGCCAGACAAGGAGCGCCGAACGCCAACAAAATCAACGCACGCGCAAATATCTTGCTCATGAGCATACCTCCGAGGCTCGCGAAGCCCATGGTCATGGCGAGTCAGCTTACTTGATAGCGTCAGCGCCAGCCTTAGCGCATTGCGCGTCCTGAGCGCTGGTGGCACCTGAAACTCCGATGGCTCCCACAATCTTGCCGTCCATGACCAGCGGAATGCCGCCTTCCACAGGTACGGCGCCTTGCACGCGAAGGATGCGCCAGCCCTCTCCGCCCGCGGCCAGTGCATCCTGAAGAGCCTTGGTCGGCCGCTTGTACAAAGCAGCCGAACGCGCCTTGTCAATGGCCACGTTGGCGCTGCCAAGTTGCGTGTTGTCCATTTTTTCGTAATAAACGAGGTTACCCGAAGGGTCCACGATGGCTACAGCCATGTTCCAGTGGTTCTTCCCCGCTTCGGCGAGGGCCGGCGCGGCAGCCTTCTTGGCATTTTCAAGGCTGATGGGCGCCCCATAGGGGTTGGGCATCTGAGCTTTGAGCATCAGAGTAGGCGCGGTCGCCAGCGCGACACCAACAAAAAGTCCGCCGACAACGACTCTCATCGCGGTCTTATTCAACATGAGTATGCCTCCTACATTGTGGGCACGACACCAGCCTCAAGATTCTCTCGACTTACTGACTCGGAGACGCACATCGAAGTCAGCGGCATCGTTGGGATAGCCGGTTCCCTTGCCGTTCACGTGCCGTCTATTCTGCCGCAACTTTCGTTTTCTCCGTAGCCGGAGCGATGGCCTCCACATTGTTCTTTTTCATCAATTCATTCAACGCCGCGAGTTCTTTGGATTGCACGTCCCGCCACGCGACAAGTTGCGTTTCCAATCGCGCATTTAGCTCGTCGAAAACCACATATGATTGCGCCGTTGGAGCAACATCGGCGCTTTCTACGGTTCCCTGTAGCGCCATCATCTGGTCCGTGACTTGAATCGGGTAATTCAGCGGATCTTCGCCGCTTTTGGACTTGGGCTGAATAATCTTTTCTTCCACTGCTTCGATTCGCTTTTTCAGCGCATCAGCCGAATCCAGCACGGCTTTGGCCCCGCCGTCATTACCGAGCCGCTTTTTGAGTCCTTCGACTTGCTCTCGAACACTGCGCATTTGATTTACCGCTTCGTGCCCCGCGCTGACGCGGTCGTGAATGCGCGTGGCGAGTTCATATTGTTTTTCCAGATCCGCCTGCGAGGTGCTAATGCGAGGATCTTTTTGAATCTCCACGGAGGCCGTCAGCGATTTGCCGCCAACCGTCAGCTTGATTTGATAGGTTCCCGGTACTACGAGAACGCCGGTCGGGCGGCCGCCCCAGCTGACTGCACCGGGCACGCGCGCAGGAGTTTCTCCGCGCATATCCCAAACAAATCGGTTAAGGCCTTCTTCTGCGGGCAATTTCTCGCCCGGCCGCGAAATGCCGAATTCTTCCTCTTCTGGCGATGCGCCCTCCGCTGCCTTCTTGCTCGAGAGCTTGCGCACGAGCTTGCCCTTTGCGTCGAGAACCTCCAGCTCGACCGCATCTTTGGGCGCGCTTTTCAGAGAATAATCAACGATAACGCCAGTCGGCGGATTTGCGCCCACCGGAACTGTCGCCGGCAGCGCGAATCCGGCTCCGCGAAATCGAATCGCCGTCGAAGGCTGGTAAAGATGCGCGTCTTCATTCGCAGTTGTAGCGTTCATTTGCCGGAGCGGCGAAATGTCGTCCAGAATCCAGAACGCCCGGCCATGCGTCGCCACAATCAAGTCGTCATTCTTGACCGTCAAGTCGTGGATCGGCGTCGTGGGCAGATTCAGCTTCAGCGATTGCCAGCGCCCGCCGTCGTCAAAGGAAACGTAAATTCCGTTTTCCGCGCCCGCAAACAACAGGCCTTTTCTCTTGGGATCTTCCTTCACCGCGTGCACGTAGCTGTTCTCCGGAAGCCCCGTCGTAATCTTGGTCCAGCTCTTCCCGTAATCCGTAGTCTTAAACGCGTACGGTTTGTAATCATCGAGCTTATGCCGGTCAATCGTTACGTACGCCGTCCCACCAGCGTGCGGAGAAGCGTCGATGAGGCTCACCAAACTCCATTCCCCAAATTCTTTAGATGTGACATTCGCCCAATGCTGCCCGCCATCCCGCGTCACGTGCACCAACCCATCGTCGCTGCCCGCCCAGATCACCCCCTTTTCCACCGGAGACTCCGCGATCGTAAACACGGTGTCGTAGTATTCGACGCTGGTGTTGTCCTGCGTCAGCGGCCCGCCAGAAGACTTCTGCTTGCTCTTGTCATTGCGCGTCAAATCTCCGCTAATCGGCGTCCAACTCATTCCTCCATCCGTCGTTTTGAACACGGCTTCTCCGCCGTGATACAGCGTGTTGGGATCGTTCGGCGAAATTGCTATCGGCGCCGTCCACTGGAAGCGATGCTTTAAGTCCGCAGCTCCCGCGCCCATCGGATTCAGCGGCCAGGAAGAAATGTCCTGCTCCTGCCCATTGGATTTGTCGAAGCGGGTAATCAATCCATCATAAGAACCGGCATACACGATGCTCGGATTGCGCGGGTCAGGAACCACGTATCCCGACTCGCCTCCGCCAACGTCGTACCAATCCGGACGATCAATCGCGAAGCTGTCGCTGCGTGTGGCGATCGCCACCGTCGAATTGTCCTGCTGCGCCCCGTAAACCTTGTAAGGCACGGAGTTGTCTGCAGCCACATGATAGAACTGCGCGGTCGGCTGGTTGGCTTCCGTGGTCCAGCTTTTCCCTCCGTCGTGCGAGACGGTTGCTCCTCCGTCATTCGAGAGGATCATCCATTGTGGATGCGTCGGATCGATCCACAATCCGTGATTGTCGCCGTGGGGCGCGCGCATGGCTTCAAAACTCTTTCCGCCATCGGTCGAGCGTGAAACTCCCGTGTTGAGCACATACACCGTGTCTGCATTCCTGGGATCTGCAAAAATGTGATGAAAATACCAAGCGCGCTGCGTGAAGCGGTGATCGGGGTTGACGAGATGCCAGCTTTCTCCTCCGTCCTCGCTCCTATAGATTCCGCCTTTCTCCGCTTCGATGATCGCGTAAACGCGATTCCCGTCCGCACCGGACACGGACACGCCGATGCGCCCCAGCACGCCACTCGGCAACCCATGACCTTCAAGACGCTTCCACGTCGCGCCATCGTCACCCGACCGATATAGACCGCTTCCCGGACCGCCGCTAGTCAAGCTCCAAGGGGTGCGTTGCGCCTCCCACAGCGCGGCAAACAAGATGTGCGGATTATTCGGATCGAACACCAGATCGATTGCGCCGGTCTTGTTGTCTTTGAACAGTAGTTTCTGCCATGTTTTTCCGCCGTCGTTCGAGCGAAACACGCCGCGCATCTCATTCGGTCCGTAAGCGTGACCGAGCGCTGCCACATACACGATGTCCGGATTCTGAGAATGCACCACGATCTTGGCGATGTGCTGCGTATCCTCCAGGCCGATGTGAGACCACGTTTTGCCGCCGTCTACAGACTTGTACATCCCCTCGCCATAAGAAATGTTTCCGCGAATGCACGATTCGCCGGTGCCCACGTAAATCACGTTCGAGTCAGAAGGCGCGACGGCGATCGCGCCAATAGACATGATTCCGGTTTTGTCCGTCATTGGCGTCCAAGTGAGCCCGCCGTTTTGCGTTTTCCAAACGCCTCCTGCAACGGCGCCGAAATAATAGGTTTCCGGGTCGCCGGCCAGGCCTGTTACAGCAAGAGCGCGCCCGCCGCGAAATGGCCCAAGCTGCCGCCATTTCACGCCTTTTAGCGCCTTGTCGTCCAGTGTTTGTGCTTGAAGTGAAACTCGCCCCAGCCCGGCTATGCTCGCTACCAGTAAAAAAGCGGAGTAAACCGCAAATCTTCTTTGACCACTCATAACTTCTCTCCCTCGAGGAAATGTGTGAAGGACTCCGAGATATGCAGCCGACCCGTCCGTCAATCGCAAAGGATAGACGACCAGTCTCTGCAACCCGTTTCGCGCACACAACTTTCGGAAACGGCGGCATCCTAACTCCCCGCTCGCCCTCGGTCAACGTTGCTTTTTTCTTCTTGCTTTTTCTTCTTGGTCTTCTTGCGGAATTCTAGGAGTACCTATTCCTTAGAAAATCTCTTTCAGGCGACGTTAGCCAAGGGCTCCAACGTCACTTTAAAGCCCAGGCCCTCCAAGCGTCTGGTTAAGCGCCGGCGCAGACCTTCAGGGTTGCGGCGATCGA
>Ga0126369_10000221_pt1 | contig 36283 bp, 37 predicted proteins | sample PanSoiMetaPlot_1_FD_109646 | JGI IMG/M metagenome (GOLD analysis project Ga0126369, IMG submission 109646) | Tropical forest soil microbial communities from Panama - MetaG Plot_1 | ecosystem: Environmental > Terrestrial > Soil > Tropical forest > Bulk soil | place: Panama | collected 2016-02-17
AATACCCCAGCCATGCCCGCGCCGGAGCTGTAAAGCGTGACTAAGCGCAGCCAGCGATTCGTCTTCATTGTCATTCTGGGTTGCCTTCTTTTCGCTCGAGACTCGGCGCGTTCGCACGAGTTTGCGCTCGAGAGCGTGATCAACGGCTTTGTCAAGGTCGAACCGCGCGAGCTCCATCTGATCGTTCGGGTGCCACTCCACGTCATCACCTCGGTCAGGTTCCCGCTGCGCGGTCGGGAGATCGATTTGGCGAACGCTGAGCCCGCCATTCAGCGGGCTCTGGCACTGCTAAAGCGCGACCTCTCTGTCTGGGAAGATGGCCGGTCGCTCGATCCGGTCAGCGGGATAGGTCGGCTCTCGCTCCCTTCCGATCCATCGTTCCAGCGCTATCAGGAAGCAGTCCGCCACATCGCCGAGCGGGCAGGTCAAGGAGCCGAGGCAAGCCCTGGCCAATCCATCTATTCGGAACAGGGATACTTCGATGCCCACCTGACCTATGCCACGACTTCGCCAGATGCGAGCTTTGCGATTGAAACCAGGATCGCTCCGGAGCTGAAGGACTATCTAAAGTTCGCCCTTCGCTACATCCCAATAGGTGAAAAGAGTCGAGCGATGGTGATCACCAGCCGCTCGGGCAGGGTGGTGCTCAACCCCGGCTGGTACCAAGCAGCGGCGAGTTTCGTGACGATGGGCGTTGAGCACATCTTGAGCGGTATCGATCATCTCCTCTTCCTGTTGTGCCTGGTAATCCCTTTTCGTCGCATGCGTGAGGTAGTGCCGATCGTCACCGCGTTCACCGTGGCTCATTCGTTCACGCTGATCGGGTCTGCCTACAACCTGGCTCCATCGGGTCCGTGGTTTCCGCCCTTCGTCGAGGCAGCGATCGCCGCCTCAATCGTGTATATGGCCCTCGAGAACATCGTCGGAGCCAATCTGCGCCGAAGATGGCTGATCACCGGTCTGTTCGGTTTGATCCACGGATTTGGTTTCTCCTATGGTTTGAAACAAAATCTCCAATTTGCCGGCAACCATCTTTTGGTCTCGCTGCTGTCCTTCAATGTCGGGATCGAGCTCGGACAGCTTGCGGTTCTTGCGGTGACGCTGCCTCTGCTTGCCCTGCTGTTTCGACGTGCTTTGGCTGGCCGCGTTGGAGTGGTTATCGCGTCGGCGATCGTGGCGCACACCGGTTGGCACTGGATGATCGAGCGAGGTGAGGTGCTGTGGAAATACCCTCTGCCTAAACTCGACGGTGCGGCAGTGGCTGCCATCGGTCGCTGGGTGGCCGGCATTGGTTTCGCTCTGCTCGCATTCCATTTTGGCTCCAAGTGGTTGGTGGCGGCGGTCAACCGAAAGCTCGCCCGTCGGCGCGCATCCTGATTGCGGGTCGCCGCGCAACGTCCCTCGCAACGCGGTGTCTTCTGAACGTCGAAAGGGAGAACACCTTGTCGCCGCTCCGTGGACGCGCGAGTTCGATGGACTATCTGATCATCGGCGCGGGACCTGCTGGGCTTCAGCTTGCGTACTTTTTGGAGCGCGCCAGGCGGGATTACCTGGTCGTGGAATCGGGACGGACGCCGGGAACTTTTTTCCGCACCTTCCCACGCCATCGACGGCTGATCTCGAGCAACAAACCCTACACCGGCTCCGAGGATCCCGAGTTTAACCTGAGAATGGATTGGAACTCGCTTCTGTGCGACGACCCGGCGCTGCGCTTCACCCGGTACAGCGAACGCTATTTCCCCGACGCGGACGAGCTGGTTCGCTACCTCGCAGATTTCGCTGGGGCGGGGCATCTTCGAATTCAATACCGCACCCGCGTCAGCCGCATCGTCAAGAACGGTTGTTTTCTCGCGACCGACGAGGGCGGCAATACCTACGAAGCCAAGCGGCTGGTGGTGGCAACCGGCGTCTCTCAGCCCTACGTGCCTCCAATCCCGGGAATCGAAACCGCGGAGCTCTACACTTCGGTCTCGGTCAACCCTCGCGAGTTTGTCAATCAGCGGGTGTTGATTCTGGGAAAGGGCAACTCGGCGTTCGAGACTGCCGACAACCTACTCGAAACCGCGGCAGTGATTCACGTCGCGGGTCCAAGGCGGGTGCATTTCGCGTGGAGGTCCCATTACGTGGGCCATCTGCGAGCAGTGAACAACAACTTGCTGGATACTTATCAGCTCAAGTCGCAGAACGCGTTGCTGGATGGCACCGTAGAACGCATCGAGCGGCGCGACGGTTCGTACTACGTCACCGTTTGCTTTTCGCGAGCCAACGAAGCGAAGCGCATCCTTCGCTACGACCGGGTAATCGTCTGCACCGGATTTCGTTTCGACGCTTCGATTTTCGCCGAGGACTGCAGGCCGGAGCTGGTGATCAACGATCGTTTCCCGGCTCAGTCTCCAGAGTGGGAGTCCACCAACGTTAGTGACCTTTACTTCGCCGGAACGCTGATGCAGGTGCGAGACTTCAAGAAGTCCACCAGCGGTTTCATCCATGGGTTTCGGTACGGCGTGCGGGCGCTGCACCGAATCCTGGAACAGAAGTATCACCACGTGGAATGGCCTCACCGGGACCTGGCGCGGGACCCGAGGGCCTTAATGGAAGCGGTGATCGAGCGGGTCAATCGAACCTCTGCGCTCTGGCAACAATTCGGCATTCTCTCCGATCTGATCGTCATCCCGGACCACCAGGACGCGCGCTATTACGAAGAGCTTCCCACCGACTACGTCCGGGAGAGTCATTTCGGTTCTGACGCTCGCTACTTCACCATCACACTCGAGTACGGACCGGATCACGATCAGGTGGATCCGTTCGACATTTCGATCGGCCGGGTTGCCCAAGACGATTCCGAGCGCTCGCATCAGGCTCGCTATCTGCACCCCGTGGTCCGCTTCTACCGCCGCAATCAATTTATTGCCGAGCATCACGTGGCCGAGAATCTGGAAAACGAATGGACCGGTCCCGCGCATCGCGAGCCGCTGGCTGCGTTCTTTTCCAGCGCCCTCGCCGAGTCCGCTGCGGCCGAGGTGGCGGCCTGAGATCTCGGAGGCTCGATGGAAAGTTTGTCTCTGCGCGGGCTTGAATCCGAGGCGCGGAAACGCCTCGATCCTCGCGTTTACGATTTCTTCGCCGGCGGTGCGGACGACGAAGTGACCCTCAGATCAAACGAGGCCGCTTTCGCGCGCCTCGGCCTGATTCCTAGGGTGTTGCGTGGCTGCGGAAAACCGGAGACGGAAGTGACGCTGCTCGGATGCCCGGCCTCGATGCCGGTGCTGATCGCCCCAACCGCATTTCATTGTCTCGCGCATTCCGAAGGTGAGCGCGCCACCGCGCGCGCAGCCGCGGCGGCGAAAACCATCTTAACCTTGAGCATGGCCTCGACCACCGCAATGGAAGAGGTCGCCAGCGCGGCGCGGCAGGTTCAACCGGAGGCGGTCCTCTGGTTCCAGCTGTACATCCAGCCCGACCTCGCCTTCACCGAAGCGATTGTGCGGCGCGCGGAGGCGGCCCGGTACGCTGCGCTGGTGGTCACCGTGGATTCCCCAGTGTTCGGCCGGCGCGAGCGGGACTTGCGAGGTGGCCTCATCGACCTTCCCGATGGAATGTGCTGTGAAAATCTGCGGGAAAGGCTTCCCGATGGAGAATGGAGCCGCCCTCGGCAGCTGATGTTTGCTCCCGAGCTGTCTTGGGCGCACTTCGACTGGCTGCGAAAGATTACCGACCTGAAGATCGTGCTCAAGGGAGTGGTTCACCCCGACGATGCGCGGATCGCGGTTCGCCGTGGGGCGGACGCAATCCAGGTCTCGAATCATGGTGGGCGTCAACTGGACACTGTGCCTGCGACGCTGGACCTACTGCCGAGCATTGCCGAGGCGGTGGCAGGGAAGGTCCCACTCTTGATCGACGGAGGGATTCGGCGAGGCACCGACGTGGTGAAGGCTTTGGCTCTCGGTGCCGTCGCGGTGGCTCTGGGCCGGCCAATCCTCTGGGGACTTGCGCTCGGTGGGGAGCTAGGCGTGTCGAGTGTGCTCGAGATGCTTCGCACGGAACTTGTCCAGGCGCTGACGCTCTGCGGCTGCCGAACGCCACGCGATATTACCGGCGAGCTCCTCTTTCGGCACGGGAGCGAGCGATGCTGATTCTGACCCTCTCGATCTTGTTCGCGGCCCTGTTCGCCAGCTTGCCGCTCTGGCTCCCTTCCGCGGTGCTGGGCCTGCGGATGCGGATTTTTACCTGGATCAACGGCGCTGAGGGCGTGGCCATACCGGGCAAGCTGGTGGATTCAGCTCAGTTCAGGCGGCTTTACTCTCATCCCGCGGCGAACGGACGTAGCAGGGGCGCTGCCTTGTCCGACTTGTTCTGGTACTGGCTGTCGCCAGGTGCCGAGCTACATCAGGAGCACCTCGAGCCGGGCGAAAATTACGATGAGGTCGCGCGCACCACTCGACGGATTCTCGGCAGCATCTCCAAAAAGTCCACCGATGAATTGGTGGCAACTTGCGTTGCTCGCGCCATCGAGTGGAAAGAGCGCTCGCCCAGGCTGGTGCGTTTGCGGGACTTGATGATGCCGATCTGGGCCGAGTTCTATTACACCCTGGTTTTTGGCATGCGCTGCCCCGCGGTTGCCAGGGACTTGATCGTCGGCAACGCCGACGACGTGGTCACCGCTCTCAAGTGCTGCAGCCTGCGGCACATGGGGCGACGCTATCGGTTGACCCGCTACTTGATCGAGCAAGTGGAGTTGGGCGCGGTATCCCAGCCATTGCCGGCTCACCTATCCACGAGGCAGCAAGCGCTCTACCTGCAGGGAACCTTCTTCAATACCGCCGTCGTGCAGATGTCCGAAGCGATGGTCCACCTGCTCTTGGCTCTTGCGCAGCATCCACAGGCGCAGGATCGGGTAGCCACCGAAGGCGAGGATGGCGAGTACCTGGACCAGGTCATTGACGAGAGCCTGCGGCTGTATCCCCTGTTCGGCATCGCCCACCGCATCACCACCGCGGAGATCGACCTCGACGAACGAACGCGGTTGCCGCCGGGTAGCGTGCTTTGTTTCAACTATCCGACCTACCATCGGCTGGGCTTTGACGATCCAGAAATCTTCGATCCAGATCGGTGGCGCAACTGCTCTCGGCGCGACGCGAACTACATTCCTTTTGGAGTGACGGCAAACCGTCCCTGCCCCGCTCAGGGACTCGCCCCAATCACGATGAAGATCGCGACTCGCGCGATCCTGAGGCAATACTCGCTTCATTCCTCGGCCTCGCATACGCGCTCGATCCCAAACCGCGGGCCCTGCCTGATGGTACCCAGGTCCCGACCCCTCGGTCGTCGTGCCCGTCAGGCGCTGCTCCTTGGAATACGTGCCCGCGACCGATGGGAGGACGTCTGGCGCAGCATCGTTCAGCTGATTCTGGGCACCTACATGGTGTGGGACGCGCGACGTCTCCGGCTCTGCCAGCGTTACTTTGAGGCAGCGGATCCCTCGCCCCAGGGCGCAGAGGAGTCGCTTCGACCCCTGGGCGGTCAGCGACTCGAACGTTCTGCCGAAGGTTGTCCTCGCGCTCAGTAGCATCGTTCAGGCCGCGGCGTGACGCGCCTGTCACCAGGATGCGCTTGCTTCGGGCCGGAGGAATTGGTCTTCTCCCCGCATGCCAGCTCTCGCAAGTCGGGTTACCAGCACATTCTTCAAAGAGATACCTATCTTCAACGGGTTGGAGGGCCGTTCTCTGCGAAGCGTGCTCAGCAGGCTCAAGGAGGAAAAGTTCCCCGCCGGCTCTCTGGTATTCCAGGTCGGCGAGATGGGGCGCAAAATGTACGTCATCGCCGAGGGCGAGGTTGAGGTGCTCTGGAAATCGAGCACGGGAAAAATGCGCTCGATGTTTCGACTCGGGCAAGGCGAATGCTTTGGTGAGATGTCACTGGTCGAGTTACAGCCCCGGTCCGCGACCGTTCGGGTCACCAAACCCGCAACCCTGCACTCGCTTACCAACCTCGACCTGTACCGCCTCTTTCATCAGGACAACTACAGCTACGTCATCGTCCTCCAAAACATCTGCCGCATCCTCTCGCGGCGCTTGCGCTTAGCCGACAGTCGGCTGTGCGACTTTTTGCAGGTGCCCCGGACCCAACGCTCCCGGCGAACCAACAAAACCCGTCGTCGCTAGCTTGCGTTGAGCAACGCCGCGGTGTTGAAGGGCGGTGTGCCCTCCAGCGCTCTTCCAGCCCACAGCGACGTCGCATTCCTATTTGATCTCGACGGTACGCTCGTCGACAGTGTCTACCAGCACGTTCTTGCTTGGCAAGAGTCACTCCAGCAGGCCAACATCGAATTGGCGACCTGGCGAATCCACCGGCGCGTGGGCATGAGCGGCGGTCTGTTTGTGAGGGCCCTGGCTCGAGAGTTGGGGCGGCCGGTGGCCGCGGAGGACGCGGAGCGACTGCAACGACTGCATGCCGAGGGATACCTTCGGCGGATCGGTCAAGTACGGCCGTTGCCGGGCGCCAGGGATTTGCTCGATTTCTTGACCAGCCTCTCGGTTCCGTGGGCGATCGCTACCAGCGGTACGCGCGAAGGTGCCCAAGGGACAATTCAGCTCCTTGGGCGCGAGGGCCCAATCTCGCTAATCACGCGCGAGGATGTGGCGCGCGCGAAACCGGACCCGGACCTGTTCTTGGCCGCGGCGGCACGCCTCAAGGTACCGATTACGCAGTGCGCGGTGGTTGGCGACAGCGTGTGGGATTTACTCGCGGCACGCCGCTGCGGCGCGCTCGGCATCGGGTTGCTCTCCGGAGGTTACGGCGAGGACGAGTTGGTTCGAGCCGGAGCCTATCGGGTCTACGAGGATCCGGCCGATTTGCTGCGGCACTTGGACGAGGTGGGAGTGCGGTAGCCCGACTGACTGATCCTTGCGTAGCAACGGTTGAGCGCTACTTCGCGGCCCGGCCTCGCATAGCCAGGGCGTCTAGGACGCGTTGCCTGGTAAAGGGAATTTGGCGAACCCGAGCACCGGTGGCATCGTAAATCGCGTTTGCAATCGCAGCTGCGACGATCGTGATCATACACTCCCCAGCGCCCATCTGTCGCTGGTCGAGTCGATTATTGAGCACGCTCTGGAATGCCGGAAGGCGCCCGCCGAAGCGGATCACCGGGTACGCTATCCAGTTGTCCGAGGTGATCTGCTGGTCGTTCCAGGTCACCTCTTCCATCAGGGCTCGACTGATTCCTTGGAGCGTTCCGCCCTCGATCTGGTTGCGCAGCCCGTCCGGGTTGGAGACCGGGCCGGAATCCTGGCAGGCGACGACACTGGTCACCGTGACTTGCCCCGTATCCTGGTCAACCTCGACCTCCACCACCATCGCCGAATACCCGTTGTCACCCTCGTAGAGAACGCAGGCTGCACTCCGGCCGGTGACAACGCCGGTGGGCGGGTTGCCCGGCTTGGGTGAAGGCCTGGTATCCCAATTGGCCGCGTTCGCCGCGCCGTTGAGCACGTCGATCAAACGAGGATCGCTCAAGTGGCGCAGGCGATACCGGATCGGATCTTCTCCCACCGTGGCGGCGATCTCGTCGATGAAGCTTTCATTCGCAAAGGTGTTTTGAAGCCGCCCAGGAGACCGCAACGGTCCAGTGAAAAATGGGGATTCGATGGTGTGCGTCAAGATGCTCTCGCTGGAGATGGTTCCCGTGCCCCCACAAGTTCCACGAACGCAACCCGCCCCATACGAGGAATCTGAATTGCCGTTGTTGCTGTAGCTGTTCGGTGGACCTCCGCCGCCGGGAACAAGCGGAGGAGTAGGAAATCCGGCAAGGGCGCCGGTGATGATGTTCCCAGGCGTGGTTGCGTTGGGCCGGTTCCCCTTGGTGTCGGTCCACCCCTCGTATGCCCAAACGATGATGTCGTTCTGCTCGTTGAGCCCTGCTCGCAGGTCGATGGAGTAGGGCGGGCCGAAGTTTTCGCCCCAAGCCATTTCGTCGTGCCGGGTGAGCTGCACCCTAACCGGTGCCCCAACCGCTTGCGACATCAACGCCGCGTCGAAGGAAACAGTGTCCGCGCCATTGATGCCATAGCACCCCGAGCCCTCGAAGAAGATGACTTCGATGTTCTCATTGGGGATGCCAAGTACCATGGCGACACTGTCGCGCTGGGGGTAGACACCCTGGGTCGCCGACCAAATCCTCGCCGTGCCATTGGGTCCGCTGCCCTGAACGTCGGCGACGGCGCACGAGGTACCCACGGATCCGTGCAACTGGTACGGAGTGAGGTAGGTGAGTGGCCCGACGATGCTCGCCGCCTCAGCGAATTTCTCGTCCACGTCGTCGTTGAGGACGGTGTAAGCGTCGCGAGAGGGTTGTTGGCGCAAGTAGCTGTAAAAGTCCGATTGGGCTGGGAGGGTCACCCCCTCCGACCAAGTCACTTGCAAGGCCATTGCCGCTTGAAGCGCCTCCCATTCACTGTCAGCGACGACTCCCACGAAGTCGTTGACTCGAACCACTTGAGGATTCCCCGGCAAGTTCTCTACCGAGTGCACGTCCAGGTCGATCACCGTCGCGCCGACGACCGGCGGACGAACGACTTTGCCATGCTTCATGCCTGGAACCCGCACCTGCTGGACGTAGGTGAACGTCCCGGTCATCTTGGCGGGGATCTCGTAGCGGGGGACGGAGGTTCCAAGCACGGTGTACTGGCTCGGATCCTTCGGCACCGCTTGTGAGTCCACCATCAGATTGAACTGTTGGCCGCCGAGCAACTGCCCGTAGCTAACCTGCTGAGATGGGTCCGCGGTTACGAAAATGATCCCATCTGATACGCTGAGCTGGTCAACGGGCACCCCGAGCTGGTCCGAGGCCATCAGGAATAACCTCTCGCGCGCTGTGGCCAGAGCCTGCCGCAGCCCGTTGGGACCAAACTCGGTCGGATGAGACTGACTGCCCGAGGTCGTTCCCTGATCAGGCGTCACCCCAGTGTCGCAGACGATCAAATTCACGCGCTCCAGAGGGACGTAAAGCTCGTCGGCGATCAGCTGGTATTGGACAGTTCGAAAGCCCTGGCCAAATTCGCACTTCCCGGTGTAGCCGGTGATGCTTTCGTCTGCGCCGATGGCTACCCAGGAATCCACCTGATTCAGCGGAACGTCCAAGGGTTGGGCTGCCGCTTTGCCGGGCACACCCGCGATCTCGAGGCGGCCCAAGACGCTGAATCCGACAACCAGCGCCCCCGTCCCCTTCAGGAAATCCCGACGAGAAAATCCCGCCCGTTCCAATGCGGTGCGGGCATCAGCGGTCATCGCACCCAGCGTGAAACTCCGGCCTTGCTCGCGGGTCATGGCCGCACCCCCTGGGCGTACCGCACCAGTGCGCGAACCATCCGCAGATGGGTATAGCACCGGCAGATCAGCCCGTTCAGAGCCTGAATGATCTGGTCTTCGGTGGCGCCGGGGTTGTTATCAATGAACACCTTGCCGTAAAGCATCGGTCCGCTGATGCAGTAGGCGCACTGGCCGGCCTGTTCCTCGATGAAGGCGGTCTGGATCGGGTGCGGATTTTCAGGCGTGCCCAAGCCCTCGATGGTGGTGATCTCGCGCCCCTGCACCGTGTTCATTGGCCTGCGGCAGGAGCGAATCGGCATACCATCGACGAGCACGGTGCAGGCGCCACACTGCAATTGCCCGCATCCGAATTTCGGGCCATTGAGCTCGAGCTGCCCGGTTAGGAAGTAAAGGAGAAAAGAGCTCGGGTCGACGTCGGCGCTCTGTGGCACGCCGTTGACGGAAAACGTGATGGGCATGTCCCCCCCTTTCGGGTGAAGACACCGGTCGCGAGGCTTAGTTGCAAGAATTCTTTTGGCGCCTGTCCGCTTGCTTACTGATACTCGCGAATGATGACCTGCCCAAGCTGCGGAGGCTCCACCAGCAGGTGCACCGCATCCATGAGAATCCTCTTCTGGAGGATGGGATCGTTGGGACGGCCCAGGGAGTGGCCCGCGATGAATCCTTTGGGACAAAGGGCACGGGGAGGCCGGGCCTGTTGGCTCTCTTCGGGCTCCACAGTAATCAGAACCGTAGGAATTCCAATCATCTCGAGCGTGCGTTGCACCGTGACCGCGGTGCGATGACACAGCCTTCAGCCGCCGGTCAACAGCACGGCGTCGGGTCGAACTCGGTCCACTTCTCGCGCCAGGGCGGGGATGGTGTTCTCGCGCAGCTCTCGCAGCGCTTGGCAGAAGCCCATTGAGAAGTGCTTTTCCGACACCCCGCCGATTCGTCCGTCCTTGGCGAGTTCTGCGAGTCGATCCACCGGGAACACGCAGTTCAGATCGCGGTCGACACAGGCGTGGTCGTAGTGGGCATCGTCGTAGGTGAACGCCGAGGCGGGCAGGGCGCCATCGAGCGCACGGAATGAAGTGTCTCCGTCAACCTGGAACGGCGGTTGATCCTTGCCCCGCACGGCCGCGGTGGTGACCAAGCAGATCTTGGCCTCCTCCAACTTCCCGGTGAACGGAGTGTAGGGGATGCAGTAGCGCGAGAGTTCCAGCGGTTTTTCGGGCATTCCCTACACCGTCGCCGACGACTACCTCAGCTTGTCCAACGCCTGCATGATTTTATCGGTCGGTGGCTGCTGGCCGATGTCGTGAATGTCGATGTAGCGGATGATTCCCTGCTTATCGACGACGAAGATGGCGCGCTCGGTCGTTCCAGTGCCTCGAAGGACTCCGTACTGAGTCGCGACGTATCCGTACGGCCAATTGTCGCTGAGCAGCGGATAGGACAGGCCTCCCATCGACTTGGCCCACGCCTCGTTGCTGAAAACTTGATCCGTTGAGATGCCCAGGACCTGGGCATTTCGCCGCTCGAACTCGGAGAGATCCTCCTCGTACGAGGGCATTTGAACCGTTCAAACGGGGGTAAAGGCCGCGGGATAGAAGGCAAGCATGACGTTCTTCTTTCCGCGGAAATCACTGAGCTTTATCTTCTTTCGAGGAGTTCCTTTGCCAGCTGCATCGCCAGTGGCGGTGAGCTCGAAGTCGGGGGCTTCCTCGCCCACCGACAGCTTCCACACCGGCCGATTCGGAGGTGCTGCCATCGATCTATCCTTTCCTGTCGGGCCCCAAGGTACGGCGTCCGCGGGGCCAACAATGTGGGCAGAACCCTTGCAGTGCAACGATTTTTCGAGATTCGAACGGCAGTGAAATTTACCCGCTCCGGCTTCAGCGGTGCGGGGCGGGAATCGGGACGGTGTGCCCCTTTTCCTGCGCCCGGTAGCGGTCCACGTGCTTGCGCTCGGAAGCCTGTTCGCCTTCGCGGATCGTGAGCACCGGGATGGCCGCCAATCGGACCAGTTTCTCAGCCACACTGCCCAACCAGGCGCGGGCGAAACCGGTGCGCCCATGCGTTCCGACAATGATCAGATCGCTTTTTGCCTCGCGGCTGACTTCCAGAATTTCCTGCCAGGCGACTCCAGTGCGGATCACTGAAGTGGTGCTGGGAAGTTTGCGCCGTACCGGTTCGACGATTTGCTCCAACGCCCGGGCAGCGGACTGCTCGAGCGAGGAAATCAAATCCGGAAGCGATGCGGCCATACCCGCGTAGGTGGGAATCTCGCAAACGTGTACCAAGGTGAGGCTGGAACCAAATTTGATCGCCAGCTCAGTGGCCAGTTTCAACGCCCGTTTCGAGGGCCCGCTGAAGTCGATCGGGACAAGAATGTATTTGAACGAGAGCATGGCGCCTCCGGCTGCCAGACAAGGTCGTCCGTGACCGAAGTCTGGTTGTTGCAGGAAAAATGCCGGATGTTCGCGGATTCACCCGCTTTAAGCTTGGCGGACAAGGGACTTGCAGCTGCAACTTCTGCTTCATTTTGCGGGGGAGGCGCATTTCTTGCGCCTCGTCGGAGAACCGTTTCTTGGCATCGTTGATCGAAGATCTTCGACATCAGGGCGCATACTCCTCGCAGCCGAGCCGCGTCGACTTCGTCCAGACGCACATCTCCTGGGTGTTCCTACTCAATGACGAGGTCTTCAAGGTCAAGCGACCAGTGTCCCTTGGCTTTCTCGACTTCAGCACGCTCGAACAGAGGCGCGCCGCGTGCGAAGCGGAGGTGCGTCTCAACGAAAGACTTGCTCCCGGCATTTACTTGGGCGTGGAAGCGGTGCGCCTGGGAAGCGATGGTACGCATCGGCTCTTCGGGGATGGGCGTGTGGTGGACTGGGCGGTCCACATGATTCGTCTGCCAGACCAGGAGCGCGCCGACGAGCTTCTCAAGTCGAAACGCTTTTCGGTTGCTGAGGTGGAGCGCGTCGCGGTCGTTTTGTCTCGGTTCCACGCAGGGGCTCGTTGTGACCGCACCACGGCGTCGTTCGGCAATGTAGAAGTTATCGGTCGAAACGTTCTCGAAAACTTCACCCAAACGGCCGATGCCATTGGCGCGTTCATCGCTCCTCGACAGGCCGATGAAATACGAGCTTGGCAGCTGGAGTTCTTGCGCAGGAACGCCTCGCGGTTCGACGCCAGGGCAAGGGCGGGTCGCGTTCGGGACGGCCACGGAGATCTACGGCTGGAGCACGTTTACCTCCGGGCCAATGGACAGCTGGCGATCCTCGACTGCATCGAGTTCAACGAGCGGTTTCGATTCGCCGACGTTTGCGCCGACTTGGCATTTCTCTCGATGGACTTGGCCGACCACGAAGCTGTGGAGCTGTCGGAATTGTTGCTCGCCTACTATGCGCGCGAATCCGGGGACTATGATCTCTTCACGCTGGTCGACTTTTACCAAAGCTATCGGGCCTTCATTCGCGGCAAAGTCTCCGCAATGCTCGCCGGCGATCCATCGGCCGATGTCGAGACTCGAGAACGAGCGGTCTTGGAAGCGCGCCGCTTTTTTCTGCTCGCCCTTTCCTCGGCGCGTGCGCCCCTGCGGCGTCCGATGTTGGTGGCAGTGGGCGGTGTGATCGCCTCCGGCAAATCGACGCTTGCCACGGCGCTGGGGCGCGAAATGGCAGCGCCGGTCATCGAATCCGATCGCACTCGAAAGCAGATGGTCGGCGTTTCACCTACCGAGCCAATCCGGGATGCCGTCTGGCAGGGCACTTATGCACCCGAGATGACGGAGCGGGTGTACGCGGAAATCCTTCGCCGAGCCGAGCTCGTTCTAGCATCGGGGCGGCCGGTGATCCTCGACGCCAGCTTCCGTTCTCGGGCGTCGCGAGAAAAGCTGCGTGACTTGGCGGCAAAATGCCAGGTGCCCCTAAAGATGATTCAAGCACGCTGCCCCATGGAACTGTGCCGTCAACGCTTGGAGAAGCGCGTCGCTGAAACCGGAATTTCCGACGGTCGTGTCGAAATCTTCGACGATTTCTTCGCCAGTTTCGAACCCATGGTCGAGCTCAAGAGCAGTGAGCTGGTGGTGGTGGACACCGATCGGCCCGTAGACGTGGGAGCGCTGCGGGTCAGCTTAGAGGCCGGCTAAGCTTCGGAAGGACGAATCGTCAGCACCGGACAATCGGCGCTTCGCACTACCTTCTCCGCCACCGAGCCAATCAGGGCGTGCTTCACGCCGGTATGACCGTGAGTTCCCATCACGATCAGGCTGGAATTGGTCTCCCGCGCGAAGCGGACGATTTCGACGTGCGGTACGCCTTCCACCTTGGCGCTCACCACTCTTCGCGCGCCCAGCCGCTGCGCTTCCTGCTCCCAGTGCAAAAGCAAGGAGTCGACTCTTTCCAGCAACTCGTCCAGGGTGCGCGCCGACGGAAAGACGGTGGCGTCCAGGAACGAATAGACCGGCACGTGAAATACGTGGAGCAATTGCAGCTCGGAATCGAAGCGCCGGCTCAGATCGACCGCCACCTGGGTGGCCTCGCGCGAGGGAGTGGAAAAGTCAATTGGACAGCAGATTCTCCTCCATTGTTCGCTCATGCCCCACGGGCCTTCACAAGCTGTGCCGAGAGGGACCTCATCCGCAGCCCCGAAACGCGACGCAATTTCTGCGGCTCACCTGCGATTACACGTCTCGAGCGCAGACTTTGCGTTCGCTCGAAATAATTTCGTCCGGATTCCCAGCGGCAGGCATTTTGCTAGGCTTACGGACATGCCGAAGAGACGAATTCTAGTGGTGGATGATGAGCAAAATGCGCGCCAAGCCCTGCGCACGCTGTTGGTAGAAGAAGGTTATGAGGTGGCCGAGGCCGCCGATGGCGAAGAAGCGCTCGGGCTGGTGGGCAGCTTTGCTCCTTACGTGGTGCTGGCGGACGTCCGAATGCCGAAGATGGATGGGATTGCGCTCCTCAAAGCGTCGCGCGAGCAAGGCTACGACTCGGCGTTCGTGATGATGACTGCATTCGCCAGCATTGAAACGGCGGTCGAAGCGATGAGAGCGGGCGCGGAAAACTTCTTGGTCAAGCCCTTGGACTTCCGAGCTGTTTTGGTGGTCATCGACAAGGTGCTGGAAAAGAGGCAGCTCGTTCGAGAAGCTGAATCGCTGCGCGCTCGGATCCAAGAGCGCTACCGATTTCCAAACATCATTGGTGAGAGCCCCGAGCTGCAGGCGGTTTTCCAGGTGGTGAAGCGCGCCGCGCCTTCGCGGGCAACGGTGCTGATCCTCGGGGAGTCTGGCACCGGTAAGGAATTGATCGCGCAAGCGATTCACGAGGAATCGCCCCGGAAGGACAAGCCCTTCATCAAGGTCAATTGCGCGGCTCTTTCCGAAAGCCTCCTGGAGAGCGAGTTGTTTGGTCACGAGCGAGGTTCTTTCACCGGCGCGATCGGACGCAAGGAAGGCCGCTTCGAGCTGGCCGATGGCGGTACCCTTTTCCTCGACGAGATTGGCGAAATCTCACCCTCGCTCCAAATCAAGCTGCTGCGGGTGCTGCAGGAACGAGAGTTCGAAAGGGTCGGAGGCACTCAAACGCTCAAAGTGGATGTGCGTCTGGTAACCGCTACCAATCGCGATCTGGCCGCTGAGATGAGAGCGGGCCGTTTCCGGGAAGACTTGTACTACCGGCTCAACGTTGTGGCCGTCACCTTGCCCGCGCTTCGCCAGCGCAAGGGGGATATCCCAGCTCTGGTGAACTTTTTCATCGAGAAGTACGCCAAGAGTTATGGCAAGGAGGTTCACGGACTCGCTCCGGGGACGCTCAATACCTTGCTCAGTCACGATTGGCCCGGAAACGTCCGCGAGCTGGAGAATGTAGTCGAGCGGGCAGTAGTGCTTGCCTCGGGTCCGCAACTTACGGCCGATGACTTACCTCCAACTCTTCGTGGTCCCCGTCCGCACATTCGCTCTGCCGACAGCCTGATCCCTGGGGCGACGCTCGCTGAGATCGAGCGCGAGGCCATCCTTCGCACCCTGGAAATGGTTGGAGGCTCAACCTCCCGCGCCGCCGAAGTACTCGGAATCAGCGTTCGGAAAATCCAATACCGCCTCAAAGAGTATGGGACCGGATCCGCCGCAGCGGGTGCGTCTTCGCATGACGAGGATGCTGAAGATGCCGAAGAGGAAGACTTCTCCTCGACCCATTAGCGAAGATTCGTCCCCGACGCGAAAATGGTGCGCGGTATTTGCGGCTGGCGCACGAATTTCGAGCGATCGACGTCAACAGGGTCCGAACCCTCCGGAGACCGAGCCGTTCGATGGCTGGCTCGCGTCCTGCAATCCCCTTTCAAGAGGAACTCGCTATGGAAGCCATTGCCGTCGAGGGTCAAACACGTCTGCTGGCACGTCGCCGGGCACTGCTGTGGTTGGCGAAAGGCACGACTGAGTCCGAGTCGGAGCTGCTAGGCGCGAAGGAGCTCGACGAGATGGACGTTAGCGCCAACCAGGGTGCTGCCAGGGTGCTGGAGCAATTGTCGGCGAATGAAGTTCGCGAGCTTCGCGAGATTGAAGCCGCGCTGGAGCGCGTCAAGGAAGGTCGTTACGGGCGCTGCGAACGGTGCGGAGCCGCCATCGGCCGCCTTCGCCTCCGAGCGGTCCCAGAGGCCCGCTGCTGTTTGGCCTGCATCGCCGATGAGGAGACCGCGGCGTGAGCCAGGAGATCCCAGTCAAGGTACCGATTCGGCCGGGCCAGCTGCGGGCGTTTTTGGAACGCAAGCACCGCAAACTGGCGGTTGGCTGGAGCGAGGTGTTTCAGCTGGTGAGTGTTCGCGTCGTTGCCCGAGCCGAGAAGAGGTTTGGGAAGTGGGTCCAAAGCTTCGAACGCCACCTGGTGGAAGAGGAGCGGATTGTTTGCCATCGCCAACGACTGTTAGTAGCTCTCGGCCACCTGGTGATGGTTGAATTGCGAGCGGATCACCGTGCCCTCAGAGAGAGCATTGGACGGGTGCTCGAAGCGTTCGATTCGAAGGACTACGAGCAACTCTCAGCATCCGTACAGGCACTCAATAGGGGCTTGCAGGCGCATTCGGTTGCCGTCGCCACGGCCTCACCGTCCGGCGAGCTGCGCGTTTGAACTCGCATACCCTGGTGCACGCACTGCGGAAAACAACGAGTTTTTCCGAATAGGTTGCACCTTTTGCGGGTGGCTCAAACGCCAAGCTGCCGCAATGCGCCGCGTACGCTGCTGGAACGAGACTTGCTCGAAAACCGTGTGGAGGAGTGCCTCCGGCCTCCTCTGTGGGAGGAAAGGAGAGAGCAATGGCAAATCTGACCATTCATAAAACTGGGGCCGGCCTAGCCTCGCCGATCATACCGGGCGAATGGGATCCGTTCCGACGCCTGCGTGATTTGCTCCGGTGGGATCCGTATCAAGAGCTCCTCCGACTGCCTTGGGAGGAGCGAGAGCGAGTTCCTGCTTTCGCCCCGGCGTTTGAGGTGAAGGAGACGAAGGAGAGCTACATCTTCAAGGCGGACGTGCCCGGGATCAAAGAGCAGGACATCGAGGTCACGGTCACCGGCAACCGCTTGATGGTGACCGGCAAGAGGGAAATGGAGCAGCAAGAGAAAGGTGAGACGTTCTACACCTATGAGTGCGCTTACGGCAGCTTCAGCCGCACCTTCACCCTTCCCGAGGGTGTCAGCGCCGATCAGGTCAAGGCGGAGCTCAAGGAAGGTGTCTTGACGGTGGTCTTCCCCAAGCTACCCGAGGTTCAGCCCAAGAAGGTGATGATCAAGGCAGGAGAGAAGGCCAAGGCTTAGTGACGTGAGCGGTGCAGGCGGAGGGCCGCCGCGCCACGACTTACGCCGTGGGTGCGTACGCATCCACGGCGTCTCACTTTCGACGCGGAAAGCGCATCGGGGCAGGGTAACCAGCAGTGCGAGCGAGCCACACGAGCACATCGCCGGCCGAGACGATGCCTACCACCGTCGCGTTCTGATCAACCACCGGAGCGCGGTGGACGCCATGGCGCGCCATCACCGCTGCCGCTTCGGCAATGGTTGTGCTCTCCGAGACCGTCACTGCAGTGCTGCTCATGATTTCCCCGACCGTAATTCCGGGTCTAGATCGAGAGCTGTCGTCCCCGTTCAAAGCCGGGCCGTGGGTTCGCTCGGAGCGAGCTTCGACTTCGTCATAGCTTTCCCAGAGCAGGTCCGCTCGGGACGCAATGCCGACCGGTTTACCGTTTTCGTTGACCACCGGGACTCCGCTGATCCCGTGCTCGACCAGCAGCAGCACCAAGTCGTCGACGCGCAAATCCTGCCGCACGCACAGGACTTCGCGAGTCATGATTTCGGCGACCGATGCATTCAGCGCTTTCGCGGAAATTCCACGAGAGCGAGGCTTGAGCTCGGCAGATTGTCCGATCGCTTCCTCGCACCCATGGGAGCAGATCAGAGACGAACCGCCCGCGCTGGCTTCAGCCCCGATCCCACTGTAACGCTCACAAATCTTGCATTCCTCGAGGACCAGCGATTTTCCCTGCGCTGGACAGAACACCGTCGCTTGCGATGTCTCGCCGCCGCTTCGAGCAATCACTCGGCGAACGCGGATCGGCAATCCTGGGCTAACCCGGCGCTGCTTGCGCTTCATCCCCGATAAACTCAAGAGCGAGTGGCTGGGCTTGGAATCTCGGTCGGCACGACGTGAGCGTGTGAAGGCTTGACGCACGCACGATCACAAGTGACCGCGGTGGGATTCGCGAACTCCGAACAGGAGATCACTCCGGTGAGCTCTCCGGTCCGAGTGTCAGCCACCACGGTTTGCTCGGTCATCCGACGCGACTCGGGGCAGCGACTCCGGCGGAAACGATTCCGGAACCGGTGTTCCAGGCGAGACTTAAATGAAAACAGCAGCACCACGCCAGCTGTCACCAAGGCAAACAGAACCAGGGTTATCCAATGCGCTTCGCCAGTCATGAGCAGCTCCTTCTTCTGTCCTGCACTCTGCGAAGCAAGAATGCAGCCACGCCTTCCCTACGGAAGCGCCGTCACTCGCCGCAATTTGTGCATCTGCGCGGGTGCAAGGCGCAAGTGATGCGTCGGTGACACTCGCTTGGACCATGGTCTAATTGCTTCGATCGCCTGGCTCGGAGTTTGCTCCACGTCGGCGGCATGGCGGAGAGATTTTTGTCGCCGCTGCTCGGAGGTTTGCTCACCATGCCGGCAAAGTCTTGGTTGGGGCCTTTGTGTCTGGTTGCCTGCTTCGCCTGTTCGACTGAAGGGCCGCAAGGTCCAGCCGGGCCCGCGGGGCCGCCGGGAGCCCAAGGGCCACCGGGCCCGGGCGGAGACGCGGGAGGGGGCATCGTCGCCACGTGCGACGGTGGTTCCAATGCGGCGATACTCAACGGAAGCGTAACCGTTACCTCGCCGCCCAACGGCACTGCCTTCTTCGCCGCTGGCCAGGCACCGGTCATTACGATCCAGCTCCTTGATAACTGTGGCAAGGCGATCGCTCCGAGCGCTTTGGGAACCGCGTGGCTCGTAGTCTCCGGCCCGCGCGGCACGCTGCAGACTCAGACCGCGGCCAGGTTGCTCAACTGTGTGACCGATCGCAGCGCCCCCGATGGGCAGCACCACTACATCAACTTGCGCAATCCCCACTTCGCCGATGCCAGCCAAAACAACCTAACCACAAACGCCGATGGTTCGATCACATACCGCTTAGCGCCGGTAAGCACCGAGCCATCTGGAACGTATACCGTTGGAGTCTGGGCCAAAACGATTGACGACGTCGGCCAAATCTTCGCGCTGAAGGATTTTCAGATTGGAACCCCGACGGCTGAGAACTACGCGTCTGGGAGCGCCACCGCGAACACCTGCTACGATTGCCACCGCGGAACGATGAGCGGCAAGTCCTATCAGGCTCACAGCTTTCCATCGAGCTTCGGTCCGCTCGGCAACTGGGCTCTGGACATCGTGCCTGTGGGCAGCTGCCAGGAGTGCCACAACAACAATGGTTACAGCCTCAACCCGATCGTTCGCAAAGTACATGGCGCTCACCGCGGCGCGAATCTGACCGACGCCGGCGTAGCCCATCCGGAGTATGGTCTAGGAACCGATTCGACCCTCGCGGCTTTCACCAACATCACCTTTCCGGTGCTGCTTGGGAACGAGAAGGATTGCGCCAAGTGCCATGTCGACGACCGATGGAAGACCAAGCCATCTCGGCTGGCTTGCGGCACTTGTCACGACAACCTCTTCTTCAGTTCTGCCAACCCCCAGCTGAATGGCACTTTGGTTCCGCCGAGAAACTTTGGCCAACCCAGCGGGCCGAGCGGGTCCTTCCCCTGTACCCAGAACACAGACTGCATCCAATTTGGGTCGCAGGCGGTTTGCGATGTGCCTTCCGGCAATTGCCAGCTCCGTATCCACCTGGGCGGGCCTCAAAGCAATGACCTAAGCTGCCCCACCTGTCACACTCCCGACGCTGGCCTTGTCCCGATTGAAACCTCACATCAGATTCTGCAGCTCACTGACAGTGCAATCCCTGGCTTGAAACTCGCCAACGTCAGCTTTAGCGGAGCCAGCGGGGACGGCGGTGTCTTCCGCATCAACGACCCACTCACCGTCACGTTCCAGCTTCAGGACAAGAACAACAACAACCTGCCGGACATGATTTTGCCCGACGGTGGATTCAATTCCAACGTCCCCGGAACTGCGATCGTCTTCGGGCCCACCGACGATCCGCAGCGATTGATTGGATCAGTGAACCTGCGGCCTCCCGCGCTCACCTATGATCCGGTGCGGGCAGCATACACGTTCGCTTTTGGGCCGCTGCCCGCTCAGGCGCTGCCGCCGCTCAACACCTCAGGTGCATACAATCGGCCCAATAAGCCAGGCACCTACTCTGTTTACATGTATGTCAACGACAACTTGGTGAGCCCACAGGGCGATAGCTACAGGGACTACGCCGGGGCGGTGCCGAGCTTCAAGTTCGATACCACGCCAGATGGCGGTACTGGGTTGCCGCCTCAGTACCAGCTCCAGCCGAGGCAAGTGATTTCGGATCAGGCCTGCGAATCTTGCCACGTCAAAACCTCCGCCCACGGCGACGGTCGCAGAACTCCGACCGGCTGCCCCGCTTGCCATACTCAGGGCGCGCTGGACCGTGTAGTTGGGGGTGTCGGCCAAACCGGCTGCACCCAAGACACAGATTGCCTGGGAGGGCGCTCCGATCCTCAGTGGGAGGCCTGCCAACTGCCAGCTGGCAATTGCGTAATTACCCGCGATCCGACTCCCTTCACCACAATCCGCTTCTCGGTCCTGGTGCATTCGATCCACTTCGGTCGCAAGCGAGACGGATTTGCCGAGCGGTACAATCTGGTGCCGGGCACCACTGTGGTCGTCGGCTTCCGAAACAGCGTCAACGACTTCTCAGACGTTTTGCTCCCGCAGGACGTCCGCAACTGCACCAAGTGCCACACCGACAGCGCAGCGAGCTGTACCAGTTCCAGCAGCTGCGGCGTCGGTCAGGAGTGCGTCAGCCAGCATTGCGCCAACCGCGCCTGGCTCAATCCCTCCGGTGAAGTCTGTCTATCTTGCCATGACATAGACCACGCTGCGGCCCACGCCGCCGTCAATACCTATAACGATCCGGATGGAGGCACGATCGAGAGTTGCGAGGTCTGTCATGGACGTGGTGCGGAGTTCTCAGTAGACAAAATGCACCAGATCACAAACCCGTACGTGCCCATCTACTCACGAGAAGGAACTCTAGAATAGGAGCTGTCATGCGTCATTCGCATCACCCCTATCGTGTGCTGCGTCCCACGTATGTGCGCTCGTTAGGAAAGTAAGTCGCCATGGCCGCAAGGGGGGCGCTGCTGCTGGTCCTTCTCGCCCACAATGCTCTGGCCGCCGGAACCACCGTGGATGCGTCATCCACGACCTTTGTGGGGACGCAGCCAGACTGGCGAGACGGCCAGACCAAAGTGGTAGTGCCCTTTTTCGAGCGGGTTGCTCTCTCCCTTAAAAGCGACGAAATCTCTTTCGTTCAGGACCTGCGGCTGACGGTTTCCGGCTGGGCAGGAGCGGACGGCATCGTGGCCCACCGCGACACAACCGTCTTCACCGGAGACCTTGACTTGGCGTACGTCCAGGGAAGCGTGTTCGGGCGACACCTCACGCTGACGGTCGGGAGGCAGTTGGTCACCGGCGGCGTAGCGCGACTAACGCCGATCGACGGCGCTCGTGCCGAGGTCAAGATTTGGCGCGGCCTCGGGATCTCCGGGTACTGGGGAGCTCCAGCGGTGCCGCGGTTCATGGTTGCGCGCGGGGACTCAGTGATTGGAGGCCGCTTGTTCTGGAGGCAGTCCTACAGCACCGAATTCGGTTTTTCCTTCAACCAGGTATGGGATCATTCCATCGTGGGGCGTCGCGAGCTCGGGTTGGATGCGCGTTATGTCCCTGATCCCAAGTGGACCTTGAGCGGGTTCGCCGCATGGAGCCTGTTGGAGAGTCGGCTTGCCGAGGGCGATCTCGCCGTCATCTACCAGCCGATCTCTAAAGTCGAGGTCTCGGCCAGGTACCAGCGCACCGCGCCAGATCTGTTCATCTCGCGAGCGTCGATCTTCTCGGTCTTCGCAGAGACCCGCCGCGACGAAATAGGTGGCAGCGTGGCTTGGAGACCCCAAAGGTGGCTCAATACCTATGTCGACGCAAACTCGGTATCCACCGATAGCGGAGGTGGCTTCGATGGCCGCGGCCGGGTCAGCGCCAATCTTCGAATCCCGTCCACCGTTGGAGCTGAGCTGAGGGCGCTCTATGTCCCCGCCAACGGATACTTCGACACAAGGCTGTTTGGGATCCAGCGATTCACTCCGGATTTCTTTATCTCCGCGGACCTCGATGGCTACTTCTTGAAAAACTCAGTGAATGGGGTCGGCCAGTCCGTCAGTGCTTCCGCCAGCGCCAGCTGGATCTTTCTGCCGCGCTGGCGCGCGGTTCTGACGGGAACAGCCGGGTCGACGCCGTTCTTCTCGGGTACGTTTCAGGTGCTTGCACGCGTGGTGTACGAATTCTCGTTTCACCACCAGGAGACGCGTTGAGAAGGCGCCCGCTTTGGAGTTGGCATGTCGGAGGCGGAATGCTGCTGGCGGTCGCCTGCGCCACCCTCACACTCAAGGGGGATCAGGGCTCAGGGCGAGATCGGATTGGTTTTTCGCACCAGCGTCACGCTAACGCGAAGATCGAATGCATCACCTGTCACGAAGACGTGTACGACGCCAAGACGCTCGAGGCGGTTCAGCTACCCAAAGAGAAAAAGTGCCTCGAGTGCCACAAGGAGCAAAAGGAGAAGGGGAATTGCTCCTTCTGCCACAGCGACGTGCAATTCGCCGGGCCCTTCCCGAAGCGGAGCCAAGGATTGCAGATGTCCCATGCTTCGCACATCGAGCGGATCGGGGAGGACTGCAACCGCTGCCATCTCAAGCTGCCAGAACCCGGGCAGAACGATGATCTCATTCCGCCGATGGCCGTTTGCACCAATTGTCACCAGCATCAGACGGAGTACGCCGCGGGCTCGTGCGGCGGTTGTCACCTGGACCTGTCGCGCTTTCCGCTCCGCCCCATCAGCGACTTCTCCCATCAAGCCGACTTCCTCCGATCACACATGCGCCCGGCGCACTCGAACCCCGAGTCTTGTTACCAATGCCACGAACAGAACTTCTGCCAGGATTGCCACAGTTCCTCGCTACCAGTCCGGTTGGAATTGCGGCTTCCGGAACGCGTGGACCGAGCATTTGTCCATCGTGGTGACTACCTCGGCCGTCACAGCATTGAAGCGCGCGCGGACGAGGCGATGTGCCGGCGTTGCCACGGCACCAGCTTTTGCGACGGCTGTCACATGCGGGAAAACCTCACCCCGGCCGCATCGAACCCACGCAATCCACATCCGGACGGTTGGAACTTGCCGGGTAGTCGCAACTTCCACGGCGACGCGGCGAGACGAGACATCAACAGTTGCGCCGCGTGCCATGACCAGGGCGCCAATTCCAACTGCGTCTCTTGCCACCGCGTCGGAGGGATCGGCGGAAATCCACACCCACCCGGCTGGACTTCCCATCACCCGCACAGCGAAATTGGTCACAACAGCATGTGCGTGTTTTGCCATATGTGAGGCGGGCGATGAGACGCGACCTCGAAATATGGATTTGGCCGTACGCGATGGTTGCTTTGCTGGCGCTCGCCGGATGTTCCGCGCGCACCAGCCAGACAGGCACCTCGCAGTTGACCACCTACGAGCAGAATGCGTCCTCGATTTTGGTGACGAACTGCGAGGCTTGCCACGGCCCCAATCGGGCGGAAGGCGGTTACCGAATTGACACCTATCTGGGCGCCGTCGCACGGCGAGATGACGGAACCCCGCGGGTTAGCTACGGAGATCCGGATTCAGCGCTGCTCAAGGCCGCCATGGGCAACGGCGCGGGTCACTCGGCGATCCCAGCCGACCAGCTTGCAGTCCTCAACGACTGGGTGGTTCGCAGCCGTGTGGCCAAGGCGGATTACACCATTCACGACCCCGGGTGGATGAACCCCGGCGATACGTCGCAGTTCCACGGGCTGGTTTTGCGCACCGGAGGATCGATTCTGCCCAGCGGCGGATATCCCTTCGACCAGTGCACCGGATGCCATGGCTCGGACCTCGATGGCGGAGCGGCGGTGGCGTGCACCAGCTGTCACCGCCAGGGAGTGACGGCATGCAACACCTGCCACGGCGACTCGACGGCGACGATCTCCGCGATGGAGCCGTGGTGGAGCTCGCCACCGCGCGACTTGGACGGAATCAAAGTCACCACCTCTATCGGCGTGGGAGCGCATCGCTCTCACACGGTTACCCGTTCGACGGGGGGCGTGATCCACGGCAGTCTTGATTGCACTCGGTGCCATCAATTTGATCCCACCACCCACTACAAGAACGCGGGGCAACCCAACTACCGCCCGGTGAACGTGACACTGTCCGGTCCGGACGGCGGAAGCGGCGTCTGGGACCGCAATGCTGGAACCTGTACCAACACCTATTGTCACGTTCCCTCCGTGAGCGACACCAGCGCGAACCACAAGCCGTTCCAATGGACCGTCGTGGCCGACGGCGGGACCAGCTCGGTGGTGTGTGGAACGTGTCACGGGCTTCCCCCTTCGAGTCATGCGGACGACCGCTGTCGCGCCTGCCATCAGCTGGCTTATTCCGGAACCCAGCTACTGGCGCAAACGCACGCCAATGGCATCGTCGAGTTGGGAAAAAATGGAACCGGGTGCAATGGATGCCACGGCGACGCCACCAGTCCACCCTGTACGCCCACGAGTTCGCCCACATGTGGCGCCCCTCCTACGGACGTCTTAGGCCAATCCGACAAGAGCTTTCCATCCGTGGGCGCGCATCGCGAGCATCTGGAAGCCAGGCACCGGTTGCGTGGTCCGATTGCCTGCACCGAGTGCCACGTTGTACCCACCGAGCTTCATTCGCCAGGTCATATCGACCATCCGCCTCCCGCGGTGGTCTTCCCGCCCGCTTCCGGCGACCTGGCTCGAAAGGACGGTGCACAGCCCTCCTACAACGCGGCCAATGCGACCTGCGGCCAAGTGTACTGCCACGGGGGCGGGAATGGCTTGAGAGACGATACGGCGCCGCGGCTGGTGAAGATGCCCAACTGGACCGGCGACACAACGCAAGCCGCGTGCGGCGCTTGCCACGGAATTCCTTCCAGGACTCCGACTTTTAGCCACTCGGGCATCGCCGATGACGACCTTTGTTCATGTGAGGGGTGCCACCGCGCCACCATGCAAAACTGCGCGCTCAAGGTCGTCGAGGATCCGATCACCCACCAAATTACGTCGTGCCACTTGAATGGAAGCGTCGACTTTAGTTCGTGCCCTCCTTAATTTGGCTTCTTACTTCGGCTCCAGGCACTGCCGCAGGTAGGTGGTGAGGCGTTCGTAATCCAGCGGCCTGGTGAGGATACGCTCGGGACCGTAGTTTGCAGCGGCGCGCGTGTCCGGAGAATCCAGGTAACCGCTGATCATGAAGATTGGTAAGTACGGCGCCGCCGCTCGGACCGCGCGGATCAGGGCCACGCCCTGGCCCGGCATGTCTACGTCGACGATCATTGCGCCAAAGCGCTCGTTGCCCAAGTAGCTCAAGGCCGCGCCAGATGAGGTGGTGGCCGCGACTTCGAAGCCGTCCATTTCCAGAAGCAGCTTCAGCGCATCGCAAGCCGCGACGTCGTGAACCAGGACGAGCAGGCGAGTCATGAGCTTGGGTCTACCCAAGCAAGCACTGATCCAACGGGTCGGGTCCGCCTGGTGTCAGGAACGCGCCACGACCGGAGAGCTCATCGCGCGCAAAGAATGCAGATCAACGATCAACCGGCGCGTGAGACGCGCTTTCACCGCACAATCAAAACCGGCCGATTGCACAAATGAGCCAATCGATCCGCAACACTGCCGATCAGCACTTTCGCCACCGCTCCCCGGCCTTGATTCCCGACGACCACCAGGTCGAAGTTCTGCGCCACGGCGAAGTCTGTCAGCGCCTCGGCTGCCGGGCCTCCCAGCGTGATGGTGTCGGCTTTGACTCCGTATTCGCTCGCGGTCTCGGCACCCTCATCGAGGATTCGTTCCGCCCACTGCCGCTCGTGTTTTTGGGAGAGGGCGGCCGTCTCGAGGTCGGTATGTTGATCGGGAACGATTGGAACCATGGCATAGGCGATGGTCACCCCAGCGCCCGTGGACGAAGCAATGTCGCACGCCAGCTTGATGCCTCGGAAAGAGACCTCCGAACCGTCGATTCCCACCAGGATTTTTTTCATGAGAACTCCTCGAACTTTGCTAACGAGATTATTCACGTGGCGTGCCCAACAGCCTTCCGAGGAATCGCGCTTCCGCACTTTCGTCGACGCACAAATTGCGCGCCTGGTCTTAGAGCGCGGCAATTTTGCGCATCTGCGGTGCTGGCGCTAACCGCCGGACGAGGAACCTGACTCGATTGCGAAGGATGAACGCTCGCGCTCGTCGGATGCGATCGCCTCGTCGAACGGCGCTGCATTCAGCCAGATCACCATCGGGTCCGGCTCCCAGCGATAGGGCTGCCCATTGAGCTTGACGCGTCCCTCTTCGACCGCGGTCGTCGCTGCGAGCAACGGGACGCCCCTTAGGTCTCTCACCAATGCTTCAAAGCGTCCCTGCCGCTTCGGATCCACGAAGCGGGCTCGGTATCGCGCCGCGTACGCCATGTGATACCAAGACGGCTGAAAGGCGACGCCGTCCAGCCCAAGTCGCTTCGCCATCAAAGCCAACAGCTCCGCGACCTCCCTCGCCGATCCCAGTCCGGGGACGTCTTGTCCGGGTAGGCGAGGGCGGCTGCTGCTGAATCGCGTCAACGGGTGGCGCAGCGCCAGCCAGTTGACGAACAGCACATCGCGCTGCGCAAGTGACCTCCGCTCGAGCACCAGCTCCACCAGCACGTAGCTCTGCCCTTGCGCGTCTCCCAGGAGGCGGATTCGCCCCCCACCTTCCTCCGTCTCAAGCTCCACCCGAGGATTGCTGTAACCCAACCTCTGGACGTGAGAACTCAATCCATAACGAAACAGCGCGTATTCCAGACCGGCCCTGGTGTAGAGGCCAAACAGCGCAGGGTTCGAGGCAGGCTTCCTCGCAAGCGTGTCATCGACATCCTCGTGGTTGAGAAGAGAATCCCAGTCCCGCAAGGGCCTGTCGATGGTGCGCGCGATTCTGCCGAACTCGGCGGAGAGCGGATCGTACCCCGGCGGAATGTGTGCCGTGGGGCGGCCCGCCAGCACCAGGCCGGTGCCGGTCAGTACCTGCCACGCGCGGGGCTGATAACCTCCTCCGGGAAGCCAGACGCTCGCCTTGCCGCGCAGCGAACTGAAAACACGCGCATCTCGCATGCGGGCGCCGTCCAAAGTGAGCGCGAGTTGGCCGTAGCGATCCTCGGCGAGGACGTCGCCGCCAGCTATCACAAACGCCAAGCCGCACACCGGCATGCGTGAAAGCAGCGACTCAAGTGCGGCGAGGTACTCCGCATCCTTGCAGCCGACTGGCAACACGGTTTCGTCGACGGGCCCCGCGAAGTCGCCCCAGTGCGAGCCAGACAGGGAGCCGATCCAGGTTTGCAGGTCTCCGCGGAGGCATTCCACGGTTCCGTCGGGCGGGTGCGCATCGAGGTCCAGGACAACCACTCTCTCTTGGAACCCGTTCTTTCGCACCACGGCGATCGCCACCGCGATGTCATTGACTGGGCAGAATCCAGATCCGCGAGCGGGAGCGGCGTGGTGAAAGCCCCCCAGGGTGTTGAGGATTGGAGATGCGCGGCTGAGCGCCTCCTTCGCGGCATCCACCGTGCCGCCACAAGCGACTCGCGTCGTGTACAACACCTCATCCACCGGAATGTCGGAGGGCTCAACCCCAAATATCCGCGCCAAGACGTGCGGATCTGAAAGCGAATCCAGATAGTCCGGCGTGTGCACCATCTGGAGCTCGTCGTAGGAGACGGTGCGGGAAGACCGAATCTGTTCCTTGCGCAGCGCTTTCCATTCCTCGAGTACCCAGACCGCGAAGTCCGCACGACGCGCCTCGATCCCCAACGAATGCTCGAGGCCGATAAGCGGAAGGCGGTAAGCGGGATGGTGAAAAACGGTGAGCGGCGTTCGGCCAAAGGGACGACGCACGCTCGAAATGAGGTTGCGCACGTCCTAGGGATGTGCCGCGGGCAGGCGTACGGTAAAGCGGGCACCCCCTCCGGGAACATTTTCCGCATTGATGGTGCCGCTGTGTTGAGTGACTATGGCGTGAACGATCGGCAGTCCCAAGCCAGACCCGGTCGATTTGGTGGTGAAGAACGGTTCGAAAATTCTTCCCATCGCCTCCGGCCTGATACCGGGTCCGCTGTCCTCAATGAAGAATGCCACCTGTCTTTCGCCGGGTTGACAATACAAACGTATCCACCCTCCCTTGGGCGTTGCCTCGAGCGCATTCAGCGCCAGATTGACGATCACCTGACGAAGTCGTTCGTCGTGGCCCAAAACCCAAACCTCACCGGGGCTGTTGCACTCCAGTCGGATGCCGCGTTGATCGGCGTCGTTCTTGAGCAGGTTGTAGACTTTGTGCGCTACGGAATCGAGGTCCACCGGCTGAGCAACAAATTGAGTGGGCCGCGCAAACTGCATGAAGTCTTCAAGGATATGATCCAACCGCCGGATCTCGTCCCGGACCAGCTGCAGCGGTTCTAAAAGCGTGGGCTGCATTTGCTTGGGAAGATGTTGGACGCGGCGCTCCAGAACCGCGAGCTGCAGCCCTGCTGCGTTCAGCGGGTTTCGAATCTCGTGCGACAGACCCGCGGTCAGAGTGCCCACCGCCGCGAGTTTTTCAGCGACTTGCGCGCGCCGGGCAAATTCACGTTTCTCGCGCTGAAGCCGGACTTGGCGCATCGCCTGTTCCAGGGTGAGCAGCAGCTCCGGTGTTGCACAAGGCTTGAGGAGGTAGGCACATGCGCCGGCGCGGACCGCCTCGGCTGCCGACTCGAGCGTGGCGTAACCGGTGAGGAGGATGACTTCCGATTCTGGATTCTGTTCCTTGATCGTCTTCGCGAGCGCGGTGCCCTCTCCGTCGGGTAGCCGAACGTCCACGAGGGCCACGTCAACGCGATGATCCACGCGATCGAGGGCAGAGGCGCACGATCCTGCGGAATCGACGGCGTACCCTTCAGCTCTCAGGATTTCCGCGAGGTTTTCGACGAAAGCATGGTTGTCGTCCACCAGCAGAACGTGAGGTTGCGACTCCGCTCTCTCGTCCATGGTTTAACGGAAGGGTATCGGCGAGACCCAGGTTACGCAATCGACAGGTGACCCGGGCTCGCTGCGGACCGCGAACTAGGGGCTCAGTCGAGGTGTCGCGGTTCGCCGTTCGGTTGAGGAGACAGTGACGGACGGCCTGGGCCAAAGGGCATAGCCCAGGAACGTGAGTACCGTGGCGAGCACCACCAACAACAGGACCCCCGGAATGAGAAGTTGCACGAAGTCGCCTCCTGATCGCTTGCCCTGGGTTTGCACGCCAAATGCCAGCGGACTGCCTGAAATCGGGCTCCGGGTGGCGCTGAGTTTGCGGAGAACTAGGACGTTAGGATTCGAAGGCGCAGATTTTGCGGCGCTCAGCCGCCTATGGCCTATCTTGGAGCTTAAAAGCGGCCCCTGAGAGGACGATGAAGATTTCCTTCGGCAGTATCGCTTCTAAAACCGGTTTCATGTTGCTCGTGTTGGGCGCTTGGTTTGCTCTGTCGCGCCTTGGGCCCTGGCCGCGGCACCTGTTTCCTGGCCCCGAAGCGGTTGCGGCAAGCTTCGTTGAGATGCTTTTGGATGGCCGCTTGCTGCGCGCAACCCTGCATTCGTTGAGCCGAATGTTTCAGGGCTACTTGATTTCGGTCGCGATCGGCGTGCCGCTTGGAATTCTGATGGCCCGTCTGCACATATTGCGAGAAGCCGTCAAGCCGGTGCTCATGGGGCTGCAGGGGCTTCCGTCGATCTGCTGGTTGCCACTCGCCCTCTTGTGGTTTGGACTGAATGATGCGGCGATCATCTTCGTGGTGGTGATGGGCTCGTTGCTCAGCATCTCCATCGGCGCCGAGGACGCAGTGAACCGCATCGACCCGATGCTGCTTCGCGTGTCGGGCACGCTCGGGATTCGGGGGTTGCGATTCTACGGTGGGGTGCTCTTGACCGCCGCGCTGCCCGGGATCGTCACCGGGTTGAAGTTGGGGTGGAGCTTCGCATGGCGCGCCCTGATGGCTGGCGAACTGCTGTTTGTCTCGGGAGGATTGGGGCAACTTTTGAATACCGGCCGAGAGCTGATGGAAGTGCCGCAGGTCATGGCGGTGATGCTTGCAATCATTCTGATCGGGACCGCGGTGGATCGTTTCTTGTTCCAGACCGTGGAGCTGAGAATCCGCCGACGCTGGGGTTTAGTGGCGACCACTTAGAAGAGGGTCGATTGCTCTGTCAGTTCCGGAGAAGGAGTCTGCTGGTGGCGGGTTTGGCCCTACAAATCGCCGCTTGCAGAGGCTGCAATCGCAGCGTTCCTGGGCTGGTGCGAATCGGTTTTTTTCCGAACGTCACGCACGGCCAAGCTCTGGTCGGAAACCTCGAGGGCACCTTCGACCGGCATCTAGGTACCACGCGAGCTCAGATGGTGCAGTTCACCGCCGGAGCTTCGGCGATGGAGGCACTGTCGTCGGGTTCGATCGATTTTTCGTACGTGGGTACCGCGCCGGCGATCAACTTCTACCTTAAGGCGGATGGCCGATTGCGGGTGATTGCTGCGGCGGTGAATGGCGGCGCGATTTTCGTGACCAAAACTGCGCGCACTGCGGAGGACCTCAAGGGAAAGATCGTCGCAACTCCTCAACTTGGGAACAGCCAAGACATCGCCTTGCGACATTGGCTCAAGACACAAGGCCTCAAAATCGCCGAGGATTCCCGGGGGGATGTGACCGTGATTCCGCTTGCGAATGCCGACATACTGGGTCTTTTCACGAGCGGGAAACTCGAAGGGGCGTGGGTTCCGGAACCCTGGGGCGCAAGGTTGATCTGGGAAGGCGGAGGCCACATCCTCGTGGACGAGCGCGACCTTTGGCCCAATCGAACATTTCACACCACGCTCCTGGTGACGACCACTGACTTTTTGAAGACTCGCACTGATGACGCGCGAGCCGTCTTGAGGGCACATCTGGAGCTGACGCGCTTGTGGCGAGAGCAACCCGCTCGCTTTGCGGAAAAGGCCAACGACGCATTTGGACGGCTGACCCACAAGCGTTTGTCGGCAAAGGTCCTGCAGGATGCGTTTTCGCGTCTCGAGCCCGCCGTCCAGCCATTACCGCAGCTGCTTTCCCTGGTTGCAAGGCACTCGTACGAACTTGGGTTCGCCCGCACTGCCGACACGATTGGAATCGTCGACACCTCTTTGCTGGATGAAGCCCTTCTCGGCGCGGGCCTGGGCTCTGCCCATCAAAATTAGTCTGTTTGACCGCCCAGGGTTGCGGTTTGGCGGGCGGTATACAAATTCGCTCACCAGGAGGTGTCGACATGACGCGTGTACTTCTTTGGATCCTCGGGGGGGTCTGGCTTGCAAGTTGTGCCACCAGCAAAAGCGCTAGCAAGAGCGCTGAAAACAAGAATGCAGTTCCTTCCACCGGTTCAGCGCAAAGTGGAGCAGCTGCGCCCGCTACGAGCCAGCAGAGCCTGGTGCCGTATTCGTCCCCCGGACATTTTTCGGTGCTTGTGCCAGCGAACGTCACCAACAGCCAGCAGACGCGCGACACACCTCATGGGCCCGTGGAGATTCAGATCTCGCAAGCTTCGGACCCGGGAAAGGGCATCAACTACTTGGTCAGCTACAGCAAGTTTCCAGACGGTGCGCTGGACAAGTCCGATCCCAATAAGCTGCTCACCAGCCAGCGCGATCAGCTGGTGAAAAGCGTCAACGGCCAACTCGTTTCCACCGAGGACATCAACGTCGCCGGCATGCCAGGGATGGAGTTCACCGCGGACTCGCCGGCAAATCAAAAGAGAGTCTCGGCTCGTATTATTCAAGGCAGAAACGAGGTCTACACGCTGGTGACGAGCTACCCGCCTGGCGTGGAGCCCGCGGACGCTCAGCAATTCCTTGAGTCGTTTCAGATGACGGAGCCCACCGGGTAGCCCGACAGGTAACGACAGGTCAGCGAGCTTATCCGCTGGCGGTCGATCGCTTCGGCAGTGGCCCCTCGCTGGTGCCGTATTCCTCCTGCCGTTGCTTGGGGCTTGAGCTCCACGTGAAATCGGGTGGAGCATCTGCGGGAGCCATGTCCTGAAAGCCGATCCAGTTCACGTCGGGGAAGCGAGGGGTCCACTTCTTTGCAGATCGATCCGGCTCGTGCGCAATCCTCGGCCTGTCGGCGGGTACAACGAACCGGGCTCGAGGGATTTCAGCCATGCGAATGCTCTACACCCAGCCGTTTTCTTTTCTGCCGCAGCTTGCGAATTCCTGAACGCGCGGCCGTGTGGCCTGCTGGTTCGCGAGCGAGCACTGAGCGCAAGTCCAGTTTTCCCAGCGCTGCTTCACCGCGAAGTCCAAGCATCGTTCATAGAACGTGCAGAATAACATCCGGGGAGCCTCGGCAAGCTCCTCTTCGTTATCGGGGTCATCCGCAAGCTGTACTTCGGTAGGAAACGGTTCCAACATCAAGCGAGTTCACCTTCTTTGGTACCCCTCCCACGACGCAACACCGGCACGTCCACCGGACATTCCCGGCTGCTGGATACGTTTCTGCTTGACACACCCATCCTCCTGGTTCTGTTCATGGCGGTCGAATGAGCGCACCGCCACCCGCAAATTTGGGTTTCGATGCCTCGGCCGGCATTTGGCCTTACTTATTGAGGACTTAGGGGCTTTTTCGATGCAAATTCAAATAAGAAGAGTGAATCGTGCCCGTGCGGGTTTGGCCTTGAGGTTGGCCACGCTAACGATCTTCGCGCTCGCCGCCGGGTCAGTTTGCACGCGACAGTCAGAAGAGCGGGGTGCCGGTGGCAGCGGGATGGCGGGAAGCAGCGAAGGCGCGCTCAGCGCTGCGGCCACCTCCGCAACGGCTGCGGGCCCAGGTCAAGCGGTAAGCCTACCGTCTCTAGCGCCGCTGGTGGATGCCGTGAAAGCTGCAGTGGTCAACGTCGACGTCCAGTCGCGAGTAAGGTCTCCCGCGCTCTCCGACGGTTCGGACTTGTTCGACAGGTTCTTTGGCATTCCTGCTCCTCGAGGAAACCGGCGTCAACGGGAAGCTCCGCCCCAAATCCGACAAGGTGCCGGTTCGGGCTTCATCATTCATTCGAACGGCACGGTGCTCACCAACAATCATGTCGTCGAAGGTGCCGACGCGATCCGAGTTCGCTTGGAGGACGGGCGTTCCTTCGACGCCGACGTCTTGGGCAGAGATCCGCTGACCGACATCGCGGTGGTGAAGCTCAAGGGAAAGGTGGAGAAGCTACCCGTCGTTCCGCTGGGAGACTCCGATGCGATGAAAGTAGGGGACTGGGTGCTGGCAATCGGCAACCCGTTTGGGCTTGCTTCCAGCGTCAGCGCAGGAATCATCTCAGCGCGGGCCAGGCAGATCGGCGCTGGGCCGTACGATGACTTTCTGCAGACCGACGCGGCGATCAACCCAGGAAACTCGGGCGGCCCGCTGTTCAACTTGAAGGGTGAAGTGATCGGTATCAACACCGCGATTGTTGGCGGTGGAACCGGCATCGGCTTCGCCGTTCCATCGAACATCGCCAAGCTTTTGCTGCCACAGTTGGAAAAGGGGCAGAAGATTCGCCGCGGATGGCTGGGCGTGGTGGTCCAGGACCTCACTCCGGAGCTGGCGAAATCGCTCAACGTCCCAGTCACGCACGGCGCCGTGGTTTCGGACGTCACTGCCGATGCACCCGCGCAGAAGGCCGGTGTCAAACCGGACGACGTGGTGACCGCGATGGATGGGGTCCCGGTGGACTCAAATCGAGCGCTGACGCGTGGAGTGGGGTTCAAGGCCCCAGGCAACGACGTGACGCTGACCCTCTACCGTGGTGGCAAGAAGCAGGATGTGAAAGTGAAGCTGGGCGAACGGCCCCCTGAAGACGAGCTTGGCACCGGTTTCGGGCAAGGGGACGAGAGCGCGCCGAGCAAGAGCGACAAGCTCGGATTGGCCTTCGAGGATGCTCAGCAGGTCCAGGGAGCACCCAGCAAAAAAGGTGCGATCATCACCGCCATCGAGCCCGGATCTCCCGCGGATCACGCCGACCTACGACCTGGCATGGTGGTCATCGAAGCTGGGGGCAAGCCCGTCAACAACGCTCGCGATCTCAATCGCATTTTACAGGATGCGAAACCTGGCTCGAGTGTCCTTTTGCGCATTGAAGTTCCGAACGGACGCATTCTGAGAGCTCTTCCCATTCCGTAGCCACCCGCCGCTCTAACAGCGGACCGGGCGCCCCAAAGTCGCACTTGACGACGCCGTCATGGGTGCTATCTGAGAGAGCGGCTTGGGGGTGACGTGGATGGGAGCCCACTCCGACCCATTGCGGGCAGTTTTTCTCGCGCTTTTCGCGCTCCTGCCGCTGCTGGGCGTGGGCTGTTCGGGGACCAGCAACCCAGTTCCCTGGACGGGACCCGTGCCCAAAGCCACTTGTGGTCCCGGGGATCGGACCGAGAGCGGACTGCAAGGTCAGACCACACCTGCCGAGCGTTCCAACAGCGGTTCCGACGGTGGCTACAACTGCAACCTGGAACTCGTGGGCCAGTACCAAGGTGAAGGAGCGAAATCGCAGGGGGGACCGGCGTACCTCGATAACTGCGCCTACTATGATACGAACAATACGACTCTGCAGCAGCACCGCGGTGTGGTGGTGATAGATGCCTCGGACCCCGCGCATCCACGGCCGAGCACGTTCCTGAACGACCTCGTGATGCTGGATCCTCACGAGACCCTGAAGGCAAACGCGGGGCGCAAGCTCCTCGCGGGCGCCCAAAACATGGGGCCGGGGTTTGCCGTTTATGACCTGTCCGCCGACTGCACCCACCCGGTCCTGAAGGGCAGCATCCAGTTGCCCGGCAGCTCGGGCCACATGGGCAACTTCGCCCCGGACGGCCTGACCTACTACCTCGGCCAGACCAATCGAGGCATCGGCGGCTTCATGTACATCGTGGACCTCACCGACCCGTCCAATCCGCAACAGCTCCCCAACTGGCAGTTCTTGGGCGATGGCAGACCCCACGGCGTGTGGCTCAAATCGGACGGGACGCGGCTGTACGCGGGCCAACCCGGCCTATTCGGCGACATGGGCTCCTCGATCGGTCCAGATGGGCTAGTGATCGACGACGTCAGCGACTATCAGTTCCGTCGCCCCAATCCGCAGGTCCGGATTGTCAGCAAGCTCTTCTGGGAAGACCAAGGCCAAGTGGAGGAAATGTACCCGTTCAGCAAGAACGGGCGCCAGTACGTCGTCAGCACGAACGAGTCCGGCGGTGCGGGCGGTGCTGGGGGTCTCTCGGCCGCATGTGCCCGGGGGGCGTCCCCGTTTGGTTATCCGAACATCATCGACATCACCGACGAGAGCACTCCTAAAATTATCGCCAAACTGATGCTCGAAGTGAGCGCCCCCTCGAATTGTCAGCTGCTCGTCAATGATCCGCCTGATTCCGGCGGCGCAACTCCCGCATACAACGTTGAAAGATGCGTTGCCGACGTTGCCAACAATCCGACCATGCTCGCTTGCGCGTTTCAAAATGCAGGCTTGCGAGTCTTCGACATTCGCGATCTCTACCACCCGAAAGAGATCGCGTACTACAAGCCACCGGCGCCGCGGACGGCTTTCCTCCCTGGATCAGGTAGCTGGGCGCCGGGTCGTGATGTAACGGTCGATCGGCTAGCTGGTTACCCGCGTTTTCACAACGTCGTCCCTGATCAGTTGGAGCTTTGGGTCGTCAGTGATGGCAACGGTTTTCAGGTTCTGCGGTCGACGAAGCCCATCCACCAGCTGCTCCCGTAGGCACCTATAGCCGCGGTGGTTACAGAGGCTGCTTCCGGAGCAGTCGATGATGCGGTAAAGGTCGAGAACAGTCTTGCGCGATTAGCTCAGCTGGATAGAGCGTTGGCCTCCGGAGCCAAAGGCCACAGGTTCGAATCCTGTATCGCGCGTTTGTAGCCGCCTGAAGATCGGCGATTTTGTTAGGGCACTGACAGTGTTCGATGACGGGAGCGGTCCAGCCCTGTATGCCGGAGGCGGCTTCACCACAGCTGGCGGCAGAGCATCCTTTTCCATTGCCGCGTGGCATTGCCCTTAGAGGGATGCTGCCGAGCTTGGACGCGAGACCCTCTATCGCCCTAGGAACATCGGAAGTAAGCCG
>Ga0126369_10000223_pt1 | contig 36154 bp, 31 predicted proteins | sample PanSoiMetaPlot_1_FD_109646 | JGI IMG/M metagenome (GOLD analysis project Ga0126369, IMG submission 109646) | Tropical forest soil microbial communities from Panama - MetaG Plot_1 | ecosystem: Environmental > Terrestrial > Soil > Tropical forest > Bulk soil | place: Panama | collected 2016-02-17
AAAATCACCGACTACGGGAAATATCAGTATCAGCAGAACAAGAAGGCCCACGAACAGCGCAAGAGCAGCCGCGGTTCGCAACTGAAGGAAGTCAAGTTTCGGCCCAACACCGCGGAGCACGATTATCAGGTTCGCAAGAATCAGATCATCCGCTTCCTCGGCGACGGTCACAAAGTGCGCGCCATGATTTTTCATCGCGGCCGCGAAATGGCGCACCAGGAAGTGGGCCGCGCCAAGATGGACCGCCTGCTCACGGAAATTGGAGATCAGGGGCAGATCGAAACGATGCCCCGGATGGAAGGCAACGTTCTGGTAGCCCTGCTGGCCCCGAAGAAAGGCGCTTCGACCTCCAGGTCCGCCGGACAAGCGGCTTCTGGCGCGCAGCAGTCGCAGTAAGCGCGCGTTTCACCGCGCAAATCGGATTCTGCAGGGACAGCCTTGTGAGGCCGTCCTCGTTGGAGTGAGAGAGGATTCTGGCAATGCCAAGAAACGCTTCGAAACCGAAAATGAAGTTGAAGACGCATCGCGGCGCACGCAAGCGCTTTAAGGTCACCGCGACAGGAAAAATTTTGCGCGGACATACGGCCAAGCGCCACTTTACGGGCCTCAAGGCTTCGGGCCGCATGCGCAAGCTGAAGAAGCTGACCACCGTCAGCGCGCAGGACAAGGCTAGCATCAAGCAGATGTTGCCCTACGGCTAGGTTTTTCTGCGACGTTCGAGCGTTTCAACGTTCTAGCGTGCAAACGTTTTTCGCGCCAGGCAGCGCTTCACGGGTGCCTGCCGGCCGATGCGTCCCGATTCGTTCGGGGTATTTGTAGGCGCCGGGGCTTTTGCCCTGAGCTAAGGCGAGGGGTAGCCCGGCATCGTCCGTGCTTTGCGGACGACACACGGCCTGACCGCTACACGATCAGTCCGCGCCGCCTGCTGGTAACAACCGGAAACAAACCCGTTGCGCGACGCCCTTCGCTGCGCGTTCCGCAATCTGCTTTGTTTCCTCAAAATCTGTAGTCGGCTTTGTATTCTCGTCGCGCTAGGTTTTGCAGAGGCGGGGCTCTAACCCCGCGATGCAAACTTGATGATGGCGAGATGCAGGAATCCGGCTGATTCGAAGGAGCAAACCCATGGCACGCGTAAAACGCGGCACCAAGCGCCGGGCTCGGCGCAAGAAGTACTTGAAAAGGACGAAGGGCTTTTTCCTCACCAAGAGCAAGCTCTACCAGTCCGCACAGGAAGCGGCCAATCGCGCGGACCGCTATGCGTTCCGCGACCGCCGCACCAAGAAGCGTCAGTATCGCCGCTTATGGATTCAGCGCATCGGCGCCGCCGCGCGTCTCAACGGCTTGACGTATGGCCAGCTGATTCATGGCCTGAAAGCCGCGGGCGTCGCGCTCGACCGCAAAATCCTCGCGGACATTGCCGTCAAGGACGCCGCCGGCTTTGCGCAGCTCGCGGAAAAAGCCAAAGCCGCCGCCGGGAAAAAATCCTAGCGCTGGGGGCTTCCCTTTTTGAGGAGGCGTGTTCACTCTTCAGCTCGTTGGCGGAAATGGCTGTCCTTCCGAGCGAAGCGATTTCCCACTTCGCCTCGGAACTAATGGTCAAGTGCAATGAAGCCACAAGAGAACAAAACGGGATTGCCTCTCGTCCACCTCGGAGTGACTCGCCCCGAGGAGCTCACACCTCTTTTCGCTGACTTGCGTGGACGTTTCGACGACGAGTGTGCTTGCGCGCACGATGAATCTGGCTGGAAACGCTTCCGCGACAGCTGGCTCGGCCGCAAATCCGGCGTGCTCACACAGATTACCGAAAACTGGCTTAAACCCGCGACTCCTGAATTGAAGCGCTTTGTAGGGCACCACCTGAACGAGCTTCGCGCGCACGTCGAATCGCAAATCGAGGCGCGCCGCATGGCCATAGAATCCGGTGTCGAAGCAGCCGCTCTCGCCCGGGAGCGCGTGGACCTTTCTCTCCCCGGTGTCATTCATCCCATCGGCTCGCATCACCTGATCCGGCAGGTTCTTCAGGAACTCGAGGACATTTTCTTCTCCATCGGCTTTTCCATTGTGGAGGGCCCGGAAATTGAGACGCCTTACTACAACTTCGAGGCGCTGAATATCCCTGAGTTTCATCCCGTCCGCGACGATATGGATACGTTCTACCTTGACTTGCCCAAAGGCGCGTCCACGCCGCTTCTTCTGCGCACGCACACTTCTCCCATGCAGATTCGCACCATGGAGAGGCAGAAGCCGCCGGTGCGCGTCATCGTTCCCGGCAAGGTCTACCGCCGCGACAATCCCGATGCCACGCACTCCTTCATGTTCCATCAGGTCGAAGGGCTCGCCGTGGACACGGACATCACCTTCTGCGATTTCACGGGTACCATCGAATATTTCGTCAAACAATTCTTCGGTGCTGGCGTGAAAACGCGCTTCCGGCCGAGCTATTTCCCGTTCACCGAGCCATCCGTCGAATTCGATGTCTCCTGTATTTTCTGTGGCGGCAGCGGCGCTGCTGCCGGTGGAGGCGTTTGCTCGAAATGCAAGGGCGCCGGGTGGATCGAGCTTTTTGGCGCTGGCATGGTCGATCCCGCCGTCTACGGCTTCGTCAACTACGACCCGAACAGAGTCAGTGGCTTTGCGTTCGGCATGGGCATTGACCGCCTGGCCATGTTGAAGTACGGCATTGACGATATCCAGGTCTTTTTTCAAAACGACGTGCGCTTCCTGAGCCAATTCCCATGAGCAACGCGCTACAAATGTCAGAGCAGCGTCGCGGTGGACGGTCTTTTTCACGAGTCACCAGATGAAAGTCGTCTACAACTGGCTGAAGGACTTTGTCGACGTCACCGCGCCGCCGCACGAGCTTGCCTCGCGCCTGGCGCTCTCCGGCAGCAATGTCGCCGGCATCGAAAACGGCCCGCATGGAGCCGTGATTGACGCCGAAGTCGGCTCCAACCGCCCTGACTGCCTCGGACACCTGGGCCTTGCGCGCGAAGTCGCAGCGATTTACAAACTCGCGCTGAAACCAGTTTCGCCAAAGCCCAAGGAAAGCTCCGCAAAAACCAGCGAAGCCGTCCAGGTCGAAATCCAGGCGCCCGAACTTTGCGGCCGGTTCACGGCTCGCGTCATTCGCAACGTGAAGATTCAGCCTTCACCGAAGTGGCTGAAGGACCGCCTCGAAGCATCGGGCGTCGCCAGCATCAGCAATGTAGTGGACATTTCGAATTACGTGATGCTTGAACTCGGCCACGCGCTCCACACCTTCGATTATGACAAAGTCCGCGACCACAAGATTGCCGTTCGTGCGGCGAAGCTCAAAGAAAAAATGCGCACTTTGGATGGCGTCGAGCGCGAATTCGACCCCGGTATCTGCCTGATTTCCGACGGAGACGGCTCGCGCGCCATTGGCATCGGGGGCGTCATGGGCGGCGCCGAAACGGAAATTTCTTTCTCGACGAAAAATGTTTTGATCGAGTGCGCCTGGTTCGACCCAGTGGCCATCCGTCGCGCCGCTCGTTTCCTGAAACTGCACACCGAAGCATCTACACGCTTTGGGCGCGGCGCCGATCCGCAAATGGCCGAGCTTGCTTCGCGCCGCTGCGCAGAATTGCTTCTTCAACTTGCGGGCGGAGAATTGCTCGCCGGTGTTGTCGACGTCTATCCCGGCAAACGCGCGCCGAAAAAGATTCAGGTCACTCGCAAGGAGCTTCTCCGCGTCATGGGCGCGGACGTTCCCGACAAGCAAATCGAAGCCAGCCTTACAGCGCTTGGTTTCGCTCCCGTTCGGGTGGATCAGAATCGCGGCGCGGAGGGCTCGCTCCTGGCCGCCTGGGAATGCACGCAGCCTTCTTGGCGCGCCGAGGTCGAGCGCGAAATCGATTTGATCGAGGAAATCGCTCGCATCTACGGCCTCGATAAATTCCCGCCGCGTTTGCCGGCCGCCCGCCAGGGAGCTGTGCGCTTGCCGCATCACGAAGCGGAGACGCGTTTGCGCGAGCGCCTCATTGGCTTGGGTTACCGCGAGATTGTAACGATTCCCCACGTTCCGGAGGGCCGGGACGCCCTCTTCCGCCCCGCCGGAGTTTCTCCAGCGCGTCTCGCGAATCCTCTCTCGGAGGAAGCCAGCGTGCTGAAAGCCACCGGCATGGTCACCATGGCCGCTGCCCTAGAGTGGAACCTCAATCACGGCCAGCGCAACGCGCGCCTGTTCGAAATCGGCCGCCACTATCGCTTGCAGGGAGATAGATCGGTCGAGACGCCGGTGCTCACCCTCGGTGCGACCGGCGAAGCTCGGCAAAAGCTTATTGACGACCCAAACGACAAGCCGCGCGAATATTCCTTCGCCGACCTGAAGGGGGCTGTTGATGAAATTGGTCAGCTAGCGGATGGTCGTGACACTCGCGGTTTCGCGTGGCACGACGGCGGCCCGGACTGGCTACACGCCGCCAAACGCGGGAAAATGCAACTCGGTGGCAGCAGCGTTGGCATCGCCGGACAGCTTGGGCGTCGTGTGGCCGATCGCCTGAAATTACGCCAGGACATTTTTCTTGCTGAGATTGAACTCGATCCACTTTACAATTCGATGGAAGCAGCGAAGGCCTCGCGCCGCTACGAGCCGCTTCCGCGTTTTCCTGCGGTCGAGCGCGACTTCTCGCTTTTGCTCGCGGACGGAATTACCTTCGCCCAGATTTCAGAATCCATTTGCTCGCTCAACATCCCGGAGGTCACTGCTATTACGGCCGTCGATCTATTCCGCGGAAGAAATGTTCCCGCCGGAAAATACTCCTTGCTCGTGCGCGTGACCTTCCAGAGCGGCGACGCCACGCTAACCGAAAGCCAAATCAATCACTTCGTCGGCAAGATTACAGCCGTCCTGGAGCACCGCCACAAAGCCCAGCTCCGCAGGGGCTAAACAGTCAGCTGCCCGTGCTCTCGCGAAGTCATTTCGAGAGAAGCGAGGAATCTGGTTTTCTTTGTCGATCAAAACAGCGATAGCTTTGCAGGAATAATCCCGTGCGGCCTGTCTCTGCGCTACAATTCCGCCCCATGAGCGCACCGGTAAAAGTCCAAATCTTCGGCCAGGTCTACTCCATCCTCGGAGAACTGGAAGAAAAGTACGTCCAAAAGCTCGCGAAGTACGTGGACGAAAAAATGCACACCATCGCCGAAGCTACCGGCATCGTGGACACACAGAAGCTCGCCGTCCTCGCGGCGCTGGCCATCGCCGACGAGTTTCACAGCCTCAACACGGAACTCACCGAGGAAGAAGAAATGCTCCGCGAGCAGGCCGAACGCTGTCTAACCCTTGTCGAGCGCGCCCTCAAGCAAACCGCCTGAAATCGGTCTCGATAGGGCCATCCGCTCTCTGTGCGCGCCCCTCCAAGTATAATGTTCGTTCGACCTGAGGAGACTGGTTCATGCGCTACCGCCGCTTCGGCCGCACCGGATGGAACGTCAGCGAAATTGGATACGGCATGTGGGGCATGGGGGGCTGGAGCGGGTCCGACGACAAGGAGTCAATCGAATCGCTTCAGCGCGCAGTGGATCTCGGTTGCAATTTCTTCGACACCGCCTGGGCTTACGGTGACGGCCACAGCGAGCAGCTTCTTGGAAAGACTCTTCGCGCGAACAAGAACAACGCCGCTGCTTGCGGGCCCGACAAGAAACTCTACGTCGCTACGAAAGTGCCGCCGAAGAACCGCCGCTGGCCTTCTCGCCCCGAATACTCCCTCGACGACAGCTACCCGCCCGACTACATCTTTGAGTACGTGGACAAAAGCCTCAAAAATCTCGGCGTCGAAACGCTCGACCTGATTCAGCTGCACACCTGGGAAGACCGGTGGCTCGACAATGAGCGAATTTCGCGCGCCTTCGAAACGCTGCGCCGCGGCGGCAAAGTGCGCGCTGTCGGCCTCAGCCTCAATCGCTGGGAGCCCGCGAACGGCATCCGCGTCGTCCGCACGGGGCTCATTGATGCAGTGCAGGTCATCTACAACATCTTCGATCAGAATCCTGAGGACGAACTCTTTCCCGCATGCCGCGAAAAAGATGTCGCCGTCATCGCCCGCGTACCGTTTGACGAAGGTTCTCTCACCGGCACACTCACGCTCGATTCCAAATGGCCCAAAGACGACTGGCGCAGCACGTATTTCGTTCCCGAAAATCTCAAGGCCAGCGTCGAGCGCGCAAACGCTCTCAAACCACTTTTGAGTGATGGCATGAACATGCCCGAAATGGCTCTGCGCTTCATCCTGAACAATCCCGACGTGCATACAACGATCCCGGGCATGCGCAAACTCAAGAACGTCGAATCCAACCTCGCCGCCAGCGACAAAGGTCCGCTGCCCGCTGGACTCTATGCGCAGCTCCGCCCCCACCGCTGGGTCCGCACTCCCACGAAATGGAGCCAGTGAAACGACAATTCCCCCCGTACGTCAGAACGCTGGAAGCGTAAAGGGGCCAAGACGATGAACAGAAAACGTTGGAAGCGGCTAGGCTTTCTGGTTTTGGCGTGCGCTGCGCCGGCGGTGTTCGCTGCGAGGGCGGGAGGCAATGCCGCGGACCAAATCAAGCGGCTCGCGGCGTTGATGGAGTGGAAGCCGGGAACCATAGTGGCGGACATCGGGGCGGGCGACGGAATCTATTCCTTTGCCGCAGTGGAACACGTAGGCGCGACGGGAAAAGTGTACGCGACCGAAATAGACACCAAGAAGCTTGAAGAGCTGAAGGCCGAGGTTACCCGGCGCAAGTTACCGAACGTGGTCGTCGTGGAAAGCAAAGAAGCGGACACGAAGTTGCCCACGGCCTGCTGCGACGCCATTTTCCTGCGGCGCGTGTACCACCACTTGACAAAACCTGTGGAGTTTGACGCCAACCTGGTACGCTCGCTGAAACCCGGAGGGCGGCTGGCGATTATTGATTTTCCGGCGCGCTCGGGGCTGGAACCCGTGGAAGGCGTGCCCAAAAACCGCGGCGGCCACGGCATTCCCCAAAAAATCGTGATCCAAGAGCTCACCGCTGCGGGCCTGCAAGTGGAGAAGGTCGTGAACGACTGGCCCGAGAACGATTACTGCGTCTTGTTTGTGAAGAAGTGAGCGGGGAATCTCGCGGCAATCGGCGGCCAAATCCCTTCACGATCATCGGGAGTAGCGGCTAGTTTCATCGCGGCACGCCGGCTTTGCGGATGTAGATGCTCCCGTTGAAATTGGTGAATTGCATTTCAGGGCCGCCACCACCGATGGTTCCGTGGACGGCTCTGTCGATCTTGACGACGTATTTTCCTCCGTGGTTGCGTCCATCTTCGACGGTTTGCTTTGGCGCGGACGCCTGAACCTGGACATCGAAATCGCTGAAAATCTCACCGCGATCGGACTTGAGGGTGAGGTTGGCTCGTAAATCGGCAGGAAAAGTCACGTCAATCTCGCCGTTCAGGGAGCTGAAGGCCATCGGCTTCTGATTAACCCGCGAGAAAGTGGCCAGCAAGCGCCCGTTTAGCGCGTGCGCGACGGCGCTGCCAGAAACGTTGTTCAATGTGACGGAGCCGTTCACGTCGTTGACGTCCAGTTCGCCATCCACGCCGGTCACGACGATGTTGCCATCGTTCACGGCACTCAGCTTGAGGGACGTGTGAACAGGCACTGAAATGGTGAGGTCGATTGGCCGCATGTAGGAATCCGTGCTGACATGCACTTCGTTGTTTTCCGCCTCAACAGAAAGGCCCGTGGAAGAGACAACGATGCGCTTCATGTTGCTGGACTCAGAGCGCGACGATTCGCGCTCGCGAGTTCGGGCGCGCGCTTCGACCACAACTTCCTTTCCCTCGTAGGCCTTCACGGTGATACCGCCGTTCACGAGGCTGGCTTTTACCAAAGCGGGCCGCGAGGGGTCGGTTAGAGTGACGGCGACGCGGTCCGGGCCGGATGACTCCAGCGCCTGTCCGTAGACGGGTGGGGCGGCAAGCGCAGCGCATGAGACGAGAACTACAGCGAGAGATGAGAACCGCTTGGTTTGATTATTCATGGTTTTCGAGAATACGAATGTCTCCATTTAGATTTTCAACCTTGATCTCCGGCCCGCCGGAACTGACGCGCACACCGGTATAGCGATCGGCGTGAAAGACGACCTTCGCGCCACGGTGCTCTTCTTGGACCGCGCGCACCGGCAAAGCTGTAACAGGAAAATCGCTGTAGATGCTGCCGTTGAAAGTCTTGAAACGGAAATCGGCAGCGAGGCCTTGGGTAAAGCGCAGCTCGACATTGCCGTTGATGGTCTGAAAGTCCGAAGCTTCCTGCGGATTTTGCCGGAAAGCAACCTTCACAGGGCCGTTGACGGTACGCGCCGTACCCGACCCGGCGATGTTGCTCATTTCGACGTCGCCATTGACGTTGCGCACAAGAAAACTCCCGTTGATGTCGCGCACCACGACGCGGCCCTCGTTTACCGTTTTGACCTTGATGTCGATATCGCGGGGAACGCGGAGTTGAAAATCCATTTTGACGACGTAGCCCTCGAATTCACGGTGACCGCACCCATCGTCGCAGTGGCAGCGGAAAGGCCCGTTCACGTAAAGCTTCAAAAGGCCTTGTTGTTCGGTGATGTCGAGCGTGACTTCCTTGCGAGCCTGTTCGAGCTTGTCTTTCGATTCTGCCCGCGTGGCTTTGTTGACCGTGAGCTGCACTTGGTCGGAATTTGTGCCAACCACCTCGATCGAGCCCCAGACGTTGTCGATTTCCAGAGATTTGTGCGGTGCACCTGAGAATGAAAAAGACTTCTGAATGGTTTCCTGCTCTTGCACCGGGAGGTCGCGATCGTAGTCACCAACCGAGACTGGGAGGACATGCGGAAGAGGAACCTCCACGGGGAGAGGTTGGGAGATGTTGATAACTGGGTGTGGGATCGGCATCGGTTGCGGAATCGGCACCGGGGTTATCGACTGAGCAGTCAAGGAAACCGGAAACAAACTGCAGAGTGTCAGAGCTGTAAGAAAGCGCGTCTTTCGCATGGCCTCCTCCTTCAATTCAGCTTGCTGATGGCCCAGTCGGCGTGCTGGCGCACAGCAGGATTGAGATCCTGAGACTGGCGAAGTTTTTCCAAATGTGGCTTGGCATCGCGGTCATGCCATTCCACCAGTTGATCAATGAGCGCCACTTGCATCAGCGGGGATTGCTGCTCCTGCAGGGCGTTCACCACGCTGCTGCGAACCTGCGGTTGTGCGGAGTGGCGGCTGAGCGCGTCGAGCGCGGCCAAGCGCACGTCGACGCTCGAATCGTAGCGCAACGTGTGAAGGAGGGCGGAAAGCACTTGAGGATTGAGCTGCTGCTCGCGCGTGCTCCAACTCACTCCCTCAAGACGGGCGCTGGCCGATTGTTGCTGCAGCATGGAGAGCACCACCAACTGTTTCGTGCTTTCGAGTTGCTTTTGTATTTCAGCTATGTCTGGCGAAGGTGGTTTGGGGCCAGCCATGCGAAAGCCAGCGAAAACGCCGATGACCAGCAGCGCGGCGCTCCACGCTGCGACACCAAGGGGCGAACGAAGCCAACGAAAGAAGTTCCAAGACGATGCGCGTTTTCCCCATGCGGAGTCGCCGGCAGACTGATTCGAACGGCCCGCTTGATACGCCTGCAGCATGGCTTCGAAGCGCACGCGAGACATGGGGCTGGGCTGCTCGACGGGAAGCAACGACAGCTTTCTCCAAACCGCGACTTCTTCGGAGCAGTCCGCACAGTGTTCAAGATGGGCCTCCACGTTGCGGTGCTGATCGGGGCTCAGGCTGCCTTGCAGGTAGTCCGGCAAGAGTTCGGATATTCGTTCACACTTCATGGCGACCACCTCGAGGAGGAAGATTTTGTGCTGATGCGGTGTTGGCCGGCTTCAGCCTGTCTTGGGTGAGTTGATGAAAAGATTTCCGCAGCTCCTGCAACGCGCGGTGGATGCGGGTTCGAACGGTGTTGAGTTCGCAGCCCAGGAGTTCGGCAATTTCCTCGTATTTCAATTCTTGAAAGCGGCACAACAGCAGAATCTCTCGTTTGTCTTCAGGCAATTGGAGAAGGGCGCGATGCAGGAGTTCCACTTCCTGCTGCTCCTGGGCGGAATCCGTGGGGCGAACTGGAGGAAGCATTTCCGGCTCAAAAGCCTTTTCCCGCGGGAATTTGCGAAAGTGATCGATGCGTGCGTTGCGGGCAATCTGATAAACCCAGGCCCGGAAAGGCGTTCCGGGGCGGTAGCTCTGGCGGTATTTCAGGATGCGGAGGAAGACCTCCTGGACGAGATCTTCGCTGAGCGTGCGGTCGCCTGTGAGTTTCGAGTAAAAGTTGAAAAGAGGCGTTTGGTAACGGTCAAACAACACGCCTAGCATTTCACCCGCGCCATCGCGCACTTGGAGCATCAGATCCTCGTCGGGAGCCAAAGTCATTGCCGAAATTATGATCCGAAACGGCTGAACTTGCCCTGGCAAAGATGAATACTGGCGAGCTCGGAAAAGGTTCCATCGGATTGCCCAAAGGGCGATGAATAAAGGGTGAACCAGCCTCGAAGAAACGGCCGGGGCTTCGTTCTTAGTGCGACGTATCTTGCCGAAGAGCAGCCATCAGCGGCGGACTACATCGTCAGGCCGCTGGTGCTGGAGGAAGAGACGAAAGTGACGTTTACCTACAAAGCGAAGTAGATACGCGATTTCTCAGTTGCCGGACCAGGGCGGCACGACGCCGGTCATGCGCGCGTAGGCGACGAGCTGGCCCATGTGCTCATTGGCGTGGACGATGATGCGCAGGTACACGCCGTCAACCGTGGCGTCGCGATCGGCAATGTGCACCTTGCGCTCCAGATCTTTCCTCGCCTCAGCGAGATGCGCCTGCTTGACCGCGTCCAGCGACCGCTTTAGCCATTTGATGGCGTCGGCCTTCGAGGTAACGGACTTCTCCAGACTCTCCTTCAAGTCGTCCGGTACCTTGGGATCGGTGACACTCAGCAAGCCAAAGTTAGCGATGACGATGTGCATATAGACTTCGCTGGTGGAGCGCACTCCAGGCGCAGGACGCCAGGCAAATTTCTCTTCGGGAGTGGCTTCGGCGAGAGCAATCAATTGGCTTGAAACGTGGCGCCACTCTCCGTCAAAGCCCTCCCAGAGCCCTTCCGGAGCTTTTTGCGCGAACATGGGACGCGCGGCGAACGCGATTAACAGAAGTATGAAAAACGGCTTCCTCATGGTTTGCTCCTAAGCGAAACACCTGCATGCCCGGCAGATCTGTGAGTGAGACTTGAGAGCACCCAATTTTATTCCTCTTGTAAAGTCCGTGAACAGATCTTCGGGGCAGCAAGAACGGAAGAAAAGCGGCAGCAAGGCTGCCGTACTCCATATAGCCTTGTGGCGATATTTTGCGCCACTCGAGAGCTAGGTGCCCAGAAGATTTTGCTGAAGGCGAGAGTAGCCCTGCTCGCTGGCCCAAAGCGTATGGGGAATGGTCGCGAGGTCATCGACCAAAGGGATGGCGTTTCCGTTTTTGGTCAGGTCGATCGTGCGTAGATAAAACCTGCAGGTGTCGCAGGCTTCGACGCGCACGTGGGGAGAATCCTCGGCAACATAAACAGGCAGCTTGTCTTCGGCTTCTTCGCCGCAGGTGGGGCAGAGGATCCGGCGGAATTCCCATTCCTGGATGCAGAACGAGCAAAGCAAAAATCTCTTGCCTCCATCTCCCTCGGGGCGCAGCACGCCAAGGAGCGGGCGCGAGTCGCACAGCGGGCACAGGCGCGGCGTTGTCACCTGCGGAGCGCGAGGCGCCAGGGCTGCGCGAAACTCGGCGTACGGTTGCAAGAATGCGCGCGGGAGGAATTGCGCAAACGCACCGACGTGCTGGTCGTATGCGCCAGCGATCCGCCAGTAAGATTCCAGCGTCGCGATCCAGGAATCCGAAGGCAGCAACGCGAACTGCCGGGCCGATTCAGCGAGCGCCGGAGGAGCGTGATTCTCGATTACGGAAAGGTAGCTGCGAAAGTGCGGGAGAAGGACCGTGAAGTCGAGCTCGCCGCGCAGACCGCTTGAAGAAGCGCTACTCGGGTTGACTTGATGAGCGGCAGCGATGTTTGCGCGGAGCCGTTTTTGGAACGAGGCGACGCGTTTGTAGAACTCGAGGAATTCGGTTGCTGCGGAATGCGGCGAACTCAAACTCTCGGCGCGGCGAATACGCGCATTGTATTCGGCCTCACCGGGTTGTGGCTGCGTCATTTGCGGGGCGCGGAAGATTCGCCAACGATCTCTTTATACCAGGCGGGATGATAGCGCTTGGCGAACGCGATGGAAACGTCGCCGCGGATCACCGATCCAAACGCTCCGCGCTCGGCAAAAAGGCCCATGTAGAGATGAATCATGAAAAGGCCAATGGTGAAAAGTGCTGCGGCCGGGTGGACTAGCACCGAAAGATAACGCAGAAAACGCAGGCTCCAGGGAATGTATTCCGGGAACCACAGCACCACGCCGGTGAGCAGCAACACCACAGCGCTCCAGAAAAATCCCCAGAAGAGGAACTTCTGGCCGGCGTTGTAGCGACCGGCGGGCGGCATTTTGTCATCCTGATTTGTGCTGTAATACTTGACCGCTTTCCACCATTTGCGGTCGTCGTCCGTGTATTTCATTTGCTGCGCCCACATCACGTACATGTTCCACACGGCTGCGAAAAAGATCAGTCCGGCCCAGGGATGCAGCATGCGCGAGACTTGCGCGCCTCCAAGAGCGGCGGCAACCCAGAAAAGCCAGGGAGACCAGAACGCCAGTCCCGTCGAGAGCAAATAAATGTAAGCAACAGCAGCAACCCAGTGGATCAGGCGTTCACGCAGGTTGTAGCGGAGGACGTGGCCGTGGGGAATGATTTGTTCCGAGGCGCTCACGACTTGCCTCCTCCCGGCTTTGTGGCCAGGTCTTCGTCTTCGCGCTCTTTCGGGCCGTAACGCAAATAATGCACGAACAGGCCGACTAGGCCGCCAATCATGGCCACGTTGCCAAGCCACTTCAACGGACCTTTCCACAGTTTAACGGACAAAGGAACGCGCGGATTCTTCGGCAAGCCGCCGTAAGCTTCAGGATTCGCAGCGTCGTGCAAAACGTAGACGACACCGGTGCCGCCAACGCCGGGAGGATCATAGACGCCGGCATTCGGGAAATTCGAATGGTCGCGGAGCTGCTTCGCGCGCTTTTCCGCGAGATCAAGCATGTCGTCCTTCGCACCGAAATGCAGGCAACCCGTGGGGCACGACTTGATGCACGCAGGCTCGAGTCCCTCGCTCACGCGGTCGGTGCAGAGCGTGCATTTGAACACGCGATGGGTTGTGGGATTCATCTTCGGAATGTCGAACGGGCAGCCGGTGATGCAGTAGCCGCAGCCGATGCAGTTCGCTTGCTGGAAATCTACGATACCGTTGGTGTATTGGACGATGGCGCCGTCGGCGGGGCACGCTGCCAGACAGCCGGGCTCGGCGCAGTGCATGCATTGATTCTTACGCATGAGCCACATGAGCGAGCCGTCCTCGCGCTCATGCTCGTTGAAGAGGATCAGGTTCCAGTAATTCCAGCGCGTCGCCGGCATCGTTTGATACGTGTTGTCGAAGACGGTTTCGCCGAAGGGCAGATCGTTCCATTCCATGCAGGCCACTTCGCAGGCTTTGCAGCCGATGCAAGTGGTGGTGTCAATGAGTTTGCAGACCGTGTATCCGCGCTGCGTGTCTTCGCCGGGGACGCTGCCTGCATGACCCGAGATTTTTTGAACGCGTAGTGTGGCTTGGCTCATGGCTCGGCTCCTACGCTTTCTCGAGTTTCACGAGGAAACCCTTGAATTCGGGTGTCCACGCGTTCGGATCGACGACAGTAGGCGAGAGCAGATTTGCAACGGTCTTTGCGGTCTTGCCTTCGTCCTCCATAATTCCACGATAACCCCAGTGGAAGGGAACGCCGATCTGGTACGTTTTCTTGCCGTCGATGGTCATGGGCTTGATGCGTTTGGTGACCATGGCTTTAGCGATGTAGTTGCCTCTAGCGCTGGTCACCTTGACTTTTTCACCGCCGTGCAGGCCCATTTCGTTCGCGAGCTCCGCGGGAATCTCCACGAACGGCTCCGGGACGAGTTGCACGTTCATGGGATTGTTCTTGGTCCAGTAGTGGTAATGCTCGGTCAGGCGGTAGGTCGTGCAGACGAGGTTGTAATCCTTGGACGTTCCGAATTTGTCCGCATCGGTCTTGAATTTCTTCACCATCGGATTGTTGGACTGCTGCGGGTGCAGCGGATTCTCGATAGGGCTCTCGATCGGCTCGTAGTGCTCCGGGAATGGGCCGTCGGCCACGGCACCGAGCGGCGCGAACAGGCGTCCGATGCCTTCCGGATTCATAATGAAAGGGCCCATGTGATCTTTGGGCTTCGAGTCCGCTTTGAAGTCCGGCACGTCGTTCCCGACCCACTTCTGCGTCCCTTCATTCCACCAAACTTGCTTGCGCGACGGATCCCAGGGCTTGCCTTCAGGGTCGCAAGACGCACGGTTGTACATCACGCGGCGGTTCGCGGGCCACGAAAACGCCCAGTTGGGATAAATGCCAAGGCCGGACGGGTCTTCTGTGCCGCGACGGGCCATCATGTTCCCTGCTTCGGTGAAGCAGCCGGAATACAGCCAGTTTCCACAGGCAGTAGTGCCGTCATCTTTCAGCCAGGAATAACCGGGAAGCTGTTGCCCTGCTTTAATTTGTTGCTTGGTGGCGGGATCTTCCAAATCAGCGAGCGCCTTGCCGTTAATCTCTTTTGCAACTTCGCTCAGAGCCGGATTGAGCGGATTCGTGTAGCTCCAGCTCGCGCGCAGAATCGCATCCGGGAACTTCCCGCCTTCCTTCTGGTACAGCTCGCGGACTTTCAAGAAGATGCGCGCCAAGGTTTCCTGGTCCAGTCTGGCGTCTCCTGGAGGAGGCAGAGCGGCGTTCTTCCATTGCAGCCAGCGCGCGGAGTTGACGAACGCCCCGTCCTTTTCCGCAAAGCCAGCGCACGGCAGGCGGTAAACCGTAGTCTGGATTTTCTTCATTTCATCTTGCGTGATTCCGGGAGACTTCCAGAATTCGCTCGTTTCGTCGGGATAAATCTCTCCGACCACCAGCCAATCCGCTTTCTTCAGCGCTTCGATGTTCTTGTTGGAGTCGGGACCGATAGCCACACCGTTCATGCCAAAGGCGAACAGACCTTTGACGTTGCCGCGGTACATGTCGTCCCAGATGAAAGTCCAGGAATAGTTGCGGTCCACCTTTGGCAAATAGTGGAAGGCCCAATCGTTTTGTTTGGTGGCCGCGTCGCCGTACATGGCCTTCATGAAGCTGACGGCAAATTTGGGAGTGTTCGACCAATAATTCCATGAATCCCAGATGTGCGGTTTTGAGGATTTCGGAGTGATGCGCTCGAGATAGGTCTTGAAATCCGTATCTGTTGGAACCGGCACTTTCAGGTAGCCTGGCAGAATCTCGAAGATGCCGGCAAGATCGGTGGCGCCCTGAATATTGGAATGGCCGCGCAGCGCGTTGACACCGCCTCCGGAGCGGCCTACGTTGCCTAGAAGCAGTTGCAACATCGCCGCGGTTCGAATTATCTGCGTGCCGGAGGTATGTTGCGTCCATCCCACCGCGTAGATAATTGTGGCGACCTTCTTAGTGTCGCCGTCCTTGCGGATGGAAGTGAAGAGATCAGCTGCCTTCTCGAACTGCCCCTTAGGCACCCCGGTGATGCGCTCGACCATCTCCGGCGTGTAGCGCGAGTACTGCTTCTTGAGAAGCTGGAACACGCATCGAGGATGTTGGAGCGTCAGATCATAGGCGGCATTTTCAGGCATACGCGGCGGCAGCGGTTTCCCATCTTTGCCAATGGCTGGCCTTCCCGTTGCTCCATGAGCTGCTCCGGCTTTGCCGCTCAAGTCGCCGCCTTCTTCATAATTCCAAGTACTCTTGTCGTAGGTTTGTGTTGCGGGATCAAACCCTGAAAACAGCCCGTCTTCGGGCAGCTTGAAACCGTCCCGGATCACGAACGCGGCGTTCGTGTAGTTGAGGAGATAGTCTTTGGCGATGCGATTGTTTTCGATGGCGTAATGGAGGAGGCCGCCAAGAAAAGCAATATCCGAACCCGCGCGAATCTGGCAGAACAAATCGGCAACGGAAGCCGTGCGCGTGAAACGCGGATCTACTACGATCAGTTTCGCGTTGCGCGTGCGTTTTGCCTCAACAGCCCACTTGAATCCGCAGGGATGATTCTCTGCGGGATTCCCGCCCATGATCAACATCATGTCCGTGTTCTTGATGTCGACCCACCCATTGGTCATTGCGCCCCGGCCGAACGTTGGTCCCAAACTTGAGACCGTAGGGCCGTGTCAAACCCTGGCCTGGTTTTCTAAGTGCACGACCCCCAGGGCGCGCATGGTCTTGACCACGAGGTAGTTGAATTCGTTGGTGTCGGTGCAGCCACCAGTGAAGGCAATGGACTCAAGGCGATTGACGGTATGACCTGCGCCATCCTTCTCGATAAAAGTGTCGTCTCGGGTCTTCTTCACTTTCTGAGCGATTTCGCTGATCGCGTCGTCCCAAGAGATTTCTTCCCAATCTGTTCCGCCGGGGCGGCGCACCTGCGGCTTCAGCAAACGCCGCTCGTTCAAAATATCTTGTTCGAGCGAAGACCCCTTAGGGCAGAGCGTGCCGCGATTGATGGGGTGATCCGGGTCACCTTCGACGTGCACCACCTGGGGCGTGACGTTCTTCGCGCGGTCGCCGATGGTGTAAATAATGACGCCACAACTCACCGAGCAATACGGACACGTGGAGCGGGTTTCATTGGCGCGGGCGATTTTCAGCGTGCGCAACTGCGCGTAAGCCGGCTTCAGATCGAAGCCGAAGAGCACAGCTGCAGCTCCGCCAACGGTCGTAAGCTTAAGAAAATCCCGGCGGGTAGGGTTCATCTGAGACCCCCGTCCCGCAGGCGGCTAAGGTAGGGAATGGGCCTGCGGAATCTCCTTCATATGACTTGGAATCCGGCCTGTCAAGTGATCATTTTTTCAGGAGGCTATTGCGGCCTGGCGGAGGCCAGGCCTTTGTGTTTCGCTTCCATTCATGGTGCACGCAAATACTGCCAGAGGCCCTGCAGGCGCCAAACCATGTCGAACTGCCGGTAGGGAGAATGTTCGAAGAAGCTGTAACTTCACGAGCCGGACACCGTCTTTGCAGTCGTTTATAGCGCTTGGTGAGCCAGTGCGAGTGCCTGTTCCACTGTAAGGGTTTTAGTTCTCGTGGGTTAGCGGGTCCCATTTTGGGAAATCAAGAAACCCATGAGGAGCAGATTCGAGCCTCGAAAACCGTCTCATTTTGGCACGTGGCAGGTCCCAAAATGTGGTATTTCTTGCTTACTTCTCAGTTAAGTCTCAAGGATTTGCCTTGGCTTGCCGAGACGGATTCTTAGTGCTTTTGAAACCGCCTTTTGGTAGCAAGGCGCTTCGGAGGAAAGCGCGCTCAGCGATTCGTTTGTAGTTTGTATACAATCAGTGATGCTATCTAGCCGTGGTCCTGCCCAGGCCAAGGTCCCGGGTTCGATTATTCCCATCTTCCGCTCATCAAAATCAAGGGAATCGCTTACCATGTCGCCGCGGCCCCGCCGCATCTTCACTGGCGTACTGGCCCTAGAAAAAAGACTTTTCCACGTTAAAATGGATGTGCCACAAAACAGGCGGATTGCATCTGTAATTTTAGACCCGCGCCATTCGTAAAACTAAACGGAGCGCCGCCTTGAGCAACTACGGAGAGTCCTTGGCAATGCCTGTAGATTCGTCGAAACCCGACCTCGGGTCGTTGCGTATCCATGAGGGCCAGCGCAGCAAGTCTGGCATTGGCAAAAAGGTGGTGTATGCCTCGATTCCGGTAGTCATCTTCGGCGCCATTGTTGCCACGGCCTTTGCTCTGCGCAGTCAGAAGCCCGTCGTCGAAGTGGCCACCGCCGCAAAGCCGAACGGTGAAGGCCCTCAGACCGCGCTCAACGCCAGCGGGTACGTCACTCCCCGGCGTCGAGCCACGATCGCTGCAAAGATTACGGGCCGCGTAACCGGCGTTTTCTTTGACGAGGGCACGCGCGTCAAAGAAGGCCAGCTTCTGGCCACACTGGACGACTCCGATTACAAACGCGCCGTGGACTCCGCGAAGGCAGACCGCGACGCTTCGCAGGCCGCAATTGCGGATCTCGAGGTTCAGCTCCGCAACGCGGAAATCCAGTTGAAGCGCGCACAGCAGTTACATGACTCCGGAGTTCAAACGCAGGAGGCTTTGGATAATGCTCGCACGGCCGCTGACAGCTTTCGCGCAAAAATCGCACTTACGAAAGAGCAGGTGGCCGCCGCTCAGTCGCGTATCGCGGTGGCTCAGCAAGCGGTGGATAACTGTGTGATTCGCGCGCCCTTTCCGGGAATTGTCGTCTCGAAAGACGCCCAGGTCGGCGAAATGGTCTCGCCCGTTTCTGCCGGAGGCGGATTCACGCGCACCGGTATCGCCACCATTGTTGATATGCACTCGAACGAATTCGAAGTTGACGTTAACGAGTCTTACATCGCCCGCGTCCAAACAGGCCAGGATGTGAAAGCTGTTCTGGATGCCTATCCCGACAAAGAAATTCCTGCAAAAGTTCGCACTGTTATTCCCACCGCCGACCGACAAAAGGCCACTGTTAAAGTTCGCATCTCCATTCCCAATCTCGAAAAGTACGATTTCATTCTCCCTGACATGGGCGTAAAGGTCGCGTTCCTCGAGCCGGAAAAGCCTAAGGCGAAAGGTAAGGAAAAGGGTCCGGAAGCTGTCGCCTTTATCCCCAAAAGCGCCGTGCGGTCGGACTCTAACGCTTCCTTTGTCTTCCTGCTGCGTGACGGCAAGGTCGAGCGCCGTGCGGTCAGCCTTGGACTGGATCGAGGAACAGACGTAGCGGTAGTTGCCGGCTTGACGCCGGGCGATTCGATCGTCGTCAAAGGTCCAGAGAGTTTGCGTGATGGTGACAAAGTCGAAATCCGCCAATAGGAGCTAGGAATGATCCGAGTAGATGGACGAAGCGATTCGCAAAGCCTCATCCGTGTGCGCGGCTTGAACAAGACCTACAGCCGCGGCGGCGAGAAAATCCAGGTCCTGCAGGGACTCAACCTGGACGTGGACAAAGGCGACTTTGTCGCGTTTATGGGCCCCAGCGGCTCCGGCAAGACTACGCTGCTGAATCTTCTGGGTGGCTTGGATGTGCCTTCCGCTGGCAGCATCACCGTGGCCGGCGACGAAATTACGCACATGTCCGGCAGCAAGCTCACCCAATGGCGCGCGCGGCACGTCGGCTTCATCTTTCAGATGTACAACCTGATTCCCGTTCTCACCGCGTATCAGAACGTCGAGCTGCCCCTGCTGCTAACCAAGCTTGCCGGCTCGGAGCGCCGCAAGCACGTGGAGACCGCGCTTGCCGTCGTCGGCCTGGCCGACCGCATGCATCACTACCCGCGGCAGCTTTCCGGCGGTCAGGAACAGCGCGTAACCATCGCTCGCGCCATCGTTTCCGATCCGACCTTCCTCCTTTGCGACGAGCCAACCGATGACCTCGATCGCAAAAGCGCCGACGAAATCATGGCCCTCATCGAAGAGCTTGTGGGTAAGTACGGCAAAACGGTTTTGATGGTCACTCACGATCCCGTCGTCGCCGGCCGCGCCCACACTACCCTGCATCTGGAAAAGGGCGTACTCGTTGAGGGCAAGGCTTCTTCTCGCGAAAGCGTTCTTGCTGGAGGTGCCGCATGAAATTCCGCCGCCTGATTTTTGCCAATCTTTTTCGCAAAAAGATTCGTCTGATCTTGACCGTCGGGTCTTTTGCCATCGCCCTGGTTCTCTTCACGTTTTTGGCCGTCGTGCGGAGCGCCTTTAATCGCGGCGTCGAGATTGCCGGCGCCGACCGATTGGTGGTCGTGGACCGTGTTGGTCTGATGAACCTCATGCCCATTTCCTACGCCGACAAAATCGCCGCGATTCCCGGCGTCAAGGCGGTTACGCACGACCATTGGTTCGGCGGCGTCTACCAGGATGAAAAGAATTTCTTTCCCCAGTTTGTGATCGATGTGGATAACCATCGCAAGGTCTATCCGGAGTTTATCGTGCCCGACGACCAGTGGAATAAGTTCGCGCAAGATCGTCAGGGAGCCATCGCCGGCGCCAAACTCGCGGAACGCTTCCATTGGAAAGTCGGCGACCGCATCCCCATTAAAACCACGCTCTACGGTGGCGCGGTCTGGGAGTTCAACCTCGACGGCATCTATCACACGGAAAAATCCGACGGAGATCAGGGACAATTCTGGCTGCAATGGAAATACTTTGACGAGAACGTTCCCAGCGTTATCAAGAGCACCGCGGGGTGGTATATCGTCAAGCTGGACAGTCCGGACGATGCTGCCCGCGTCGCAAAAGCCATTGACGAAAAATTTGCCAATTCCTCTCATGAGACTAAAGCGGAAACCGAGTCCGCCTTTGCCGGCTATTTTGCCAAGCAGTTCGGCAACATCGAATTCCTCATTCTGACCATCGGCGGCGTGGTCTTCTTCACCTTGCTGCTCGTGACCGGCAACACCATGGCTATTTCCGTCCGCGAACGCACAGCTGAATTGGGGGTCTTGAAAGCCATCGGTGTGACGGACCGCTCAGTTCTTTTCTTGGTTCTCGCCGAAGCGTCGGCCATCGCATTGTTTGGCGGCGTGCTCGGTCTCGTCTTGGCCCTTGTGATGATTCCAGGTATCAGCGGTGCGCTCACCGGCTTGTTGCCGCCCTTGCTGTTATCAAAGCCCATGCTGTCGTTTGGCCTAGGCTTCGCTCTTCTCGTTGGCGTGATCAGCGGTTTGCTTCCTGGGATTAGTGCCATGCGTATGCGCGTGGTCAATGCGCTGCGGAGAGTCTGACATGGCCATCCCGATCATCTACAACGTTCGCAGTGTCCGGGCCCGGTGGACTTCGGCCATCGTGGCCGTCGTAGGAATTGCCGGGACCGTAGGAGTCTTCGTCGCCATGCTCTCCCTTGCCAAGGGTTTTAGAGCGACACTGGTTTCGTCGGGTTCGCCCGATAATGCTCTGATCGTCCGCGGCGGCGCCACGTCAGAAATGACCAGCGGGGTCGCCTTGGATGCCGTGAAGGTTATGCAAGATGCTCCCGGCATTGCCCGCGGCCCCAACGGCCCCTTGGTGACCGCCGAAGCGGTGCTCATGGCGCCCATCCCTCTGATTTCCACGGGGACGGACGCCAATGTGCAGCTCCGTGGCGTTTCGCCCAATGTGCTCGAGATCCGCAAGCAAGTCAAAATCGTCCAGGGACGCATGTTTCAGCCCGGCCTTGCCGAAGTAATCGTAGGCAAAAACGCTAACCGGACATACTCCGGTTTGACCCTCGGCAACACCATTAGCCTCGGCAAGTTGCACTGGCAAGTGGTGGGTATCTTCGATGCGGGTGGGAGTGCCTTCGATTCCGAGGTTTGGGGGGATTCGCATCTTCTCACCGCGGCGTACGACCGGCCCGACACCTTTTTCCAGTCTGCTACCGCTCGTCTTGCTTCCCCTGAAGCCCTGACTCAATTGAGGGACGCCCTCACCTCCGACCCTCGCCTGAACGTCGATGTTACGCGCGAGATTGACTATTACGCCAAACAATCCACGCGCATGACCACGCTTATCACTACTCTTGGCGGTTTCGTCGCGTTCATCATGGCCATTGGTGCCGTCTTCGGCGCGCTCAACACCATGTATTCCGCCGTGGCCGATCGTGGGAAGGAAATTGCCACGATGCGTGCTCTCGGTTTTGGCGGTCCTTCCGTCGTGACCTCCTTCCTTATCGAAGCTCTCTTGATTTCCTTTGTCGGTGGGCTTCTCGGCTGCCTCGCCGTTCTCCGGTTGAACGGCCTCACGACTAGCACGATCAATTTTCAGACCTTCTCCAATCTCGCGTTCGCTTTTAAGATCACTCCCGGCTTGCTCGCCGAGGGAATTGTTTTTGCTCTGGTGATGGGCGTCCTGGGCGGCTTCTTCCCGGCCGTTCGCGCAGCGCGCCTTCCCGTCGCGACCGCTCTCCGCGAACTCTAAGAAGGGGCCTCATTGCGGGGGGTGAGCACGGACCTCGGTTACCATGAATATGCATTGAAGCCGATTCCGCGCCGCTATTGCCATGTACATCACCTCGCCTTGACCCCACGCCCTCTCCCCTTTAGCCTGAAATAGGGGCCGTTCCTCGGGAATTTCATGAGCGCGATAGGACATCAGGCCATGCAAATGCGGCAGTGTGCGTTCTGCGGAAAGCGGATTGCCGGACACTTGAACCAGTGTCCCTTTTGCCGCGAGATGCAGCCGCAGGTACGGTTGTCCCGCACCTCCACGGACGCCGGCAGCCAGCAGATGCGCCGCGGGCTCCTGTATATGTTGCTCGCGGGGGTGATCTATTACTTTGCCGCTGGCTATGCGAAGCCGCTGGAGATTCCCATCGCCATTCAACCCGCTGTTGTGAATTATCTGTCTCCGCTGCTATTCCTGGGTGGCTTGAGCTTCACGCTTTACGGCCTCGTTCTAAGAGCCAAATCCTGACCTCGGTCTCCATCGCCACTCTCGCGGCGCGTAAGCTTGCGGTCACCCTGTTTCCATCCTCAATTCGCTCCACCTGTACCGACGGACAACGTGACCGATTCGGGGAGTACTTTCCAGCCTGGTCGCGGCATTTTCTCCGCTCCATGGCCTACTGGAAGCGAGGCCGAATGCGACTACCTCTCTGCGCATTCCAAAAAATCCTCGACGAGGTAAACATGAAAGGAAATGCTTTCAAGGTCTCGCTCGTTGCTCTGGGTGTGGCAGCTCTTCTTACCGTCGGCGCACAGCATGCTGCGGCGCAGGGGCCCGCCGGCGCCGGCGCGGCCGAAGCCGCGAAGTCAACTTCGGTCAGCGCTCACTCTCTGAATCCCATCAAATGGGTGAAGAAAGACAAAAAATCCACGGAGGCAAATGGAAGCCGCGCCGACCTCGAGAAGAAACTCACGCCCAAGCTGCAGGCGCAGGGACTTCTGCCCTCGAGCTCCAATGCCACGGAAGCCTGCTCCGCCTTCACGACTCTCAATGAGTGCCTCGCTGCGCTTCACGCCAGCCACAACCTGGCGTTGAACTTCACTTGTCTGAGTGCCGCCATGACCGGCGTGCACACCAATGCCGACGTTTCCGGATGCAAAGTGGCCGACGGAGAAAAAGCCCTGCCTCTGAACAAGGCAATCCGTGCCATGAATCCCGAAGCGGATGCTAAAGGCGCGACCAAAAACGCCGAGCAGCAGGCCAAAGATGATCTGAACACTCTCGGCTCGTAACTTCTTGCTTTCCAGGCGTTTTCGAATCGACAAGCTTCAGAAAGATCGCATCCACGCGAGGAGCACGAAACAAGCTCCTCGCTTTTTCTTGCGGTCTGCGCAAACCAAAGGCGGCCGGATTTCCGGATAACAGGAAATCAATAGTTCTGCGGAGTCCTAAACTAATCACGATGGCGGTGCTTGGTCTTGTGACCATGTGGATTCCCGCGCGGCGCGAGCTGCACATTGATCCGGCCAGCCTGCCGGAGAGAAGAGTAATTGACGCGCCTCTTAGCTACGCGTGGGCAGACGATCCGGAAGCTGCCGCCGACGATGAAGAGTCTGACGCTGAAGATGGCAGATCTGTGTCCGACGCGGCTGAGGCGGCGGTGGCTCGGTAGCGCACGATGAGCAGTGTGAGATCATCGGCCTGCCGCGCTCCTCGTGTGAAATTCTCCACGGCTTCGAGCACGCATTTCTGCAAATGTTCGAGCGGGCATTCCAATTGCCCGGTCAAAACCTTCTTCAGCCGCGGCATGCCAAAAAGCTGATCGTCGGGATCCATCGCTTCCGTTACGCCGTCGGTGAAAAGCACCAGCGTGTCTCCCGGCTCGAGCTTGAGGCACGCCGCGGTGTATTCCGCCTCGGGCACGAGTCCCACCGGGAACGAGCCCTCCGTGAACGCTTCTTCGGCGGCACCGCGGCGGATGAGAAACGGCGAGGGGTGCCCCGCATTGATGAATTCCAGATGGCCGTCATTATCGAGCAAGCCGAAAAACACGGTGGCGTAGCGGCCCACTTCAGTGTGATTGCACAGAAAACGATTGACGTGATTGAACACGAGCGCCGGGTCCGTGCCCAGCGTCATGCCGGAGAGCGCACCCTGGAGCATCGTCGTAACAATGGCTGCGCCGAGTCCTTTCCCCGAAACGTCAGCGATGACAAACGCGGTGCGACCGTCGCTCAGCGGGAAAACGTCGAAATAGTCGCCTCCCACCGACAGACACGGGAAATTCACCCCGGTCACGGCGAACTCGGGGGTGTTAGGAAAATTGCGCGGCAGCAGCGCCTGCTGAATATCGCGCGCGATATTGATCTCCTGTTCCAGTCGTTGCCGCTCGCGCTCGCGCTCGATCAAGCGAGCGTTGTCCAGGGTGCTGGCCGCGTCGGCCGCGAGCGCGTCCAGAATTTGCCGGTCGAGCTTGGAGAACGCCGCGGGGCGTCGAGAGTCCAGATAAAGAACCCCGAGGAGTTCGCCGCGCTTGATGTTGATCAAGGACTCCTGCGTGTTCGCGCGCGTCATGGCCCACAGCGGAATCACTACCACAGCGCGGAGACGCTGCGCCACGATGCTGTGGGCCGCTTGTAAATCCATCTCGGCTTGCGCCAGATCCTCGGTGATTACCGGCGCTTGCTGCTTGAGCGCAAGCTGAATAGCGGTCTGGCTGGGCGTCAGGCTCTCGGGCGGGAGCCGCAGGCCGCCACTGTGCCTTGCCAGCTTCACTTTCAACGCGCCCGAGGCGTCTGCTTCCAGTAGCAGGCCGCGGTCCGCATCGGTGATCGAAACGGCGTGATCCAGCATACGTGCCAGCACTTCGTCGAGCGGAAGCTGGGAATGCAGTAACGCCGTGGCCTCCAGCAACTGGTTCAGCTTGCTCAGCCCACCGCTCGGCTCAGAGCTGGTAATGTGCTCGATGCGCGTGAGCAGGCGCGGGATGGATGCTTCGTCCGAGCCGCTCGAGAAGCGAAAGAAAATCTCGTAGGAGTCCTCGAGGCCGAAGGTGATGACGTCGCCATTTTGCAGTTCGCGGCTCTCCACTTTTTCGCCGTTCACGAAAAGGCCGCGGCGCTGTCCGCGATCCTCAATGTAAAAACGGTTGGCTTCGATAACGATAGCGGCGCAGTTGCGCGAAATGCGGCGGTCTGAAAGCTGGAGATGGTTGCCGGTTTCCGCGCCGCGGCCGATCAAAAAAGGCGATTGTGTCACGCGGACATAGCGGCGCGCGCCGTCCGGAGAGACGACTTCGAGAACGGCTTCTTCGCCTGGGAGAACAGTTTCCGACACGTGTGCTTTCCAGTCCCGGCATTGTAGCACGCGAAACGCGAGAGAGGTTCACACAGGGGTTGTGCTTACGCGGTGGCGGCTTTGCGTTGATGCACTTTTGCAGGACGCAAATCCGGGAGGAAGGCGGTCAGAATGCCGATGGCGGGAAGATACGCGCAGACGTGGTAGACGAAGTTTATGCTGGTGAGATCGGCGAGCTTGCCGAGTGCGGCCGAGCCGACGCCACCCAGACCGAACGCCAGGCCGAAAAACAGGCCGGAGACCATGCCAATTCTTCCGGGCATAAGCTCCTGCCCATAGACCAGGATTGCGGAGAACGCGGACGCGAGGATCAATCCGATGATGACGCTGAGAATGCTGGTCCAGAATAAATTCGCGTAAGGCAAAATCAGGGTGAACGGCAGAACGCCGAGAATGGACCACCAGATGACAAGTTTGCGGCCAAGTTTGTCGCCCACTGGGCCGCCGAAATAGGTTCCGACGGCCACCGCACCAAGGAAAAGCGCAAGGTGAAGCTGCGCGCTCTGCACGGAGAGATGGAATCGGTTCATCAGGTAGAAGGTGTAGTAGCTGATGAGGCTGGCGAGATAGAAGAATTTGGAGAACAGCAGCGCCACCAGAACAGCTAGACTGATAGCAATTTTTTTCGCGGACAGTTGCGAGCCATGGGCAACCTGCGGCGCGGCGGCCAAGGGCCCAAGGTCAATGTCCTTGGACCGGAGCGCGATGGACTTGGGGCGATCGAAATGATGCGTCTTCACCCACGATCCAATTCTCGCCAGCAACATCATCGCTAATAGAGCCAAGAGCGAAAACCAGGCGATGCGCGGCTGGCGATTGCGGAGAACAAAGGCGGCCAGCAGGGGGCCGAGCGACGTTCCCGCATTGCCGCCGACCTGAAACAGCGATTGCGCCATTCCGTGTTGTCCTCCGGAGGCCAGGCGGGCCACGCGCGAGGACTCTGGATGAAAGATCGCCGAACCGATGCCCACAAGCGCCGCCGCGCCAAGGACTGCGCCGTAGTTCGGCGCAATCGAGAAGGACAACAGACCCAGAATGGTGACTCCCATACCCACGGCGAGAGAGTACGGCTGCGGATGCCGGTCGGTGTAGTGGCCAACGAGGGGCTGGAGGATGGAAGAGGTGAACTGCGAAGTGAGCGCGATCACGCCTACTTGGCCAAGATTCAGTTGTAAAGCATCCCTGAGGAGAGGGTATACGGCGGGAATCAGGGATTGGACCGTGTCATTCAGCAGATGGCAAAAGCTGATGGAAAGAAGAACCGGGAAAATGGCTTTTGCGGCAGCCTGAGCAGGCGCGCGCTCCTGAAGGGTCCCCACATTGGCTTCTGTGGCCATCTATGCCTGCAGCTCTCCAAGCGCTTTTGCATGATTTCGGGGCATGAGTTTTATCGGGCGGCGGAGGCGAGGCGTCGAGTGACGTAGTCGGAAACGTAGGCGTCGAAAAGCTCGAGCAGACGCTCGCAAACGGGTCCGGGAGCGGGAATGGGGTGACCTGCGACTTCTCCCACGCTGATCAAATTGCGGTTCGTCGAGGTGATGAAAACTTCTTCTACGGAATAGAGGTCCTCGGGACGCAGAGTCTGCTCGACGACAGAAAGACCCGCTTCTGGCGCAATTTCCAGAAGGATGCCGCGTGTGATGCCTTCCAGGCAGCCAGAACTGAGCGGCGGCGTATAAATCTTTCCGTCCTTCACAGCAAAAATATTTGCCGAAGTGCATTCGGCCACTTCACCGCGCTCGTTAAGCATCACGACTTCATCGAAACCTTCTTTGTTTGCTTCGGCGATGGACCAAACATTGTTAAGCCACGAGATCGTTTTAACGCCGGCCAGCGCGGAAGCCGCGTGTCGGCCGTGCGCACGAAGGCCAAGCCGAACGATTTCGCGGTGCTCCGGTAGCCCCGCGCTGTAAATGAGGAGGTCAACCGGCGGGCGCTGTTCGTTGCTTTGCCAGAAACCGACAGAGTTGTAGACGAGATAAATGCGCGCACAGCCTTCCGTAACCTTGTTCGCGCGAATCACTTCGTGAAGATTCACGCGGACTTTCGCGCCGGTGTACGCCATGGGAAGGCGAATGATGGCCGCGTCTTTTTCCAGGCGGCGCCAGTGGCGCTCGTACGCGAAGGCTTCCCCCCGGGAGATGCGCACGGTGGTGAAGATGCCCCAGCCGCAGATGAGCCCGGCCTGGCCGGGTGAAAGGCGCACTTTCTCAATGGGGAGAAGGGTCTCGTTGTGGAAAATGAACGGGTGAATCACTCTTGCGCCTCGATCTCGGGGACGAAAACACTATTGTAACCGAAGTTGCGAAAGATTGGTTGGAACGGGAGAGGACCTCGCGCATCCAACCCTAGGCCATCAAGCGACATCGTAGAAGGGAAGCCTGATTCTTGGCGCAATTCGTGGGGATTGCAGCGGCTTCGCGGGAACTTTGGGGGGCCTCTGTCGTAAGTAACTTAAAGGAACCTCGCGCGGCAAACCTTGGGTGAAAGAAAGACAAACGGCATAGACTAAAGGCAGGCCTCCTCGTGAACTCCGGAAGACCAGGGTCCTCTAAGAATCTTTCGGGCCGAAACCCCCAGCTGTCGGTCTTTGCTCACCGGGCAGTATTGCGGCTGAGCGCGTGTGCTGCGCTCCTTCTCTACGCCTATCCCAGTTTCGGTCAATCCCAGCAGTCCCCTGATCCACCGGGAGCTGATGCAACCCACGAGCAACCGGTCCGGCCGGGAACGATTAGCGGAACCGTTGTGGACCGAACGGGAGCGGTGATTGCGGGAGCGGCGGTCAAGCTATCGCGGGAAGAAAATCGATCCTCAGGTCAACAAACCACGTCTGACAGCGACGGGCAATTCTCCTTCGCCAGCATTGCGCCGGGACCGTTCCAGCTCACGATTACCGCGCCGGGTTTCGCGCCGCAAAGTGCTGCCGGAACTCTGCACGCGGGCGAAGACTACTCCGTGCCTCCCGTCGCGTTGGGCTTGGCCGCGTCTTCGAGCGAGGTGCGAGTTTCCATGACTCCGGTCGAAATAGCGGAAGCCGAAATCAAAGATGAAGAGAAACAGCGCGTCCTTGGAGTGATTCCCAATTTCTATGTCACTTACAATCCGGCCGCCGTTCCTCTCCACCCCAGGCAAAAATTTGAGTTGGCTTGGAAGCTCACCATTGATCCCGTGAACTTTGGGGTGACCGCGGCTATTGCCGGAATTCAGCAAGCGACGAATTCCTTCAGCGGATACGGACAAGGGGCGCAGGGCTACGGCAAACGCCTGGGCGCTGCTTACGCCGATTCCGTTACCGGCACGTTTATCGGCGGCGCCATCCTGCCCTCACTCTTCAAGCAGGATCCGCGGTTTTTCTACAAAGGCACGGGATCGCGGCGGTCGCGATTTTTCTATGCGCTTGCCAGTTCGGTGATCTGCAAGGGCGACAACGGACACTGGCAAGCCAATTACTCCGCCATTCTCGGCAGTCTCGCGGCAGGCGGCATCTCGAATCTGTACTATCCCGAGAGTGATCGCGATGTGGCGGTGACATTGGAAAACACGCTCATCGGGATTGGCGCCACCGCCGCGAACAATTTGTTGCAGGAATTCGTCATCCGCAAGCTGACCCGCAACGCCCCGACGTACGTCGCCGCTAAACCCTAAAACCTGCAAACTGTTGAAATTTCCTCTCAAAAGAAGAGAGAGCGAGCCGAAGCCCGCCCTCGTGAAGAACTGCAGTCGGCTAGAAGACCAGCTTCAGCGCGAACTGCATCTGGCGCGCGGCGAATTTCAGAGGAAACGCAACCGCGACAACTTTCGGTCAGTCCCAGGGCCAGCAGGAAGAAGGGAGCAGGAGTACTTGGCCTTCGTGAATGATGTTGGCGTCGTTGAGTTCCGGATTTGCGCGGGCGATGCAAGACCAGGCAGACCCGCGATGCAATTGTGTTTGCGCAATGGTCCAGAGGGTGTCGCCGTGGCGCACGTTGTACTCCGTCGGAGCGGGCGGCGGAGCGACGGAAGACGGCACAATGATTTGTGAACCTATTTCGAGAGCATTGGCATCGCGGAGCCCGGGATTCAGCGGAAGCAGTTCCTTCCAGCGGCGTCCGTCGCCGAGTCGCGATGCGGCGAACTTCCAGAGCGTGTCCCCGGGCTTGACGGTGACGATAGTCAGTTTTCCGGATCTTGCCGGCGACGGTGAGCCGCGAGGCAGGGGTGGTGTAGGGAGTACGCGCGGGGCAAGGGGTGCCGGGACAATTGCGCGCGGTGCTGGAACAATTGTGCGGGGAGCGGCAACAACGGGCGGCGCTGGCAAAACACGCGGCCGTTCGAAGGGGGACCGCTTGACGAACGGCCGCAACGGGGCGACCACTCTCGGGGCAGACTGAACCACCGTGGGAGGGTCCACGGTCACAGCCGGAGGAACCAAGGGCTGGGCCGGCGCCTTGGGCGAAGCGAGCACGGGCGCATCCGCGAAAGGAACATGAACTTCCGCGGAGCGCTGAAGCTGTTGCGATTGCTTTTCTTTCCGCAAGCGGCGGGCGACGTCGCCGAGCGGAACGTTCGTGGAATTAGTCGAAGGTGCCGCGGCATCAGCGTCAGGCGTTACCGCGGGGCGGTTTACGTCTTGCGCGGCGGCAGAACCGGCTACCGCGCCTTGTGTTTGTTGCGCGTTGGTTGGAGTGGGTTGCGGTTGGTTTTTGCGCGCTTCCAAATGAGAGCGATCTTCCGGCGTAAGGATGTGCTCGCGCTTCAGGTCTTCCGCGATGTAAACATGCCTGGATTTTTTCTGCAGGCTTTCTTTGCGTGCGCGTTCTTGACGCGCAGCTTCCGCAACCTCTTGCTTTTTGTGGTCTTGGGCCTGGTCTTGCGTCTGATCCTGCGCCCGGCACTGGGACGCGCCGAGAAGAAGGAAGGACAAAATTAAAACCAGGGGCACACAACTACGAAGAGAGCCGGAAGGGGACTTTGCGGCAGCCAAGCAGCTGACCCGGGCAGGGGCGTCGAGATCAGGACTTGCCATGCAAAAACGGACCAGGGACGGGGGACAACGCCTACAGAGAGCATACCGAAAAACACCGTTCTCGGATACCACTCTTTTTGCTGCGGGGCTCGGTTCCGGAGTCCGTGGTCCAGCGAAAAGCTGAAACAACGAATGAAGAAATGGCCGCGCGGATTATTTTTCGGCGACGGGAGATTGCGACTTGTGATATGAAGCGCGGTCGTGAGGGATTTGAGCAGGGCCTGAATATGACCGCGCGTGCGTGTCATTCCGGGCGCAGCGAGGAACTCTGCGCCATCGAGCGGTTTTTGCTCGATGAATCCTGCTTCAGTTCCTAGTTTCCCGAGACCGATGCGATCGTTGCGCCGTTCGGGAGTGCACCAGCCTTCGGAGATGAATATGCGAATTAAAAGTGTTGCTTCACTGATCGTGATTCTCGGTTCTTGCGTTTGCGTAACCGCGCAGGAGAAGGCGCAGGACCGGAGAAAATTCTTGGACCCGTCCACGCCGGTCAGCGACGACCCGCGGCGCATTCCAGTGAAGCCCGGACCTCAAGGACCGGACCGCGTCCTGGTTTTGCGAGGCGGAAGAATTTTTGACGGAACGGGAACGGCGGCACGCGAAGGCAATCTGGTCATCGAGCGCAACAAGATTTCGAAAATCGTGCCAGCGTCATCAACGGAGTGGCCGAAGAACGCCGAAGTCGTGGACGCCTCCGGCAAAACGATTCTTCCGGGGCTCATCGACCTGCACACGCACCTGACATATCCGTTGAACGAAGCAGATGTTCTGCACGCGCCGAGTGAAGCGGACGCGACGCTGCGCGCCGTCGAGAAGCTCCGCTACTTTTTGGAGAGCGGCATCACCAGCGTGCGCGACGTCGGTTCTCAAGGCGACGTGACATTTCGTTTGAAAGAGTGGGTGCGCGACAACCGGCTCGCTGGTCCGCGAGTTTTTCCCGTGGGACAGTTCATCACCGCCGAGGGCGGACATTCGACGGAGAACACTCCCGACGAATGGATCAAGTCGATGGGCGCGACACGAATTGCAACCGGCCCGGACGACTGGCGTCTGGCGGTGCGCGAACAATTTCACAAAGGAGCGGACGTCATCAAGTTGGGAAGTCATTTCTCGTTGGACGAAATCAAAGCGGCAGTGCAGGAGGCACACGAACTGGGACTGAAAGTGACCGTCGATTCGGAAACGTTTTACATCCAGCGCGCGGTGGAAGCCGGAGCCGACACCATCGAGCATCCTTTGCCGAGGACGGACGAGACGATTCAGTTGATGGTGAAAAAAGGCGTGGCCGCTGATCCCACACTAATTCCGTATCAAATTATTTTTGACGAGTGGGGCGGATATTTCGGGTCGACGTCGCGTCGCTTCACTTTTTCAAACGATGCCAACCTCGAGATGCTGAGAAGGCTGAAGCGGGCGGGAGTCAGGTGCGGCGTTGGAACGGATCTGATTCTTCATTGGTATCGCTACATGCCAGGGCCGTATATTCGCGAGCTGAAGAACTTCGTTGCCGCCGGATGGAGTATTCCCGAAGCGCTGGTTGCCGCCACGAAAACCAATTCAGAAATTCTGGACATGGACGACCGACTTGGAACTCTGGAGCCGGGCAAACTGGCGGATGTGCTCGTTGTGGACGGACGGCCGGACGAAAACCTGGACGACCTGGCGAAAGTCGACCTAGTGATCAGGAATGGGTTTACGGTCGTGCAGGGAGGGAAGGTGGCAATTCCCAGGCACACGATCGCACCAGCCCCGAAAAAACCGCAATGACGGGAGCTTGCTTGACCATTGTTAACCCCTGCGTAATCAGAAAGATAGGATCGGATTGAGGATAAGAGAAAGCGCGGGCCGCGCGAACTTCCCAGCCCTATACTGAGATTTGAGGCTTGGTTGCCAGGAACTGCTTTGAATTCAAGGGGTTTAGGTGCGCTTTTCCCACAGGTCCAATAAAATTCGCATTTGACAGAGCACGTCGACTTCCCTATACTCTTTTGTTTGTCAGGGATGTTACTAACCTGAGTGGGGCGTTCCGAAGTTTTCGGGACGTTGAGTTGGAAGGATGATCTTCGGTCCCGGAACAGGTAAGATGGAATGGGACGGAAGAGCGGCCGGAATGGGGCGCCAGCCCCGCAAAGCCGAGTAAGCCTCTCCGAACTGATACCAAGAGATCGGCTCTACCTCTTGGAGTGCGTACGGAGTTTCTTGCTGGTTGTTCCTCCGGATTCGCAGTAGACCTTTCAGCATCTGCGCATGCTCTCGCGCACTTTTGTCTGCGCGCCTGGCGAAAGCCGCGAAGTTTTGCGAGCAAGAGTTTGGCCGCGGTGTGGCCGAAAAAAGAGGGAAGACTGTGCCGACGTTTTCGCAACTGGTTCGTATGGGCCGTGAAGAGGTCATCAGCAAGACGAAGTCGCCCGCATTGATGGGCTGCCCGGAAAAGCGTGGTGTGTGCATTCGCGTTTACACGCAGACGCCGAAGAAGCCGAACTCCGCGCTGCGCAAAGTGGCGCGCGTGCGGTTGACGAACGCCGTGGAAGTGACAACGTACATCCCGGGCATCGGGCACAATTTGCAGGAGCACTCGATCGTGCTCGTGCGCGGGGGCCGCGTGAAGGATTTGCCGGGCGTTCGCTATCACATTGTGCGGGGAACGCTCGACGCCGCCGGGGTGGAGAATCGCAAGCAAGGGCGGTCGAAGTACGGCGCAAAGCGGCCCAAGGCAGCCCAAGCGAAATAAGAGTTTCGAGGAATGAAGGAGCGATAGAGAGCAATGCCACGCAAAGGATTGGTTTCGCGGAGAGTCCAGGCGACCGACCCGGTCTACGGCAATGACCTGGTGGAGAAGTTCATCTGCTCGATGATGTGGGACGGGAAGAAGAGCACGGCGCAGCGCGTGTTTTACGGCGCGATGGATCAGGTGGCGAAGAAGACCAGCGACGACGCGTTGAAGATTTTCAAGAAAGCCGTCGAAAACGTGAAGCCGGTGTTGGAAGTGAAGACGCGACGCGTGGGCGGCGCGAACTATCAGGTTCCGGTGGAAGTGAATCCCTTTCGCAGGCAGTCGTTGGCGATTCGCTGGCTGTTGCAATATTCGCGGGAGCGCTCGGGCAAGACCATGGTGGACAAGCTGGCCGATGAACTAATCGACGCAGCCAATGCGCGTGGTGGAGCCATCAAGAAGAAGGAAGATGTGCACCGCATGGCGGAAGCCAACAAAGCTTTCGCCCATTACCGCTGGTAAGAGAGATTAAGGACAAGGAATTGGTGAGATCGTGAGCGACGCAGTTGCAATCCGGCCCGGAGACAAAAAGGCCACTGGGACCATGGGACGAGCATTCAAACTCGAAGACACCCGGAATATCGGGATTATGGCGCACATCGACGCCGGCAAAACCACGTCGACCGAGCGCATCCTTTATTACACGGGTGTGACCTACAAGATCGGTTCGGTGGACGAAGGCACGGCCACCATGGACTGGATGGAGCAGGAGCGCGAGCGCGGCATCACCATCACCAGCGCTGCTACCACCGCCTCCTGGGACCGCTTCGCCAAGAAATACCGCGTCAATATTATTGATACGCCCGGCCACGTGGACTTCACCGTCGAAGTCGAGCGCTCCCTGCGCGTGCTGGACGGCGCGGTGGCGATTTTTGACTCGGTGGCGGGCGTACAGCCGCAGTCGGAAACCGTTTGGCGCCAGGCCGACAAGTATCGCGTCCCGCGCCTCGCGTTCGTCAACAAGATGGACAAGATGGGCGCGGACTTTGACCACGTCATCCGCACCATGCGCCAGCGCCTCGGAGCCCACCCGGTTCCCCTCCAGTTTCCCCTCGGCAGAGAAGATAACTTCATCGGATGCATCGACTTCCTGGAACAAAAGGTAATTGTCTGGCTGGAAGAAACTCTCGGCGCAAAGTTTGAGGTGTTTGAAGTCGAGAGACTCTGGGACTCCGCGTTTGTGAACTCGCGTCCCGATGTGGCTGCGGCCCTGAAGGGCTCGGCCATCGACAAGAAGTTCTACGAAGACCACCGAAACAAAGTGTTCGAGTATATCGCTGAGCATGACGACGAGCTGGTAGACAAATACTTGAACGGCGAAACGCTCACCGTCGAAGAGATGCGCAAGTCCATCCGCAAATCCACGCTGGCGATGAAGATCGTCCCGGTGCTGGCCGGCTCGGCTTTCAAGAACAAAGGTATTCAGCCGTTGCTCGATGCTGTCGTGGATTATCTCCCTTCGCCCATGGATGTTCCTCCCGTGGAAGGCATCAATCCCGAAAATGACGAACCGATTTTGCGGCGCGCTTCCGACGAACAGCCGTTTTCCGCGCTTGCCTTCAAAATCATGTCCGACCCGTTCGTCGGGCACCTGACGTATATCCGCGTTTATTCCGGCATGTTGAAGTCGGGCAGCTACATTTACAATTCGACCAAACAGACGCGCGAGCGCATCGGGCGTTTGCTGCAAATGCACGCCAATAAGCGCGAAGAAATTGACGTGGTTTACGCCGGAGACATTTGCGCCTGCGTCGGCTTAAAGAGTGTTACCACCGGCGACACGCTTTGCAACGAACAGAAGCAAATCATCCTCGAAGCCATCGACTTCCCCGCCCCGGTTATTTCCGTTGCCGTTGAACCCAAGACCAAAGCCGACCAAGACAAGATGGGCCAGGCGCTCTCGCGGCTGTCGCAGGAAGATCCCACGTTCCGCGTACACACGGATACCGAAACGGGTCAGACGCTCATCTCCGGCATGGGCGAATTGCACCTGGAAATCATCGTTGACCGCATGAAGCGCGAATTCAACGTGGAGGCCAACGTCGGCCGGCCGCAGGTGGCTTACCGCGAAACGATCCGCAAGAAGGCAGAAGCCGAAGGCAAGTACATCAAGCAGACCGGCGGTCGCGGCCAATACGGCCATTGCAAGCTCGAAGTGCATCCGCTGCCCAGCGCGGACCACGAGAATATGCACGAAATGTCTACGGATGAGCTGGACGAATTGGCGAAGTCGATTGCCGGCGCGGGCGGCAAATGGAAATTCGACAAGGAGCACCGCTTCCTGTTTATCGACAAGATCTTCGGCGGCGCGATTCCCAAAGAATTTATCCCGCCGATCGAGGCGGGCATCCGCGAAGCGATGGATAGCGGCACGCTCGCGGGCTTCATGATGGTGGACGTCGCCGCCGTGCTCATCGACGGCAGCTATCACGATGTGGACAGCTCGGAAATGGCGTTCAAAATCGCCGGCTCGATGGGCTTCAAGGAGGCTTGCGCGAGGGCCAAGCCGGTGCTGCTCGAGCCCATCATGAAAGTGGAAGTGGTGGTTCCGGAAGAATACATGGCCGCCGTGTTTGGCGACTTGAACTCTCGCCGAGCGCAGATTCAAGGTTCGGAAAGCCGCGCGGGGAGCAACGTGATTCGCGTGCAAGTGCCGCTGGCGGAAATGTTCGGCTACGCCACCGATTTGCGCAGCCGCACGCAGGGCCGCGGCAATTTCACCATGCATTTTTCGCATTACGCGGAGCTTCCGAACAATCTCGCGGACGAGATTGTGAAGAAGGCCCGCGGCGGGAAGTAATTTCAGGGAGACGGATTTTTTGCAGGACTTTGACTGAGGAGCAGAGGACGAAATGGCGAAGGAGAAATTCGAGCGCAGCAAGCCGCACGTGAACATCGGGACGATCGGGCACATCGATCATGGGAAAACGACCTT
>Ga0126369_10000224_pt1 | contig 36057 bp, 65 predicted proteins | sample PanSoiMetaPlot_1_FD_109646 | JGI IMG/M metagenome (GOLD analysis project Ga0126369, IMG submission 109646) | Tropical forest soil microbial communities from Panama - MetaG Plot_1 | ecosystem: Environmental > Terrestrial > Soil > Tropical forest > Bulk soil | place: Panama | collected 2016-02-17
CCCATTCGTCGAACGACATCTCGACTTCGTCGCTGTCAGGCAGTGACGTCACGATCGCGCCGACGTCTTGATTGTGCGCGAGCCACGGCAGCGCATCGCGACAGATGAACTCAGCGCTCATGGCTTGACGAAGATCAGCGCATATTCGTGCCGCTTCGGCAGAATCTTCTGCGACAGCACTTGCGAAGCGAACGACGCGCGCATCGACGTTCCGAGATCAGTGATCGCGATGTCGTGCTGTTTGAAGCCAGCGTCGCGCAGGCAGCGAATCATGTCGCCGTGGTAGTTGTAGAACCTGCCGTCGAATCGAAAATCATTGACGCACCAGACTGCGAAGCTGCCGCTCTTCAAGCAGCGAAAGTTCTCTTTGCAGACGTTCGTCAGCTTGTGCAGGAAAGTCGGATAGTCATTCTTGCCGAGCTGCTGCATCTCGTCGCCGTAGTCTTCGAGACACCAGTAGGGCGGTGACGTGATCGTGAAGTCGCCTGCATTGTTCTTCACTGGCATGTGCTGCGAATCGCACTCGTGCAGATCGATCGTCGCGTTGTTCAGTCTGAACATCATGTCGTCCTGTTCTTTCAGCAGTCGATCGCGCAGCTCGAAGTTCGCTTTCATGAATTTCTTCGAGAGATCGCAGCCGATGTAGTTGCGACGCTCGCGCCAGCACAGTTCCATGCGCGAATTGTGCCCTGCAAAAGGGTCGACGACAGTCATCCCTGCGTCAGTGTAGAGCCGCAGCAGAATGCGCCCGACGTTCTGCGGGAAGCGCGAGAGCGCACCCCAGCGCGCGCCAGCCCCGCTGAGCATGAACATGTCGTAGTCGCGCACGTCTTCGCTCGTCACGAGCTGCTTGTCTTTTCCCCAGCCCGTGTCTGTGTAATTGCGTCCCTGCTCTTCGACGAGCAGATCAGTCGCTTTGTCTGCGAGACTGTAGCGCAAGATCGATTCGGGCAGCTCGCCGCCGAACAGTCTGATGATCTTTTCGCGTCGCTCTCTGCTGTCGCCTACGTCATCAAGATTCTTCGGCATGACTATTGACTCTATACCAAGGGAAAAACCCTTTCCAGCGCTATTTTGAGCGTCCTACGGGCACTCAGAGAAGCTCGCCACGAGTCGCAGACGCTGAGTGTCGCTTTGCTGCACGTTCGTCGAGCGCCTGCATGATGTAGTTCCAGTTCTCCTCTTTCATGAACTCAGTCACGCGCGCTGCTGGAATCTTGTCGAACGCACCCTGCTCGGCGTCAATCCAACCCTCGTCAAGTGCGAGCTTCACGAAGTCTTGCGGCGTGCAGTTGCCGACAGCGAGCAGATCAGTGAAGCGCTGATGCGGACTTTTCTCAGTAGGGGCCGAAGGGGCCGGGCGGCTCTTTCTTTGCAGGTCTGGCGGCGGCGCTACTGCTTCGCGCGGCTTCGTCTCTTTTTTTTTCGGCTCTTCGATGACTTCAGCTTTCACAGGCACAGCTTTATCAGCTGCAGCTTTCTCACCGTCAGTCGTCGTCGTTTCTTGAAAGACGGGTCGCGCGATCTCGCCTTGAGGCGTCGCCGTCATCTCTTCATTCGTGTAGAGGCCGCCGAGCATTGTAGGAAAGCTCGATCGCAGCGCGTCGGCTTCTGCGCATTTTGTGATCATGCCAGCTGGGTCGTCTCTCCAAACGCCGAATTGCTTGTTGAAACGCGAGAGTCGCAGTCTGCGAGTGATCGGATGTGTGCGATGCTTGAAATGCACTACCGCCCAGCCGCCCAAGATTGTGTCGTTCTGCAGATGAAAATCGCTGACGAGATCGATGATCTTGCCTTCGCGCATTACGATCACGCCTGACTCCATTCCATCGAACTCAGGATGCACCTCTGCGCGTTTCAAGAACGCTTGATGCGCAGTGATCAAGCTGAACGTCGGCCCGCTCTGTGAATCGTAACCGATCAAGAACGCATCTCCCTCGAATGGATTGAGACGACGCGCTTGACACAGCAGGATGAACTTCAGCACGTCATCGTCATTCGGGCTTTTGCCTGTCTTGGTTTTTACTGCGATCAGTCGACGCACAACTTCGATCGACAGTTGAATTTTCTGATCACTGCCGAACGGCGTGAACGAAACGATGCTCTTATCTTCAGTGTTCTCAGTCTTCGCCATTGTCGCTCTCCGTTTTGACGCGCAAATCGTCTTTTCCATGTTTAAGGACACAAATCAGATCGTCATGCCGATAGACGATCGTGCCATCTTTGTCAGCGCCGATCTTGTCGCTGTAACCACGCAGCGCGTTGATCAGCTTCACTTTCGCTTCAACCTCTTTCTCGGTGCACGCCATGCGCGCATCGCGGGCTTTCACATATTTGTCGATCAGCGTGTCGACTTCAAGAATCGCAACGCGCTCGACGCCTTTCCCGGTCATGCCGGGCAGCTCTGAACTTTTCTTCGCAACAGTCATGTTCACTCAGCCTCCTTCTCATGTTTGATGTCTGCCTGCAAGGCATCGATCTTTGTTTCGACATCGCTCTGAATCTCTTCGAGATCATCGAGCGTGACTTGTTTCTCGACGCTCGTGTCACCGAAAAGCTCATCGAGCGCGTCCCTTACTGCTTCGCCTTTTGTTGTCATAGTCTCTTGCTCGGCGCGTCGAAGCCGAAGTCGCCTCTCAGCCAGTAGGCAACGAGCGTCAGCTCGCTGTGCAGATCATTGTCACCCTCTTCAAACTCGTCGCTCGTTTCGTCGACGTAGTAGTGCGCATCGATCTGATCGATCGTCATGCGCTTCTGCAACACTTCAATCGTTTCTTTGAGCGTCTCGCGCGCGCGATCGTTCCAGCGATCTTGCTTTGAGAGCGCGTTTTTCAACGCGACGATCTCATTGCCGATCTCAGTGTCACTTCGCATCGTCGGTCTTTTTCTTTTCGAACGCGCTTGGTGTCAAGTTCGCTCTGCGCAGATCGAAGCAGCAGCCGTTGTTGAAGCTGACGCGAATTTTTGTGTCAGCGATGCCAGCAATGATGCGATGCAGCTCAGGACGCGGGATGCCTTCCCACGGCCAGTTTCTGCGAAAGTAACACATGCCGCTCTCTTCGTTTCGCTCGCGCCACCAGTCGTCAGATTTCACAAGCTCGACGTTCTCTTTGTCGACGACGATTGAGTGCGCATAGTCGCGACCGCGAATCACAAGCCAAACCCCGTCCTTGCCATTGAAGATGCCTTCGAGCATCTGCAGCTGATCGTTGAACAATGTCTCACTGCTCATTCAGTCGCTCCGTTGTTGCTCTTGTCTTTCAGCGGTTTCGCCCAGACAACTATATCGCCCTCAACTTCGACTACTGTGCGTCCATAATCTTTCATCGCAGCTTCAGCGATCTTGAGGCGTTTCTTTTCAGCGCGCTTCGCGATTGCGACGAGTTTGCTGCGACCGATCTCTTCGTCGAGCACGTAGATGAACTCTTGCAACCCAGCTCTTGGACCCAAAATCGAATTGAAGACACCCCTCAGGCCTTTCGGCACCGAATGACAAGGCTGCTCGCGAGCAGTAGGAACACTGCCTGACGTTCTTTGTGTTTCGAGTGCAGCCAGCTGATCTTGCTCTCTCTGCCGACCGGCGCGCAGCGATTCGAAAACAGTGCTGACTCTGCTCTTGCCGTCACGAATGCTCTTCAGTTTTTCAGGCGCGTGCTTGATGATCTTGCGCGCATTGCTGACTGTGTTATGGCTGACGCCAAGCAGCTTCGCAGCATCGTTTATTTTCATCGGCAATTCAGCTGCAATCAGTGCGAGCTGATCTTTCGAGCATTCTTTCTTGAGCTTCTCGATCTGTTCAGTCGACATCATGCTGGCGGGTGGTGCTTGCATTGTTTTCTTCGGTCTATTGAGCAATCGATAGGCATCGCTCAAATCCGTCACATTGACGGATTTCAATTCATCGCGTCGCTCAAAGCATGACATATATCGTTGCGGCGTTCGCCCACGCAGTTGTGTGTTCGCTTCTAACCACGAAAGAAATTCACCGTGATCGAGCTGCGCCTTGACATTGCAGAGCAATTCGCCGATGCGAATCGCCTTGCTGAGCGACGTGCGCGCAGCGCTCATGATCTCGCTGTGCAGTTCAGCGATCTCACGAGCGGCTGCGCTGAGTTTCTGATCAGGCTGCGACAGCTTCATCAGTGAAGATTTTGCTGCGCACTTTCTCGTAGTTGCGAATCCCATCAGTGCGATGAAATGATGGGTTGATAGCACGCTTGCCGCGCGGCTTCACTTCGCGCTTGCGTGGCTTGCGCGGTTTGCCGTTGCTCTTGCGCTCTTTCAGCGCAGTCACTGTCGCATCTTTCACCGCGAGTTTGAAAGGAATCTCTTCTGCGACGTGCTCTGCGATCTCGCCCTTGTCGTTGATCACATTGCCTCTGTCGTATTCCTTGACGAATGCGAGCAGCGTGAGAGGTGTGCGCCAGACAAGTTTTTGGCCCTTCTCTGTGTCGACGATGATCACTTCAAATTCGTCAACAAGTATGCTGCGCCATTGCTTGCCGTGGGTTTTGCCATAGACCTTGATCGCACGTTTGCCTGCGCAGTGCGCTGCATCTTTTCTGAACGCATTGCGAATGTGATCGTGCGTGATCACTGGCGTGTAGACTTCTGATCTCCGAGGCGCAGTGCCCTCGGCCGTTGCGGTATTGGTTTTGTTTACCATAAAATGCGCTGAGATGTTCTACGAAAACTAGGTGTCAAAGTTTCAAAATATTTTGCGATGAGGCGAACATTCTGACACTTCAATTTCGCGTGTGCAAGTAGAAACTCAAATCTTTTTTCGCAGCGCTCGACGTTGACGTTCTTCGCGTTTCTCGATGACTGCGAGTGGCTCAGTCAGCAGCGCGCGCAGCTTCGCTTCGAGCAGCTCGACGATGAGACGCTGACTGAGCGCTTCAGTCTCAACTGCTTCGTGACGGCCGCTCTTGCGCGTGTAGCGACGATCAGTCTTGATGATTCGCGGCAGATCGTAGCGCACGACCTGATCTTCCGTGAGCGCGACACGCTCCCAGTCGAGGGCGCCGACTTTCTGCTCAAGAACGCTGCGCGTGTTCGATTCGATTTGATTGCCGCACAGATCAAAGTCGCCAAGATACAAGACGCGCGATGCGACTGCGCTCTGCAGCAGCGGCGCGATCTGCGTGTGCAGAAACCCTCCGCACTGCCCGTTCGTCGATGCGATGCGCACGCGGTATTGAAACGCGATCGAGCGCAGAACGCCAGCAAGCGATCGACTCTCAGTCAGCACGAGCACAGTCTCGCCGCCCCACGCATCGAGTCGCGCGTGTGGTAGATAATCGATCAGCGCGTTCTTGATCGATGACGCGCCTGAATAGTTGTCGAGCACTCGCGTCTCGTCGACGATGTCACCCCACGGAATGATTCCCTTCTCGCGCAGCTGCTTTGACGCGTCGATGACGATCTGATCAGGACGACGCTTGCTCGTCTTTTCTTTGCTGATGATCGCGCGTGCGACCAGCTCGTAGAATAGAAACCTGACGCTCGTAGGAAGTGCGTCGTCGCGCTCGTGTTCGCGCATCAGTTCAATCAGTGCATCTCGGACTCTCGATATTTTGCTCACGCATCGTTCTACGACATCTGCGAAGCGAGGTTCTCAGAAAATGCGTTCGTGAACGCAAATCAGGCAGCAGCTTGCTCGCCGTCAGCAGACATGATGAACTTTTCGTAGGCTTTCTCTTTCAGCCCGAAGTTCAGTAGACCTTCGATGAACTCCTGCATCGGCATACGCTTCTGAACAGAGAGCACTCGAATGCGATGATGAAGGACGTCGCTGATTTTAACAGTTCTCGTCATCGGCAGCTTTGCCGGAGCCGGTGCGGTTGTCTTTTTGGTCTTCATTGCGATTGCGAGCTTGACACGATTCTACAAGTGCGCAAGTCTTTTTTTCGATGAAGCGCAAAGGGATTGAGATGACGCTCGAACAAGTCATCGCGCATCAACGCAAACACGGCTTCGAAGCGCCAGCGCCATTCAGCAGCGAGACAGTGCGCATCGCAGAGAAGAAACTGCGCAAGCTGCGAATCGGTCGACGCAAGATGACGCAGACAGAACTCGAATTTCAAGCACTGCTCAGCGCTCAAAAAGAGCAAGGGATGATTCTCGATTTCAAATTCGAAGGCGTGCGACTGCCGTGGGGTGACGGGATGCTTTTCAAGTCTGACTTCGCAGTGCAGCAGCTCAACGGCGCGATCGCGCTCATCGAAGTCAAGGGCAAGCACATTTGGAAGCACGCGATCGTGCGCTTCAAAGGCTGTCGCGCTGAGTGGAAAGATTGGTTCTGCTTCGAGTTCTGGCAGAAAGATTCAAACGGTTTATGGCATCAACTAGCTTGACAGTCAAACGGTCGACAACGTCGCCATCTAACCTTGAGCGACGCTGGCTCTGTCCCGGTAGCGCGCAGCTCGAAGCGCGCGTGTCAGTCGCAGCTGATGAAGAGGAATCGACTGACGCGGCGAAAGGCAAGCTGTTTCATCGCTACTGGGCGAACCCGAACTACGATCGCAGCTTTCTCAGTCCGAACGATCGCGATCTGCTCGATCTCAGTGATCGACTCTGCGACGACGTGCTGAACAAGCTCGCGTTCGAAATGCAGCACGAGATTCATGTTGAACATTTCATGACGGGTCGTGACAATCGGTTTCCCGGTCGACCTGATCGCGTCTACTTTTGGCCACAGCGCAAAGCTGCGCTCGTCGTCGATCTCAAGAGCGGCTGGGCTGTTGTCGAAGGCGCGAATCTGAACTTTCAGCTGCGCGGCTACGCGCTGCTCGTCGCTGACAATTTCGACGTCGAGCAAATTTTCGTCGCGATCTTGCAACCGCGCTTGTGGTCGCCGTCTGAACGCATTACTCTTGCGCGATATGAGTCGAAGGACATCGAAAAAGCACGCGAGCAAATCGCAGCGATCATCGACGCCAGTGAAGCGAAAGATGCGCCGCTCAAAGCAGGCGAAGCGCAGTGCCGCTACTGCAAAGCAAAGCTCAACTGCACAGCGTTCCGATCTGCGGTCGCTCTCCCAGTAGCCGCTTTCGCAAGCAACGCTGAGCTGACGAAAGCTGCGCGCGAAGCGTTCATCGAAGAGCGCGTCAAGCAGTGCAACGACGAGCAGCTTGAGCAGGTGCTCGAAGCGTGCGCGCTCGCAGATCACGTTGCTGAGCCAGCGCGCGACGAAGCGCGTCGACGCATCCGCGACGGGCAGTTCAACAAATATTTTCTCGGCAAGGAATACGACGCGCGCTCGATCTCGAACGTGCGCCGTGCGATCGCGATGCTCGCGCTGAGCGGTATCGCGTCGCGCGAAGACATCCTCGACATCTGCAAGCTGTCGATCGACGCAGTCGAAAAGCGCTGGCGCGACAAGAACAAAGGCATGACGTGGCAACAGGCGCGCGACAAGATCAATCGCGTGCTCGCGTCTGTGATCGAGCGCGAAGCGCGCAAACCAAAGATCATCCGCAAAAAATGAAAGACTGGCAGCACGGCTACGACATCGACTTTCTGAAAGCGCTCGAAGCGCGATTTGATCGATTCAATTCGTTCGCGTTCGGCCCGTTCGCAGAGATGAAAAAGCACACGATCGCTGCAGCACTGCACGACGGCGAGCTTGAGTTCACTGATGACTACGTGATCGAGACATCGATCGCGAAGACGAGCACGCCGATCAAGGCCTACCTTGACGTCGAGATCGCGCAGAAGCTGAAAGGCGACCGCGTCGTCTCAGCGTTCACTGCAGAAAATCACGTCGCGCTGATCAGGCGTCTCGAAAGTTTCGTCGAACCGACGTGGCTCTGGGTCTGGCAAGAGGACGCAGATCAAGTCAACATCGCGACAGCTGCAGGCTTCAAGTTCATCGCGAGCAAGGTCACGTCCTTCTCAGAGATCAAGGGACTCTATTTCAATTTCAAAGACGGCTTGCTTGCGCGCGAGTTTCCGCCGCTGCTGCCAGCAGAGCGACTCGGTCTGTCGAAGTGCGCGCGAAAGTTCGACGTCGCGCAGGCACGTGATGAGTTGGGCAAGCTCGCAGTCGATTACACGAATCACTATTCGAACTATAACAAGGACAAATCGTGGAGCGCCCTTGCGCTGCGCGGCTACAGCAGCGACCCGAAGTTCATCATCAAGCCGAGCGAGATGCCGAAGAAATGGCAAGACGAGCACAAAGAACCGTTCATGCTGCAGGATACTGCGCTCAGACGGCAGCTGCCGCACATCGACAAGGTGCACGAGCAGATCACGCGCTTGAGCAAAGCGCATCGCATTCGCTTGATGCGTCTCGCACCCGGTGGCGGCGAGCTGCAGCGTCACACTGATCAAGTCGACAAAGATTCAGGCGTCGAAGACGGCAAGCTGATGCGCTTTCACTTTCCGCTCGTCACGAACGACAAGGTGTTCTTCACGAGCTGGGACATGCTCGGTCGAGAATGCACAGTCAACATGCAATGCGGCGAGGCGTGGTACCTTGACACGCGCAAACCGCATCGCGCAGTGAACGGCGGCGACAGCGAGCGCATTCATCTCGTCGTCGACATCGAAGCGAACACAGCAGTCAGACTTTTGCTACAGTGAAAGGATGTTCAAAGTGAGCCAAGAACCTGTCGTGCAACCAGACCCGATGAAAGTCGAGCAGCAGCGCTTCGAGAATCTGATCTTCGAAGCGAAGAAAACAATGCAACCGCTTGAGCTGCTCGACTACGTGATCAAGCTCTACGGCGAGCAGTTCGTCAAAGCGAACGCTGAGATCGCGCGACTGAAAGGCGCGAACGATGAGATGTTCAAGATCAAGCAGAAAGTGGTCATTCTGAATCGCGAGATTCTCGAAAAAAATCTCGAACTCGTGCGCGAGAACGAAGGACTGCAGGCGCGTCTGAAAGTGATGACTGACACGCTCGAAAAATCTGCGAGACAGCAAGGCAGATGAACAATCTCAATCTTCGAGAAGCGCGTCGCATCGTCGAGCGCAGAATGATCATGCAAGCGCTCAAACGATACTACGGCAACGTCACCTATGCAGCGCTCGATCTCGGCATCAGTCGTCCGGCACTTTACGATCTGATGCGCAAGCTGAACATTCGGAATCGATGAATGAACCGCCACCGGAAATTCTAAAAGCTGCCGATCGGATTCATCAGTGGGCGGTCGTCAACGGTCACAAGCACTGGAGAATCGGCGCAGTCGCGAGTCGAAAATATTGCGAGCGGTTGATGGGCGAACTGCACAAAGCGCGTGCATTGCTGCACAAGTTTGCCACACGCTACGCTGGCGCCGAGCACGCACAGCTCGACAAGGCACAAGCCGAGGCGCTCGTGAAAGCCATCGACAAACTACTGCGCGATGATGATCTGGGTTGAGACACGTCTGATCGAACCGCCTGAGCACACTGTCAGCGGACGCTTCGGCGGCAGCGTGATGTTCGTCGGTTATTTCAAATGGCTCAACGAATGGCGCTGGCTGCAACCGGGCGGCATCGAAGAGCGAATCGCAGAGCCCGAGATGATTTTCGTCGACGAAGAATGGGTGCGTGATCACACACTCAAACAGCCGCGAGCAATGCGTGAATCAAAGAACATTCATCGCTCCAAATCCGCGGAACAATTCCTGCTCGGGTTGTGAGATCGCTCCACCGTAAGGCGGCCACGTCGTCTGCGTTCTTTCATGACGTGAAAGCCAATGTTTTTGAACAAGCGCGATGTGAATATCTTCAGTTGTTCTCCAGTTCGGCTTGCGCTTTTTGCGTCGACGTTTGCGTCGTTTCATCGCTGTGAACAACATGCGCACAAGTCGACTGAAAGAAAAATAGAAAAATTTCTTGCAAGCAGTGCGAACGCGAGTCGATGATGAAAATGATGTCACCGTTGAGCGCAACGCAATCTTCCACTCTGCGGTCAGGTGCTGGTGTTGGAGTCGCTTCCTACGTCAGGCTCAACCGCTTGATCGCAGAGTCGAGGGTTGCAACCCTCTGAGCGCGCCGACGTGTCGATCTCAGACGACGACTTCAAAGCTCGACTTGCCGCGTCGAAGGCGAAGTTCGAAAAGCAGCAGCACAATCACACAGACGAGACTACTGCGGCCCCCCAGACGCGAACGTCGAGCGATTCTGCGATCGTTGTGCCGACGACGTGGAGCGGCGAAAAGCCCCGCAAGCGCGGACAAAAACAGCAGACTGTCGACATTCAGAAGCTGCCGCCTCACAGTGTCGAAGCTGAGCAGGGCGTCATCTCTTCGATCATGCGCGACTGTCAGCGCGGTGGAACGAGCGTCATCGCTGAAGTCAGTCAGATGATCAACGAAAACTATTTCTATGTGCCAGCGCACAAGACGATCTACGAGACGATGGTGTCGCTCTGGCACGCGAGTCGCCCTGTCGATCTGATCAGTCTCACTGAATATCTGCGCAACAAAAAGCTGCTCGACGCTGTAGGCGGTGCTGCATTCGTGACGCAGTTGCATGGCTACATCGAACAGCTGACGAACTTTGTTCCAACTGCTGGCAATGTTCTATTCTACGTCGAGATCGTGCGCGAGAAATTTGCGCGTCGCGAGATCATCGCTGATGCGACGCGACTCGTGCGCAGCGCTTACGGCGTCGACTTCGATGAGTTCGCGCCTGTCGTGCAGCGATTGACGAATCGCATGGCGCACATCGGCAACGCGATCAACGGGCAATTCCCGCAGCTGCTCGAAACGTCTGATTTTTTCACGACTGACGACCCGCCGATGCCGCCGCTCGTGATTCATCACCTGCTGCATCAAGGTAGCAAAGCGCTGATCGGTGGCAATTCAAAAGGGCGAAAGACGTTCGCGCTGATCGATGTCGCGATCTCTGTCGCATGTGGCGTTGACTGGTGGGGATTTCAATGCCGACGCGGCGCTGTGTGCTATATCAACCTCGAAATTCAGCCGCAATTTTTCAGAGAGCGCTTCAAAAAAATCTGCGAAGTGAAGCAAGTGCAGCCTGAGCGCGGCATGTTCTACGTGTGGAACCTGCGCGGCTTTGCGAAGCCGATGCAACAGCTCGTCAAAGACCTGCTCGGCTTTCTGCAGCAGCAGCGATTCTCGCTGATCATCATCGACCCGATCTACAAGACGCTGCCGCCATTTCGTGGCAGTGAGAATGACAGCGCGATGATCACGCAGCTGCTGAACGAAGTCGAATCGATCGCAGTCGAGACGGGCGCAGCCGTGTTGTTCTGCTCGCACTTCAGCAAAGGCGATCAAGCCGACAAAGAATCGATGGACAGAATCAGCGGCAGTGGCGCGTGGGCGCGCGACCCTGATTCACTGCTCACGATGACGCCGCATGAAGAAAGCGAATGCTTCACAGTCGACGCGACGCTGCGCAATCTCGCACCGATCTTTCCATTCGTCGTCAAATGGGACTATCCTCTTTTTGTGCGTCAAGACGAGCTGTCGCCTGAGCGATTGAAGCGACGCGGGCCGAAGGGCGTTTCGCCTGATAAGCTGCTCGACGTGCTCAGCGAGTTCAACGGGCAAGAGCCGAAGGACGTCGTCAGAATCATGGGCGAGCAGCATGGCGTCACGCGCTCCACCGTCTATCGCATGAAAGAAAAACTCGAAGAGCGCAAACAGTTCATGACTGACGAAGAGGGCAAATGGCTGAAAAAGAAACCTGAGACAGAACAATGATCGACACATCAATGACTTACAACTTCACAGCGCTGATCGTCTCAAGTTTCATGCTCAAGAAACGTGAGACAGCGCTGGCAAATCGACTGTCTCAATTTGTTTTCAGCTGTCTCGTATTAAATCTTGAGACGCGCTTGAAGGCTGTCTCATGTTCACACACATCTCCGATGTGTTTGTGTGTGAAGACACACCCAGAACATAGAGACAGCTCATCAAAGCGCTACTCAATTTGAGACGATGAAAGTGAGACGATGAAGTTCGACGAATCACAGATCAGTGAACGCAAGCGCGCAGAATGGGCGCGAGCTGAGCGCGACTACATCGCGAGCAATCCGCCAGCAGTCGGTGCGCCCGTCACGTTTCGCGGCGAGCCGATGATTTGGTTCAACAAAGACGAGATTCACGTTGATCTGTCGATCTGGGCGAACTGCTACGACTTTCCGATCGAAGCTGAACCAAAAGAGATCGTCGCGCACATCAACAAGCTGCTCGGCGACGTGAAGATTGTTTTTGAAGGGAAACTCTTATGACTGAGAAAGAACGCAAAGATCGGCACGAGTTCATGGAGGGCTACCGCAAGATGACGCTCGCGCAGCAGCACGAATTTTGGAAAGAGAAGATGGTCGCGCCCGGCAAGCGCTTCAAGATCGTGCGCGACATCTGGCTTGTGAGCGACCCGCCGCGCGCTGACAAATACAGCAGTGATGAGACGGCAATCGCGCACATTCCGAGCGGGCTGTGGTGCACGCAAAAGATGTCGTTCGACGATGTCGTGACGAAGCTCGAAACAGAGGCGCAGTTTGATGAACAGCTGCTGCAGATGATGCAGAAAATGGATGCAGACTACGAGAAGGGGCCGATGCACATGACTGATCAACAGATCGATCTTGAAGTGCAGCGGCAAGTTCACAAGGTGCTGTCTGGCGTGCGCGATCAAAACAGCGAGGGTGTTGCGATGACGCACTTCCCTGACAAGGCCACGTATGACGCCTTGCACGGTGACCAGTCCTATTCGTTCGAAGATTGGCAGACCATCAATCGTCGCGCGATCGCAGAGATCAACAAAGCTGGCTATGAGGTCAAACCACGCACGATCAACATCGAAGACTACCACAAATTCCTCGCAGAGCAGGGTGTGCCGAACTGCTCAGACGCGCGCGAGTTTTTCATCGGCAAGGTGCTCACTGAAGAGGGCGAGGAGGTAAAACATCAAGGTGTCCCGAGCGAAAACGATCAGCGCATCGATCATCATCTGCGCTTGTTGCAAGAGAGCGAGCTGCTCAAGCGCTACTACGGGCACATGCAGCGCGGCGAGCTGAACACGCGACCAGAGCACGCGTTCGGCGCGAAGCTCTACGCATCGATGATCTGCTTCTCAGCCGCGCGCGGTCACATTCCTGTCGTCAACGGCGCGCTTCAGCAGTGGCCTAGCGAAAAGCGCAGAAAAGAAATTGCGTTTCGTCTCGGCGCTGCAGTGCATCTCAGCGAGATTTACTTGTGGGCGAGTCAGACTGAACGAATCGCTGATGAGTGTCCACTGCCTGAGCACACGGTGAGCCATCAGGTGCTGAATGACTCGGTCATGTTCTGGGTGCATGAAGGCGCGCTCAGAGACACGAACAACGGTGCTGTCTCAAGCTGGATGCTGCTACTGAATCAGCCCGATTCGAACTCGATGCTCGTCGCGACTGACTGCTTCGGCACTGACGACGACCCGACCTACAAGCTCGTCGTGATGTTGTTCGACTACGGCAAGCTGTGGCCGCGTGATTACAGCGCGCACTTCGGGCAGATTCTGAAGCGCTGCGCGTTCTTGCGCTCGCCGTATGTGACGACTGCGCGACAGCGCTTGCCGCACCACATTCGCAGACAGATCGAGCGCGGGCAGATTCAAGCAGGCGAGAATGCGCTCGAAGATCAGATTCGAGTCGTGATGCTGCGACGCGCGCAAGTGCGACCAGCGCAAGAGCGATCAGATCAGCCCGTCGAACCGCGCGAAGTCGAATGGCAGCATCAGTGGTGGGTCAAACGACACTATCGCGCGCAGTGGTATCCGAGCGAGCAAGCGCATCGCGTGATCTACATCGAAAGCTACTTGAAGGGGCCGCGCGACAAGCCTATTCTCGAAAAAATCTACTCAGTTGTGCGGTGACTCGTCTCGTTGCAATACTCGTCGGCGTAGCATTCATTCTGCTCTGGGCGCTGTTCGTCTGGTGGGCGCTCACAGTGCAATGAATGTTTCTGACGGCTTGATTCTGTTTGCAGCGTGCGCGCTCAGCTTCACGCTCGGCTACATCATCGGCTGCGTGCGCGTCGCGCGATTTGTCAGCAAGCAGCTTGACAGCATCAAGGTGAACGTGCTCAACATTGAAGAACACAGCCGACAGATTCAGGCGATCTACGCGAAGCTCGGTGAGAGCAATGACAAATGAAACTCTGCGACTACAAAGACTGCACGAACGAAGCGAAGTGGGGCATCGTCTTTGAAGAGGACGCTGCACGCGATTCGATGCTCGTGTGCGACGAGCACAAGAAAGAGATGCAGCTGCTGCACAAGGACACGCCCGACAAATCGATCATCGCAGTGTTCGAGCTGCACTGACCAATGAACGCGGCGACTCTGTTCTGCATCATCGTGCTCGCGATCATCGCGGTCTTCGAGATTGCAAAGCGACGTCGGAAGTGATAAACGCTGCGCAAGATGCGCGGTCACGCCGCTCGAAAATTCGTTGAGTTAAGGCAGCGAGCTTCCGTGCCGGATAGGGCGGCGTGACACTTTTCGCGAAAAAGTTTCTTGACTACTGGTAGAAGATTCTGCGAATATCGCGCATTGAAAATCACGGTCACTGTTGAAGTCGATGAAGCGCAGGTGTCGCAAGAGCTTGAAAAAGCAGAGAAGGAACTAGCGGCGGCGATTCAACGCGTCGACGACAAGGTAGCCGACCAACGCAACGAAATTAAAATGGAGGTCACATCATGACGGATGCAGAAATGGTTGTAGAGATTCAGAACCTGACAGCGCAGGTTGAGAAGATCGGCGGTGAGACCGATGCACTCAAAGCCGAGATCGCGACGCTCAATCAGAAAGTCGCTGATCTTGAAGCAGCACTCGCAGCGAGCGGCAATGTCGCGCCTGAAGTGCAGACAGCATTCGACGCGCTGAAAGCGCAAGTCGCAGTCGTCGACGGCAAGGTCACAGACATCACGCCGCTCGGCAAAAAGGCAGCGCCGCCCGAGAAGACATGAACGACGATTTCGCAAAGCAACATCTCAAACTTCAGCGTCAGCACACGCGCGATCTCTGCGTCGCATTCAGCTCGATCATTCTCGGCGTGCTGCTGACGGGCGGGGGTATCGGCTGGGTTCTCTGGCACGCGCTCTCGCACGCGCATTGAGCGCTGAGCGCTCTCTCGTGCGCGGGGAGTGTCAGCAGTCAGCTCGACTCACTGCGGCCCTTCTGGGGGGCTTCCAGAGCGTCGAATCACGCCGAATTTGATGACTCCGAGTCGAACCAGCTCATCTGCGCAGCTGAAGTGAAAGCGCGCGATGTCGACAGAACCTTTCCCAGAGCGCTCTGAGCGCGGGCGAAAGAGCATCAGCGGCACTTCGTCTTCAGCGATCGTCTTCAAACACAGCGAGCAGGTGTCGTCGCCGATGATCTCGTTGTCGTCGTCTGTGAACCAAGTGAACGCGCTCACTGCGTCTCGTGATTGTCTTCGTGCCCGAAGTGTTCGTCAGCGCACTGCTCGCAGAACCAGAGGCCGCAGTGCCAGCAGCGAAACATCAGCTCGATCGATCGCGCTCGACCGCAGCTGCACTCGATGACTGCTGAATGCGGATGCTGCGCTTGCTCCCATTGCTTTGTGAGCAGCGATGCTTCGTGACGATAAGCGGCTTCCCTGCCGGTTGCTCTGCCGATGTAGTGATCAATCTTTCCGCTGTTTGCCATTTTAGTTGTTTCTAATCAGTCGAGAGTGTCGCGCGTTGTGCGCGTTTCGAGTGATCGCTGAAGACGAGGGCGAGTGTTCAATGAAAGCGTGAATCGTCGCTTCGTGCGCGGTTCTCCCACGCCTCTATTTCTCGTCCTCGTCTTCAAAAATCAATATCATCTTCGAGCAGCACGCCTTTGATGCGCAGTTCAGCGCGCAGCTTCGTCGCACGCATTCGCAAGCGCTTCAAGTAGGTCTCGTCCTTGCCCGTTTCATGCCACCATTTCATGAGCGCATTCGTCATCTCATAGCGATCGAGAGTTTTCTCGATGCTGCGCTTCGAGCGCTTGCGCTCAGCATTCGTGTTTTTGGGCGTCGCAGTCATCTTGCATGTAGATTCGCGGCGAGTTGAATCGCTGCAAATAGACGGCGAGCAAAGGCACGCGTCGCACGAGCAGCTTTCGTCGTCGTCGAAAGATCAGGCTGAAGAGTTTCATGGGAGCTTCGCGCATTGCACGATGAACATGACCAAGAACGCTGCGAGCAGAGGGAAACAAAGCAGCGCAATCTTGCGCCAGCGCTCACGACTGAGCAACATTTTTTCGAGTTCGTTCATTGCGTGTCTTTCGTCCAAGCTCGAACGCTTCAACGATCGCGCAGATCAGCTGCGCGTTGTGCGCGTCAGCGAGCTGCTTTGTGATTCCGTTCGCGCGCTTCCAGCGGTAGCCTTGCAGCAGTGCATTCAGTTTTTCGTTCATGATCATGATTTACAATGCTGCGCGATACGCAGCGCGTCTGTTGAGCCAAGTCTCCATCTGCACTTTCACGTCATCAGCGCCGCCGAAGTAGTAGCGCGGGAAGCCGTCTTGCTCATCGAGATCGCCGTTGTGACACTCGACGAAGATCAGCCAATCGCCGCGATCGCAGTAATGAGGGCGCGGCACGATGTGAATCTCGTAGTCGCCTTGACCGCGCTGCGTCAAGATTGGCGCAGTCAGCACCCACTCGCGAAACGAGCTGAACTGCCAGTCAAGCTGTGGGTGCGTCTGCGTCATCTTATTCGGGCCTCCCTTCGATCGGTCTGATTCTGATCAGTCGCGGCGGTCGCTTGCTGAAGCGCACTTGCAAGCCGCGCTTCTCGCGAGCGTCGATATATTTCTGCTCATCTTCATCGCTCATCGCTTCGCGAGACCAGCCGTCGATGTAGGGGTGCGTGCGCACGCTAGGATGGCGCAAGCGACTCATGGCAGCCTCCCTTCGACAATCTTCACAGTCAGCGCGCCATCGCGCGACGTCTGATCTTTGTTGTTCATCGCTTTGCCGACTTGATACTCAAGCGCGTCGTGATCGAGCACGACTTCAAAGCGAATGAAGACGCCGCAGATGTAGCGCGAACCTTTGTGAACGACGCTCGTCATGCGAGCCTCCCTTCGCGTGTCGCTTGCAGCGCGACTGCAGCGATGTGCGTGAGCGCGTCGTTGTAGCCTTTGCTCAAGTGATTCGCTTCGAGTTCGTGCCCAAGCTCGTGAATGATCAGGTCTTCGATCGCGACACGATTCTTGTCGAGATTGAACCATTTCTCGCCGCCGAGGTTGCGCACGTTGAACGACATCGTCTTGCTGCCGTAGCTTGCAGCTTCGATGCTCGCTTGCTTGCAGAAGCGCACACTGATGTTGATGCCGAGCGTGATGCGCGCGAATTTCTTCGCGTGCTCAGCGACTCGCAGCATCGCGTCAGTCGGCGTGACGGGTTCGCTCATGATGAACGTGTCAGGGTTCGTCGGGAACACTTGCCCTGCGGGCTTGATCGCTTCGCAGCGTCTGAGATTCTCCCAGACAGCAGCGCTCGCAGAACCACCGCGCACGACATTGAAGTCATCAGCGAAAGCAGCGTTGTTCGCTTCGCGATCGCTCATGTCGAAGCTGACTCGATTCTCACCGAATCGCTTCGTCGCGTAGTCAGTGACGGCTTCACGCGTGACGTCAGGATGCTCCATCGCAGTCTGCACCCACTCGTGATTCATGTCTTCAGTCGTGAGCTTGTCATGCGTCGCGTTGAACACTTCGAGACGCAGCGCGCGCAAGAAACGTTCTGAGACGTTCTGACGATCGAGCGTCAGCTCGACCTTCTGCTGAATGTCGCAGTGAAACGCGCAGTCGTGCTCGACAACCGGAATGCCCATCTCGTAGATCAGCGGCTTCTCGCCGTCGATCACGTCGTAGCAGTTGATCGTCGTCTTGCGACGCGAGTGTCTGAGATCGCCGTGCTCATCGCCGAGCACTGTCGGCAGAGTCGCCTCGATCTTGAATCGCGGCGTCATGCGCTTCAGCTCTTCGCCGTTGAACGTCGTCGTGATGTTCGCAGGCGAGATCAGCTTCTGCACTTCGCGCTCGATTGACGCGCGATCTTTCTTGCTGAGTCTGATTAGCGCGTTGAAGATCGAGCCTGCTTGCGTGCAGCGATCGTTGTGCTCGTAGCGCTTGCCTTCAGCGCCGAAATGCACAGTGCCTTTCGTCGTCTTGATTGACGCATGAATGCACTGCGACAGCACGAGCTTCTCGCCGATGTTGAATCGACCGCGTTGCTTCGGGTTGCCTTTCTTTGCGCTCTCTGCGAACAGCGTGTAGGCATGACGCAGATCAGCGAATCCGTTCGGCGCGTCGTCGCTGACTGTGAGTTCAGCGGCGAGGATGCCGTCTTGTTCAGGTTTCAGGGTTACGTCAACGCGCGAGACGCCTGCTTCATCCCATGCGTTCTGTATCAGCTCAAAAATCGCGAACTCGATGCCGCGATCGGCAAGCAGTTTCTGCAAGCCTTTCTTGTCGACATCGAACCACGGTTTCGATTCAGTTTTTCTCATAGATTCAACCATAGCACATCGTAGAAAACTGTCAAAATGTTTTTTTTCACTCGTGTCAATCGCGATCTTTTTCGACGCGCGTCTTGAACTCGCGCAGCTGCTTCTCGATTTTCGCGAGCAGTTTGATCGCATCATCCTCAGGCAGCGTCGTCACGCTGAGCAAGTAATAGTAGATCACTGCTACGGCTGCGAACCACACACGTCGACTCTCACGATACTGCGTCGAGGTCTCTGCGACTGTTGGATTCACTTTGCGCATATACGACTCGAACGCGTCGTCGAGGTCGAGCTGCGGGAAGTTCATGTTGTCGTTCCTTTCGTTGTTGCTGCCATTTCTCGATGTGCACCAAGATCATGACGATCGCGAGCAGCGCGACGTCGACTGCGACAATGTCGTAGATGAGATGCAAGATTTTCATGATGCTGTGAGTGTGCAGACGCCGTCATCGTCGACCGGGTCCAAGATTCGATAGATTTGTTTGCCGCCGCCATCGAGCCATTCTTTCGGCCCACACCACGCTTGACGCACCCATCGAGTCGAGCCGCGCGCATAGATGTAGCGCGCGTGTCGATACGTGCGCCAGTGTCCGCGACGATCATGCGACATGCGCTTGATCTCTTCGTCGCGATTGACTGCGACGCGCGCGTGTTCAGTGACGTCTTTCTTGTTCGCAGGATGCCCGTGCGCGATCAGCGTGTAGTGCGTGCGCGCGCGAGTCCATTCGACTGACTTGCCTTGCTTGTTCGGGCGCACAGTCGCGATGTGAGTCGTCGGCATGTTCGCGTCGAACAAGAACGCAGCGATCGCGCCAATCGCGCCGCTGACGAGCTGCGCAAGCCCGCGACCGATCATGCGATCGAGCAGCTGCCATTTGCCGTCGAGCCAGAGCGCGCTGTTGTAGAAATACGCGCCTTGATCTTTCCCGTTCGGGTCGTGACGCATGTTCGCGATCATCAAGTAGAGCGGCAGCGGCATGTGAACGCCGCTCGCGCCTTTGTCCCACAGTTCTTTGATCTCGACGACGACGAACATCTCATTGAACGCGCGCGCGATGATCATGTTCGTGCGGTAGGTGCCGTGACCGATCTCGTCGTGACCGTCTTTCCACGGCACAGCTGTCTCAGTCACTGCGAGTCGAAATTTCTCGAACGGCATCTGCGTCTCTTCGAGCGGTTGAGCGTCCTGCTTCCAATTTTCAAGCGTGCCCATCTCGCGCGAGATCAAATCTTTCTCGTGCTCGTATGTCGTCACGTAGTCGAACAGCGGAGCTGACTGCCAGCCGTCGAACACGCGCAAGTGAGCGCGATGCGGAAACGTCGCAAGTGCGCGTTCGAGACCGTCGTTGAAAGTCACAGGGTTCATTTCAAGCCTTTCTGAATTTCACTCCACTTTTTGCTCCAGCACTTGTCAGTCGGCTCTTCGAGAAAGCCGATCGAGTGAAAGAACTGCAGCTGCAGATCGCGCGCGCCTCGACACAGCAGCGATCGCTTGCCCGTGCGATAGTTGATCGCGTTGCTGCCAGTCGAGTGACAGATGCGCGACGCGTTGCTGAGCGCTGACATGCTGAGCAATTCGCGCAGCTCGCCGTATTTCGAGTCCTTGCGAAACGGGCACGTCGCGCACTGCGTCTTTCTGACTTTTTGAATGCGCTTCATTGTGACAAGATCGCCACGAGCAGTCGCATGTAGGCGAGATTGATTCGTCGATTCTTTTTCATCTGATGCCTCTCTTTCGTAGTTCGCGCAGCACGATCAGTCTGATGCGCTGCTCGGTCTTTGGGTCGAGTTCTTCATCGTGCGCGTCGAAATATTCGTTCGCCTTGTCGATGAGCTTGACGAGTCGCGGGCTGTTGAGCGTGAACACAGCTCGATGCGTGCCGTGAATCAGATCAGTCAGCAGCTTGCCCATGTCCCACCATGGCGGCGCTGAGATCGCGACGAGTGATGTCTGACGATTTTCGATGTCGAGGTGATACTCGATGCCGTGATCTTCGACAGTCCAACACTCCCAGTCTTTGCCGTGCGGTTCGTCGTTCATTCGCATGAAATGTTTTCGAGCGCGCTCGTGACTTCGCTCCAGACCTCGTCAGCTTTCTCTTGCTTGAGGTCGACGAGTCGCTCGTCTTTCTCTTCGTCGCTGAGCTTGTCGAACTTGTCGCTCTCGTCTTCGTCGAGCGTGTCGCGATATTCGTCGCGCAGCTCATCGATGTCGGGCACATTGATGCCGTCGAGTTCACTCTCGACGTCTTGCATCGCGTCGACGCGACCTTGCAGCATCTCGCCCGTAGGCCCCTGCTGCAGCGAGTCAGGCATGTTGCTCAGACTGCTCTCGCATTCGCTGCCGATGTTCTGCAGCTCGCTCTTGATGTCGTCGATCTCGCTTTCGAGATCATCGAACGACGGTTGCTCGCGCTCTTGCAGCGCGTAGACAGGCGCCCAGAAGGCGCTCTGTGTCAGCTGCGACGCTTTCGGTGCAGTCTTGCTGCATTGTTTGCGACCGCCCTTGAACTGCCACCAGTAGTAACTGTCTCCCGCTTTGATGTCAGTGCCAGCGACGTCTTTGCGTGCTTTCTTGACGAAATGTGATCTAGCCATTTTTCTTTGATTCCTTTCTCATTGGTTGCTTGTTGTTTTTTCTGACTACGCAATCAGCAGCGCGCGAAGCGCCGATGATCGAGTATTTCTTGCCCGTCTCGCGCTCCCTCATCAGGAGCGCGATTCGAGCTTTGAAGTCTGCGACTGATTCAGTCATCACAGTAGTCCTGCGTGATATTCTTCCATCAAGTAGTCATCGCGTTCGCGACGACGACGATCTTCAGCGACTTGCGCTCTGATCTCAGCGAACTCGCGATTGAGTTCTTCAGTCGCTTTGATCTGCTCAGCTGTCGGAGGCTCCCAGTCGTAGCTTGCCTTGCGTTCTTCCTTCGCGTCGCAAAGAGCTTGGTCGTGCTTGTAGTCTGCGAGCGTGAAAATGCCATAGAGCGCCCAGTGCTCAGGCTCTTCAGCGAGAATGCCAGCCCAGCGATCTTTGCCAGCGGCCATCCAGCGACGCGAGACTTCGTTCTCGTCTTTGATGTGATCGAGCAGCTCTTGCGAGACTTTGTGCGCGTTCGCTTTCGCGTCGTCGAGTCGCTTCTGCCAAGCTGTCTTCTCGCCTTCTGCGACGGGCGCAGTCTCGCGCTCGAACTCTGCGCGCTCAGCAGCGTCATCGGCAGCAGCAGCCGCCCCTTTCGAGGCGGCGCTGTCGTGATCTGCACAAGCGTTGACGTGACTGCTGCCCTTGAAATATTTCGCGCACACAGGCCCGATCGCACCAGCAACGCTCTTCGCTGCTTTCAAGTGACGACCGCACACGATGCACTTCGAGAACTTCGTGAGCCAATCTTTGGCGTCTTCGAGATCGAGTCGATCAGCTTCAGTCAGATCGAAGATGACGCCCGGGCGATAGACTGCTTCGAAGTCGACGACTTCGCCATTCTCAGTCATGCGCGGCTGCGATGCGACGATCTCTTTCGCGTAGACGCGAGTCTTCTCACGGTTCGGTTTCACAACGTAGACGCGATCATCTTTTCTGAAGACGCCCATCGTCACGCTGACTTGCTTGTCTTGCACAGCTTGAGGCGGCACGACTTTCTTGAACACGTCGTGCTTCTGAGCTTCGCAATGATTGACGCAGCGCACGCCAGCGCCACGAGTCCACACACACCGCGCGCCTGACGGGATTACTCTTCCGCAGCGCGTGCAGCGACCGCTGAATTTAGCGGTGATTTGTTTCGATTCAGTTTCGTTCATGAGTGTAGATTCGCACAAGTAGAAAAGAACACAAGCACTTTTTGAAAGATTTTGAAAATATTTTTTCACGTTCAGCTGAACATGTTTTACAGCTCGTCGAAGCAGTGCTCTTCGCAGAAGCGCATCGTCTCGCTGACGAGCTGTTCCCACTGTGACGTGCTGTCAGTCTCGACCTCAGCTGCGACCTTTCTAGGGGCATCGTCGCGCGATTGAACGTGATTCTCGCTTGCGATCACAACACCGTTTCGCAGCAGCTCGCACTTGTCGCCTGTTGCGCGCCAGCTCAGCTCGTCGAGCGGCACAGCGCCTGTCTTCGTCTGATGCCACTGCTCGCAGAACCCGCACTGATACGCGCGACAGCCGATCATGAACTGCTCAGCTTCAGCTTGCGTCGCGTAGGCAGCTTTGCGCAGACAGCTGCGCCAGAACATCCACGCGATGCCCGACACGTTGTCAGGTTTGACTGAGATCGTTGGCGTCTTGCCAGCGCGCCATGCTTTTCGCACGATCTCGCGGATGCGCATGATCTGACTGACTTGTCGATCGTAAGGATTGATGTAGGGCAGCTCAGGCTCCCACTCGATCGCAGCGCGCTTTTTTTCTGCGACGTGAAAGTGAATGTCATCGCGCTCGCTGTATTGACACTTGTATGCGTAGCGCTCGCCGTTTGTCGCAGCGAGCGCCTGCGCCATCGAATTATATTTGACCTTGCTCAAGCAGGCGCGTTCTCGATGCTCTTGTTCTTGCTTCCTTGTTCGCCCTGTGCTCATTGCTTGTCCTCTTTCTGCAGTCGAGCGATCTCGTTCCAAATCGCGTCATGCGCTTCGCGATCGTGCTGTTGTTCGAGTTCACGCTGACGCTTTGCTTCGAGCGCAGCGTTCGCTTCAGCAACGCGCGCAGCTTCGCGCTTCGCGAACATTTCATGCGCTTCAGCGACAGCCTCGCCAGCTGCTGCGCCGTCTTGCGTGCTGATGAAGCGATGCGTCGCGAACGAGCCTGCGCTCAACATCGCGATCGCTGCGAGAGTGATGAACTTGTTCATCGAGCACCTCCGACGATCTCGTTGAGCGCTTTGATCACGTCTTCGATCGAGCGGTAAACGCCGTCGAGCTTTGATTCGAGACGCCCGTGTGCCTGAATCACGATGAACTTCGGGCCGTAGTATTGCAGATGCGCATCGAGCAGTCGCGCAACGCCGAACGTGATTGACTTGTGCTTGCGACCGCTCTTGCTGACGCCGCTGCCTTCGATCACGCCGTAGGGCGCGCTGAACGTGCGACGATTCTCGTGCAAGTAGTGAACGAGATCAGAGAAGTGCATCCGCCATTCGATCTCAGTCATGACGCACCTCCTTGCACACGACTGATTCGCGCGCGTTGCGTTTCTGAACCGAACATGACATGCGGCGCGAGCTTCTGAATGCGTCGCAGACGAGCGACGCCCGTCTCATTGACGCCTTTGTTCACATCGTCGCTGCATAGCTTGATGTGAACGCCGACACCACCGAAGTCGATGCTATTCCCTGAGTGGTCGTATCCGTTCACGCGATAAGCGCGCATCTTCAGGCTCTTCGGGAATTTCGCAGCGTATTGCTGCGCGAGTTCTTCAGTCGTGAAGTAGGCTTTGATGTCGATACCCCAGCCAGAGTTCACCATGATCAGCGTGACGTTGTCGACGCTGTCGTTGCGCGGCGCCGGCATCACTTCGCGATAGATGTCTTCATTGTCGCGCGGCTGCTCAGTGCGCACTTCGTAGCCGGGCACGTTCTGGTAGCTGTGCTTCTCGCCAGCAATGACGCGCACGACCCATGTCAATTTCAGTGTCTCGTTTGCGAGCTTGCACGCTGCGTCGACTGCTTGATCTCTTGTCAATTCAATTTTCATGACTCTACAATCGCACAAGAACACGCGTGCGCAAGTAGAAACTGCAAGATTTTTGAAGAAATTTCGCGAGTCGAACTAGATCGCTCAAAATCAAGGACTTACGCGCGTTTATGCTTGACCATGTGACATGATCTGCAGAGATGATGCACATCGAGCGGCTTTGAATAGTCGTCGTGGTGCATGTCAGTCTTGAGCGTGTAGCACTCTTCGCAAGGTTCACGTTTCAGCTCACCATCGCGCACTGCTCGATTCGCTCGACGATGCACCGCAGCTCTGATGAGTCGTTCGTCTGATTCTTTCGCTTTGCGCTTTTTCTCGCGCCATTCAGCAGCGATCTGTTGAATGCGAAGCATCATGTTGATCTGATCACAAGTAGAAAAGTATTGCAAGCATGAATGGCTTCGCGCGAAGCTATTTGAGCAAAGAAAAAACGCGCTGCCCGATTTCTCGAACAGCGCGCAATTCTCTCAGTCGATGACTGACGTCAATGTAGACGTTCAGCTCAGACTGTTCAAGCCCGCGTAGTTGTCGAAGAGCCCGTGCATCGCGAGCGTGCGATTCGGTAGCACTCCGAGCGAGCCCTTGAGCACTTCGGTGAAGCAGTTCATCATGCTCCACACGGTGCGCGGCGCGAACTCTTCGTGACGAGGCTTGCGCCAGTCTTGAAGAATGTGCGGAATCTGCGTCGACGTGCAAGCGCCGCAGTCGAGCGCGCGAATCACGAGATCGTGAGCGTCGCGATCGTTGAGCGCTGTGTTCTTGTAGGCGTCGATGCGCTGATCTTGCGAGTGCCAGTGCTGCATCAGCTGCCCGATGCCGCGTTGAACGACGTAGGGCATATCGCGGAAGATGTGAACAGTGTGCTTGCGAAACACACGCACTTCACCGCTGAAGCTGAGATTGTCGCACACGAAAACTTTCGCGCCGGCGACGAGGCCAGCTGGGAAGCTCTTGTCGTGCGAATTGCGCGCACCTAAAATCCACGCATAGTCATCGTGGGTCGCGCCGTTCTGAACTTGAAAGAGTCCGAAGTAGCGCGCGCCAGCTTTCGAGAGACTGTGCGCTTCGCCGACGACAGTGAGATTGTTGTTGCGAAGCGCAAGCTCGATTTGATCGATGAGCGCTGTGTGCGGGATTGGTTGCCACGTCTCTGTGCGCTCAGGCGTGATCACGCGATCGAGATCAGCGCGATTGCACGCGTTCGCACCACAGTGAAGCGTGAGCTTGTGACTGATATCCTGACGCGCATTGCCGTCAGCCGTTACTGCTGTTTGGTTCATGTCTTGCATGACGCTACAATGACACGATTCTACAAGTGCGCAAGTTTTTATTTAACTTTTTTTTCGCCCTTCTGAAAGCTCACTTTCGAGCTATCTGAGCCTTGCAAGATTCAAGGCTGCGTGCGAGCGAACTTGAGCGCTCGCAGAATGATCGACTTCGCTTTCGCTTTCTCGCGTTCGCTCAGCTCGCGCGAATCGTAGAAAATCTCTTGCACGAGACGCTCGAAAAGCGCCTCAGCGAGTTCTTGCTCGTTCTGCGCGTCTTGAATGTCGCGTCGAGGTCGCTCGCCGAGCACATCTTCGCCTTGATCAGGTTCGCCGTTCATTCAACAACCTCGTGATTGCTTGCCTTTGCGATAGCCGCGAGCGTAGCCGCGCTTGTAGATCACGCTCTTGCGCTTGCGCACACGTTTGCAGCGTCGTTGTTTGTTCGCCATGACTCAGTGACCGCGCACGCCGACGACGTTGTTGCCTTCGAACATCAGGCCGTTCGGATAGATGTCGATCTCGCGGCGACCAATGATCATGCGCGATGTCGGCACGCCTTGCACAGCACCGATCTGTTGTCGCTCGATGATGTAGTTGTGCAGCTCGCGTCGCTCGCAGCGATCGCGATGACGATCGTCAGCTTGCGCTGTTGCGAGAAGCGCGAACGTCAGCATCAGCACGACTGCGAGCTGTCGCAGCGCGATCTTGATTCGCTCAAGATGCGTCAGCGCGAAACTCGCGCGCTTGTATAGATGCGACACATCAGGCTGCATCGCGCGCAAGAGCATCTGCTCGATGTTGTCGAAGCTGCGCTTGACGGTGAATCCCTTAGGGAGTGTCGTCGATCTCAGCTGACGACGTGGCTGGTTCTTTGTTGTGCTCATGTGATGATGTTCACTTGACTCGTGCAGCGTTCAATCGCTCGACGATGCCGTTGAGATCAGTCAGCGATCTGCTCGCGCGACGATACAATGACGACTGCTCTTTCATCGCTTTGAGAGCGTGCTGCATCACTCGCTGCAGGCAGAGTTCAATATATTTGACCTCTTGCTCTACAGGATACGGCGACGGCCTGCTCACGCGCTTCAGCACGATGATGTTGTTCGACTCAGACTTCGTGAGCTGCTGAGTCTTCAGCTGTGAGGTTGCTTTTCTCATAGTGTTCAGAGTCGCAGCGTCTCAACGCGCAGAAAGGGACGCATCGTGACGCTGCTTGCTCTGATCAGATCATGATTTCAGTTCGCTCTTCAGTTCAACAATCAGCTGACGCAGACGCTTGCGCTCGAAAGCGCGTTGCGCTGCACAGTCGCGAATGCTTTTCTCAAACGTGACTGAGTCATCGAGCTGCTGCTCATAGCGACGCAGAGATCGCTTGATCTGAGCTTTTGTTCGATTCGATTTGTTCATGCAATACATTCTACGCAAAAAAGCGATCGAAGTTTCTATTTTTCTCTCTGTGTGATCAGTTAGACTCGCATCATGTTGACTGCGAACGAGTTCTGCTGCGAACTTTTTTCTCAGTCGTCTCGTCGTGAATCTTCAGACATCGATCGATGAACTTCTCAGCGCGCAGTCGATAGTCGCGATTCTTGTGATCTTGAACGCTCTGCTGACAGCAAGGACAGACTGCGAACTCGCTTGAGCCGAACACGATCTTGAGCTGCGCAGTCTCGTGCTGACGCTCATGCGTGATGAACTGCTTGCAGACTTTGCATTCGAGCGCTTGCGTGAGCTGCAGTTGAAAGTTCATCGCAGCAATGTCAACGCTTTCGCTCGTTCGCGCGCGTGCGCTTTGACCTTGTCGCTCGCTGCGCACTTCAACAAACACGCGCGCACATACGAGGGCGCGAAATATTCAAGCGTCTCACTGTCAGCGCACGGATGCTCGCCGTCGCCGAAGTGATTGATCGCAAAGCAGCGCAGCTGATCGTCAGTCATGCTCATCGCTGTGCCTCGATTGCGTCAGCTGCGCGCTTGACTGCTTTGTCATGCTCAAGGGTGCGCTCGGTCGACTTGATCGCTTCGTCCATCAGTCTGCGATGCGTCAGCTCAGCTTCGACATCTCGATCGAACTGCGATTTCTCGCGATCGATCTGATGCGCAGTGCTCGGCGCTGCAGGCATTGCATCGACATAGTCAGCGGCTCGCTTGAGCATGACGACGCCAAAGAGGCTGATCGCGACAAGCAGGATGATGAATTTTTTTGCGTCATATTTCATACGCGACCTCCTGCTTGTGTGATCGCACGCTCGCATTGCTGCGAGAGCGCGACGCAGTTGATGCACTCAGCGTCTGCTTGCTGCTTGATGTGTCGCAGCGCATCGAGCGCGATCACGAGATTGTCGCGCAGAGGCGCGTCAGGTTGTGTCTCAGTGAGATCAAACTCGCTGATGAACACGCGACGATCGCTGCCCGCTTCGCTGTCGAGGTAGCGCTTCAAATTGTCGCTCACAGCTTGCGCGATCGCGCGTTCGCCGCACTCGTAGTCATCCCAGCGCTTTGTGATCTTCACTTGCGCGACGCCTTTGAAGCGCTTGTTGAACTCCCAGTCGCTCATGCCGGTGCCGCCTTGCTTGTTCGTGAACGCGAACGATTTCACGCTCACTGTCTCTCCTTTGTTCAATTCACTTTTCATGTTTTTGTTCTTTCTAGGTTGTTGGTTCAGTTGTTGAAGTAAATTTTCAGCGCATCGAAAAACTCTTCGCTGTTGCCGTCAGCAAGACTCTTCGCAGTGCTGACTGCGCGCTCAGCTTGCTCGTCGCTGATGTCATGCTTGAGAATGTCGCGTGCGACTGTGTGCGCGAGCTTGAGATCACGCTCATGCTCGTTTTGCAAGATTTGCTCAGCAGTTGGCGCTGACGCAGCGCGCTTGAGCGCGCTCAGCAGATCGCGCGAATTTTTCGCGTTCGCGATGTTTGAATAGATGTCGTGTTTCATGTTCAAGCCCCTTTCGGGAAGTGCGCTTTGCAGCGCGGGTGAAAGCCGTCGAGCAGGCTGCACTTCGCAGGCTTGTAACAGACGTGAAACTCGAAGTGACCGCCGTGCGCTCTGCGAACAAGCCAATCGCAACGATATTTCGAGACTGGTTTCCAAGCATTGTGACCGCGAATCAAGTCAATGACTGACTCGATCTTTGGTGCTTTCGATTCAATGTTCATGAGTGTAAAGTAGCACAAAGTAGAAAAGTGTCAAGCAACAAATTCTTCTGCGTTGTCTTGAACCCAGCGCACTGCAGCTCTGCGATTCTTCAGATGCGTTTCGAGCGGCCACACTTGCTCGCCTTCGAACTTGTAGACGATGAAGTTGCCGTCGCCGTAGAGATCGATGATCATGCCGACCATCACGCCTTTGTAGTTGATCGCCCACTTCGCCGGCACGAGACGATCGCCGCAGCGAAACGCTTCAGTGTATTGAGTGAACGTGAAGTCAGTGAGTTTGATGTCTGATTCAGTATTTTTCATGACTACACAATCGCACAAAAACACTTGTGCGCAACAAAAATCTTCATTTTTTTTCAAAGCGCAGAGTGCTGATTTTCAAGCACTTACGAATGAACACTTGCCATCGCTGTGTGAAAGTGTATGCTTCGCGCAATGAGCGAGTGAGGTGATGAATCATGGGGAAAGTCAGCGCAAAAGTGAAGCGATTTCGCAACCGCGCTCGACCGGGTGCGATCATGAGCAGAGCAACGTTCAACAAGATCGCGCGCACATCACGCGGCGGCAAAAAAGCAGCAGGCGCCGCCTACTGGCGCGCAGCGAAGCGTCGAGCAGCAGGTCATCCGAAAGGCAAGCGATGAAACACGACGAGATCGTTGAGCGACCAGTCGGCGCGATGAAAGTCGTCGCGCTCATCTTCATCGGTGACATCTTCGTCATCGCGTGCATCATTGCAGCCGTGCTGCACAGCTGTCACCGCATCGCATGAAAGCATGGCGCGTCGACATGAACGATCAAGTCGCAATCGATCTCAAAGCGCAAGAGAAGTTCGCTGAAGATTTGCTCTCACTGATCGAGACCACTTTCTTGCGCGCTTACAATTCGCGCGTCGCAGGCATGACAATCGATGAGATGCTGATCTATCACGACATCGAAGCTGCAGCGAGCAATGTCGACAAGAGCGTCATCGACACTTGTCGTCGCACAATACAGACAGCAGTGAAAGCTGTTGATTGCCAAGTAGCATACGATGACGCACACGCTTACCTCGTCGACCAATTACAATCGAGACTCAGCAAACTTCTCAAATCAAACGAACGCAAACAACGTCGCCGCAACAATGCCCTGGACTAAGACCAACAAACGTAACAGCAGAGGGCAGCGCCTCTATAGATCGCCATCAGGTAAGCTCTGGACAAAGCGCAGCATCGCTGCGTATAAAGCGACGAAAGGTTTCAAGCGACCTGTTCGCTCAACACGACGACGCCGATGATCAAAGCCCTGCAAAGAAATTTGGGCACTAAGTTTTATCGGGCGCCGTCCTGCCTGCGCGTGCAGAGACGCCCCAAATCCATTTAGGAAATGAAGCCGAAAAAGCGAATCGTTGGCGCGTCTGTGCCTGCTCATGCAGCGTCAGAATCGAACGGCGCGAGTCGTGTGCGGCCATTGGAACTTGCCCGAATCCTAGTGCTTTCACAGAATGAAGTTGCTGAATTGACGCAGTCGGGCGTTTTGAAGCGCATGATTGTGAAGCAAGGCAAGCAGTCGCTGATCTACTACGACAAGGATGAGAACATTGAGCGCTACATCAGGCACATGCGCGAGCCTGAGCGACGCGCGCGCGAAGAATGGCTTCAAGAGAAGCGCGACACAGCTCGAATTGTGCGCGAACACAAAGAACTCGATCTCGCGATCGCGCGCGGCGACGCTGTGATGCGCGAACCGATCACGACAGCAGTCGTCAACGCAGTCTCGGTGATGAAGAACAACTTGCTCGCACTGCCAATTCGGCTGCCGCGACTGCTGCAAGGACAGAGCGATCCGGCGAAAATTCGCGTGATCTTGAAGACGCACGTCATGCTTTGCTTGCGCGCAGTCGAAAATTTGAGTGTTGATTCGATCGAAAAAGCGAGCAAAAACGGGCACGATGTCGAAAGGAAACGGCAAACTCGTATTGCTGCCAGGTTTCGATCGTGAGCTTTTCGCAGCTGCACTTGCTGCTGCGCACCCTCCGAGCGAGCGATCGCTGACTGAATGGGCTGACGAGTTCAGAGTTCTGTCATCTGAGAGCAGCGCTGAGCACGGCGCGTGGCTGACCGCAACTGCGCCCTACGAGAAAGACATTCAAGACGCGATCAGCGACCCTGAAGTGCCGCGTGTTGTCGTGCAGAAAGCAAGTCAGATGGGCATCACTGACTGCGCGATCGTGAACTCGATTGGCTACTTCGCGACTGAAGACCCGTGCCCGATTCTCGTCGTGCAACCGACGATCGAGATTGCAGAAGCGTTCTCGACTGATCGACTCGCGCCGATGATTCGCGACTCGCCGCATGTGCGCGAGCGATTTGCTGATGCGCGATCGCGCGATGCGAGCAACACGCTGCGCAGAAAATCGTTCAAGGGCGGCTATGTCGCGATTGGCGGTGCGAACAGCGCAGCGAGCTTGAGCGGTCGACCTGTGCGCGTCGTGCTGCTCGACGACGTTGATCGGTATCCACCCTCGGCGGGCACTGAAGGCAACCCGCTGCAGCTTGCGATTGCGCGCACGTCAGCGTTCTACAATCGCAAGATCGTGATTGTCAGCTCGCCGGGACTTGTTGGCGTGTCGCATGTCGAGCGCGAAATGCAGCAGTCGACGTGTGAATTTTGGTACCTGCCGTGCGCGCATTGCGGCACCTATCAGATTCTCGAATGGGACCGCGTGCGCTTCGATGATCTGACGCATCGCTGCGTGCAGTGCCAAGAATATTCTGAGAAATATCTGTGGCTCGCCGGAGATGGCGAGTGGCGCGCGCACCGCCCGATCGATGAGCGCGGCAACAAAGTGCGCACGCGCGGTTTCTTTCTCGGCGGGCTTTACAGTCCATGGGTTGAATGGGACGTGCTTCGCGACGAGTTCGTGCGCGCAGTTCGCGCGAATGAAGAGGGTGACGTCGAGCTGTTGAAGGCGTTTCGCAATACGCGACTCGGTCTGCTGCATCAGGACGAAGGCAATCAAGTGAAGATTGATCTGTATCAGCGCAGAGAAGTCTTCGACTGCGAAGTGCCAGACGGCGTCGTCGTGCTCACTGCAGGCGTTGACGTGCAAGATCAATCGATCTTCGCAGAGGTGACGGGCTGGGGAAAAGGTCGCGAATCGTGGGGCATCGACTACATCACAATTCCGGGCGACCCGCGCACAGCTGAACCGTGGCAGGCGCTCGACGCTGCAGTCTACAATCGCGTCTTCGTGACAAAGGACGGCAAGAAAATGCGCGTGCGCCGCATCTGCATCGACTCATCGTTCGCGAGCGATCACGTCTACGCATACACGAAACCTCGGCAACCGCGCTGCATTGCGATCAAGGGCATAGGCGGGCTTGGCAAGGCCCCGATCACAGCGATCACGTTTTCGAAGAGCAATCGCTGCTTGATCGCGTCACTCGGCGTTGACACGCTGAAAGAGGAGATCATGAACCGACTGAACGTGACAAAGTTCGGCGCTGGTTTCTGTCACTTCCCGCGCACTGATCAGTTCGACGTCGCGATGCAGGCGCACGAACCCGAGCGCGGCTACGATGTGAACTACTTCGAGGGCTTGCGCGCAGAGCAGCGCATCGTCAAGCACAAGTTCGGCTTCAAGACCTACATCTGGAGCAAGCGCGCATCGCAGCGCAACGAGTCATGGGATTGTCGCGTTTATTCGCTCGCGGCGCTGCAGCTGCCGCACACCGGGATTCGTCTCGATACGATGAAGCGTGACACGATCACGATCACTGACGACGAAAAGAAAGTGACGACGACGCATTTCGGCGCGCAACAGATGCAGACACCGTTCACTGAGACGCGCAGAGTTCAAGGCGAGCAGGCGCGATCGAAGTTCGGCGCGCAGAATCGTCCGCTCGACTACTGAGCGCCGAATGGCGAGCTGCTGACGTTTCTGCCTGCGGTCTGATTCGCCCAAGTGCAGAGAATGCGCGCTGCGATGCGTGTGCGGTAGCCGTGCCCTGCGCGTTCTTGCTGAATGAGCAGCTGCATCACGGTGCGCGGCACTGAGCACTCGATTCGACACGTATCAGCTCGCGGGCGACCGCGACCACGTTTGATTTGCGTCTCTGCTTTAATCAGCGCCGCCATGAAGCATCGCTTGAACTGTTAGTGCAAGCACTGCTGGAGGCGCAAGCATTTTCGCGAGTATTTTATTCCGCCACGTTGACAGATCGCGTTCTCGCGCTCAAAGCTGGGCGCTGAATGGAAGTTGCCGTCGTCGCCCGTCCTCTGCCAAAAAATGTTGTGCTGTTTGATCTTGACGGCACACCACCGAACGGTTTCGCAACGTGGTGCGACTGGGCAAGATCAGGTCTTGCGAATGCGCTTGATGGCATGAACAAGGCGGGCGGCGGCGTCACCGAGTATCACATTGGCTCGCGCGGTCTGCATCGCAGCGGCCCCGCTGATCAGATCAAGAACGTCGACTACTGGAACCAGATGGTGCTCTTGTGCTGCGGCGTTGAAGTGCTGCCGTCGTCGCTGACTGGTCGCGATCAAGCGTGTCGAATCATCCCGAGGGACGTCTGATGTGAACGCGACACTCAACGGTCACGCGAAGCGCTTCCCGAACGGCGTGCTGCTCGGTCCCGACGGCAAGATGATCAATGCGCGCACGTTTTTCGATCCGAAGAATCAGTTCTTGAGCTACGGTTCGAGCGGCTACGCGCACTATGGCGCGAACTTGACGAAGAACTCTCTCGCAGGCTGGCTCTGGCGCGGCGGCGACGCCGACAAAGACATCGGTCTCAACGTGCAAGTGCTGCGCGAGCGATCGCGCGACGCGTTCATGGGAATTCCGCTTGCTGCAGCTGCGATCGAGTGTCTCGACACGAACGTCATAGGCGAAGGACTTTTCCCGGCGCCGAATGTCGACGGCGATGTGCTCGGTCTCGACGAGCAAGAAACGTCAGACTTGAACAAAGAACTCGCTGACAAATTCAACTGGTGGGCGAACGATCCGCGCGAATGCGACTTCGAATCGAAACATTCTTTCTACACGCAGATGCACGTCGCGTTTCAATCGATGCTGCTCTCTGGCGACTGCCCTGTGCTCTTTCCGCTGAAGGCGCGACCGCTCACGATGTTCGAGCTGAAGCTGCGCGTGCTTGAAGCTGATCGCGTGATGAACCCGTCAGTCGCAGAAGTCGCGCCGAGTGTCGGGCTGAATCTTTTCAGCGGCGTCGAGCTGAACGCTGAAGGCGAGCTTGTCGCGTATCACATCAGCGATCGACACCCGCTTGCGAGCGCGCGCGCTGTGTTTCCGACAGCGCCGAAGTCGTTTCGCATCACGCCATTTGGCGACGCGAGCGGTCGACGCAACATGGTGATGCTGATCAAGCCTGAGCGACCTGAGCAGCGCAGAGGCGTCCCGATCTTGGCAGTCTGTCTTGAGCTGCTGAAGCAGCACGGTCGTTTCATCGACAGCACAGTCGTCGCTGCTGTGATTCAAAGCTACTTCACGGCGTTCATCACGAGCGAATTTCCTGATCCGAATATTTTCGATTCGCTGCTCACTGACGAGCAGAAGCAAGAGATCATGAATTTGAACCCATACAACGTTCAGCTCGGGCCGGGAATTGTTAATTTCATGCGCCCGGGTCACGCGGTGAACTTTGCGCACCCGACGCAGCCGCAGTCTGTGTTTGGCGAGTTCACGATCTCAGTCGCGAAATTCATCGGTGCAGCGCTGGGGATTCCCTACGAAGTGCTCTTGAAACAGTTCAACGCGAGCTATTCGGCAAGCCGCGCAGCGCTGCTCGATTTTTGGAAGCGCGTGCGCAAATATCGCGCGCAGATGATCGATCAATTCTGTCAGCCCGTCTACGAAGAATGGCTCGCAGACGCGATCGCACTTGGTCGCATCGAGAAGTTCAAGGGCGGCTTTGACGATCCGCTGATTCGTCACGCGATGCTCGGCTGCATCTGGACCGGCGCGAGCGCTGGCAGCCTCGACCCGCAGAAGGAAGTGATCGCAGCTGACATGAAAGTGAAGTGCGGTTTCTCGACGACTGAACGCGAGAGCGCAGAGCTGAACGGCTCGAACTATCGCGACAACATCCGTCAGCAATCAATCGAGCAGCAAGAGTTCAGTGAAGCTGAGCTGATCTTTCCGCCTTATCGACCGACGCAGATCGGCGGAACGTTCTTGGGCGGGGCTGGTGGCGAACCTGCGAAGCCTGAACCTGCACCAGCTGCGCCGCCCAAGACTGCACCGCCTGCAGCGCCGCCAGCGCCGAAAAAAGCAGCGCGCACACGCAGCAAAACAAAGAACAGAGTCGCTCTTGCGAGCGGCTTGAGCGGGAGGTTCGAACGATGAACGAGTTCTGGAGATTCACGAATGACGCGGGCGATGAGCCTGAAAGCGCGCAGCTCGACATCTATGACGTCATCGGCAACTGGGAGGAGATCGGTGAGATCAGCGCGAAAGCGTTCGCGCGCGACCTCGCGAAGCTGCCGTCGAGCGTGAAGCGTCTCGACATTCACATCAATTCGCCCGGCGGTTCAGTGTTCGACGCTCAAGGCATCTACTCGCGACTCGCAGATCATCGCGCACAAAAGCACGTCTACATCGACGGACTTGCAGCGAGCGCAGCGTCGATCGTCGCGATGGTCGGTCACAAGGTCTTCATTCGCGCGAACGCGAACATGATGATCCATCTGCCGAGCGCGATGACGATGGGCGACAAGAACACGCATGAGAAAGCGCGTCGCGCGCTGCAGTCGATTGAAGATTCGATGATCAACACCTACACGAAAAAGACTGCGCTCAGTCGTGACGAGATCGCTTCGATGCTCGCAGACGAGACGTGGCTCAACGCAGAGCAGGCTGTCGAGAAAGGATTCGCTGATGAAGTGCGCGGCGTGATCAAGGCAGCTGCGTCATTCGATCTTTCGCAGTTCAAGTTCAAAAATGTCCCGGCGTTCACCGCCACCAAAACAACAAAGGAAGAACCCATGAGCAAAGCAAACATCAAAGCAACGGCGGCAGAGGAGACGCCGCCGGCAAAAGACGAACCGAAAAAGGAAGAGACTCCGCCCGCGACAGAGCAGGAGCCGAAGAAAGACGAGCAGCCACCGAAGACAGGTGACGCTGCGACTGACGCAGCTGCGAACGCAGTGAAACAAGAGCGCGCACGCGTCGCAGCGCTGCTCGAACTCGATCGCCCTGCAACGCATGACATCGTGCAGGCAGCGATCAAAGACGGCAAGCAGGTCGCTGACGTCATCAAGGACGTCATGTCGGCGATGGACAAGGCGAGCACGCAGAACGCTCGACGCGCTGATGCGTCGCAGCTCGACGGAATCCCTGCATCGCAAGATGACAGTGACGGCAAGAAAGAGTTTGGCGCGAAAATCAAAGAGAAAGTGCAGGCGCGCATGAAGCGCGGCAACGTTCGCGTCACGCGCAGCTGACAACAATCAAATCGAAGAAAGGAACAACAAGCAATATGGCAATCAAAGATTCAGTCA
>Ga0126369_10000225_pt1 | contig 36022 bp, 28 predicted proteins | sample PanSoiMetaPlot_1_FD_109646 | JGI IMG/M metagenome (GOLD analysis project Ga0126369, IMG submission 109646) | Tropical forest soil microbial communities from Panama - MetaG Plot_1 | ecosystem: Environmental > Terrestrial > Soil > Tropical forest > Bulk soil | place: Panama | collected 2016-02-17
AAGCCCTTGCGGGCGGGCGCTCAAATTGAGGTCGGGGCCTGGCGCGCCCAAGTGCTCGAGGTCCGGGAGCCGGGTACGGTGGCGGTGCGCTTCACATCCTCGGCGGCCCAGTCTCTTGCCGAGTTGTTGGAGCAGTTTGGCCACGTGCCGCTGCCGCCCTACATCCGGCGGGAACCCGATCCCGAGGATCGACGTCGCTACCAGACTGTGTTCGCGGCTACCCCTGGGTCGGTGGCGGCGCCAACGGCCGGCCTGCATTTTACTCACGAGTTGCTGGTGCAGCTTCAGGCGCGCGGCGTGGAACGGATCGCGATCACACTCGAAGTCGGTCCAGGTACATTCTTGCCGGTGCGCGTGGAGAATCTGGAAGAGCATAAGATGCACCCCGAACGATACGACGTGCCACCACAAGCCGCCGATAGGGTCTTCGCGGCGAAGTCCGCCGGGTCGCGAGTGGTGGCCGTTGGAACCACGGTGGTTCGGGCGCTCGAGGCCGCCGCGGATCCCACCACCGGCAAAATCCGGGCTGGAGCGAACGAAACAGATCTCTTCATCCGTCCTGGATTTCAGTTTCGGGTGGTCGACGCGCTTCTCACCAACTTTCACCTTCCCAGATCGACGTTGATCGTGATGGTGAGCGCATTTTGCGGAAGAGAGTTGACCCTTCGGGCTTATCGAGAAGCCGTCGTCAACGGCTATCGCTTCTTTTCCTACGGCGATGCAATGCTGATCACATGACCGCCAGCTGCGAAACACCTTCATGAGCACGGGCGCGGTTGAATTCCAGCTCCTGCACCGCGACCGACAGACGGAAGCTCGGCGGGGCCGACTGACTACTCCGCACGGGAACGTGGAAACTCCAGCGTTCATGGCCGTAGGAACCGCAGGGACTGTCAAAGCGATCGGCCCAGATGATCTGACGCGGCTTGGGGCGGAGATCATCCTCGGTAACACCTATCATCTGATGCTTCGACCTGGCGAAGAGCTGATCGCCGATTTAGGAGGCCTCCACCGCTTCATCGGATGGAACCGGCCGATCCTGACCGACAGCGGGGGATTTCAGGTTTTCAGCCTGGCGAAGAAGCGGTCCATCTCCGAGGAAGGCGTGCAGTTCCAGTCGCATCTCGACGGCTCAAGCTGGCTTCTCACCCCGGAGCGGTCGATGGAGATCCAACAGAGGCTAGGAACCGATATCGCGATGGCTTTCGACGAGTGTCCCCCCTTCGGCGTGGACCGCGCGTACCTCGAGCAGTCGTTGGCCCGGACCACCCGATGGCTGAATCGTTGCGCCGCGGTCTGGCGCCCCGAAAGCTGCGGGCTGTTCGGGATCGTCCAGGGAGGCCTGGACCAAGAGCTTCGTCGCCGGCACGTGGAGGAAGTCTGCTCGCTGGACCTTCCTGGCTATGCCCTGGGCGGGTTCTCGGTGGGGGAGGACCGGGAAGCGATGAGAGAGGCGGTGGTCTCCTGCGTGCCCCTATTGCCAAGCCATCGGCCGCGCTACCTGATGGGCGTCGGAAGCCCGAACGACTTGTCCGCCTGCATCGGCGCGGGCGTCGACATGTTCGACTGTGTGATGCCCACGCGGTGCGCGCGCAACGGGCTGCTTTTCACTTCGCTGGGCAAAATCGTCATCAAGAACGCCGCCTACGCACGAGACGATCGGCCGCTCGATCCGAGCTGCGCCTGCTATACGTGTTTGCATTTCTCGCGCGCCTATTTGCGCCATCTCTTCGTTGCCAAAGAAATACTGGCAATGCGGCTCAATACTCTGCACAATTTGAAGTACTTCCTGGACCTCATGGCGCGTGCACGCGCTGCCATCGAGCAGGACCGGTATTCAACATTCTCTGCCGGCGGCCCGGCGGGAGATTGCGAAGGTGATGAAGAGGGCTAGGCCGCTGGCCGGTCCGGCGCTTGCTCCTCTGGGGCGCTGCTGCTAAGAGGACCGACCTTCCGTAGGAATTGTCCCAAAATTCGAGGATTTTGGGATCCGGACCTCCCAGAAAAGCGAGGCGGCTCGTGGGAAAAGCGTTTTTCGTGTTGGCGCAAGCTACGGACGGTGGGGGCAACTTCAAGCTGCTCGGCTTCATCGTCCTGATGTTCGCGGTCTTCTACTTCGTGATGATTCGGCCGCAAAGCAAGCAGGTGAAGGAGCACCGGGCTCTCCTGGCAGGCTTGAAAAAAGGAGACGACGTTCTCACCCAGAGCGGCCTCTACGGGAAAATCTATTCGATCACTGATAAAACGGTGATGCTCGAGATCGCCAACAACGTCCGAGTGCGAGTCCTCAAAAGCTCCATTCAGGGGATCACCAATCTGTCGGACGAGTCTTCCGCCGCGGCGACAAAGGCGGAGGAGAAGAAGGAGGAGAAGTAGATGGATCGGTCGTGGTGGTGGAAGCTGGCGATCATCCTGGTGGTGACCTTGGGATCCATCTGGTTTCTGGTTCCCAGCTACTACTCCTTCTTCCGGGTACCTCGTGAGGACCGAAACAACCTCAAGCTGCTCCAAGAAAAGATGCCCAAGTGGGCGCCCGCCGCGAAATACCGGCTCAATCTCGGCCTCGATTTGCAGGGCGGCATCCACATGGTGATGCGGGTGGATACCCAGACCGCGTTGCAGAAACGAACTGAGCGGCGCGGTCTTCAGATCTCCAACTACGTCAAGGACAAGAAGCTGGGGGAGGTGAACGTCGACGCCAACCCCGAGCGCTGGGAATTGACGCTCACCGCGAAGGATCCGGCGACCATGGATGCGATCGAGAAGGACGTCCTCGCCACCTTCGACGACTTCACCAAGATCCGTCGCGATGGCAACAAGCTGACGATCGCCCTCAAAGACACCCAGGTGAATCGCTTCAGAGACGAGTCGGTGGACCAAGCGATGCTGGTTATTCGCAAGCGAATCGACAAATGGGGCGTGGCAGAAGCGGACATCCGCAAGCGAGGAAATGATTCGATCCAGATCTCGCTGCCCGGCTATCAGGACGCGGAGCGGGCGAAGGAGCTGATCGGCACCACCGCTCAGCTCGAGTTCCGGATGGTTGACGACAGTTCTCCCTTATTCCGCACTCTGTTCCAGCAGAATCCGCCTCCCAAGGAGAGCGGAATATCGCTCATCGAAAAGGAAGGGTTTCCGCAGCTCGAGGCCAAGGATCGAGAGACGCTGCTTACCTATGTCAAAGGCAAAGCCCCTGCCGACCGGAAGATCCTCCTAGAATGCGTGGCGTCAGCGGTGAAGAAGGATACCTGCGACACCTACCGCACCTACCTGGTCGATAAGAACGTTCCGCTCACCGGCGAGAACCTCACCTCAGCAGACGCGGCGACCGACCAATTCGGAGAAGCCGAGGTCAACATCAGTTTCGACGCACAAGGGGCACGGGAATTCGCGTCCCTCACCAAGCAGAACGTCGGTAAGCGGATGGCGATCGTTCTCGACGACGATGTGCATTCCGCTCCGCGGATCAATGAGGAGATTCCAAACGGAAGAGGCCGCATCACCATTGGCCGAAACCCCACCAAGACGCGCGAGGAGCTGATCGACGAGGCGAGGTTGCTGGCGCTGGTGCTCAAGGGCGGCGCCCTGCCAGCTCCGGTGACCGTCGGAGAAATCCGGCAGGTAGGAGCCTCCCTCGGGCCGGAGTTGATCCGAAAAGGAAGCCTTGCCGCGACCGTCGGGCTGGCGCTGGTGGTCGTGTTCATGGCCATCTACTACAAGCGCTCTGGATTGATCGCCGACGTGGCCTTAATTTTGAACGGCGCTTTGATTCTCGCCTTCTTGGCGATTTTCAACGCCACGCTCACGCTTCCCGGAATCGCGGGTTTCGTGCTGACCCTCGGAATTGCGGTTGACGCGAACGTTCTGATCAACGAACGGGTTCGCGAAGAGCTGGCTCACGGTAAGACAGCTCGAGCGGCGGTGGACCAGGGATATGATCGCGCCTTCTGGACGATCTTTGACGCCCACGTCACCACGCTGATCGCCGGGGCAATCCTCTTTGCCACGGGGACCGGCCCGGTACGCGGCTTTGCCACCGCGTTGGTGATCGGGCTGGTGGCATCGCTGTTCACCTCGATCATCGTTACCCGGGTGATCACCACCTATTTTGTCCACGGCCGCAACGCCCAGACGGTCTCGGTCTAGCCTCTCGAGAGTTTTCGCGATGCAGATCATCAAAAAGAAGACGAACATCGACTTCATCGGCAAGCGCCGGCCAGCCCTATTCATTTCGTCGGTGCTGAACCTGGCGATCCTAGTGGGAATCACCATTTTCGGCTTCAACTTCGGCGTCGATTTTGCCGGTGGCACCGTTGTGGAGCTCAAGTTCGACCACCGCGTGAACGCCGAGGACGTGCGCAAGCGCGCCCAGGCGGCCGGGCTGCACGACGTTTCGGTCCAGGGAATCGGAAGCGCCTCCGAAAACTCGTTCCTGCTCCGCTTGGGCGGTGTCACTCAGCTGACCAAGGAAAACTCGGCCCTGGCGGAGACGGCAGTTCAAGCCCTCGGGCCGATCAAGTTCTTCCACGCGGACCTCGACAACGGACTGATCAATTTTCGAGCTGAACAGAAATTAGATCCCGAGCAGATCAAGAAGGCGGTTGAGACCACTGGGACCGGAATCAAGGAAGTGCGCTCGCTCGGCGAGGCGCAGGGTGGAGGTAACGACTATCAGGTGGTGGTTTCCGGAATGGCGGACCGCGTTTTCTCAGCGATGCGTCAAGGCATGGAGAAGCCTGACTTCATTGTCCAGCGAGTCGATTACGTCGGACCCCAGGTTGGAAAGCAGCTTCGAAACAAGGGGATCATGTCGCTTTTGTACGCGATGGTGATGATTCTGATCTACGTCGCGTTCCGATTCGACTTCAAATTTGGGCCCGGCGCGTTGGTGGCGATGGTGCACGACGTGATCATGGTTAGTGGCTACTTCCTGCTGACCCGCCGCGAGTTCAATCTGACCTCGATCGCGGTGCTGCTCACTGTGATCGGTTACTCGATCAACGACACCATCGTCGTCTACGATCGAATCCGCGAGGAGATGGTTCGTTACAAAGGCAAGCCGCTCCCCGAAATCATCAACATCGCGGTTAATGACACCCTCTCACGCACGATTCTGACCTCTGGCGTCACCGCGCTTTCGCTGGTCGGTTTGCTGATTTTCGGTGTCGGCGAAATCTGGGACTTCGCGATGGCGATGCTGGTGGGAATCGTCGTCGGGACGTACTCGTCGGTGTACATCGCCAGCCCTTTGACCATTTGGCTCGATGAGCGCGCCGCCGCCAAGGAACGGCAAGCGAAGACCGGAATGAAAGCCAAGATCGCGTAAGGCGATCCGGACACTGCCCGGGTGTCACCCTCCGCTGTTACCTTGCGCGCCGCTTTCGAAGCAGTCAGCGGTCCATCTTCGCGGAGGCGACGAGCGCGTGCGCTGGGTGTTCCCCAGGGATTCTGAGGTAGACGCCCATTCCTTAGCTGCAGCTCTCAAGCTTCATCCCCTGGCGGCCCAGGTGTTGATCAACCGCGGCCATCGCACCGAAGAGCAGGCCAGCACATTTCTCTCTGACCGGCTGGGGGATCTCCCCGACCCTTCGCTCTTGAAGGACATGCCCAAGGCGGTCGAGCGCGTCTCCCGCGCGCTGCGGGAAAGGGAGAAGATCACCCTTTACGGCGACTACGACGTCGATGGGGTGTGCTCCACCTCGTTGCTCTACCTTTTCCTTCGTCGGCTGGGCGCGCGGGTAGCGACGTACATCCCGCGAAGGCTCGGGGAAGGATACGGGCTGAATGCTCCGGCGATCGCGAAGATCGCTGCCGACGGTACGTCGCTGGTGGTGACGTTGGACTGCGGCATCACTTCCAACGCCGAGGTGGTTCAGGCCAATAGCTTGGGGCTTGATGTCGTCATCGTCGACCACCACCAAGTGCCCCCGACACCGCCCCCCGCGTTCGCAATCCTCAATCCCCATCAGCCAGGGTGCGGCTACCCAACGCGCAATCTGTGCGCGGCGGGCGTGGCGTTCAACCTCTGCCTCGCACTGCGGCGACGATTGCGAGAGGAGAATGCCTTTCAGTCCTGTAAAGAGCCGAACCTCCGGTCAATGCTTGACCTGGTGGCCCTGGCCACGGTCGCGGACGTGATGCCGCTGACCGGCGCGAACCGGATCTTGGTCAAGCACGGCCTGGAAGTCCTGTCCGCGCCTGAGCGACCGGGGATTTGCGCGCTCAAGGAAGTCTCCGGACTCGCCGCCCATGCACCGGTGGGCGCCGGCACGGTGGGTTTTCGCCTCGCGCCTCGCATCAACGCCGCGGGTCGTCTTGACGACGCCTCCGTGGGATTGCGCTTGCTGTGCTCGGAGAACCCTTCCGAAGCGCGCGGTTTGGCGCAAGCACTGGACGCGGCTAACCGAGAGCGCCGGGAGATCGAACAAGGAATCCTCGATGAAGCCTTGCAGCAGGCACAGAGCCGAATGCCCTGGGCGAAGGGCTTGGTCCTGACCTCGGAACGATGGCATCCCGGGGTGATCGGGATTGTCGCGGCACGGGTGGTGGAACGATTTCATCGTCCGACGGTGATGATTGCGCTCGAGCACCCCGTGGGAAGGGGCTCGGCCCGCAGCATCGAAGGGTTCCACCTTTTCAAGGCGCTTCAGGAATGTTCCGAACACTTGGCCAAATTCGGCGGTCACCAGCACGCGGCCGGGCTCGCGATCGCCCCGGATCGCCTCTCGGCTTTCACCGAGGCGTTCGACCGGACGGCGGCGCGTCGGCTCAACGACGACGATCTCGTTCCCCGCTGCCGCGTCGACGCCTGTGTCTCCATCAACGAGCTGAACGAAGACTCCGTGCGAGGCGTCGAGGTGCTCAGCCCGTTCGGCAATGGAAATCCGGAACCCGTTTTCGCGACCCGGAAGCTGCGTTGCCGCCCCCGGGTGCTGTCCAGTCGAGATCAGGAGAGCGCCCATCTCAAATTGGCCTTCGAGACGGCTCCCCACTTGAGCGCCATCGGTTTCGGAATGGGCAACCGAATTGAAGTCGCTCAGCAGCCGGTCGATCTCGCTTTCCAGGTTCGACTCGAGGAATGGATGGGAGTGCCTCGGGTCAGCCTCCGCCTGCGGGACATTCGATCCGCCGACTGACAAGGGAATAGGTTTCCCGCGGGTTTGCCGCTACACTTCGACCAATTGACGCTCAGAGCAGGGCCTCACTATCGTGCCCGCCCCTTCCTTTTTACAGGTTGGCCACTGACATGCCGGTGAAATTCATCTCCGAAGTTAAGCGCACCCATTCTTGCGGAGAGCTAACCCGCGCGGACATCGGCAAGAAGGTGGTGCTGTTTGGCTGGGTCCAGAACCGCCGAGATCACGGTGGTGCGGTGTTCATCGACTTACGGGACCGGGAAGGCCTGACCCAGATCGTCTTCGAGCCCGACATCTCGCCCGAGGCGCACGAGCTCGCCGGCTCGCTCCGCCTGGAGTACGTCCTGGGAGTCTCCGGGACCGTGGTTTCTCGCGGCGCAAACGTCAATCCGAAGATGAAGACGGGGGAGATCGAGGTGAAGGCGACGGACCTGCAGATCTTCAACCGTTCGGAGCCACCGCCTTTTTTGATCGAAGACCAGATCGACACCGCCGAGGAAAAGCGTCTTGCGTATCGGTACCTCGATCTCCGTCGCACTCCGTTGCAACGCACCCTGATCGCCCGCTCCAAAATGCACGCCCTGACGCGGGCGCACCTGGTGGAACGGGGCTTTGTCGAACTGGAGACGCCCTACATGGGCAAGTACACACCTGGGGGAGCCCGCAACTTCCTCGTCCCTTCGCGCCTCAATCCCGGGAAGTTCTACGCCTTGGCGGAGAGCCCGCAGCTCTACAAGCAGCTGTTCATGATCGCGGGTTTCGATCGGTACTTTCAGATCGTGAAGTGTTTCCGAGATGAGGATCTGAGACTCGATCGTCAACCGGAGTTCACCCAGATCGACCTCGAGATGAGCTTCGTCTCGCCGGATGACGTCTTCGAGGTGGTGGAAGGGCTGATCCAGCTGCTCTGGAAGAGGATTCTGGGGGTCGACATTCCAACTCCATTTCTGCGGATGGATTACGACCAGTCGATGGCCAAGTACGGCAACGACAAGCCGGATCTTCGCTTTGGTCTCGAGCACGTGGTGCTCACCGACTTAATCAAATCCCATGGACCCGCGGGCGGCGTGCCGATGATCACCGAGGCCGTGGAGCAGCGAGGAATCGCCAAGGCGCTGGTGATTCCGGCGGAGAAGGCGCTCTCGCGCGCTGAATCGGACAAGCTGGAGGAATTCGTCAAGGGCATGGGCGCCAAAGGCCTGGCGCGAGCCAAAGTCAGTGAAAATGGCGAGTGGACGCAGTCGCCGTTCGCGAAGACGATTTCTCCACAGCTCCGGGTGGCGATCAACCAGGCCTGCAACGCCAAATCCGGCGATCTGATCCTCTTTCAATTCGGGCGCGAGGCGCAGGTGAATACCGTGATGGCGAATCTGCGCGTCCATCTGGGGAAACGGCTGGGCCACATCCCCGAGCACGGATCCGGCGGGGTCTGGAAATTTCTCTGGGTGGTGAACCCACCGCTGTTCGAGTACAGCGAGGAGCTCAAGCAATGGGTCGCCGCGCACCACGCCTTTACTCGGCCGCGGGAGGCGGACATCGGCTCGTTGTTGTCCGATCCTGGCAAGGTGAAGTGCGATCGCTACGACGTCGTCCTCAACGGCTTCGAGATCGGCGGCGGCTCAATTCGAATCCACGATCCCAAGGTGCAAGCGATGGTGTTCAAGGCCATGGGGATCGACGAGCGGGAAGCCGAAAACAAGTTCGGCTTTCTCCTGGAGGCCTTAAGGTACGGGGCGCCACCGCACGGAGGGATAGCGGTTGGAATGGATCGCCTCTCGATGCTGCTCACCGGTTCGGAATCACTGCGCGATGTCATACCCTTTCCCAAGACCCAGAAGGGCGTCGATTTGATGACCGGCGCGCCAGGAGAAGTAGACGAGCGGCAATTGCGCGAGCTGCACCCGAGACTCGCCGGGCTCCCCTCGCACTGACATTCTCGACGCTGCATGGCAACCTCGGACTCATTCGATCTGATCGTGATCGGCGGCGGCGTCAACGGCACCGGCATCGCTCGCGACGCGTCGATGCGAGGGCTCAAGACCCTGATGCTCGAGAAAAAGGACGTCGCGTGCGGTGCATCCGGAGCGAGCTCCGGGATGATCCACGGAGGAATCCGGTATCTGCGCTACGATCGCCAAGTCAGCCAGCTCGCAAGCATCGACTCCGGCTACATCCAACGGATCGTTCCCCACCTTCTGTATCGGATCCCTTTCATCATTCCCTTGGTCGCCAAGGATGTGGCTCATCCGAGCGTGCTCGAGCGGTACCTGGCATATGGCACGGAGGTCTACTTTGGCGTTTACGACCTGTATCAGCCTTACAAGCGCGGCAAACCGTCGGTGCGACTGACAGCCGAGGAGGTCTACCAACTCGAGCCTGCTTTGCGGCGCAGCCTAACGGGCGGGATGTCCATGGACGAATGGGGTATCGATGCGCCGCGGCTGTGCACGCTCAATGCGCAGTCGGCGCAGCGACACGGGGCAACGGTGCTGACCTACACCCAGGTCCAAGGTTTCGCGCGCGGGCCGGCGGGGGAAATCGTGGGCGTCTATGCCTTCGATGAGCGTACTCGCCGGTCATCGACTTACTACGGCAAACTTGTAATCAACGTGGCCGGGGCATGGGCGCCGAAAGTGGCGGCGATGGCCAACGTCACGGTCCGCATCCGCCCGGGCAAAGGCGTCCACCTGAGTCTGGATCGGCGCTTTTCGAACTACGGAATCATCGCCAACGCCGTGGATGGGCGGCAGATCTTCATCATCCCTCACGAGGACACTTCGGTGATCGGCACCACGGACACCGACTTCTACGGAGACCCCGACGATCTCCGGGTCACTCAGGACGATGTCGAGTATCTGCTGGAAGGCATCGAGAGTCTGATTCCCACAGTCCGACAAGCTCGGATCTTGCGCGCCTGGGCCGGACTGAGGACCACGCTCTACGAATATGGAAAGCTTCCGGACGATCTCTCGCGAGAACACGCCATCTACGACCATCAAGCGGAGGGCGCCAAAAACCTGTTCACGCTGATCGGCGGAAAATTGGCCTCGTACCGAGCTCAGAGCCAAGAGCTCACGGATTTGGTGTGTCGCCGATTGGGCAATAGCAACGATTGCCGTACTCACCTGGAGCCATTGCCGGGAGGCGAGTCGTTCCCAAACACCGCAGACCTGGCGCGAGACTATAGCCTTCCCGAGCCGGTAGTGGGCCGAATGGCCTACCGGCATGGCGCGAATGCCGTGAAGATTTGTGAGCTCGCGCAGCAGCATCCGGAGCTTCGTGCGCCGTTGTGCCCTTGTGAGCAGACCTGCTACGCAGAAGCGGTCTATTGCCTGCGCGAGGAAAATGTCACCCACCTCACCGACCTGCGGAGGCGATGCCGGCTCGGAATGGGGCCGTGTCAGGGGACCCAATGCGCCGGTCCCGCCGCAGGCTTGTTCGCGCGTGAGCGTGGGCTGTCCCCATCAGAAGCGCATCGTGAATTGCTGCGGTTCCTCGACTCGCGCTTTCAGGTGAAGCGCCCGGTGTTGGGGGTCGAGTCCTTGGCTCAGGAGGAGCTGAATCGAGACATCTACCTCGGAGCCGGGAATCTGGACGGAAACTCTATCGATGCCTGAAGTTCTGGTCATCGGCGCGGGGATGGCCGGCGCCGTCGCTGCGCTTTCCGCCGCCCGCGCCGGGGCCAAGGTGGTTGTGGCGCGCCGAGCGCTGGGGGCGACTGCCCTCTCCTCGGGAGCTATCGACGTTGCGGTCGATCCGCACGGGCGAGAGGAGATTTCGATCGAGAACGCCGCCAAGGAGATAGCCAGAACGCAAAGCCATCACCCGTACGCCATCCTTCAACAAAAACTTCCGCGCCTGATGCAGGCTCTGGAGTTCGTCGCATCCCAGTTGCCCGAACTGCTTCGGCCGCCGTCACAGGGCAATTTGCTGCTTGCGACTCCCCTTGGGACCGTGAAGCCCACCGCGATGGCGCAAGTCTCACAGACCGGTGGGAATCTTTTTTCTCTCCCAGATGAGATCGCGATCGTTGGGTTCGCGTTGGACCCGGCGTTTGACGCGAGCCTGGTTGCGGCTGGAATCGAAGCGGCAGCAGCGCAAATGAACAGGCGCTTGCGCATCCAGATCATCAATATTCGCTGGCCAAACGAAGTCCCGATGGCATTTGCCAAGCCGGTGGAATTCGCCAATGCACTCGAGCGCCCTGGTGCCGTCGACCAACTGGCGACGGAAATTCGGAACAGCCTGTCGCCTTCGGTGCGGTTGGTCCTCTTCCCTCCGGTGCTCGGTCGAACCAACTGCTCGCCATGCTCAAAGTTGTCATCACTGCTGGACGTCACTTGCGCCGAGGTACTGTCGGGAGCCTTTTCGGTTCCCGGAATCCGACTCCAGGCTGCGCTGGATGGAGCACTCAAGAGGACAAGCATCGAACTGGTCGACGGTGAGGTCAAACGGGAAGGGGATGGCTTCGCGATTGCCCCCGATCGGAGCGTAAGACCCGACGCAGTCGTGTTGGCGACTGGGCGATTCATTTCGGGCGGCATCGCGGACCAAGGCGTGCTTCGAGAACCGATCTTTGGGCTTCCGGTCCACGTGGGCAGCGAGTTGATTGCGCGCCGATATTTGGGCGATTGGCTGTCAGGCCATTTCGTGGACGAGCAGCGTCTATTTCGGGCGGGCCTGCGAATTGACGCGGAACTTCGACCGCTTAATTCTGAAGGCAATCCGTTCGACTCGCGCCTGTACGCCGCCGGATCCGTGATCGGCGGTTACGACCCAGCGGTGGACAAGACCGGCCTGGGCGTGGCTGCGTTCACCGGGTTTCTCGCAGGCGAAGCGGCCGCCCAATGAGGTACTGGCGCGACCAAAATGTCGTTTGAACGATTGATCCAGCGGGTTGTGCTCTCGTTATCGGCGCTGGCGTTCGGAGCCGTGCCTTCCGTGACGCCGCGCAGCGAGCTTATCCCCCGTCGCGTTGTGCTTGCGCAGCCGGAGAACTATCGCGTCCGACTTTCTCCGGACGGTAAGTCTATTGCATATCTCTCATCTCGCCGAGGGGTGACGAACATCGTCGTCTTCGACATCGAAAAGAAAGCCGAGCCGGTGGTGACCCGGAGCGGGAAGAACCGCATCGACTTTTACTTCTGGCAGGCGGACAGTCGGCACATCGTCTACGCAGACGAAACCGGTAGCCGTTTCGGCCAGCTGGATGTCCGGTCGGGGTCGACCCGCGATCTGGCGCTCCCCCAAGGCGGATCCGCCAAACTCATCAGCTATCAACTGGAAATTCCCAACACCATGCTTTTGTCCGTCAAAACAGCGAATCGACCTGCCGAGGATGCTTACCGAGTGGACTTGCGCGATGGCTCCAGCGTCCTCGACACCGTCAATCCCGGAGACGCCGACTATTTCATCGCCGACCACCAGGCGCAGATACGTGCAGCAGTCGCCTCCCTGCCTGACGGTGCGACCGAGGTCCGCGTGCGAGACTCGGTCGAGAGCTCCTGGCGAGTGTTGACAAAGTCGGGCCCAGAAGCGACCTCAAGGGTGGTTGCGTTCTCGCCCGATAATGCGTCGCTCTATGTCATCAGCGAGGCGGAGGCGAATGCTGCCCGGCTGCTGAAGTATTCGATTGAAAGCGGGGCACAGACCGTTCTTGCGGCCGATCCCCAGTACGACGTGACGGGGTTGACGTTTCATCCTCGGTCGCACGCGCTCGAGGCGGTTGCGATTGAGAAGGAGCGAACTCAATGGACCGTTCTCGACCGAGCTGCCGATGCCGATTTTCGACGACTCCACGCGGCCGTCGATGGCGACTTCGACATCTTGAGTCGCGACGTTGCCAATGGCAGATGGCTTATCGCGTACACGCTCAGTGATGGGACGACGGCATTTTACCTCTACGATCGCCCCCAGAAGCGTCTGAGCCGGTTGCTGGCGAGTCAGCCGGAACTGGCGCGTTACGCTTCTGCGTCGACCCGACCGGTGTCGTTTTCTGCTAGAGACGGTCTGAGACTCCACGGCTACCTTACTCTCCCGCCCGGAGTCCCGCCGAGACGCCTTCCGCTCGTCGTCTATGTGCATGGCGGACCCTGGGGACGCTTCAGTTGGGGCGCGACGCCCGAAGCGAATTGGTTGGCGAGCCGCTCGTACGCGGTTCTCGAGCTCGATTTCCGCGGGTCCAGCGGCTACGGCAAGAGGTTTTTGCACGCTGGGGATCGCCAATGGGGCGCCCGCATGGAGCAAGACATCTTCGATGCACGGAATTGGGCGATTCAGCAGGGGTTCGCCGACCCCGCTCGAACTGCGCTCTATGGACGAAGCTACGGTGGGTACGCGGCCCTCGTTGCAGCCCAGTCGATCGCACCGGGATTTGTGTGCGCCGTCGACATCGAGGGGCCCACCAACCTCGTCACGCTGGTTCGAGCTTTTCCCCATCATTCGATCACCCGGGGGCTCTTCAACCGTCGCGTCGGAAATCCCGACGTCGACTCGGACTTTCTTAAGAGCATCTCGCCGCTCTTTAGCCCTCAGCCGATAAGAATCCCGATGTTGATTGGTCAAGGCGGCAAGGACAATTTGGTCGATCAACGCGAAACGAGTACCCTGGTGACTGCAGCGCGTTCAGCCGGAAAGTCAGTCACTTACGTGGTCTTTCCCGAAGAGGGGCATCAGTGGCAGCAGCCCGAGAACAGAATGAGGTTTTACGCGGCCGTCGAGTCATTCCTCGCAGCAAATCTCGGGGGGAGGGCGGAACCAGCCGCCCCAGACGAGGACATCGGGCCCTTTCTTAAGTGACCCACGAAGCGTGGCATTTGGGTTAGAACTCTCGAGTATTGCACTCTCAAGCCCCACGCCGGAGATAAGCCATGAACCGAGATGACTTTCCCGCCCCAAAGCACGGTCTTGTGCTGACGCACTTTCTCGTGGTCTCGGACCAGGATCGGTCCCGCGACTTTTATTGCACGCTATTCGACTGCCAAGTCGTCCTCGAGCGCGACCCGGTCATCCTGAAGGTCGCCAATTCATGGTTGATCTTGAACGTGGGTGGCGGCCCTACTGACGACAAGCCCGACGTGACCTTAACGACGCCACCCGACCCCAAACAGACGAGCGCGTTCCTCAATGTCCGGGTCGCAGACATCCGTGAAGTCTACAAACGCTGGTCGGCCAAGGGCGTCACGTTCCTCACCGAGCCCAAGGACCACGGGCGCGAGATCCGCGCCTATGTCCGCGATCCGGACGGGCACCTGATCGAGGTCGGCCAAGCGACCGGCATTCTCCGCTGATGCCAAGATGTGGCGGAGGCGGTCGAATCGAAAGCGCCCGCCCGGTCTCGTTCTTCGGCTTCCGTTCGGTCTGAAAATAACTGTCGGCCACGCTGCTTCTCGATCGTTCTATCGCCAAATCCGAAGCATGGAGGACGCCGATGGAGGCTGTGATGAACGAGGTGGTCGTGGACAGAACAGAAGTTGCCGTACGGACCGGAATTGGCGCGGCGCTCGGAACTATGCTCGCGGTCTTCTCTTATCTTGTTCCGGTGGTGCTGGCACCGCTGAGACCCGTGATCGGGATCGCCATTACCCTCTTCTCCGGAGGGATGAGCGCCCGTCGCGTCCCGGCAGGATCTGCTGCTCTCAAGGGCGGCGCTTTCGTGGGAGGCGTGGGTACGCTCATCGCGACTTCGGCCGGTGTGGCCAGATAAGCTGCAGCAAGGACCAAAGACGAAAGGGAAACAACAATGCCCGAATTTCTATACGTATACCGAGGCGCTCAGCGTCCCACATCAGCGGAGGCCACTCAGCAGGCCTTGCAAAAGTGGACGGCCTGGTTTCGAACCTTGACCGAATCAGGGAATCTAAAGGACCGGGGCCAGCCGTTGGAGATGACAGGCAAAGTCGTCAAAGGCAAGCAACCGGTCATGACCGATGGTCCCTACGCGGAGTCCAAGGATCTTGTTTGCGGTTACACCGTTGTCACCGCCAAGGACCTGACGCAGGCAGCAGAGCTTTCATCCAGTTGCCCGATCCTCGAGTTCGGCGGGCTGGTGGAAGTTCGACCGATCATGAAGATAAACCCCTAAAGGTGAAGACAGAGGCCCGTTTTTTTCGTCACGATTCTGGGCGGATTGTCGCCGCTCTGACCCGCGTCTTCGGCATCCACAATCTGGCGCTGTCAGAGGACGTCGTTCAGGACGCCTTTTGCCGCGCGCTGGAGGTCTGGAAGTTCAATGGCTTGCCGGAAAATCCTTCCGCTTGGCTGATGAAGGCGGCCAAGAACCGGGCCTTGGACATTCTGCGCCACGAGCGGAAGGTCAGCAACTTCGCTCCGGAGTTGGGACGACTGCTGGAGAGCGAGTGGACCTTGGTCCCAACCGTCAACGAGCTATTTGAGCCGAAGGCGATCACCGACGAACAGCTTCAGATGATGTTTTCCTGTTGTCATTCGAAGCTACCGGAGCACTCACAAGTCGCGCTCATTCTCAATATTCTCTGCGGATTCAGCTTGGCCGAGATCGCGCATGCGTTCTTCAGCAGCGAAGAAGCAACCGAAAAGCGCGTGACTCGAGCCAAAGCTCTACTGTCGCGCTCGAGGAAGTTGTTCGAGCTGCGAAAGTCGAAGGACTTCCCCACCCGTCTGTCCGCAGTTCAAAGGGCCTTGTACCTGTTGTTCAACGAGGGCTATCACGGAGCATGCTCGAAGTCAGCGATTCGGATCGACCTCTGCCAAGAGGCAATTCGTCTTGCCGCGCTCCTCCTCGAGAATGCTCTTACGGCTACTTCGTCCACTTATGCGCTGTCTGCGCTGTTCTGTCTTGATGCGGCGCGGCTTCCCGCCCGCCTCGACGACACCGGCGCTCTCGTTCCGCTGCTTCACCAGGATCGCTCGCGTTGGGATCAGGCTCTGATTGCGGAAGGGCACCGACTCCTAGAGCAATCGGCTGTGGGCACACAGTTGACCGAATACCATCTGGAGGCTGCAATCGCGTCCGTCCACGCTTGCGCCGCGAGCGTGGAGGAGACGGATTGGGAACAGATTGTGTCCCTCTACAATGCTCTGATGCAGCTGCGTCCGTCGCCGGTGGTCGCGCTCAATCGGGCCATCGCCATCGGACAACATCAGGGGCCGGAGCTAGGTCTTCAGGCGGTTCAAAGTATTGAAGAGCTCGCGCGCCTAGCCGCTTATCCCTTCTACCATGCGGCGTTGGCTGAGCTGGAGCTCCGACGGGGAAAGGCGGAGCCCGCGGCCCGTCATTTCCGCGAGGCAATCGCGTTAGCTCGGAACGAAATGGAGAGGCGGTTCCTCGCCCAGCGCTTACGTGCCTGCGACATGGCCTGATCTCGATTTGAGCGCCTTGACAATCGTCCCGCGGCGCATGGAATTTCGGACGTCACCTGCCGGCCTGGAAGCCGTGATACTTTGCGGGACGAAAGGAGGTGGTGCCGTGCCAATAAACTCAGCGGCGACCATCTCCGCGACGGCGCTTAGCTAAGCTACCCGAAGCGGAGGCAGGTCGCTCTTGCAGGACCGGGCCGCTCTCGCGAGGGAGCGGCCCTTTTTTGCCATCGAGCACGGAACGCGCTAGCCGGGGCTTTGAGCACCTTTGGCTCGGAGGCGATTCCAGGATGTCTAGACTTGAACCCCCAAGTTACGATGGTTTTGCATTAACCTCTGAACAGTTCGGGGTTTCGGTCTCAGAGGGGTTCCATGACAGCCTTCGTCAACTATTTGCTTCTCGCTCTGGGTATCGCTTCCGGTGCGGGCGTACCCGCTCACCCATCGCCAAATCTGGGCTGCCCCGTCGCACAAGATCCGGACGGACCCGGGACAAGCAGTTGGGCCTACTTCGATGACTCCGGCCACTTGGCCTATGGCGCGTTTCCAACCGGAGATCGGCTTCTCGACTTCTCCTACGCCGGGTACGCGGGAGGTGGCGTCGCGATCCCCTTTGCGCCAATGCAGCAGTACGTTCAGCCCTCCGGTGGAGACGATGACACTGCGGCCATCCAGGCGGCGATTGACGTGGTTTCGCAGCTCGTCCCGAATGAGACTGGAATTCGCGGCGCGGTGCAGCTGGCCCCGGGGACATTCAGGCTGCTCGGAAGTCTAGCGATAAGGACTTCGGGTGTCGTGTTGCGTGGCAGCGGATCCGACTTGGGCGGCACCATCCTGATCGTCAGCGGTGATCCTCGAGCACTGATTTCGATTCAGGGGACCGGGAGCTGGGCCCCTGTTGGCTGCAGGGCAACAATCGTCGACGACTATGTTCCTGCCGGCGCGAACAGCTTTACCGTCGACGACTCCACCGGTTTGCAGGTGGGAACGACGGTGCTCGTCGATCGCCCAGTCACCGACGCCTGGGTCCACTTCATGGGGATGGATCATTTAATGCGCGGTGGACAGCCGCAAACCTGGATTCACGCTGGGACGCTAATTCACTCCGATCGGATGATTACTGAGATCGACGGAAACCGAGTCACCATCGATGCTCCAATTTCCGATTCGATCGATTCTCAATATCTTTCGCCGCCCGGCGCGACAGTCGTTCGCTACACTTTCGATGGTCGGCTCGCCCAGGTTGGGTTGGAGTCGATGAGTTTCATCGCCCCGCCGGTGCCCACGCCGATCAGTCAACCGATATTCAGCCTGCTTCAGATCAGAGCGTTGCTCAATGGATGGATCAGAGACGTCGTCGCGCAGGACTTCATCAATGGGCTCAGCATCGACGGAACCTCGAAGTGGATCACCCTTGAGGACATGGCGTTCATGCACACCGTGCCGGCGGACACCTCCGCTGGATCGCCGGCCGACTACGGCATCGACGGCCAGCAAATCCTCATCCATCGTTCCTCTTCGCAGGGAGATCACTGGTTCTCGGTGGTCACGCAGGCGACGGAGCCGGGCCCGAACGTGGTGTTGAACTTCTCCGCCTCCGGAAACCCAACCAATCTTGCTCCTCATCAGCGATGGGCGACGGGCTTACTTCTCGACAATGTGAGCTCGCCACAGGGTGGATTTGCATTTCAGGACCGCGGCAATTCAGGGAGCGGACAGGGTTGGTCGATTGGGTGGGGCGTCGTCTGGAACAGCGTCGCCAACACCTTGCTGATTCAAATGCCGCCCGGCTCGACGAATTGGTCGATTGGATCTTCCGGCAGACTGACCACCACTTACGAACCCGGCGATCCCACCCGCACACCATTGCCGATGGGCACGATCGACTCGCACGAGACCCGGGTTGCTCCGGGCAGTCTCTATCTCGAGCAGCTCTGCGAGCGGCTCGGGCCGTCGGCCTTAACCAACATCGGCTACTAGCGAGGAAATGCTGCGGCGTTGCCGCCGTCGACCGGCAGAACCGCACCGGTCGTCTTGCGGGCCTGGGCCAGGGCGACGAATGCCTGGGCAACGTCTTCGGCGAACACCTCTTCGCCCAGCAAGTTGCCCTTGACGTACTCCTGCACCGTCAGACCCCGCGCTTTGGCGCGCTTGGCCAGCAATCCGTTCCGGTAGAGCCCAGTCTGAACCCGGTCTGCGTTCACGGCGTTCACCCGCACCCCCATTTTCCCCACCTCGACAGCGTACTGTCGCGTCAGGGCAATCACGCCCGCTTTTGGCAAGGTGTAAGGACCAAAGCCGGGACCTGGATTGAATGCGCTCTTGGAAGCGTTGAACAGCAGAACTCCGCCGAGCGCTTGACGCTTGAAGATGCGCACCGCGGCCTGGGCAACGTGCTGATGAGCGAAGAAGTTGATTTCGTAGCTCTCGCGCAGCATCGGTTCCGGGCAAGACGCGATGTCATGCACCGGCGCGACCCCGGCGTTTGACACCACAATGTCTACGCCCCCGAACGTCAAAGAGCACCGCTCGAAAGCTACATTCACCTGCACTTTGTCAGTGACGTCGCACCGCATGCTCGCGCCCTGTCGTCCAAGCCCGATCTGCTTGATTACTTCTTCGAGCGCAGGCCCATCCCGATCTGTGAGGAAGACGTGCGCCCCATCCTTGGCGAAGGCCTTCGCGGTCGCCAGGCCAATTCCAGCCGCTGCACCAGAGATCCACACAACCTTCCCCGCGAAAGCCTTCGGGGTCGCCTTGCCGAGCTTTGCTTGCTCCAACGACCAGTATTCCAGGTCGAACAGGTCGCCGTCCGGCAGCGCTCGGTAGGTGCCGATCCGGGATGCATTGGTGATCACGTTGATGGTGTGCTCATAGATGTCCAACGCGACGTCGGCGGCCTTGGCATCGATGCCGAGGCCAAACAAACCAACCCCGGGCACGAGAACCACTCGAGGCACGGGGTCCAAAGGCGTCCGCACGACCTGCTTCGCGCGGCTCTGGTGGTGGAAGTAAGCCTGGTATGCCTTGATGTATTCCGCGAGTCGCACTCGAAGGGCAGCCCCGAACCTCTTCTCGTCGGCCACCGGAACCGCGGGCATCAGCAGCGGTTTCGCTTTGGTTCGGATCACGTGGTCCGGTGTCGCGGGTCCCTGCTGCGACAGACGGGCCGCCTCTCGGCTCGTAACGAACTCAAGAATCGCGTCACTGGAGCGGTGCCGAACGATCAGCGGTTGTCGCGGAGTCGCTTGCCTTCCTCCGTTGCTAGGCAAGAAGCACTGGCCGCGGATCAGGTTTGCGGCAATCCCCACGTCACGCGCGTGCGCTTTATCCGGCAGGCGAAGAGGATGGAACGTGAACCGTTTCGACCTGGCGATCAGCCGCTCGGCGCTATCTACCCATTCGATCATCCGGTCGTAGCTCTGCCGCGCGGTGTCTCCGAAGGTGAAGATTCCGTGCTTCACCAGCACCAGCCCCTCGACGCTTGGATCGCGCTCGTAGATTTCCGCAGCCAGTTTGGCAAGCGCGAATCCAGGCATGATGTAGGGCACGACCCCGAGGTGTTCCCCCACCCACGCTCGGGCGCGCTTTTCTGAATCCGGCTGATTGGTGATCGACAGCACTGCGTCGGCGTGCGTGTGATCGATGAAACGATGCGGCAAGAACGCGTGGAGCAATGTCTCCACCGATGGAGTCGGGCCAGCGGCATCGAGCATGTTGGTTCTCGACGCGTTGACCATGTCCTCGTCGGAAAGCCACGGCAGCGCCCGCAAGCGTTCCAAAGGCTCCATCTTTACTGCCGGGTGACCCGCCGGCTCGATCGTCGCCAGGTCCCAGCCGGATCCCTTGATGCAGATCACTTGGGCCGTTTCACCATCCAGCGTACGGCTGACCGTCTTGACCGAGGTGTTGCCTCCGCCGTGAAGAACGAGGCTTGAATCCCGACCGATAAGCCGCGCACTGTAGGTCCTCAGGGCGAGATCGGGGCCAGCCGCCTTGTATCGAGCAATGAAGGAGCGCGCTTCGCGCTCATCCCACCGATTCTTCATTGCCTAGTAACCGCCACTCCCAAACGGGGCCGTCTTCGGGGCTGTCAATGGTCCCGATACATCTAAACCCGAACTTTTCGAGGATGTGCGTTGACGCGTTGTCTTGGGTGAGCGTCTGGGCCGCCACAGTAACTTCTGGTTCTTCGGTGCGCGCTAACTTCACCAACGCGTCCACCATTTGAGTCGCAAATCCCTCGCCCTCGTACTGGGGGAAAGTGAAGTAGGCAATTTCCACTCGCCCGTCGCGCGGTGGCCCTTTGAACGCGCAGGTGCCGACGCACCGGTCCCCATCGGTGACCAGGTACGCAATCCACGGCGGCTTAAAGCCAGCGTGCTGGTAGTAGGAGGCATTCGCCACGAGCACCTCTCGAGCCAGGGGTGACTCCTCGACCGGCTCCGCAGGATGGGCCTCGGCATCGATTTGGACCAGGCGAATCACTAAGTCCAGCTCTCTACCGGAGTCCTTGCGACTGCACCAGCCGAATGCGAGCATCTGCCCATGCAGTTTTGGAAGAAGCTCGAGGCGAATCTCTATTGGGGGTACCGGGCCGTCATCGCGCAGCCCTTGAAACGATTGCTTCAAGGCGATTCGGCGAAGGGCCTCCAGAAATTCCTCGCGAATTATGCCCCCGAAGGATTGCTTCCGCTTACGGCGGACGATCATCAAGTTCTGTTGGGCGCATCCCGGTGCATCCATTGCGGGCTCTGCGACGCCTCTACTGCCGCTGGCGACGGGTCTTTTCTGTCCGTGAGCCTGCTTCCTGTTGCTTACGCTCGCGCAACCCCTCATTTGGTCAATTTGGAAGGCGCGCTAAGCGAACTCCACTTCGACGCTCTTAAGAAGGCCGAAGCCGTTTGCCCCACTCGAGTTCCGCTGGTGGCCCTCGCGAGGTACTTGCAGCGCAAGTTGATTGAAGCAAAACGAGAACCCGTTTGAAAATCTTCTTCATCGTGAACCCGCAGAGCGGGAATGGGCGTACGGGACGGCGTTGGTTCGAAGCGAGCGCCCAAATCACCCGCAAGTTCGCTCGCCCGGAACACGCGTTCACTCGAGGGCCGCTCGACGCTGCGGTGCTCGCCGCACGCGCATTGCGTGAGGGCTACGACTGCATCGTCGCCGTTGGAGGCGATGGAACCGTGAATGAGGTGGTGAATGGGTTCTTCGACAACGGCGGCCCCATCAATCCGCGCGCCTCGCTGGCAGTGATGCCACAGGGGACCGGCGGAGACTTCCGAAAGAGTTTCGGCTGGGATCTCAGCTTGCAATCCGCCATCGATCGACTGGCGGGGAATGGATTGGTGCCGATCGACATCGGCCTGGTCGAGTACGTGTCACACGCTGGCCGGCCGGAGCAGCGCTACTTCGCCAACGTTTGTTCGTTCGGAGTCAGCGGCGTCGTAGATCGCGAGGTACACGCCAGCGCCAAGCTGCTCGGGGGAAAGATCGGCTTTGCCTGGGCGAGCATGAAGGCCCTGGCGAAGTACTCCGATCGCACCGTTCGATTTAGCGTTGACGCCCAGCCCGCGGAGCAAGCGCGGGTCACAGCCGTCTCGGTGGCGAACGGAAGGTACTTCGGAGGAGGGATGTGCGTCGCGCCAACCGCCGAGCCGTCGGATGGATGGTTCGACGTCACCATCTGGAGTGGCTTCGGGTTCTTGGACTTCCTGCTCAAATCCAAAGCGCTCTACAGCGGCACCCACGTTCGCTTGTCTGGGACTCGCTGCTTGCGCTGTCGAACCCTGACTGCGGAAAGCGACCAAGAGGTGTTGATCGACCTGGACGGCGAGTCGGTTGGACGTTTGCCTTGCCGAATGACGCTATTGCCCCGCGCGCTGCAACTCAAGATGGGCTAGAGCCCGTCAAATCCAGAAGTAAGCGGCGGCGATCAGGCTGCAGGACTGTGACACCTTCGCCCGCTGGGTGAGCTCCCGGATCCACTGGTCCTTCAGCGAATAACGGCCCTCCTCCTCGCGCCGAAGAGCGGCCAGCTTCCGGCGGTACTCTTGCTCTTTGCGCAGGGTTTGCGCCCTTTGGACTTCGCGCCCTGCGGCGTCTACCAGATTGCACAAGGCGCGGCGCGCCTCTTCCCACTGCTCTTTGAGCGCACTCACCGCGACCCGCAATTCACCCAGGCACTCTTCCACGTAGCGGTCCAGCCGTTCTCTGGATTGATCGAGCTCTGCCGCGCTCACTCGCTCGGCGGCCTTCAGTGCCCGTTCGCGGATTGCCGCCAGCGCGATCGTGTGTGCCTCGGACAGCGAAACACCCGCCGGCCGGCGCGACGTTTCCTCGAAAGCGGTCAGCCGCAGAAACCGCTCGGCTTGTTCGTCAGCCAATGGTTGAAACCGCTGTCCGTCGCGCACCAACACCAGATGAACCAAGCTCGCTTGGGGATTGAGCCCGCTGGTTTCCAGGCGGTACGCGAGCCACCATCCGTCGCGCTCAACCAGCGACAGAAGCTCTTTAGGAAGGTGGCCAGCGTCGATGCGCAGATAGTGGACCTCGTCGCTTGCCTTGGCGCGGGCCAGCTCAATGGCCCTGCGCACTTGCGTCGGCGTCGCTGGCGCGTTTGGGCCCAATACCGACCGCAGCAATGCCTGCGCGTCCTCGTGATAGCGGCTCAGGGCGGAGCGGGTGGAGGCGTCGATGAGCCGTAGGCGCCGCCGCACGTCCCTGTCGAATCGATCCAAAAGCAACGACTGGGCTTCCTTCATCCGCTGGTCGATCAAATGCTCGAGCTCGCCCCGGAGGGCATCGAACGCCAAGTCGATTTCGTCTGTGGAACGGCACGACTGATAAATTTCGAGGACGCGCTTCTCAAACTCGACGCCTTCCCCTAACGCCCCGAGAACTTCGTCCGAGGCTCCAAACAGCCCGTCGAACAGGTGCAGCTTCTGCTCAAGGATGTCGAAGAGACGTGCGTCGGCCGCATTGCGGCGGTTTACGAAGTTGATCACCAGAACGTCGCGTTCCTGGCCGTAGCGATGGCAGCGGCCGATCCGCTGCTCGATTCTTTGAGGGTTCCAGGGAAGGTCGTAGTTCACCACCAGGTTGCAGAATTGGAGATTGAGCCCCTCCGCTCCGGCTTCGGTCGACAGTAGGATCTTGGTGCGGTCTCGAAACGCCTCCACCACGGCATTGCGCTCAGCGGCGCCGCCGGTGCCGCCGGACAGGAGCGAAATGGCTCCGTCGTAGCCATGCTCGCGCAGCAGCCGATGGAGGTACTCTAAGGTTCGGCGCGACTCGGTGAACACCACCGCCTTTTCCGGCCACCGATGAGCCCGAGCCGTGGTGAAGATCCGGTCCAAGGCACGCTTGAGAGCTTCGCCCTTGGCGTTGACCTGGATTCGCTCTGCCAACTGCGCACATCGCTCCAGCTCGCGAATTTCCGCGCCCAAGTCGGGCAGCTTCTGTTGGCGCGCGTCCTTGTCCTTCCACTCTTCTGAATCTTCCCAGGGGTGCTGCACCTCTTCAAAGGAGAGCCCCGAGTCGTTGAGCTCCGCCGGCCCGCCGCTTTGGAGCTGATTCTTGAGCCGCGCTGCCAGCTCCCGCAACGTCGGAGCGATTGCGTAGCTCGAGGACGCCAAGAGCTTGCGATACGTGAGGGTGAGCAAAGTGCGGCGGTCTGCCGGGATGCCCGCGGTGTCTTTGCGCCGAAGGTAATCGGACACTTGACGATAGAGCCTCTCTTCCTCCTCTGACCAGGTGAAGTCCTCGACCAGGCTGCGGCGGACCGTGAAGCGGATGTATTCTTGGACTTGGCGCCGCAGCGTTCGAAAAGCAACCTCCGAGATCCGGCCCTTCAACTCGCGAAACGTTTCAGCGTCCTTGGCGCCGGACTCGTAGCGGGAGCGGAAAGCGTCCTCCGGTCCAAGAAGCCGTTCGTCCACGAAGGAAACCAAGCCGAAGATCTCCAGCAGGTTGTTTTGCATCGGCGTCGCGGTGAGCAGCAGCTTCGCGCAATCCCGAAGAGCACCCTTGATCGCCCGACCGGTCTTGTGCGAGGCGCGATGCGCGTTGCGCAAGTGATGGGCCTCGTCGAGCACCACCACGTTCCAAGAGATGCGGGTGAGCCACTCGGCGCGGGTCGCGGCGAACTGGTACGAGCAGATCACCGGTCCTGGCTGATCGAATGGGTTGGCGAAATTCGGCGAGCTCGCCCCGTCTACGAGGGTACTGTCGAGACCGAATTTATCCGCCAGTTCCCGGTGCCACTGAACGCGCAGCGACGCCGGACAGATCACCAGAGCGCGGTTTTTTCCTTCGGACGCGAGCTGGCTCAACACCAGGCCAGCCTCGATCGTCTTGCCCAGCCCGACCTCATCCGCCAGGAGGCAACCGCCGCGCTTGAGCGAGTCGAGTGCGAAAGCGGCCGCTTCCACTTGGTGAGGATTGAGATCGAGCTTGGATTCGGAGAGCGCGGTGGTCAGTCGATCGATGCCGGTGCGGTAACCCAGCGCGAAGTGCTCAGCGATCACCCGTTGGTGAAATGGGGTGAGCGGCTGGCACCCTGGGCGCGCCTCGGCGCGACCTGATGATGTTTGCCATCCTCTTGCCGGCTCCAGCAGTGCGGGCCTTCCTCCTCAACCGGTCGCCGCCCATTGTGGCGATTGGATCGGATCTGTAAAGGGGGAGAGCCGCGGAGCCGGTAAATCGGCCCGGCGCTGTTCTCCGAAATCGGAGCTGAGCGATCTGAACTGGCGCGTTGGTTTCGAGCGAGTAGACCCGTGCCTCGATGGCCGCTTCCGAGAACAACAACGTGGCCGCGCTTCGGACCAACTTGAAGCGCTTTGGTCCGGCGCTTCCGGGATTGACGAACAAGGTACCCTCTACGGCTTCCAGCGCCGCTTGGTGGCTGTGTCCACTCACCACCACCTCTGGCCGGAACTGCTCGATCAGGGCCTTAGCCGGTGGGCGGGGCCTGGTCGGTTTTCCCAGATCGTGAAGCACGAGAACGCGCGATCCGCGGACCTGCTCGAGTCTCCACGCGGGCAACTTTTTACTCAGCGGCGGAACGTCGCAGTTGCCGTAGATGGCGCGCACCGGCGCGAGCTTCACAAGCTGCTGGAGCACCGCTGCTCGGCAGATGTCCCCCGCGTGAAGGATCAGGTCCGCTCCGGCCAGAAGCGAATCCAGCTTGGGATCGAAGAGGCCGTGAGTGTCGGAGACCAGGCCGACGAAAACCGAAGATCTTGGCACACGGAGCAAGTGCCAAGTCCGAGCCGGTTGTGCACTCTTTTTGATCGTCAGTGTTTGCCGGACGCTAGCTTGGCCATGCCCGATTCCGGAATCCGGTAGCTGATCGGTCGAGGTGCATTGCGCGGGGGTGGAGCGCCCCACTTTTTGACCTCATCCGCTTCGAGGCCCTCCACCGTCGCGCGAATGTCAATCCAATGCTGATCAGGGATTTGCACGAAGGCATCGACCAGATCGGGGTCGAATTGGGATCCGCGGCAGCGCTTGATTTCCTCGTTCGCCACCGTTTGCGCCCGGCCCTTCCGGTACGGACGGTCCGAGGTGATCGCGTCCATGGTATCGGCGATCGCAAACACTCGCGCTCCGATCACGATCTGCTTGCCCTTGAGTCCCTGCGGGTAACCGTGGCCGTCGTAGCGTTCCTGATGCTGCAACACCACCAACGAGGCCTCGTGCAAATACGGCATCTTGGCCAGCATGCGATAGCCAAACTCCGGGTGCTGCCTCATTTCCGCCCACTCCTCGGCGGTCAAGGGTCCGGGCTTGAGCAAAATAGAATCGCGGACGCCGATCTTGCCGATGTCGTGCAGCAGCGCGCCTTGCTCGACCACATCCAGCTCCTCTCCGGCGAGCCCAATTTCCTGCGCGATTCGGCGCGAGTACAGCGACACTCGGCGCGAATGCCACTGCGTTTCGGTGTCCCGATAGTCGAGGGCCGAGATCATCCCCTCCAACAAACCGTTGGTGCGCTCCACCACGATTCGTTCCAGGTTCCGGTTAATTCGCGTCAGCTCTTCGTTCTTTCCGGCCAACTCTCCGGAGAGACGAACGTTTTCCTCGACCAGGTGGTAGTGCTCGACCGCCTGTCGCACGCAGGAGGTCAGATCCGGCACCGCCCACGGTTTTCCCAAGAGCCGGTACACTTCGCCTCGGTTCACCGCTTCTGAGGCAATCTTGAAATCACCGGCGGCCGTCAGAAGCACGCGGACCGCCTGTGGATTCGACTTGCGGATCGCGCTCAACAGCTCGATACCATTCATCCCGGGCATCATGAAGTCCGTGATGACCGCGACGTATTCTTTCTCTTTGAGGGCGGCGAGCGGATCGTCGTGCGCCACGATTTCGTAGCCTTCGGCCTCGAGAATCCGCGACAAGGCCTGGAGGATCAGCACATCGTCATCGACCAGCAGAATCCGATCCATTTTCGGAACCTCCCCAGGAACAACGCTGGCGAACTGAAAGCCTGACACACAGTCAATGCGAAGCGAAAGTGCACCGCTGTCAGACGCGAAATTCCCCACCTCTTCTGGCTGCAGTCCAGCAAAAATCCGTCAAGGATTTCAAGAGATTGTGAGTGAAAAGCCGACGGACGCGCGAAGGATATTCTTGATTGGCCGTACCATGTCGTCTATTGTCCGCGCGCCTGTCAAGTTTCATAACCCCTTGATTTGGCCGAGTTTTTGGAGAAATCCTCGGAAATGGTCAAGACCCGCGCAGGGCAAATCCCGGTCGTGGTGATGGGCCTTGGATTCATCGGTCGTGAAATTGCGAAGGCGGCTCAGGCATCTTCCGAGTTGAGGCTGGTGGGTGCGATCGATGCTAACCCGGCCTTAATCGGCCACCCTCTCGGCGAATTGATCGGGGATCCAACCCTTCAACTGGAGGTGAGCCGGGACTTGGCAGGCGCTTTGGGTCATGCTCGAGGCGGGGTCGTTTTGCACGCTACGGGCTCGCGGTTCCCCGACGTGCTTGAACAACTGCTCGTCGTGGTCAGGGCCGGCGCTTCGGTCGTGTCCACTTGCGAGGAGCTGGCCTTTCCGTACCTTAAGTATCCCAAGCTCGCGGCCCAACTCGACCAGACGGCGGAAAAGGCTGGAGTTTCCGTTCTCGGTACCGGCGTGAATCCGGGTTTCGTCCTGGATCGGTTGGCAGTGACCGCCGGACAAGCGTGCGGGCCGGTTCGGCGAATCACAGCAACTCGCGTGGTTGATGCTCGAAGCCGGCGCGAGGCGCTGCAGCGTAAGGTTGGCGCGGGACTGACGGAGAAGGAATTCAACGAGTTGGTGGAAAGGGATCAAATCGGTCACGTCGGCCTGGCCGAATCCGCGGCGCTGTGCGCCTTGGGCTTGGGCATCGATTGCGATCAATACGATGAAGAGATCGACGCTGTGTTCGCGGAAGAAGACATCCCGGGAGCGGCCTTTCCGGTACCCAAGGGTAGGGTGGCGGGGATCTCGCAGACCGCCGTCGGGCTCAATGAAGGGCAGGAACGGGTGAGGTTGGAGCTCACCATCGCTGTCGGCGCGGAGGATCCGGGCGACCGAATCCTGATCGACTCGGATCCGAGAATAGAGTTGGAGATCCGGGGCGGCGTCGCGGGTGATCGGGCCACCGCCAATCTGGTAGTCAATGCCGCGCCGCGCGTCGCAGCAGCCGAGCCGGGGCTTCTCACGGTACTGGAGTTGCCAGCCGGCAGGTAAGAGGTACGCATGCTGGACAGGAACGCGATCGGGCGGGCGTCGCCGCCCACGCTGAACGAAGTCGAAAAGGGATCGATCCGGCGCTTCGCCGAAGCCCTAGGCGACTACAACCCGATTTACTACGACGAGGATTACGCGCGAGCGTCCGGATTCCCGACGATCGTCGCCCCGCCGACGTTCCCTGCGTCATTTCACTCTTCCGCCGACTTGCGCGAGTTGCTCGGAGTGGGGATCAAGAGCTTGCTCCACGCCGAACAAGCCTTCGAATACGAGCGCCCGATCCTCGCGGGAGATCGGATTTACGTTTCCACGAAAGTGATGGATGTGCTCGAGCGCAGCGGTCCTGCGGGGCGAATGGATGTCGCGATCATTGAGGACGAAGGTCGCGATGAGGAAGGCAACCTCGTCTTTAAGGCGCGTCGGACCCTGGTTGTTCGTGCCACCAAGGAGCACGTCTGATGCCGGCGCGGAAGCTGTACTTCGAGTCGATCCACGTGGGCGACGAGCTTCCGGCCTTGGCGAAGGCGCCGGTAGATCGGGTGCAGCTGGTCCGCTACGCCGGCGCGTCGGGAGACTTCAATCCTGTCCACGTCGACGACGTTTACGCACGGCAGATCGGGCTGCCTTCGGTGTACGCGCCCGGCATGCTGGTGATGGGCTTTCTGGCGCAGCTGGTTTCCGATTGGGCCCGAGGGGCGCAGCTTCGGCGGTACAGCGTTCGCTTCATCAAGATGATCTGGCCGGGCGATACTGTGGTCTGCAAGGGTCGAGTCACGGATCGGTTCGGTGAGAACGGTCGATACTTCGCGGAGATTGAGCTGTGGGCCGAGAACCAGAAAGGTGAGTTGGTGCTCAAGGGCCACTCCCAAGTCCAAGTCTTCTATTCGCTCGAAGACGAGAATCGGCAGCGCGCCGGTCAAGCTCCGATCATCGTCAACGTGCCGCGCCAGAGCCTGATCCACCCGCCGCCTCCCTTGCCCGAGGAGCTGCCGCACGCTCCGCATCATCCGGCGTTGGAGGCGCCCAACGAGGAAGCGGTAAGAAAAGCGCGGCCCGTGCACAGGCCGAAGCCGGCGTTCAAAAAAAGGCATTAAAATCAAATGATTACGGCATATCGACGCGCAGCGTTAGCTTCGGTTGACTCTAGAGTCAGTCGGCCGCAAACTGATGTGAGAGGAGTCGTCAGATGGCTGCGCAAATCAACTGGTACAAGGCGGATCTTCGGGAAATGTCGTTCGTTCTCTTCGAGCAATTTCGCTTCCGCGAGCTGGTGACGCGCGAGCCGTTCACGGCGTGGGGAGAAGATGAAGCAAAGGCGGTTCTGCAGGAGACCTATCGGTTTGCGAAAGAGGTACTCGGGCCGCTGAATTCCGCGGGAGACCGCCAGGGTTGTCGGCTGGAAAACGGCCAAGTCTATACGCCGTCAGGATTCAAGAACGCTTGGAGCCAGCTTTACGAGGCCGGCTACGAGTCCGTCTCCGAAAGTCCAATGCACGGCGGCCAAGGCGCTCCTCGCATGCTGCACGTCCTGGTCGAAGAAATACTCTCAGGCGCGAACCCGGCGTTCAACATGTATCCGGGGCTGGCTTCTGGAGCCGCCGCGCTCATCGGCCAGTGCGGTACTCCGGACCAAGTGCGCCGCTTCACCAAGAACATGTTCACCGGCAAGTGGGGAGGAACGATGTGCCTAACCGAGCCGCACGCCGGTTCGGACGTAGGTGCCGCCAAGACAGAAGCGGTGAAGAATCCCGACGGAACCTATCGCATTCGCGGGACCAAGATCTTCATCTCGGGTGGAGACCATGATCTTTCGGAGAACATCATTCATCTTGTCTTGGCCCGGATTGCGGGTGCGCCGCCAGGCACCAAGGGGCTTTCGCTCTTCATCGTCCCCAAGCGCCGGATCCTTTCGGACGACAGCACCGGTGAGCCCAACGACGTTCAGGTGTCATCGATCGAGCACAAGATGGGCATCAACGGCTCGGCGACCTGCGTGCTCAACTTCGGCGACAACGGAAACTGCGTGGGCGAGCTCGTTGGAGGGGTCGAGAACCTCGGAATGAGCCAGATGTTTCGGATGATGAACGGAGCTCGGATCGCCGTCGGGCTTCAGGGCTTGGCAGTGGCGTCGACCGCTTACCTGAACGCGCTGGAGTACGCCCGCGAGCGCAAGCAGGGTTCGAACTACCGCTATTGGAAGGATCCGACCAAGCCACGGGTACCGATCATCGACCACCCCGACGTGCGGCGGATGCTGCTCGATTGCAAGGCCACCGTGGAAGGCATCCGAATGCTGATTGTGAAGCTCGCCTACCACCTGGACCATGCGACGCAGCTGGCGGGCAGCGACGACGAAAAGGCCGCCTACCATCACGGGCAAGTGGAGCTGCTCACTCCACTGGTAAAAAGCTACGCGTCCGACGAGGCGTTTCGGATCTGCGGCCAAGCGATCCAGGTTTACGGCGGCGCCGGATATCTCAAGGATCACCCGGTCGAGCAGTACTGCCGCGACTCGAAGATCTTCTCTATCTACGAGGGCACCAACCACATCCAAGCGATGGACCTGGTTGGGCGGAAAATAGGGCAGGCCAGCGGCGCAAACTTCCAGCAATTCATGGGCGACATCGGAGCGTTCGTCGAGGCGCACCGACAGGATCCGATCTACGCCGCGGAGATCGAAATTCTGGGCGCCGCACAGGAGGCCGTCCTACAACTCGCGATGGGTTTCCTCGAGTGGTCGCAATCCGATCAGCTCGCTCTAGTTCCGCTCAACGCCAACCGCTTCCTGACCATCATGTCGCAGCTGGCGGTCGGCTGGCTGTTGCTGGACGCGGCGCTGCTGTCGGAAAATGCAGCCAAGACGCTTTCTGCGGATCATCCGGACCGCAACTTTTACCTGGGCAAACGCGCCTCTGCGCTCTGGTACGCACGCAATGTGCTTTCGGGCATCCCCGGCGCGTCAAAGGCCGCGCTTCTCAAAGATGCGTCGCCGATGGATCTGCCGGAGGGCGGCTTCGGCGCGGCGTGAGCTACTTGGGGGCTTCGCGGACTCCAATCGCGAGCTGCCCCAGTCCAGCGCTCTTGGCCATCTCCATCACTTGAACCACTTTGCCGTGGGTGACGCCTTCGTCCGCCTGGACGATCACCATGGTCTGCGGGTTCTTCTCCTTGGCCAGATCCAACGCCCGCTTCAACTCGTCTTCGGTGACCACCGAGCCGGCGAGGACGATGCGCCCGTCCGCCAAAACTGCGACCGAAAGGTCAGCTTCGCTCGGCCTGACGTCGGAAGCACCGCCCTTGGGTAGATTCACTTTGAGGCCCGCTTTGGCCCCGCCACCCCCCGGCGTTTGATTGACGATCACCGTGCTGGTGACCATGAAGATGATCAGCAGCACCAGGAAGATGTCGGTGAGCGGAGTGATGTTGATTTCGGAGAAGACCTCCTCCGTTCCCTCTTCCGCTCCGCCGGGGATCCTTCCGATCGCCATCGCTCAGCTTCCCTTGGCCTCGGCTTCTACCAGCGGTCCTGGCTGGGCCGACGCGGTCGGCGGCCGCTCCGCCCGCGGCGGCGGGCTGCTGATGGGCGAACGTCGCTCGCGCAGTAAATCGATGAACTCCTCACTGAGCAGCCGCAGCTCCACGCTCATGCGGGCGATCCGAGTCTGAAAATAGTTGTAGAGGATCACCGCTTCCACCGCGACCAGGATGCCGCCAGCGGTCGTGATCAGCGCCTCGGAAATTCCGCTCATCACCGCCGCCGTATTTCCGCTGCCGCCCGATTCGACGTCGATTCCGAGATCCTTGAAGGAGCGCATGATCCCGGCGACGGTGCCGAACAGACCGATGAACGGGGTCGTCGCACCGATGGTGCCCAGGATCCACAGATTCTTCCGTAGCCGCAGACCGACCTGCGCTCGCTCTCGTTCCACCGCCGCATCCAGCGACGGGCCCAGGTCCTGCATCCGGTCGAGCCGGTCGAAGCCGGCGAGGTAGATGTCGGCGGCGATCGCACCGGATCGCTCGGCCGCCGTTCGCCCGGCTCCGAGGTCTCCCCGCAGTAGGTGCTTCGCAATCGCCTGCCCAAGGGCCCGCGCGGAATCACTGACTCCCCAAAGCGCAATCACCCTCTCGATGGCCACGGCCAGCGCCAGCACCGAGCAGGCGAGAATGACGGCCATGGTGATGCCGCCGAGTCTGAAATAGTGAAGGAGTTCCTCAAAGCTCATATAGGTCCAGTTGTTGATACGTCGAGAACGGAAATCGCAACTAAATCGCCTCGATGGCGCCCGTTTCTACGGGCCAGGATCGGTGTTCAACAGGCTGCTTTGGTTTATCTTCCTCTCGATCGTTTCCCTGGGATGCCCCAAGCGCGTTGAGACAGGCCGACTTGGTGCTGCCATCGACCCTAAGGAAGTACTCGACCTCACGTCCAAAGTCGAGGGACAGGTCCTTTCCATCAAGGGTGAGGGGCGTTTACGCGTGGAGGCGCCAGGTTCAAAGGGCGCGCCGCAGGTATTCGTTGCTGCGGCACGCCCCGCCTTCCTGCGCTTCGAGGTGCTGGGTTTTTTTGGGCAGCCCGAGGCGATTCTAGTGTCGAATGGAAAGTCGTTCGCCTTGTTGCAGAACGATCAACGCAAGTACTTTCGCGGCCCCGCAAGCCCAGAGAATATTTCTCGATTGCTTCCGGTAGTTCTACCCGGTCCCGAACTGGTGAGGATTCTGTTGGGGGCGGCACCTCGAGGCGCGGCGGAGGATTACTCGGCGCAGCCCCTGGACGACGGCCAGGTGGTGCTGGTCACTCTTTCCGGAGGTCAGCACAATCAAAAGCTGTGGATCCGGCAGAGGGACGACCGGGTGCTCAAGAGCGAGGTTCGTGGCCCGGTCAGTTACGACCTGCTTTTCGAGGACTTTCAGGCCAAAGGCCCGATCAACTTTCCTCATAAAATCACCCTCTTCGCCTCAAGCGCCTCCGCGGTCCTTGAGCTTCGCTACCGGGAGGTGGGGGTCAACGTCGACCTGGAACCTTCGCTCTTCAAGCTCACGCCCCCAGAAGGTGCGAACGTGATCGATCTCGACGAAAATGGCCGCCCGAGAAGTTCAGCGTTGTGAGGTAGTGTGTGCATTTCCTTTTAGTGTGCGGCGCAGCGGGTTCATGATACCGCTCACACTGGGAGGAAACGTGGGGGAGCGTTTGCGCCGATTCTCTGCCCAATCTTCGCTGCTCGTCGTCGTCGGGGCGATCGGATTGGGCGGATGTCACAGTTGCCTTACTGAATCGAAATATTCCGAGGCGAGCGCCGGACCGAACCGGTCCGGGTCGCAAGAGATCGCCAGTCCAGGACGCGAGTGGCTGAGCGGGAAGCTCCCCCCCGAGGTGAACAACGGGCATCCGGTCCATGGCGGAAGTTTCACCATCCGGGTCGGCTCCGAGCCCGTCGGCCTCAACCTTCTCGATGACCGCTACGGGATCGACGAATTAACGGTCCATTACCTGCTCGGGCCAGTATACGAGACGCTCTTCGAGATCGACCGGGAGAGGCCTCCGTACAAGCTGCTGCCGCTGCTGGCGGAGAGCTACGAAGAAAGTGAGGACCGCGCCACCCAGGTACTGCGACTTCGCAAGGGCGTTCACTTTCACAATGGGGAACCGTTCACCTCCAAAGACGTGAAGGCGGTCTTGGACGCGGTGCTGGATCCGAAGCACGGCACCACTCACTCGAAAAGCTTCCTCGCAGATCTCGCCAGCTACGAGGCTCCAACCGAGTACACGGTGATGCTGCGCTGGAAAAAGCCCAACCATTTGGGCTTTCGCAGTTTCGCCACACTTCTACCGATGGTGCCGAGGCGATCTCTCCAGGGCGATTTCAGCACCCTGCCGCTCAACAAGGAGCCGATCGGCACGGGTCCCTTCCGTTTCGAGCATTGGGAGCCGAACCGGGAGATCACCCTCGCCAACAACGATCACTACTGGGGAAATGGTGCGTACCTGGGCAAGGTGATTATTCGCTTCGTCAAGGATCAGACCTTAGCGAACCAGCTCTTCGAGCGAGGCGAATTCGATCTGATGACATCGATCCAGCCGGTAGTCTGGCGCTCGCTCGAGAGGGCCGAAGCTCAGAACGCGTGGGCTTTTCGCAACTACAACCGGATTTACTCGCTCGCCAACAACTACAGCTGGATCGGTTGGAATGAGCTGCGCCCATTCTTCCGGGACCGACGGGTGCGCACCGCGTTGGCCATGCTGTTTCCTTACGAGCGGGTGCGACAAAACATCGACCTTGGCCTGGAGATATCGACCACCTGTCCCTTCTACATTGAGTCCGCTTATTGCAATCCCGACGTCAATCGGCTCGAGTACAACCCGGAAGGCGCGGCACGGCTCCTGAGCCAGGCTGGGTGGGCGGACACGAACGGCGATGGAATACTCGACAAGGATGGCTTGCCGTTCCACTTCACACTTTTAATCAGCGCGCACTCGGTCCGGATGGGAAAGATCGCTACCCTGCTGCAACACGAGTACCGCAAGCTTGGGATCGACATGGACGTGGAGAAGGTGGATTTTCCTCTGCTCACTGAGCGGGTGCTCAAGCACCAATTCGATGCCGCGTTTCTGCTTTGGGTAAACACCGACTTCGAACCGGACATCTACCCTGTGTTCCACTCCGGTCAGTCTCAGGCCTCGAACTTCGTTTCCTACTCCAATCCCGAAGTGGACCGTCTGCTGGTGGAGAGCCGGCGAACCTTCGACGAGGGACGGCGCATCGAAGTGAACCGGGCGATTCATCAGTTGCTCTACCATGATCAGGTCTACAACTTCGTTTCGGTACGGCCGGCGCTGGATGCGGTGAAGAAGCGAGTCCGCGGAATTCGACCTTACACCGGGTGGTACGACTTGCGGCGCATCTGGATCGAACCCGAGGGAACGGCGGAGTCGAGGTCGAGGTAAACTGACCCGGACCGTGGAATCTCTGCTGGAAGTCCGAAGGCTGCGAACCGAGTTCCTGCTCGAAGAGGGACCGGTGGCGGCAGTCGACGGTGTTTCGTTCGAGATCGAGCCGGGATCGATCCTGGGCGTAGTCGGCGAGTCGGGATGCGGCAAGAGCGTGACCGCACTCTCGATCATGCGGCTCATCCAAGAGCCTCTGGGCCGTATCGCCTCGGGTGAAGTGTTTTTTCAGGGGACGGATCTTCTCATCTTGCCCGAGCGGCAGATGCAGCGAATTCGCGGAAGCAAAATCTCGATGATCTTCCAGGACCCGATGACCGCGTTGAATCCGGTCTTTACCGCGGGAAATCAAGTGGCGGAGGCGATCCGAGTGCACCAGCGCGCCGGCCGGCGGCAGGCGCGAGAGCGGTCGATTGAGCTGTTTCGGCAAGTCGGAATTCCAGCGCCCGAGGAGCGGGTCGACGCATATCCGCACCAGATGTCCGGGGGAATGCGTCAGCGGGTGATGATCGCGATCGCACTTGCCTGCAATCCCGAGTTGTTGATCGCCGATGAGCCCACCACGGCGTTGGACGTCACTGTGCAAGCGGGAATCCTCGAGCTGATCCGTCGCCTGCAAGCCGAACGAAAGATGGCGGTGATGCTCATCACGCATGACCTGGGCGTAGTCGCTGAGATGTGCGACCGGGTGCTGGTGATGTACGCCGGGCGGATCGTTGAGAAGGCGCCGGTGGACAAGCTATTCGCCGCGCCCGCGCATCCGTACACCTTGGGATTGCTCGAATCGATCCCGTCGATCGAAGCGGCGGAACAGGGGAGTGGACGGCTGGACGCGATCCCCGGCGCGGTTCCCGGCCTGTGCAGTTTTCCCTCCGGGT
>Ga0126369_10000226_pt1 | contig 35982 bp, 30 predicted proteins | sample PanSoiMetaPlot_1_FD_109646 | JGI IMG/M metagenome (GOLD analysis project Ga0126369, IMG submission 109646) | Tropical forest soil microbial communities from Panama - MetaG Plot_1 | ecosystem: Environmental > Terrestrial > Soil > Tropical forest > Bulk soil | place: Panama | collected 2016-02-17
CAAAAGAAATGGGAAGCTCGGATGGCTCGGATGGCTCGGATGGCTTGGGCTGGGGAGGCGCCGCCGCAACTTCTATCGGTGCTGGCGCTGGCTCGACGTCGGGCAGGGGTGGCGCCGACGCCCGGGCGTTTTCGGATCGGTGGATCCGCCCATCGCTGTCGACGGTCGGACCCAGTGGAGTCCAGGATTCGTGAGCCTCCTGCGACTGCTCCGCGTACAGCGATGGACTCAGCGGCGAGACCTTTGCCCCGCCAGCTGGCGGTGGTGACGCTCGCGGGGGCGAACTTTGAGAGAGCGATGGGACGGGTTGGAGGGAAAAGGAACCGGCGACCCCCGCTCTGATTAGGGTATCTTGTGAAGAAAGCAGCGACGGGCGGCTTGGCATTTCCAGCGTGCGCAGGAACTCGGCAAGCTCGGTGGTGGTGGTGGGCGTACCCGTGGAAGCCAAGAACTGCGCCAGCGCTTTGGCGAAAGCATCCGGTGATGGGAATCGGTCCGCGGGTGATTTGGACATCGCTCGTGTGAGGATCTCAGCCAAGGCGGGCGGTGCCTCGGCGATCTCAGGCGTTGGCCGACTCACTATCGGTTCCGCATAGGCCATCGCGCTCTCGAATTGCCCGAACGGATGACGGCCACTCAGCATCTCGTAGAGGACGACCCCCAGTGAAAATTGATCACTCGAAGCGGTCGCGGGCTGCCCCTGCAGCGCCTCTGGAGCAGAATAGGCCACCTTGCCCTTGAAGGTACCTGGTTCGGTCTTGTGAAATGCCTCCAGGCGGGCGATGCCAAAATCGGCCACCTTGACCTCCCCCTCGACGGAGAGGAGGAGATTGGAAGGCGACAAATCGCGGTGGGCCACGATGATCCGCCGACCGTCGTGCGCTTGACGATATGCGTAGCAGAGTCCGGCCATCGTCTGCGAAGCGATGAACGCGGCAAGGGGCGCCGGTATCAGCCTTCGCTGCCGATTCGCTCGCTCAATGATCACGCCCAGATCCCAGCCGTCCACCAGCTCCATGACGATGAACAAGCCGTCAGGACCACGGCCGACGTCGAACACCTGGACGATGTTCTGGTGATTCAAGAACGTCGCAAGCCTTGCCTCGGCGACGAACATCCTCGCGACTTCCGCGTCCTCGGCGAGATGGGGCAGGATTCGCTTGATCGCGAGCCGCTTTTCGAACCCCTCGGCGCCACCTGCGGTTCCCAGATAGAGTTCCGCCATTCCCCCGCGGGAAAACAGACGGGTGAGGCGGTAACGCTCGTTCATTTTCGCGATTGTAAATGCACCCCTGGAAATCCAGGGGGTCAGAGGTCCGAATCCAGTGGGGTCGGAGGTGAGGGGCTGTCGGTTCGGAATCGGCCCTGGCGAACATTGCGTAACGCGTCGAATGCGATAAGCAATTGATCTACATGAAGGATCCCGCTGCCGGGGCTGCTCGGCGCCGCACCAACTTCCTGACAGAGATCATCGAGGCCGACCTCGGAGAAGGACGACATCGCGGCGGAGTGGTCACCCGATTCCCACCCGAGCCAAACGGGTTTCTGCACATCGGTCACGCCAAATCGATCCTGCTCAATTACGGACTCGCCCAGCAGTACTCCGGGCGGATGCACCTGCGTTTCGACGACACCAACCCCACCACCGAGGATCCGGAATACGTGGAGGCGATTCAACTCGATGCCCGGTGGCTAGGTGCTGACTGGGGTGAGCATCTGTATTTCGCGTCCGACTACTTTGAGCAGATGTACGACTGCGCCATCCGGCTGATTCGGGAGGGCAAGGCATTCGTCGACAGCCAGAATGTGGACCAGATTCGGGAAGCGCGAGGCAGTTTTGAGCGACCCGGTACCCCCAGCCCGTTCCGCGACCGTCCCGTCGCTGAAAATCTAGAGCTGTTTCAAAGGATGCGAGCCGGCGAATTTCCAGACGGCGCCTGCGTGCTTCGAGCGCGGATCGACATGTCACATCCCAATCTTCTGATGCGAGACCCGCTTCTGTATCGAATTAGGCACGCTCAGCATTACCGCCGCGGCAACGCCTGGTGCATCTACCCGATGTATGACTACGCACATCCCTTGGAGGACGCGTTCGAGGGCGTCACCCACTCGATCTGCACCCTGGAGTTCGAGTCCAATCGGGAGCTGTACGATTGGGTGCTGGACAACCTTGGGCCCTGGAATCCCCGGCCCCACCAGTATGAATTCGCGCGCTTGGAACTTGGCTACACGGTGATGTCCAAGCGCAAGTTGCTGCAGCTGGTTTCGGAAGGCCACGTTGCCGGCTGGGATGATCCGCGGATGCCTACGATCGCGGGCTTGCGCCGCCGAGGAGTCACCCCAGAGGCTTTGCACGATTTCGCAGACATGATTGGGGTGGCGAAGAACAACAGCGTCGTCGACATTGGGAAGCTCGAGTTCGCGATCCGAAACGACCTCGAGCAGCGGTCTCCGCGCGCGATGGCGGTGCTTAACCCGTTGAGGGTGGCAATCACCAATTGGCCTTCGGGTAAGCTGCAAGACCTGGAGATCGCCTGGTGGCCGGGGGAACCGAAACGGGGTGGCTCTCGAAAGGTGCCGTTTGGTGCGGAGCTGCTGATCGAACGCGACGATTTCCAAGAGAATCCACCTAAGGACTGGAAACGGCTGACGCCCGGTCGCGAGGTCCGACTGATGGGAGCCTTCGTGGTCCGCTGCAACGAGGTGGTCCGCAGCAGCTCGGGCTCGGTGGAGGAGTTGCGCTGTACCTACGATCCTGAGTCGGTGGGTGGCAATCCAAAGGACGGCCGCAAAGTTTCCGGGACGCTGCACTGGGTACACGCTACCCGTTCAGCCCCGGCCGTGGTTCGCGTGTACGACCGTTTGTTCAGCGTGGAGGAACCCGACGCTGGCGAAGATTTCGTTCGGCACCTCAATCCGAACTCCTTGGTGGTGCTCGAATCCGCGCGCGTCGAACCTTCGCTGGTCGAAGCCAAGCCGGAGAGCCGCTTCCAGTTCCTGAGGCAAGGCTATTTCTTCGTGGATCCGGTCGACTCGCGGCCCGGCGCACCGGTTTTCAATCGGATCATCGACTTGAAAGACACGTGGACTAAGCCCGCGGAAAAGGTGAAGGAAAGGCGCCAGGAAGCCAAAAGCAAGCCGTCTAAGCCAACAGTGAAACGGGGCCGGCTCGAAGCGCGACGTGCTCTGCGCGCGTCGACGCCGGTGCTCGAAGAGCGCTTCCACAGTTATCAGCGGCGGTTGGGCCTCTCCGCCGAGGATGCGGATCTGCTCACCGGAGATCTTGAGCTAGCAACATACTTCGATGCCGCGGTTGCGGTGCACAAGGACGCAAAATCCGTGGCCAAGTGGCTTCTGAACGATTTGCTCGGGCTGGTTCCAAGCGGTGAGTTCCAGCGCCTGCCGTTGCCCGGATCTGCATTCGGCCGGTTCGTCGCATTGGTGGATTCCGGACGCCTTACCGTGGCGGCGGGCAAAACGCTCCTCGGCAAGCTCGTGGAATCCGGTGGCGATCCGGAAAAGCGAATCGATGAGCTGGGTCTGGAGCGCGTATCGGATAAGCGAGCGATTGAGGCGGCGGTAGCGAAGGTCGTCGCCGCGCAGCAGACCGAAGTGCAGCGTTATCGCGCGGGCGAGAAGAAGCTGCTGGGAGTCTTAATGGGCGCGGTGATGCGCGAGACCCAGGGGGCGGCGGACCCTCAAGCGGTTCGCAAGGTGCTCACGCAGACGCTGGCCAAGGGCTAACGCCCTAAGTGCCAGTCGCGCAGGGTCGCTGCGGCGATCTGGCTCGCGAGCCCCTCGGCGCTCATCAGCCGGTCGAGAACCGGTTCCGCCAACTGCGGCGCGAACTCGAGCACGTGCGCCGCCGCCCAGAGCCGGACGCCGATCTGGATGTGGTTCAGCAACGGAAGCAGGAACGCGACTCGACTGTCGTGGGGCCGGCTTCGAAGCGCCAAGTGAAGCTTGTTGAGGCGGTCGGCTTGCCTATTGGCTTCTTTGAAGTCACAACGGCTGAGTGCGTGCCCGTAGCGCGTGGCCGCGTTGGTATACGCGGTCATGAGCTTGCCAGGACTTCTGTACCGTAGGACGAACAACTGCGCGCGTTCCGTTCCCATAGCGTTCGCTAGGGCCATCAGTGAGCTCCCTTCCCGCGAGTTGCAAAGCGCTTTGCAATCCCGCCCTAAGCAAAAGAAGTGCCGCGTCAATGCGAGACCTCAAACGCCGAGGCTGATTGCTAAGACCGTGAATCGATAGGGCCCGGGTACCCGTTGGATGGAACCAAACCCTGAGACTTGTCCCCGGGGGTGCCTATCTCTTGCTCTATTAGGCTAAAACCTGCGCAATCGCGGACAACACGAAACCGCGCTCTTGCACGTTGCTGGCCAGCGGTGTGCGCCCGCCGTTGCCGCGGGTGTCATTCCATCCGACAGCGCTGGACCAAGCGACTGGGCAGACGAGCCGCAGCTCACCATTGCAACGGAAAGCCTGTTTTAATTGCAGCTTCTTCCCCCCCGCGGATTTGGAGATGCGACTCTCTAGAGCCCTGCTTGCACCCCTTCTCTTTTCCGTCGCTCGCTGCGCCACAGCTCCCAGCGCCGTGGTGCCCAAGGCGCCCCCTCCGACTGCGGAGGAGGTGTTTCAACGGGAACTGGCTCCGCACGGCGAGTGGATCGTCATTACACGCTATGGCCGAGTCTGGGTTCCCAGGCCCGCTGTCGTGGGAGAGAACTTCCGACCATACGTCACCGCGGGTTACTGGGTGAGCACCAACTCCGGCTGGTCCTTCGAGAGCGCCTGGAGCTGGGGCTGGCTGCCCTTTCACTACGGCCGCTGGTTTCTCGACTCCAGCTATGGCTGGGTTTGGGTGCCCGATAAAACTTGGGCACCAGCCTGGGTGATCTGGCGCTACGGCGGCGGGTACATTGGATGGACCCCGCTGGCTCCTCCGGGCGCCGATCTCCAAGTCGAGGCCTATCACCCCAGCTGGTATTTCGTCGAAACGCGGCAGTTCCTCGCGCGCGATTTCCAACAGCACGCCGTTTCTCCAGAGAAACATCCGGTGGCATTTCGGGCCGCCCTGGCGCTCGGTTCACAGCCCTCGAGCACCGGTCCATGGCCTGCCGGTCCCGACCCTTTGCAGCTATCGCAGGAGCTGGGTCAGGCGATCCAGTCGCAACAGGTGGTGCTGCCGAAGCCGGGCGAAATGGCTCCTCACCGATTGCAGGGGATTGCCTCCGCCAAGCCGACGCTCGGGAGCGCGCTCCCGGCGCAGTCGGTCGCCCCGAAACAGCCGGTGGTTGCCACGGCCATCAGTCAGCCGCAGCAAACGGCGCCGCCCAAGGAGCTCCCAACGGTCGCTCCGAAACAGCCGGTGGTTGCCACGGCCAGCAGTCAACCGCAGCAAACAGCGCTGCCCAAGGAGCCCCCAAATTCGGAGCAACCGGCCGCGTCTGTCGCGGAAAGCTCGTCGAAGCCACCGTTCTACCGACTCACAGCGAACAAGGTTGGACACTCCACTAAGCATCGCGGTAAGTCGGAGTCGAATTCGCGCCGACGCCGCCACCGCGGTGGAACGTCGTTACGCGATCCTGGATAGATGCACGAATGGGTGCCCTTCGGTGGGGGCCCCCACTCGCCACTCGTACAGAACGGAATAGAGATGGTATTTGCTCGTTCAGCGATTTGGATAAGGAGTTCGCCTTGCGCGACATGCGGGATTTCCGATCGGCAGCCGAAAACGGCTCCGACAGAAAGCTGATTGTTGCCATCAGCATCGCGGTTTTGCTGCTGGGCGCGGCGATCGCCGCCGCCTTTTGGTTCTGGAAGCAGAATCAACATCGGCCGACGGCGCCAGTGGTCGCCGAGTCAGCCCCGCCTGCGCCGACCGAGGCGCCTGCTGCCCCGCCGATTGCAATGGCCGACGGCGATGCGTTGCTTCGACAGTTGGCCGCTCAGCTTTCCGGCTCCGACGAGCTGGCCAAGTGGTTGTCCGGGGCGGACATCCTTAGGCGCCTGGTGGCTGCAGTGAACCTGGTCGCCGAAGGAAACAGTCCGCGCTCGGTGGTGGGTTTTCTCGCACCCGGAGCGAAGTTTGAGGTGCGAAGAGAGCATCGGCACGTCGTTGCGTCGCCCAAGAGCTATGCCCGCTACGATTTGGTAACCCGGACGCTGACGTCCGTGGATCCGACTGCAGCCGCGAAAACCTACGCGACGCTCAAGCAGTACATCGACACCGCGTTTGCGGAAATCGGCCGACCCACCCGTACCTTCGACGCCGTGCTTCGCCAAGCCATCGAGAGGCTGACCCGCACGCAGATTCCCGAGGACGACCCCGAATTGACGGAAGGCGTGCTGGTTTATACGTATGTCGATCCCAAGCTCGAGTCGCTGAGTGCCGCGCAGAAGCACCTGCTGCGGATGGGCCCCACCAACGCGCTTTCGATCCAGCGGTGGTTGAACCAACTGAACCAGGAGCTCTCGAAAGAAGGGACGCAGCCGTAGGCGCTCGCGTTGCTTGCGCTCGGTGCGCAGATGCGGCAAAGGGTGCGCCCATGCGAACCCTGCAAGGCTTTTCGGCTTTAGTTTCCTCGCTTCTGGTCTGTTCCGCCGCACTCGCGGCCCGGTCCTCACCAAGTCCCGACGTGCTCCCCCTGAAGCCGGTGCAGAAAACCCTCGCGAACGGGTTGAAGGTGATCGTGCTGCGAACCGGGTTCCCGAACGTGGTCTCGATCCAGATTCCGGTGCAGACCGGATCGCGCAACGAGGTCGAGCCGGGCAAGAGCGGTTTCGCCCACTTCTTCGAGCACATGATGTTTCGGGGAACGCCAGAGTATCCGGCGGAAAAATACAATGCGATCGTCACTCAGGCAGGCGCGCGGCAGAACGCTTACACCACCGACGACTACACCAACTACCACGTCACCTTCGCCAAGCAGGATCTCGAGACCATTCTCAAGATCGAGGCGGACCGGTTTGAGCATCTCGCCTATTCGACGGAAGCCTTCAAGACGGAGGCTCGCGCTGTCTTGGGCGAGTACAATAAGAACAGCGCCAGCCCGTTTCAGAAGCTTTTCGAGACCCTGCGGGACACCGCATTCAACGTCCACACTTACAAGCACACCACGATGGGCTTTCTCAAAGACATCGAGGACATGCCCAACCAGTTCGAGTACTCGAAGCTGTTCTTCGATCGCTGGTACCGCCCGGAATACACGACGATCATCATCGCCGGAGACGTGAATCCGCAGCAGGCGATCCGTCTGGTCGAAAAGTATTGGAGTTCCTGGAAGCGAGGCAGTTTCAAAACCCCGATCCCCGCCGAAAGCTCCTACCAGGGGCCGAAATACGCGCACGTCGACTGGAAGGCAGACACCCTGCCGATTGTCACGATTTCGTTCCACGGCCCGGCGTTTTCGGAAACCGAGAAGGACCTGCCAGCCCTGGACACGCTGTACGATCTGTATCTGGGGCCGACCTCCGAGTTGTATCGCCGTTTGGTGGAGAAGGAGCAGAAAGTCGATAGCCTCGCTACCTCGGTCCCGGTCAACGCGGACCCCTCGCTGGCCACCATCTTCGCCAGGGTGAAGAAGATCGAGGACGTACCGTACGTTCGCGATTCCATTTTGGCGACTTTAGCGGAAGCAAGGACGCAGCCGGTTACGCCGCGGCGATTGCAGGACGCCAAATCCAATGGACGGTATGCATTCGCACGCTCTCTCGATAACACCGAGACCATCGCAAGCGTGCTGGCGCGATTTGTGCGCCTTAACCGCTCGTTCGATTCGCTCAACAACTTTTATCGCCTTTACGATGCGCTCACGCCTGAGGACATTCTCAAGGCTGCTCGGACCTATGTCACCGACGATCGCATGGTCGTGGTGACGCTCTCGAAGGATCCGATGCCGCAGGATGTTTCCCGCCTGCCGGCACTGGTGAGTTTTGCGCCCAAAGTGGCGACTGGTCTTGAAGTCCCCTTCGTGATCCAGAAGAACGCGCTGCCGCAGCTCAACATCAAGCTCAACTTCATCACCGGGTCCGCCTCGGACCCCAAGGGGCGCGAGGGCCTTGCTCAACTCACCGGGTCGATGATTGCCGATGCGGGTTCCTCAGAAATGCCCATCGATGAAATCCGGCGCGCCTTCTTCCCCATGGCCGGCACGCTCAGAGCCGACGTCGACAAGGAAATGACGACGTACACGGCGTCGATTCATCGCGACAACTGGAAGAGCTTCTTCGACATTGCGCTGCCGATGCTGCTGACGCCCGGTTTTCGGGAAGACGATTTCGCCCGGGAGAAGGACGCCCAGCTCAATGCGCTGAAGCAGGACCTGCGCAGCAACAACGACGAGGAGCTGGGAAAAGAAAGACTTCAGAGCAACCTCTTCCGAGGCACAGCTTACGCGCACCCGGTACTGGGGACCGTCGCCGGCATTGAGAAAATCACCTTGAACGACGTCAAGGAATTTTGGCGAAGCCAATACACTCGTCGAAATCTCACCATCGGCGTTATTGGCGATGTGCCTGACGAGTTGCTCGAGCGGCTGCGGCGGGCTGTTGCTTCGCTTCCCGATGCGGCGCCGAAGTCTCTGGAGCCGGTTGCCGCGCATCGTCCACAAAGCCTTGAGGTGGAGATCATTCAGAAGGAGACGCGGGCCACGGCCATCTCGTTCGGCCACCCGATCGAGGTCACCCGGAGTCACCCCGACTTCCCCTTGCTCTGGTTGGCGCGCGCCTGGCTCGGCGAGCATCGCTCGTCATCCGCGCACTTGTATCAGCGCCTCCGCGAGGTGCGGGGCCTCAATTACGGCGACTACGCTTACATCGAAGCATTCCCTCACGGAGGATTTCGAAACTTTCCACCGCCTAACGTGGCGCGGCACCATCAGATTTTCGAGGTCTGGATCCGGCCGGTGGTCCCGACCAACGCGCACGCTGCGCTGCGACTCGGGATCTACGAGCTGCAGAAGCTGATTGACGGTGGGCTCACCCAAGAGCAGTTCAACGCCACGCGGGATTATTTGATGAAGAACGTCTATCTGATGACCGCGAAAGAAGAAGAGCAGAACGGCTATGCGCTGGATTCCAAGTTCTACGGCACGGGCGAGTTCACCGAGTTCATGCGCGACAAATTGTCGAAGCTGACGGTCGAGGACGTCAATCGAGCGATTCGGAAACACCTGTCCGCGAAGAACTTGTCGGTGGTGATCGTCACCAAAGACGCAGCTGAGCTGAAGGACAAGTTGCTGAACGATGGGCCTTCTCCCCTGACCTACGATGCCCCCAAGCCCAAGGACGTGCTCGACGAAGACAAGGTCGTGACTGCAATCAAGCTCAACATCAAACCCGAAAACCTGCGGATCACGCCGGTGGGCGAGGTGTTTGCCCGCGATTCGGCCGCCGAGTTGGCCGCGCACAAATAAGCAAGACTCTCCGGCAGCTCGCCGAGCCGCCCGCGCACCGGCTTCGCGCCGCTCACTGGCGTCGCAAACTGGGTCGCCACATTCGCGTGAGCAAAGGATCACGCAGATTTGACCATTGCGGGTGTCGCTTCTGGATAGCGTTTCTTCGCAGCAACATTTCTTTCGGGGGGAAATCCATGCCAAAGGGCTGTCGCTTGAGGGCCGTTGTGCTCCTGGTTCTGAGTAGCTCGCCACTGCCGGCATTCGCGGACGATCAAACGCAAGTCGGTGCCGGAAATGAGGAGGCGGCCCGCCTGGCGTCGGAGTCACCGCTGGTTCATTCGGCGGACAGGTTCATCGCCCGTCAGCCAGAGCAGATTCGCGATCGCGCTCTGCGCAACGAAACCGTGGATGCGATCACGAACCGCCATACCTGCGTCCGGCACCGCGCGGGAGTTACTTCGGAGGAGAAAGAGCGGTTGAAGCAGCAGTTGATTGATGAAATGCTGGTGCGTGAGTCCGATGGAGATTTGATCCCCGGCGGCCTCGTAGCGGGGATTTTCCCTCCGCTACTCGATGATGGCACCGCTTGCCCTCGGCTTCCGCAGCCATTCTTCTCGTCCCCGGGAAGCAGCTACCACGGCCATCACTCTTATCCGGGCGGCTTGGTGGTGCATGAGAGCTTCAACGATCTCAGCAATCTTCAGTTGGCGGCGGGCTATCGCCGGGTGTACGGGAACAGCCGACGCGATGGGTTCCCGGTCGTCGGGAACGGAGAAGGACGTGACATCGAGATCAGCCGAGATGTCACCCTGGCCGCTCCTCTCTGGCACGACTGGGCGAAGCCATTCGTGTTCCAGTGGAACGCCGATGGAAGCGAGTTCATCGAGCTGCCCTTAGGAGGCCAGGGCGACTATGACAATTACGGCCAGCCGGGCGACTCCCGTACTGGCGGACATCACATCATGAGTATTGCGGAGGCGATGAAACGAGGCCTACTTCCTGATTTCGTGATCGCACAAGCGTCCGCCCATTCCACTCCAACATCCGGAAACGAGTTCAAGGTGGTGAATTGGCTGCGTGCCGGCGCGATTCTCGCCCACATTGACCCCGTGAGTCAGGGCTACCTCGTCCCTGATGCACAGGGGCACCTGAGGCTCCCGCCGCTGCGGCATCTTGGGGAGATTGACCTGATCGCGACAGGACAACTCAATGTTCTTGCCGAATACGTCCTTCACAACATCTCAGACTCTGATTTTACGCTCACGGGACCGGCAGTGAGCGTGGCCGAGATTCTGCTTAGGGACCTTGCCATGCGCTACGGGTACGACCCGATCGATGTGAGCCGGTACAACCGCATGTATCGCAATCCGGCGCTGAGCTACATGAGCGCAGAGCGGCTTCTGGTGATGTACAGCCAAGGTGGAAGGGCGGCCATCATCCGAGAGCTGGACCTGCTTCGGGAGCACGGCATTCTCTGACTCAGAGGATCTGGCCAATCCGGTTCCAGCGGATGCCGTCGAGGAGTGAAAACGACAGCCAGATGACTGCGACTCGGCCTTTGATGTTTCTAAACGGCACGAACTCAAGGCTCTTTCCCGGAACCCCGAAGCCAAAACGGCTGTCAGCGCTGTTGTCGCGGTTGTCCCCCATCAGAAACACGTGGCCCGGCGGGACTACGATTTCTCGCCCTCCGTCAAACGTGCAGACGGGGTTTTGGGGACGGCCGCACGCGGACGCGCGTTCGAGGATACGGTGGGGCCGAGCTCCGAGAGTCTCTTCCAAGAGCTGTCCGCCCTCGGTTTCGATTTCGTCGCCAAAACCGAGATGAACTACGTACAACGGATCGATGAGCCGTTTCGGTTGCTCCACGCCGTCGAGATAGATGCGCGCGTTCTCGATTCGAATTCGATCGCCGGGAAGTCCGATGATCCGTTGGATGAGGTCGACGTCGGCGCGCAAGGGATTGGTGAAAACCACGACATCACCGCGCTGGCACCGTTCGGCGGCGCCGACTTTGGTTGCAAGCACCTGGTCCCCCGGGACAAGCGTGGGGATCATCGCACCCGAAGGAATGCGAAAGGACTCGAGAATGGAGCTCCCGACGAATTCGGCGAATGCATTCGACGCTACCCAGGTGGCTAGAGCAAAGCCGACGTAACTCGCGACGTGGTTGAATCGGTTCAGCACGTACGAGGTTTTCTTTCGTCGCGCGAGCACCACCGCAGACGCCACGGTGGCAATCCAAATCGCAATGTGAAGCGCGAGACCGATGAGGATCAATGGAAACAGCACACTCGGACGGTAGGCTCCCGCGACGGTGGCAATGAACAACGGGCTCGGGGTCGCCACGGCGAAAAGGATCGCAAGCCCTGGGCGACCTAGATACAGATGCCCCAGGCCCGGAATGACACCTCCGAGCAGCGCCGCGAGCCACGGCCGCCGCGCATTGTTCGCCGGTGCGGCGGTCATGCATCCGTTGATTGGATCCGCCGTGCTCGTAGCCCCCGCAGATAGAATGCCGTGAGAATTGCGAAGCTGACGCCGGCAATGGCCAGGTACCTGTTTATGAGCTGGTGAGTGGTCCATCCGTAGGTTTCGGTCAGCCGGCTCGGGTCGGAGAGCCCGACCCCTTCGATTTCTCCGAATGGAATCGCGTCAAAGTCAGTGCGGGCTGCCCACCATGTAGCGAGCGCACTGGAGAACGCAAACGCGCCAATCACCAAGAAACCCCAACGCAGCCAACCCCGTACCAGGTTGCTCTCGCTGTTCGCGTAGAAAGTGCACATCAGCGCAACGCCCAGGACCGAGCAGCCGGCATCGCCTCCGAAAGCAATAAGGGCCTCCGCCCTGGGCGCCGAGAGGCCGAGTGTCAGAAACAGTTGCAACCCAAGCAAAGCTCCCAGACCGGCGGCGGTCCATCGACGTCCTGCTCGCCAAAGCAGGACCGTCCCCAGCACAAGCGCGAGCGACAAAATGACGACAAGCAAGGGGACCCGCGCGGAGGAGCGCGGCGTGACCCAAAGAGTGGGAAACGCCATGTACCCGCAAAGCCAGGCTGTAACCGCATGGCCCGTCTCGTGGACCAACATGCTCAGAAAAATCCTCGTGAGAGCGCGCCCAAGCTGCGTAGCGACTACGAGATACGCAAAGAGCAGAGCGACAGGCACGGCAAAAAGCCTGAGGTTGTGCTCCAGCCTGGCGTCTTCGAGATCGCCGGTCCAAGTCGTGGTGGAAACATTCGCACCGGGATCCGGTGGCACATCCCGAGGGGCTCGCGGGTCGTGAGCCTTGGCGTAGATGACGCCGCACTTTGGGCAATCGGGACCCACCGCCCGCGGCGCTCCGCAGCGCGGGCAGGTGGCCAGGGCGACTTCAGCCATGCTTCCACTTTAGTCCAAGCACACCTTGGTTCGGACGGTAGGGGCAGGTAGGGTGCGTCCGCCCGCAACGCTTGGTTCCGACTGCGGCAGGAGCTTCCGATGCCCATCTTCCCGCGAATCTGCGTTGTTGCCGGTTTGGCCTGGGCCTTCTCTGCTCAAGCTGCTGGCCGAGCCGAGTATGACCTTATCGTGGCGAACGGCCGAGTGGTGGACGGCTCTGGCGCGCCTTGGTTTCGCGCAGATGTCGGCATCCGCGGTGATCGGATCGCAGTCGTGGGGGATCTGTCACGCAGTTCGAGCGCCCGTCGGATCGATGTCGCGGGCCGGATGGTTGCGCCCGGTTTCATCGATTTGCTTGGTCAGTCAGAGCGAAACGTGCTCGTGGACAACCGAGTGGAGTCGAAAATCCGCCAGGGCGTCACCACCGAGATCACCGGCGAAGGAGGCTCGATTGCACCTGTCAACGAGGTCGCACTCGCACCTTTCAAACCCTTCATGGAACGCTTCCACCTGAGGGTGAACTGGACAGATCTCAAGGGATATTTCGCGCGCTTTTCAGCTTCGCGAAGCACGATCAACCTGGGAACTTTTGTCGGAGCCGCGCAAGTGCGAATTCTCGTCCTCGGGCGAGAGGACGTGCAACCCACTGCCGCTCAGCTGGCGGAGATGGAAAGACTGACGGAAACCGCGATGAAGCAGGGAGCTCGCGGGGTCTCGACGGCGCTGATTTACCCCCCGGGCGCGTACGCCAAGACGCCCGAGCTGATCGCCTTGGCCAAGGTCGCCTCGCGCTACGGTGGAGTGTACGCGTCGCACATCCGCGACGAAGCGGACGGTGAGACCCAGGCGCTGGACGAGGCGATCACCATTGGGCGAGAAGCGCGAATCCCGGTGGAAATCTGGCACTTGAAGGCCTCGGGCCGCGCCAACTGGGGAAAGATGCGAAAGGTGCTGGAGCACATCGAGCGAGCTCGCGCCGAAGGTGTCGACATCGCCGCCAACATGTATCCCTACGAAGCTTCAGCCAATGGCCTCGACGCGAACGTACCTGATTGGGCACACGCAGGCGGGCCGGACAAAATGATCGAGCGGTTTCGAGACCCGGCGCTGCGCGAGAAGATCAAATCGCAGCTTTGGCGCGGAGCCATGGGCGAGGAGACAGCGGAAGGGATCCTTCTCATCTCCTGCGTTAATCCCGCCCTGAAGAAGTATCTCGGCAAGCGCCTGTCCAAAGTTGCTGCGGAGATGGGCAAGACGCCGGAGGACGCGCTCCTGGATCTGATCGAGCTTGCCCACACTCGAATCAGCGTCGTGCGCTTCACGATGAGCGAGGAAGACGTGCAGCTTGGGCTTCGGCAGCCGTGGATATCTCTGGGCATCGATGCCGCCGGCTATTCAACCGACGGTCCATTTGCCGGCCAATTGACTCACCCCCGTGCATTCGGGTCCGCGGCGAGATGGCTGGGGCATTACGCTCGCGACTTGCACCTGTTTTCGATCGAAGAAGGGGTTCGGAAGATGACCTCCCAACCCGCTCAGCGGTTGGGGCTTTATGATCGAGGGCTGGTGCGCCCAGGCATGGCCGCGGACCTCACCGTATTCGACCCAGCATCGCTGCGGGACGTCGCGACGTATGAGGACCCGCTGCGGTACTCCGAAGGCATCGAGTATGTGATCGTCAACGGCAAAGTGGTGCTTGACGCAGGCAAGCTGACCGCGGAGCGACCTGGTCGCATCCTAAGACACGAAACGACGGGCGCAACGCAGCCAGCGCGAACTTCACGGCCAAGCTCGGCGACCATGGCAGGGCAGGGGAACTGAAGCGGCTGTGCCAAGTTGCACAAGAGGCGGCAACCTCAAGGCTGAGTCATTATCGTCGCCGCTCCTTCGGAGGTAGCCATGGATCGCTCTGTTCTGGAGGCGGCGTATTCAGCCGCCGCCAAATACTTAGAAGACCTGCCGGCCCGTCGCGTTGGCGCCACCGCCGATGCCGCCGCGATGCGCGCGGCGTTGGGAGGACCGTTGCCCGAGCACGGCGAGCCTGCGGCTCGAGTCGTCGAGGAGTTGGCTCGAAGGGCGGATCCGGGCATTGTCGCATCCGCCGGCCCGCGCTTCTTCGGCTTTGTCATCAGTGGCAGTTTGCCGGCGGCGGTCGGAGCGGATTGGCTCGCCAGCGCCTGGGACCAGAACGCTGGGCTTTTCGTTCTCGCTCCGGCGGCGGCGATCGTCGAGGACACCGTACTCCAATGGCTCACCGAGCTGTTTGGCCTTCCCGCGGGTACCGGAATCGGGTTCGTCACTGGCGGCCAGATGGCCAATACCACCTGCCTCGCGGCTGCCCGCCAGTCGATTCTCGCTCGGGCCGATTGGGACGTGGGCGCAAAGGGGCTCATCGGCGCTCCAAAGGTGGCCGTCGTCCTGGGCGAAGAGGCCCATGTAACGGTGTACGGCGCGCTTCGGTTGCTTGGGCTTGGCGACGCTTCCGCGATCCCGGTCGCGTGCGACGGCCAGGGACGGATGCTGCCCGATGCGGTGCGCGAAGCGCTGCGATCCGTCAGGGACCGACCAACCATCGTATGCGTGCAAGCGGGCAACGTGAACACGGGCTCGTTCGACCCGATCGCTCGCGTGGTGGAGTCCGCGCGCGAGCATGGGAACGCATGGGTGCATGTGGACGGCGCCTTCGGCCTGTGGGCGGCGGGCAGCCCTCGCTACAAGCACCACCTCGCGGGTGTTGAGGGGGCGGATTCGTGGGCTACCGACGCGCACAAGTGGTTGAACGTGACCTACGACAATGGGCTGGCGTTCGTGCGCGATCGCACCGCTCACCGCGCGGCGATGGCGAGAACCGCGGCGTACTTGCAGCCCTCGAGCACGGAGCGCGACAACTACGAGTGGACCACGGAATTTTCGCGACGGGCTCGTGGCTTCGCGGTCTACGCAGCGTTGCGCTCTCTGGGGCGTTCGGGCATCGCCGAGCTGGTCGAGCGCGGCTGTGAGCATGCGCGCCTCTTCGCCGAATTGCTCTCCGCGGCCCCGGGCGTTCGGGTGATGAACGAAGTGGTCCTCAATCAAGTCCTGGTCCGGTTCGAGCTGCCAGGCCAAACGCCCGAGCAGGGCGACGCCTGGACTCGCGAAGTCATCAAGCGGATCCAGGCTGAAGGGACTTGCTGGCTGTCCGGCACTGTCTGGCACGGTCGCGCCTTGATGCGCATCTCGGTTTGCAACTGGAGCACCACCACCGAGGACGTGCGGCGGTCGGCGGCGGCAATCCTCGCCGCGCACCAACGACCGTGATTCGCCTCGAAGCAAGCTGCAGGAACAATTGCAGGAACAATTTTCCAGCGCTGGGGATTTGTTCCTGCAAAAGTTCCTGCAATTGTTCCTGCGCCTTCCATCGGGATTCTTGACCAGCGTAAGTGCCCGAATTCCGTGGGGTGCCTCCATGGGCTTGTTTTTGCTGGCCTCGCGCCGCTGGACCCTTCGCCTGTTGGCTCATACTTTTCACGCCTTCATGCCCGAGCTCGTATTCCTTCCTGGCGCCGGCGGAAGTGCCGCGTTTTGGAGGCCCGTCGCAGCGAAGCTGGCCGAACTAGGCCCCGTACATCTGTTTGGCTGGCCGGGATTCGGCGATGTCCCTGCCGATCCGGGCATTCACTCCTTGGATGACCTCTTCCAATGGTTCCTTCGGCGTCTCCCTAAGGGACCGAGCCATGTCATTGCCCAATCGATGGGTGGGATCCTCGCTGTGCGCTTGGCACTGGAGCATCCGGATCGTGTTGCCAGCCTGGTGCTCGTCGCTACCTCCGGAGGAGTGAACCTGCGACGGTTCGGAGCGGCCGACTGGCGACCCGACTACGTCAGTGAGTTGCCAAGAGTGCCCCGCTGGTTCGTAAAAGACCGGACAGACTTCACCGATCGGCTCGGGGAAATCCGCGTACCAACTCTTCTCGTGTGGAGCGACTCGGACGCGCTCAGTCCGCTTGCCGTTTCACACTTCTTGGCGGAGCGCATCCCAAATGCCCACGAGGTTACGGTGAGCGGTGGCAGTCACGCCTTCGCCAACGAGCGGTCCGTCGAAGTCGCTGCCTTGATCCGAGCATCTGTTTTAGGCTCTCGCGATCAGCGCGACAGCGCTGTGCCTGCCCAGGGCAATTGATCCACAGCTTATACGCAGAGCCATCCTGGGCGACGGCTAGCGACCCTGAGGCGGCTCGGTTTTCAGCCCATGCTGCCTTACTTTTCGACCGAGCGTTACTGGATTCATCCCAAGCTCACTGGCTGCTTTGCGCAAAACGCCCTGGTGATTGTTGAGCGCCGTCCGGATCAACTCGCGTTCGAACTCTTCGACGCGCTCCTTCAGAGTAGAACCTGTCGTGAAGACCGGATCCTGCGTGGCAAGGCTCTTGAGCACCTGCTTGGGCAGGACGTTAGCGACGATCGGCTGTCCCGGCGAGGTCAAGAGCATGGCGCGCTCGATGGTGTTGCGCAGCTCGCGGACGTTGCCCGGCCAATCGTATCTTTTCAGTGCCGCCTCGGCGTCGGAGCTCAGCGGAGGCGGGGGACGACTCATCGACTCCCCAAAGCCTTTCAGAAAATGGAGGGCGAGCGGCAAAATGTCGTCCCTTCGCTCCTTGAGCGGAGGCAGATCGATCGGAAACGCGCTCAAGCGGTAAAAGAGATCGGCCCGGAAACGGCCGGCATCCACTTCCGCGCGCAGATCGCGATTGCTGGCCGCTACCAGGCGCACATCGACTCTTTGCACCTTGTTACCGCCCACCGGTCGCATCTCGCCGGTATCGATGAATCGCAACAGTTTTGATTGCAGGGCTGGCGTGGTGTTTTCAATTTCGTCCAAAAAGAGGGTACCCCCATCGGCAATCTGAAATAGGCCGGGACGGTCGCCCACCGAACCGGTGAAGGCGCCTTCCACGTGGCCAAACAGCTCGCTTTCCAACAGCGTTTCCGGAAGAACTCCGCAGTCGATCGCGACAAACGGCCCTTCAGCGCGAGGGGAGAGCTTATGCAGCGCGCGAGCCAACAGCTCCTTTCCCGTTCCGGTGGGGCCCTGAAGCAGAACGTGGGCTCGGTGAGGGGCGACCATCTGAGTGAGGGCAAGTACCGAACGCATCGACTCGCTTTCGAGAACCATCCCGCCCAGTGGCAAGCCTTCGATCGAGCGAGGGCTTTCGGCGGGCGACCTTGTCCCGGGGAACGCCCGCTCCAGCTCGTGGCGTAGCCGCTCCAGCTCGCTGCGGATTGCGTAGTCCTCACATGCCCGCTTGACCGTGAGCCGCAGCCAATCTCCTTCCACCGGACGATCGAGGGATCGATAGATCTTGCCCTCGTTGTGCAGCCTCAATAGACGTTGAGGTGTCGCTTCCGCGCAAAAGACAACTCGCGGAGCAAAGCCGAGAAATGCGAACTGATCCGGTCGGTTGCCCGGACTTTGGCCGCTGGTCGCCTGCTGCACCGCTTTGAGCGCTTGGCTTTCGTCGTCTCCGAAAACCACCACGACATAAACATCACCTCGGCTCAACAGGCGCTGAAGCGCTTGCTCCGACGAAGCATCGTGAACCTCGGCATCGGGCTCCAGAAGTTCTCGACATAGGGCGCTTTCCGCCGACGATGGATAAGCCACCACCACCTGCGGCCGATAATCGACCACGTAGCGCGCCAAGATTGCTCGGTCGTTCGGGCGGACCTCGGTAAAGGAAACCCCGAACGCGAAGCGGTACGGGCTACTCAACGGAGCGATGTGGTGGCCAAACCACTTCACCCGCCCCCGGATCGAAAAGCGCGCGTCGTTTCCCGGGAGCAGAAACTCCATTTCGATCGGGCTTCCTTCGGCGGGCGGATCACCCGACGGTTGCGCCACGCCCAGAGCCATCCCGCCCGAGCTCAGATTGAGCGACCAGCATTCGCCATAGTTCGGGCGAGTCAGCACTCGCACGTGCAGGGGAAGCCGGACTTCGCGTCCGCTTTCGCTCGGTCGCAACCACTGTTTCACTCTCGGTCGGGGCACAGTCAAAGGCGAATCATAGCCAAGCATCGAAGACGACTGTCGTTGGGACGGATTCCGTGTAATTCCTGTCGACAATTCTGTTTCACCCACAACCGAGGATGCCCGGCGTTTCGGCAGATTAGGGCAGGCACGCCACCTGCTTTGACTAGAAGCGCACTTTTGCCCAGTCGTTGAAGGTCGGTGTCGACCCACATGCTGGAGGTAGTCAAATGAAAACAACTCGTCGACACGTGTTGCTGTTGCTCGCGCCAGCTGCATTCACTTTTGGATGCGGCGGAGTGATCGATCCGGGAACGGGGACGCAGTCGTCTTCCGCCACTCAAGGGCCGTCTTGTGTACCGCCGCCCGCCAACATCGTGGCCTGGTGGCCAGCTGAGGGCAACGGCACCGACATCAGCGGGGCCAACGTCAGCACGGTCAATTCGGTGACCTTTGGTCCAGGTGAGGTTGGACAAGCTTTCAGCTTCAACGGTTCGATGATCGCCGAGGTTTCGGTGGCAGCGCCGAATTTCGAAACCCCCAATACTGGCTTCACGGTCGAGGGATGGGTCAACCCGAGCTCACTGGGATTTTGCTGGGCCTTTCAATGCGGAACCATCGCTCACCGAGAAACCAGTGTGTCCTCCAGGACCTGGTGGCTGGGTCTCGATGATGCATCGCTACGTTTTGTGCTGTTACTCCAGCGGCCGAATGGCGGCAGAGCCGATGTTTCCGGTCCGTCCCTCGTGACGCCCGGATCGTTCCAGCACGTCGCCGCCAGCTACGATGGGAACAACATCAAGCTCTACTACAATGGGACCCTGGCGACGACCCAGGCGGTCGGCCCCGCCAACTTCAATACCGGCGATGCGATCAACATCGGTATCGAGAACCTGACCTCGGCCGGAGAGATCTTTCCGTTCAAGGGCGAGATTGACGAGCTCTCTATCTACAACCGCGCCCTATCCGACCAGGAAATCGCGAGCATCTTTGGCGCCGGCACCGCCGGCAAGTGTCATCCTGGCGTTGGCGGTCCCCCAGGCGGCTCGCACCACAAAGACGATGACGGCGAGCATGACGATGATGAAGACGGCCAGCAGCAGCAACGGAATGACCGCGACCATCAAGGTCGGCAGGAAGATCGCGAGCCCGACTAAGGCCAGGCTTGCCAGCGCGGTCAGCCATCGCTGCGGCGAGCGTCTCGGGTAACTGAACGGCTTCCTGCCGTCGCAACCTATCGTCCGCGCCACGACAGCGGCGCCCGAAAACCTACCAAGACAGCGCCTCGTGATCCGCGGTAGATCGACAATGCTCGCAAGTGTGCACGATGTTCAAATCGATGCGTCGATCATTGGTGCACTTGCTCCCGCTGAGCATTTTTCTGGCATCGCCTTCCGCTGAGGCTTCGGTGAGCTTGGGACTGGGCGCGGACGGTTGGCTCAACCGAGGAGGCGAATTCAATGTCACCGTGGCGTTGCACACATCGCTGGCGCACGCAATCTCAGTCGGCGGTCGCTTCGGCGCCTTGGTGGTCACCAATCCCGCGGTCGCCGGTGTACCGCTCGACCTTCAGCTTCGCGTCGCGGTGGAGCGGGTGTATTTCGAGGGATCCGCAGGCCCATGGATCCTCTTCACCGATACGCCCTTTCGCTTCCATGGTGCCTTTGGATTTGGGCTGCAGAGTGGCATCATCTCTTTTGGGGCGGAAGTGGGTTGGTTGGACCCGAACGCGCTCCTAGGTGTCCGGTTGGGCATCCGGCTGTAGCAGCAACCATTCAGGTCAGTGCCCGTATCGCTGCGGCTACCTCGTTCGCCGAGCTGATCGGTACCCAGTGACCGGCGTGCTCGAGCATCGTCACGTGCGCGCCCGCAAACGCTTTGCTATAGCGCTCGGGAATGTAAGGGTCGCCTCGGCCCCAAATGATCCGGGTCGGCACGGTAGCGACGATCCGAGCGACCATCGAATCAACTCCGTCGAAAAACGCGGACGGAACCATCTGCCGAAAAAGCCGAAGCGTGCTCGTCTTCGCCTTGGGGTTCATCGCAAACTCGCGTGTCATCCGCTCCAGGTCGGCGGGCGGTAGCTCCGGCGAGATACGGCCGAAAACCCGGCGGAACAGGAGCCCTTCGCCGGCGCCTACCAGGCGCATGCGGAGGTTTGCTTGAGCGCGCCCCAAAGGATCCTTTCTGGCCCAAACTCGCGCGACGCCGAACCACGGAAACCTCTCGAAGACAACGGAGTTGGTGATCACCACGCCGCGGATTCGATCCAGGTGCTCGGCCGCCCAGGGAATGCCCATCACTCCGCCGATGTCATGCACCACCAAGACCAGGGGCTCCCTGATCTCCAGAGCGGTCACCAGATCATCGAGGAACACGTTGAGGGCTGCCCGCGAATAATCGAAGGAATTGGGTGGTTCCTCGCTAGCGCCGAGTCCCGGCAAGTCCGGGGCGAAGCAGGAGTGTGCGCCATCGAGGGCGTTCATCACCCGGGTCCATTCCGCGGCGCTGTCCGGACTCCCGTGAAGAAGGAGGACCGGCGACGACCCCCGGCCACTCGTCAAAACTCGGGTTGTCAAGGGGATCGATGAGAGGTGAACTCGCTTTTCAACCAAGGTACCCTCCACGGCCGGCTGCAAGGTTATAAACATACATACAGTACGTATGCCAAATTTGAAGGAGAAACAAGCGTCGGAGACGCGAGCGTTGCTGGTGAAGACCGGCAGGCGTCTGTTCGCAAAGCGCGGCTATGGGGCTGTCTCGGGGGAGGAAGTGGTTGCCGCCGCCCGGCTGACGCGAGGTGCCCTGTACCATCACTTCGACGGCAAAGCCGGGCTCTTTCGGGCAGTGGTGGTTGACGCGATGAAAGAGGTGAATGAGCGCATCGCCCAGGCGGCTCACGGAGCGACGGATCCTTGGAAAGCTCTCGAGCTCGGGATCCGCGCCTTCCTCGACGTTTGCACCGCCCCGGACCTGCAGCGGGTCCTCCTCGTCGACGGGCCAGCGGTCTTGGGCTGGCGAGCGTGGCGCGAGCTCGATCTCGAGCACGGCGTTGGGCTCCTGCGCGGGGTCCTCCGCAGAGCCGTCTCGGCGGGTCAGATGGCTGTTCCCGACGTCGATACCGCAAGCCACCTCATCGCGGGTGCAATGATTGACGGAGCGATGATCATCGCAACCGCCTCGGGTCGGCCGTCGGTTCGCCGGCAGGTCGAGCAGAGCATGCTCGCCATGTTGCGAGGCTTCCGCTAACCCGTCGGCACAGCCTGCTTTTTGAGCCGCAGAACGCCCACGTAATAGGGAATCAGGCAAATCATCGCAGGCGACAGGTACGGATAGAGATACAGCGGCATTTCGCTGAGGCTCGATACCGGTATCAGACTCCGCACGGCGCTCAACGGCACTCCCAGCCAGCAGTAGACGAACATCGCCAGCCCTGCTCCGCGGCGGACCCAGCCACCGCGAATCGCCATCCCGGCAAACACTGCGCCAGCGAGATAGCCCAGAGGCAAACCAAGCCCCAGCAGCAACCGGCTGAAGTTCGAGAACAGTTGCAACAGTTCCGGCCATCGCTCATGCGGCTTGCCGATGAACGTCGAGCCTCGCATCATCCCGCGCACCGCCGCGTCCACCCACCACCCGACGAACATCAGGGCAAAGCACGCGAGCCCCACCGACCCGAGCGCGCGCTCACGAGTCGAGTCTAGAGCTGGAACCGTGGCGGCAAATCCGAGGAGCGTCACCAAGAAGCCCAGCGTCAATCCAAGTTGGTTGTATTGGGCTACGGCTAGGTATGTTGGATCCGGCGGGGCGGAGGGACCCGTCGCCCACACCAGGGCGCCGCCGAAGACCAGGAGCACGGGTCCCAGTATGGAGCTTGATTCGCCTCGTCGCTCTTGGAATGCCCCGTCTTGGTACAGACCCAGCGCGACGAACGCGAGATGCACTAACCCGCCCGCGACACCGGCCCAGAAATTCACGCCGTGGTAGAGCGCTGCTAGGAGGACGAATGCCAGCGGGCTGAACCAGAGATAGATCGACCCGACCTGCTGCATTCGCCGTCCACGCTACAAACAGGGCCTGCGGCGGTCAAATTGGCGAAAGGTCACAACCTGAACGGGGCCGGCCGCAATTTCGAAATGCAGCTGAGGTCGAGGGCCCGCGTGGCGCCGATCCTGAACAGCTCTCGCCGGATGGATCGGGTGCAGTCGTTGTCGGGAGTGTGGCCACCTCCGGGCACGACCAGGTGGGTGGCGTTGGGCATGAAGGACTTCACCTCCTCACCCCAGCGTGGCGGCGCGGCCGGATCGGTGTCACCGGATACGAGCACTGTCGCCACGTCCGAACGGAAGGGCTCGAAGTAGTTGGCGGGTAGCTCAGTCTTCGGCCATGCCTTGCAAAGGGCCATCTGGTCCTTGACCCGCCAAGCTCCCAAATAGCTTCCCCGTGTCGCCGGCTCGATCTCCTCGGGGCGAATGCGTTTTACGAACTCGTTGCAGGTGACGGCGTAATGCAAGCCCATTCTCGCACCGGCATAGAATCTGCGGACCGTGCGTATGGCGGTGTCGGCGAATTGGCTGAAGTCGCCACTCTTGGCTTGTTCGATGAGGTAGGGAATTTCGCGTGCTCTCTCGCTGGAATACATCATGACTCGTACAGCATCGGCGAATGCCTGTTCCGAGAGATGGACTTCAGTTCTGGCACCGGTCACGGGATGGCGCACCGAGGTGGGCACTGGCCCCCGATGCATGCTGGCCAAGACCGTGGAGAAGTCGTCGCGCCAGCGCGGATGCGTCGCATGACAGGCCGCCTCCTTGTCGCATTGGCTGAACAGCTCATCCAGTGCCTGTTGAGCCGCTTGGGCATGGTAAAGCGGCACGCGATTGGCCAGAGGGACGAGGCTGGTCAGATATGCGCTGCGCACGTGGTCGCTATGGCGGCGGATGTACATCAACGATGCGTAGGTTCCCATCGAGCCCGCTTCGAGGTTGATCTTGTCGTAGCCCATGGCTTGGCGGACCTCGTCGAGGTCTTCCACGAATGCCGCTGTTGAGTACTGGCTCAGATCGTAGCGTCGTTCCAACTCTCGGCGGCAAGCATCCGCGGCCGTCGGGTTAAAGGGTGCCCTGAGGTAGCCTTGCACGTTGTCGTCTGAGCCGAGCGGAGGGCAGTCCAGGCGATGGCCATCGCCGGTTCCGCGCTCATCCACCAGGATCACATCGTGCTCGTCGCAGTCACCGGAGGCGATCAGATCGGCCGCCGCCTCGGTGGCCGTCTCCCCTGGTCCACCGGTCAGGTAGAAGATGGGCCCCTGGTCAGGATGGGGAGTACGCGCGGGGATGAGAACGATCTTCAAGGGAAGCCTACGGCCCTTATGGATCCGCCGGTTCTCGAAGACGTCATAGACGCCGCAGCGCAGCTCTTCTTTGACGCCATGGACGTGGCAGGAGGTTAAGCCGATCCGGGGCGAGGCCGAATGCGAAACCGCCGGTTGAGCACCCGTGAGTGAGGCCAAGAAGATTGCGGTCGACCAGAAGATCACGGCCGCTGAAATAGCTCACTTCATCGTCACCGTCTTGGATCGGAGCGCCACGTGGGTTCTTCGCTGAAGTCCATGTCGATTTAGTGGCAGCTAATTCATCCTTCGCGTCAGAAAGAACAAGCGCGACGCCGAGTGAAAGGAGGAAGAACGTGGCTGTCTACGATGTGGCGATTATCGGTGCTGGACCCGGCGGGTATGTGGCCGCGATCCGTGCCGGGCAACATGGCCTGAAGGTGGTGTGCATCGACCGCGACCCTCGCCTGGGGGGCACCTGCACCCTTCGTGGGTGCATCCCCACCAAGGCGCTGCTTCACACCGCCGATCTTTACGAGGACGCGCAAAAATCCGGCGAGCAAGGCGTCAAGGTGCAGGGGCTCACGCTCGAGATGGGCGGCGTTTTGAAAAACATGGACTCGGTGGTGACCAAAAACTCGCGCGGCATCGAGTTCCTTTTTCGCAAAAACAAGGTGGACCGGGTACAGGGGCATGCGCGGCTCGCGGGACCCGGCAAGGTAGCCGTGTCGGGCGGCCCCTCGGGCGATCAGATCATCGAGGCCAAGCACTTGATTCTTGCGACCGGCTCAGCTCCTCGGCTCCTCCCGGGCCTAAAGGTGGATGGGCAACGCGTGGTCACCTCGGATGAGCTTCTTCAAAACCAGACGCTCCCCAAGCGATTGATTGTCCTGGGAGCCGGAGCAGTCGGAGTGGAGTTTGCCTCCGCGTACCAGCGGCTCGGAAGCGAGGTAACCATCGTCGAGATGCTCCCGCATCTGCTGCCTCTTGAAGACGAGGAGATCTCCATCGAGTTCGAAAAGGCGATGCGACGCCGCCGGGTGAATTCTCTCGTCGGAGCCAAGCTGGAGAAAGTCGAGGTCCAGGGCGAGGTGGTGAAGGCCATGGTGCAGACCGCAAAGGGGGTCGAAACCTTGGAGGCCGAAATGTTCCTCTGCGCGATTGGACGTCGAGCGGTTTCCGAGAATCTGGATCTCGAGAAGCTGTCGAACGTGAAGCTCGAGCGTGGATTTGTCGTCGACGATCCGAATACCCTACTCACCGGTGAGCCCTGGTTGTCCGCGATCGGGGACGTGATTGCGTTGCCCGGAAGGCCTCATCCGCAGCTCGCCCACCTCGCCTTTGCCGAAGGCGAATTCGTTATCGATCGGATCGCGGGCCTGAAGCCTCGCCCCATCAACTACGGCGTCGTGCCAGCGGCCACTTATTCTGAGCCGGAGGTTGCGTCGGTTGGCCTCACTGAGAAGATGGCGCGCGAGCGCGGCTTTGAGGTCAAGGTCGGCAAGTTTCCGTTCATGGCCAACGCGAAAGCGAGAATCCTGGGATCCAACGAAGGCATGGTGAAGATCGTCGCGGAAGCCAAGTACGACGAGGTCCTCGGAGTCCACATCATCGGCACTCGCGCGACGGAGATGATCGCCGAGGCATGCTCGCTGATGAAACTCGAGAGCACCAGCGATGAAATGGCGCACGTGATCCGGCCTCATCCGACTCTCACCGAAGCGATGACCCAATCTGCGATGGCGGTACGCGGCAAACCCTATGACCTGTAAGCAGGCTGCGACGGAAGGAGTGGGTGATGGGGGTATTGAGCGATTTCGAAGCAGCAACGGCCATTGAGCAGGTGGGTGAAAGCACCTTCCGCGCCGTTATCCCCGATGGCTGGCAGCAGGGGCGGGGCGCCTTCGGCGGAGTCGTAATGGCAACGCTGCTAAGAGCTGTTCTTCGTGCCGAGCCCGACCGGCATCGTGCCGTGCGCACGCTGGCGGGAGACATCTGTGGTCCGGTGCTGCCCGGTCCCGTTGACATTCAGGTCCGCGCACTCCGCCGTGGGTCAAACCAAAGCAACTTCGCTGCCGAGCTGAGTCAGGGGGGCGCCGTCCTCGCAATTGCAACCGCGGTCTTGAGCAAGGCGCGCCCGTCATCCCGCCAGTTCACGCGATCAACTCCTCCACCCTCGGAGGATTGGCGCAGCCTGCCCCTGCTGCCGATTGGGCCTCCGATGGGTCCGACGTTTGCGCAGCACTACGAATATCGTTTGGTGGGTCCCTGGCCTTTCTCCGGCCATCCGGTGCCCGAGACCGGCGGTTGGCTCCGCGAGCGGACCTTGCCCTCGCAGCTGGACGCGCCCGCGATCATTGGCCGGTTAGACGCGTGGTGGCCCACCTTGTTTTCCATTGAGTCGGGGCCACGGCCTGTCAGCACCGTGCAGTTCACCGCGGAGCTGCTGGCCGATCCCGCTTCGCTCGATCCTGCGCTTCCGCTCCGCTACCGTGCTGAGATGATTACCCTAAGGGATGGATTCTTCCTCGAAAATCGCGAGTTGTGGCACGGTGACGAGGTTGTCGCTTTGAACCAGCAGACCCTCGTGATCATTAAATAGGACCGACGATGAACGGATATTCCCGCCTGCCACTCGCCGCCCTCGCATCTTTGAGTCTTGCGCTTCTGGCCGCAGAAGCACAGTCCAAGGCCAAGAAGCCGCCGAGTGCACCTGGATCATCGACCTCGGTAGCAGCGCCCGTCTACTCGACGGATGCCTGCAACAAAGACGAAGAGTGCGTAGCCGCCGTGCCCTGCCACGCCAACGCATGCGCGTCGGTTACGCGCGCTGACAAAGCCGGTAACGAAGCAATCTGCACCATGGATTGCCGCGGGGGAACGGTCGACTGTGGTTACAACCATTGCGGCTGCGTTAAGGGACCTTCCGGTAAGAAGGTGTGCGCGCTGTTGCCCGGACCTGGCGCGAAGAAATGAGCCCGATCATCGCGAGACCGGCTCGCAAGTCCACTGGCGCGGGGCTCACACTTTCACTGCTTTCGCAAGGGCTTTGAAAAACGCGCACGTCCGGTCCTGGAGATCCGCGTGCGTGAGTCGCAGGACTTTCCACCCTCGCAAAGTGATCGCGTTGTAGCGATCGATGTCGCTCTCCCAAATCTTTCTTCCGGAATGGAACTGGAACCCCTCTGCCTCGACGATCACTTTCGCCTTTGGCCAGGCGAAATCAACGAAGCCGAGTACCAGATCGTCCGCGGTAACCTCGTACTGGCAAATTGGCTCGGGCAGGCTAAAGCGCCGGAACATTCGCAGGGCTTGACGCTCCAACTCGCTGTGCATCTCTGGGCTAAAAACGCCTTGCTCGAGCAGCCGCGCCAGGCGACGGGTCCCTGCCTTTCGCTCCGTCGGTAGTCGCCACAGCACTTGGTGAACCTCGTTGGCGCTCGAGATTCTTCGACGGAAGGCGTGCTCAATCGCTCGTTCGAGCGCATTCTCCGGACAAACCGTTGCCAGATCCACTAGGGTTCGCGCCGGGGATGTGAGCGGCACTCCATTCCGAATCCGCTGCATTTGCCTCGGAATCGCCGCGGTCCGATGAAATATCAACCAGTCGCAATGCTTGCGCTGGCGCGTTTCTCCACTCACCTCGACTCTGTCGAGTTTTGCACCGTCCAATTCCCAAAGCTGCGCCGCCGTTCGGTGTGAGAGGCACGCGCCTGGTCCGGCCCAGAGCGAGGCGCACCAGACCCTTTGGATCCAGCTAGGTTCGGCCCAGCTCATCCGCCAAACCCCGGGGAGCTCCCGCAACCACTGACCGGTTCGCACCCGCCGTCGAATTTGATGACGCGTGACGCGTAAGTTCTGCAATTGACTCCACGAAATCAGCCCGTGCTGGCGCTTCGCAATCTTTTCAACCTGAGCGTCGACGCTGTTCACGCTGGCCAGCAAGAAAACACGCCGATCTGACATTCGGGGTAACAAAAACGGCTGCCCGCGACCGTTTTTGTTACACGCAATGCCATTGCTGTCAGCGTTCGCGTCCGCTTGCGAAGTTGCACGAAGCGACTCAGCTCGTTTGTGGGCGATAGCAACGGCCGTGGCGCTCAGGCCTGAACGAGCTGCGGGGGGCCGGCTCGTGCCGTCGAATCTGCGGGTTCCAGTTGACGGAACGGTGGCAGGAGTCGGTAAGCCATCCGCCACGCCATCGGTGGAGCTATTCTTGAACCATGGTGCTCTTGCCATTTGAAAGACTCACGCTTCGTACCCAAATAAATTCCGATGAGCTCTATCGCAGACTTGCTGCGGCCGTTGAGCCCGTTCGATGGTACAGAAATCCTTTTGCCCGAGACCACAGACCGTTTGAAGGTGAGATCACCCCGAACAGTTTCAAGATCAGCCGAGTGATCCACTATCGAAATTCGTTCCTGCCGACCATAATTGGAAGCATCCGAGCGGATGAAGCTGGTTCTGCGATCGAAATGGTCTTGAGGCTGCACCTCTTGGTCGCGGTCTTTATGGTCGTGTGGCTCGGTGGTGCCGCTATCGGCTCAATTGTTGCGGCACTCGAGGTCTCGCGTGGCCATGCTTCGGCGGTGGGACTGATACCCGTAGCGATGTTAATTTTTGGCTACACGTTCATGCAGGCAGCGTTCGTATTCGAATCCAGGAAGGCTAAACGGTTTTTCGACGAGCTAATCCGCTGAGTCCTTCGTCGCGGGCGAGGTCTTTGGAGCCGCAGGCGTTGTCGCACCATGAAGTAAATCGTCGACATGTTTGTGAACATCAAGAGGGCATTCCAGATATGAGAAATGTCCACAATCTTTCAACGTGACCATGCGTGCATTTGCAATTGCCTGTGTGATGTGTCGGGCCGTAGCCACTGGGATGAAATCGTAATCGCCGTAAATGACCAGAGTCGGGATGCTCAGGGTCGTGAGCTTGGGAAGTAGGTCATACTGATCAGACGACCACGTGTCGTTCATCAGCCTCTCCTCGATCGCCCGCGCCTTGAGGATTCTCTCCTTGGTGAAGCTCGCCCTCAGCCTTGCGATTACGGTCTCCAGATGCTCGGGTTTTCTCAGCGCCGGCTTGAAATGAATGCGGTAGTATGCCGCGACGGCGTCGGGATCTCACTCCTTGTAGGGGGCGCTGGCCGCGACCGCTTTCAGTCGGTCCAGGTCGCCAGCCAATTTCCCGGCGCGTTCCTTCCGCAACTGCTTGTAGTCGTCCGACGAAGCCGGCGCAGGATTCATGAGCAGCAGGTGAGAGACCCGCTGCGGGTACCGAAGCGCATATTCGAGAGCAAGCACGGTGCCCCAGGAATGTCCCAACAACGCCACCGAACCGAGTTGAAAGTACTGCCTCACCTCCTCCAGATCTGAGATATCGGACGCGAGACTGACGTCTTCGGGCTTTACGCCATCTGCCGAGCCGCCACGCCCTCTCTGGTCATAGTAAATGAGACGGAGCGAATCCGAGAGGCGATCCATGTCCGGTACGAGATAGCTGTGATCGAAATCGGGTCCTCCATGGAGGACGATCATCGGTTGCCCATGCCCGACTTCGCGGCAGTATAGAGCTGTATTTCCGACCGGGATCCGGCTCTGACGTGGTGCGGCCATAGGCTTGCTTTCAAGCGCACCCGCAATATCGAAAGCCGATGGTGCCGCGTACACGGACACGACAGCGGGGAGGAGTAGCGCATTTCTCATTGGGCCAAAGTAGAGCCACCTCTTTACGCGTCGGAAGGCCTGACCGTCGAGGGTTCGATGAAAGTTCTGATTCCGGGTGCCACGGGAAGCGTGGAAGTCCCGACCAGAGCGAACGCGAGCGCTGCGGTGCTGACTGTCCGGTCCATCGCCCCCGCCCAGGGCAGCAGTATACGCGACGAGCGCGCCCGAGTGTCGCACAACGGGTTTACCGCACGGGATTCGAATCTTGCGGACTCCTTCGTCCTCCATTTGCAGTCCGGCATTTGTGCAGAGTTGCGCTGCACGCACGTGGGTGGCTGGGCGTGAGGATGGTTGCTAGCTCTGGCAGATGACAACTGGGTTACGGCTATGCCGGAAAGCTGGTCGGTCGCCTCAACGCGTTTACAACGCTGCCGGCGCTATTTTCCTCGCCGAGGATCGCTCGTTGGCCATCGTCTCGGTGGCTGAGGCAACCCCTAGCACCGAGCGTGAGCAGGCGCAGAAGATGCAGAACGGAACCAGTTTTCGGGAGCAAGTACGGTTCGATGAATACATCGCGCGTCGGCGTAGCGCAAAACGCGAAGCAGAAGGTCTTGCCCCGTCGACCGACTTGAATGTGTCAGAAGTGATCCGCTGAACATTCAAATGCTTTGCATTCATCTGGAAGCGGCAGTCGTCTATCGCGCTAGGCCACGGCGAGAGCTCGAACTGCCGCCACCGCTTTGTCGACTTCCTCGGGCCTATTCATCAGGCCGGCCGCCAGCCGGGCGTAGCTGACCGCATACGGGCTGGTACTCGCGATGATCTTTCTTGCGAGAAGCTTCTTGACCACTTCCTCCGGCTTCTGGCCTTCAACTTCGAAGCAGCAGATCCCCGCCGAGAGCGCCGCGTCGCGCGGAGTGTGGAGCGTCACCTGCTTGATCTCCGCGAGGCCTTGCTTACAGCGATCGTTGAGGCTGCGAATGCGCTCGGCGACGCGTCCGCGGCCCATCTGCTGGTGCATGCGAAAGGCGGCGCCGATCGCCCACTGGTGTTCAAAGGCGAGGAAGCCTCCGGGGGTGACGCGGTCCGCGGTGTTGGGCCCGCGCGGAGGACGATTTTCAAACCATGCCCCGTGCAGCTCTCTATTGGAAAATGAGGGAATGACCGGCCTGACGCGCGCCCAATTCTCTGCCCGCGCCCAGATGATGCCGGTTCCTCGCGGCGCGAACATCCACTTGTGCGTGCCTGCGCAGAAGAAGTCGCAGCCCATCTCTGCGATCGTCTCATCGACGGCTCCGAGACCATGCACGCCATCAACGACCAGTAAAATTCGATCCGCCTCATCCCGCGTGCGATTGATGTCCTTGAGCGCCTGAGCAATCTCGCGCACCGGCAACCGGACGCCACTGCTCGAGTGCACCCAGGTGATTCCGAGCACGCGCGTCGCGGGCCGAATGCCTTTGCGGACCCGGTCGACGATACCGTCCACCGAAGCATTGGCCGCTTCATCGTAGAGCGCGATCTTGCGCACCGAGGCGCCGTTGCGCTCGGTCGCGAGGCGGACGGATTCATGGTGTACGAGGTGGTCGTGAGTGGTGACCAGCACTTCTTGGCCAGCTTTCAGCGGCAGTCCTTGGTAGACGAGCGCCAGGCTGGTGGTGGTGTTGCCGGTGAGGGCGATCTCCTCAGGCCGCGCTCCCAGGTACGGAGCGACATCTTCGAGCACCTTTCGCTGCATATTTCCGAATTCCGGCGCAAACAGTCCCTGCTCCACCACAAGAAAGGGATTGTCATCGATTGCGCGCCGAAACCCATCGATGGCTGCACGGACGGGGGCTGGATGGGAGACGAGAAAGAAGCCCGCGAAGTGCAGATATTCAGGCGAGAGGACGAACTGCTGGCGGACACTCTCCCAATCGTCGAGGCGCGGAATCGGCGGAGTCTTGGCCTTCACTGCTGCTAGCAAGCCGCCCGGAATCAGTGCCGCGCCGATCGCCGCCCCGTTGGCTGCCAGGAAAGTTCGCCTCGAGAGTTGCATGAAGAGTCTCCTTCCTTCCGCGTGGGCGGGCACAATACACCCAAAAGCCGATCAGGCTCTCGGCTCCTCTCGCGTTTCGCGTGGCACAAGGTCAATTCTGGACTTGGCCTGCTACAACGGCTTGCGATTCGATCGCCTGGCGTTAGCTACCGCTGGAGTGGAGAGCCATGATCGACAAGGTAAACATCGCCGATAAGCTTGCGCGCTTCTCGGAGCACTGGGACCCCAAGATCGTCGGAGTGCTTAACGGTCAACACGTGAAGCTGGTGAAGTTTTCAGGACCCTTCACGTGGCATCACCACGACATTGAGGACGAGATGTTTCTCGTGGTGAAGGGACGGTTCCGGATGGAGTTTCGCGACGGTGAGGTTTGGCTCGAACCGGGCGAGTTCATCATTGTGCCCAAAGGTGTCGAGCATCGACCTGTGGCTGACGAAGAGGCTCAGGTGCTCCTCTTCGAACCAGCGACGACGCTGAACACGGGTAACGTGCGGAACGAGCGGACCCGAGAGAAGTTGCAGCGGATCTGAACGGTCACTGCCTCTGAGAAGTACCGGTGGGATCCTACGGATGATGCAGGATCAATTCTAGGGGCGTTCCTCTTTGCCCTTCTTGTCTTTCTTGTCTTTGTCGCGGCCACTCGCGGCCGCTTTGGGTGAGCCCCGGTTCGTGCCGGGCTCCTGCTTCACCGAAGTTGATGAAGGAATGGTGACCTGGCCCGGGCCATGGGCGTCAGGGTGTGGCGCCGCTTCTACGCGCTCGGGCGTCTGAGCTGACTTTGGGTTTGGAGCGGGGCCCGGGGAAGCCGCGACGGTACGCGGTTGATCTGGAGGCATATTGGGGCGATCCGGATGTTCAGGGTGGGCCGGCTGGTTGCCGTATCCTGGATGCTCCGGGCGAGGCGCCTGATTGGCAGCGGGTACTGGCTGCGTGCCCTGGCCGTAAACGGCACGGTTGGGCGGAGCAGCCTCTCGAGATGCTGGGGGTAATGCGTTGGGTGCGGCTGGTTGAGCAAAACTGTCGGGACGACCTGGGTGTTCAGGATGGACTGGATGCTCTGGATGCTCTGGATGCTCGGGGTGCTCGGGATGCTCTGGATGGAACGAAGCAGTGGAAGGAGCAGGCGCCGGCGGTGGAGCTCGAACCACGGGAGGCAGCCCAGCGGCCGCATGCGCTTCAGCGGGAACTGTTGTTCTCACCGGGCGCCCTGTTTGGGTCACTCCTGCCGGGGCGATGACCGTAACGTTGGTAACATTCGTCACATTCGTCGTGTTGAAAGTATTCGTTGTTTTTTGAATCACCATTCCCGGTCGGACCACAGGGGGTGCGCTTACCACGACGGCCGGAGGAGTGCCTATTGGAGCCGGAACAATGAGCCCGGTGCGCGAACCCGGCGGGGGCGGAACAAAGACCCCATTGGGCCCTAGCGGAGCAGTGGTGACGTAGCCCGGCCGCGCCTCGCTAACGGGGATGTACATGGTTGGAGGGGGCGGCGTGTAACGAGCCTCTCGAGACCAGTGGCCAGCAACGTAGATCACCAATCCACTTCGGTTCTCGTAATACGGCGAAACCCAGACGTATTGGGGTTGCGGCGGCATCGTCCAGCGGCCCAGAAACCACACCCATTGACCATCGCCCCAATGCCAATAACCGCCGACCCAAACGGCACCAGGATAGGGAATGGGCGGAGGAGGCTCGACGCGCATCGGCGGGGGTGCACACCGGATTGCGACCGGGGGCGGCGCCTCGATCGGCGGCTCCAGGTAGACAGATTCCTCCACCACGGGCGGAGGCGATTCCTCAATCGGTGGCGGCGCTGGGGGCGGAAGGTTGCGCGGCGGGGTCTGGACCACGATGCAGCCGCTGAGGATCAAACCAACACAAAAGAAGGCACCTCTCATTTGCGCTCCGTGTGGGGGAATGAACAACGCGACCGCGTTGTCTGGGTGAATTCAATCAACTTTAGATGGGCAAGTCGACTGCAGGGGGCGCCCACCTGCAATCAAGCCTTGCTCACGTCGATGCGCCAGCTACCGACGCAACACTCCGGCGCCATCCACCTACATGCTACCGTAAATGTAATCGCACTGAGGTCAGCGCTTCTCTGAAGTTTCTTCGCTTCCGACGCAGTGGTGGCACCAGAATAGACCGTCGGGATCGTACTTGCGCTTGATATCGAGCAGGCGCGCGTAGTTGTCGCCCCAGAACGACTTCTGCCAATCGGGTTCGAAGTAGTCGGCTTCGTTCACATACGCACCGGCACCGGGCGTGGCGCTCCGAATCGTGTTCATGGCCTCCGTCACCGCGCTTCTGGCTGCCTCGCCCTTGGCGGCGTCAGGCTCATGTCCCGGGACCTCGCGCGACCCGGATCCGGTTGCAGCGATGATCGCGAGGGCTGCCGCTCGGAAGACTGCCGGGTTGATTGATGTCTCGCGGTCGCGCCGGAGCGCCTCGGCTGAAGCTGCTGCTTGTCCCTTGCTGAAGTACAACTCGATCGACCAGTGCCGAGAAGCATCGAACAGAATGTGCGCGAAGGATTTGGCATTTGCCGGCTCGAAACGGTCAGCGGGAATCCAATGTGACTGGTAGGCATACCAGTAGGTGGCGACCTCACCTTGATTCGCTTTCCACCAAAACAGTTCGCTGGGTTGGTCTGGCCGTGAATCGAGCTCGATGGGCAAAACGGGATGCTGTTCGGCAAATTCCTTGTTCCACATCTTTCCGCCTGGAGTCTCCAAATAGCTGAGCGACGTGGTGTAGAGGTCAGGGCGCTTCTCAAGTTGAGCGAGAAATGGCCTCCACAGTTGTTCAGCGGCCTTGGCGCTGATTTCGTGGAAGCTCATCGTCACCTCGAGAGTGTTGTTTCGCCGAACCGTGACATGCTCTCCCCAGTCCTCATTCATCAAGGCCGTTCGGTAGAAGTCGATAAATCGTGTGATTAATTCGAGAAAGGCATCTGCTCCTTTAGCTTTGATCTCTCCGACAACGAAGCCGAGCGAGTTTGGCGCCGGGTGGGTTAGGAGGGTGACTCGGGTGACGACGCCATAGGTTCCACCGCCTCCGCCACGCAGCGCCCAGAAGAGATCTTGGTTCTGGCAGGCGTTGGCGATCCGAAGCGTGCCATCCGCGGTAACGACTTGTGCTTCGAGCATTCCGGCAGCTGCGATCCCGTACTTGTTTGACCAGCTGCCAAAACCGCCGCCCTGGATAAAGCCACCCGCTGCTCCGACGGAAGTACACCCACCACCTTGAACGTAACGCCCATGTTTCACCGTGGCTTCCTGATAAACCTCGAGCCAGCGCGTGCCCGCTTCCACCGTAATCGCGGGAATGCTCGCGGTGCTCGCCGGGCAGCCTTCGCCTACGAAGGAGTCGTGAATTGTGATGTGCCGCATGTTGTGCGTCCAAATGAGCAGCGAGTTGGGTGCCGTCGAGCGGCCAAGGTAGTCGTGACCTGTCGCTTTGATCACCAGCCTAAGACGGTGCTCGCGTGCAAAGCGGACAGCCAGCGCGATGTCCTGTGCATTCTCGGCCGCCACCGCGTAGTCACTGGGCGTCGCGTCCCACGCGGCAAGCCAGCCAAGCGACTGCGTGGCGCCAGGGTCGTCCTGAAGGGCGTACGGATTCTTGAGCTTCCGGAGCGCCACTGCGCAGGAGGGGCTAGCAAAGTCAATGCGGCAGGGAAGAAGTGGCGACTCAGGCTGTAGAAGTTTGCCGGTCAAGCCGGTGGCGAGACGCTGCCAGTCCGACGCTGACGGCCAACATTGAAGGTCGGGTCGGCAGCTGCGCATCGGTAGCGCGCTTGACTCGACCTCGCGTGAGCGACTGGTAGCGCAGCCGCTATTGAAAATGTTCGCGACCACAAGGGCGACGACCACGGCGTAGCGGTGTGATGAAAGCCATGCGGTTCCAAGTTCGTCGTTGTAGTCGCTGAACAATGGCGTCCCTCGGCAGAGGCTGTGGCCGGCCCTCTTAACATCGTGGCGGCTTCGAAGGCGCGGAAGATCAGAACAGCCGTTGGAGACGCATCCATTCGCCCCTTCCGGATTAGCGCGCGGTTGAGTGCAGAGGCTTTGGCTTGTGAGGCGTTTTTCGTCTTGGAGAGGACGTCGATTCGTCTTTGGCGGCAACTGGCCGCTTTTGTCTTGCCTCTAACGA
>Ga0126369_10000230_pt1 | contig 35670 bp, 45 predicted proteins | sample PanSoiMetaPlot_1_FD_109646 | JGI IMG/M metagenome (GOLD analysis project Ga0126369, IMG submission 109646) | Tropical forest soil microbial communities from Panama - MetaG Plot_1 | ecosystem: Environmental > Terrestrial > Soil > Tropical forest > Bulk soil | place: Panama | collected 2016-02-17
CAAGCCGATGGGCACTCGTACTAAGTGGCCGACAAACGGGACAGTTACAAAGACTCGCACAGGTTCGATAAGAATCAGGACAACGGGTGGTTCAATGAAGCCTAAGACTGGTACGATTGAGCTTGTGACCACTGGTAACACTAACGGTTGGGGATCATAATGTCAGTAGTCTCGTTCAACAACTATGAGGTATCACCACGTTTCGACGGCACCAAGTGGACTAAGGCTAGAATCAACGAGTCTGCTGCTAATACAGGGCCGTGGACTGTCATAGATACAGTAGACATTGATCCTGGGCCTGATCCTGCACACCCGCTTGATGTCTCGTTCACGACTGATAATGCTACGCTCACTGAGGGTTGGTATCTCGTTGAGTTTATGGATGCTGCGAATAACGTACTGGAGACTGATCCCGTACTTAACGCAACTCCTGAGTCATACGAGATACTTGCTGAACTCAATGACATCAACGCACACCTTGACGGTACGGTAGTTGAAGCAGACGCACAGAATACTGCGCTAATTCAGGTCAGTGTAAACAGGATAGTCAAAGCCTACTTGTCGCGTGTCGTGGATTATGCAACAATGGCGACGTGGACTACTCCTGAGACTACGCCTGACACTGTACGTGAGGCTGCATCATTCCTGATAGCGTCTCAGCTTTACTACGATCAAACCGCGAAAAGTAGCACAGTCATAGAACCTACCCACTATGCACAGTGGCTATACGATCATGGGATAGCACTACTCACTGGAATTGTTGAAGGCACCATCGAGTTGCCTGACACGGTGCCTGTAACGCCTTTGGAGTCTCTCACGGCTCTTGATTACTTCCCGGTTGATGCCACAGATCGTGCATTCACGATGGGACAGAAGTTCTAGCATGATCTTTGAAATATCAGAGGAAGGTGCGTTTCACGTAGCTGCGCTGCTTGATATAGGTGCCAAGCAGAGCCGTGATACGATGGTAGTCATGGAGAAAATCGTAGCTGACATGATGAGAGCGGAACGAGCTACGTTCTATGCTCAGGGTCGTCGTGGTGGAGGATCGTGGAAACCACTAAAGCCAGACACCATTAGAAAGAAGGGTGTTGGCTATCAGAACATACTCAGAACTGATTTGGCTAATCCTGGGTATTCCAAAATCGAAGGATCAAATAGCGTAGATACGCTGTTTAGATCACTCACCAGACCTGGGGCACAGTATCAAATCCTCAACGTTACCAACACTAGCATCAGGTTCGGTACTGACAGACCATACGCAGGAGCGCATCAACACGGTAGTTGGTTGAGATTCATTCCTGCTAGACCTTTCATGACTTTCCTACCATCAGATCAGGAGCGATGGAGTCGTATGATTTCTGAACATCTAATGGCTCCGTTCATAGCTGATGAGGGTAAGAGTGGTGCTAAGTGACTAGTACCATAAGCGATGTGTTCGGGAGAATGCTGTCTGCCTCACAAATTGAGGAAGCTGTAGTTGCATCTATGAGAAAGTGGTATCCCACGTATCTGAAAGAACAGGAAGCGCAGATGGGATTGCCAAAATCGACGTTCCCCATACCTGAGAACTACAGCGATAGAAACAAGTTTGACATGGAAGCTCCAGAATCGTTGCCTAAGATAGTAGTCATAGCTCCTGGCACAGTTGGTGCTCCGAGAAAGAACGGGAACGGTACATATAGTGCCGTGTGGAGACTCGGTATCGGTATAGCTATAGGTGCTGAGACTGAGGTAGAAGCGAATAGATTAGTGAAAGCTTTTGGTGCTGCTGCTCGCGGGCTGATGATGCAAAGCTCAGAACTTGGAGCTTTGGGTGCAAAAGACATAATCTGGACAGACGAGCTGTATGAGGATCTTCCGATACCTAACGCTGTTCAGCTAGTCAAGGCCGCAAGTCTCTACTTCAACATAGACTTCTATGATGTCGTAACTCGCGGTCAAGGCCCGGTTGTACCGGATCAGCCTCCGTACACAGTTGGTGAGTTTGAGACAGCAGACGTCGTACTCAACAAGGTTCCGATTACAGGTTAGAGAGGAGGTTACAAGTGGCAGACCAAGAGTATTACTTTGCAGGCGATCATGCGGATACACTTATTCAGGGCGATAAGTGTATTCCCATAGGTTCAGGTGATACGTTCACGTTGTCTCAGGAGGATCTGAACAACGGAGAAAACTCGCATATGTTTGAAGGCGAGTTTCCAGCTATTGCTGTAGTTCCCGAGCCTCAGCCTGAGGTTGCTGTTGAGGACGATACAACAACTACTCCCCCGAAAGGAGGTAAGAAATAGTGACGAACAGACCTGGCACTGATGTATTCCTGCTTGACACTCCGGGTACAATTTCTATTCCGACTAGTTCGGGTACTTGGTTTGTGGCAGGATTGTCTGATAGAGGCCCAGTAACTCCACAGCTTGTTCTGAGTCTCAATCAGTTCGTGCAGAAGTTCGGTACTCGTCAGTCGTACAGTGTTCTGTACGATTGCATCGAGGAGTTCTTCCGCGAGGGTGGCAACAGAGCATACATCGCAAGGGTTGTCGGCCCTGGTGCTACTAAGGGCTTTGTCAATCTAAACGACAATGCTGCTGCTATCTCACTAGTCGCAACTGCCAATGGCCCTGGTGCTTGGTCAGGCACATATAACGTAGCCGTCTATGCTGTAACAGGCGGTTTCGGTATTCAGGTGCTTGATCCCACTTTGGCAGTTGTTGAAGATTCTGGCCCACTTGTGGATCAGAATGCTGCTGTAGCGTGGTCTGCATACAGCAACTACATCACCATCACTAAGGGTGCATCTGCGAATAACCCGCAGGCTACTTCTGCAACTGGTCTAACGATGTCTGCTGGTAACGACGATAGAAACAACATCACCGATACTCAGTGGAACAACGCACTTCTGACGTTTGGTGATAACCTCGGCCCTGGTCAGCTTTCTGCTCCTGGCCAGACTTCTACAACGAGGCACTCTCAGCTCGTTAGCGCAGCTTACTTGGGTGGTCGCGTTGCTCTACTTGACTTGGTAGACAGCGCAACTGCTGCTACACTGATCGCCAACATACCATCGTACTCTGTAAGCTCACGCTTCTCTGCTGCGTTTGCACCGTGGGTCACAATTCCTGGTGTCACGGTTGGTTCAACTAGGTCTGTGCCTCCTTCGTGTGTGATCGCTGGCATGATTGCCTCTAACGATCCTAACTTCGGTGTAGATGCAGCAGCCGCAGGAAATCAGGGTGTGTCAAACTACGCGATAGATTTGTCACAAGCTGATTGGGATGACACTACACGTTCATCGCTTAACTCAGCGGGTATCAACGTCCTACGCAGAATGTTCGGTTCCATCAGAAACTACGGTTGGCGCTCGTTGGCCAATCCTGTAACTGATGCACAGTGGTTGGACTTTGGTAACGGTAGACTGTTCAGTGATCTACAGTCTGAGCTTGGTTTTATCGCTGAGAACTATGTGTTCAGGAACATCACACAGGATACCATCGACGAGTTTCACGGTGATCTTGTGAGTAACCTGATGGATCATTGGGTTGCTGGTGATCTGTATGGTGCCACTCCTGGGCAGGCGTTTGTAGTGGATACGAGTGCTGCTGTGAATACTCCGCAGACGATCGCAAATCTGGAGCTACACGCGGTATGCCAGGTTAAGATGACTCCGTTTGCTGAGTACGTGCAGATACAAATCGTCAAGCGTCAGATCGCTGACAATCTCGCGCCAGCCGCGTAAAAGGAGGTGGCTAATAAATGGCTGATGGTGGAAGGCGTACCAATCCTACCCGTCAAGATACATTCAAGGTAACGTTGAAGGTTGATGGTCTTGGCTACGGTGTATGGGATAAGAAAACTGGTGGTGAACTCGACTCTGATGAGTTGAAGTATCATCCCGGTGGTATGGCTCCCGTTATCTCTCTCGGTGGTAAGAAGCTTCCGGGTAACATCACGCTACAGCGTGAGTATGACGGAGATAACGACGGTCTGAACGTTGCTGAGCTATTTCCTAAAGTCGGTTCTGCGCGAGCTACCGTTACGCAGAACACTCTCGACTTCGATGGAAACAGCTACGGTAACAAGATCGTGTGGAAGGGCATTCTCAAGAAGGTGCAGGTGCCTGACGTTGATTCCGAGGGTAATGCTGCTGCACTGATGGAAATTGAAATCAGTGTAGATCAGTCGCCTGTTTCTTCATGAGCTAGCTAGGAGAGAGCATGGAAAATGATGAGCTAGTAGACGAGCCGAAAGAAGGTGAAGTCACCCCTGTGCGGGTTTCAGACAACGGGGACGCGCCTACACCTTTCGGTGATGCCTCAATCATGGATCTTCTGCAAGCTGATATACAAGAGCTTTCAGAAACCAAAGAGGTATTCATACCCGTAAAGGGTTACGAGCGTAGCGGTATACAAATCTGCTACCACTTGCCAGATAGAGGCAAGGAGTTGAGTGACATCGCTCGTAAGGTGGAACGAGAGATAAAGGATCAATACTCTCGTAACATCACTATCGCAATAGATACCATGATTCATCTGTGTTCGGGTATCTATTGTCAGCCAGGAGACACGCCTGAGCCTGTAATGCTTGATCCTGATGAAACTGGTGAGCCTGCACAGTTTGACGACAAGTTCGCTAAGCTGATGGGCATTGAAGGTCAGGTACATTCAGCAAGACAGGTTGTGCGTCGGTTGTTTAACAACAACGATATGGCAATCATTTCACACGCTGAGAAGTTGCAGCGATGGTTGCAGAACACCAAGGCTGACGTATCTCTCGAAATCTGGCAAGTTCAGGGGGAATGACTGAGCGGATCAAGGAAGCCGCACAAATGGCTGCTCTCGGCCTTGATCCGTTCAGATTCCTTGAAACGAGAGATATGAACGAACGAGTGATGCTCACAACTCTGTATAACGAAGTGTACGAGATAAGAAAGATCATGGATCACAACCTCGCTGTTGAAATCGCCAACATGGTAGGTCAGCTCTTTAAGAGATAATGTGGGGTAGTCTCTCATCCGCGCATCAAATCATGGTGCTTCTCTCTTTGAGAGGAACAGCAGAATACGATGCTAAAATGGCGGCTGCTTCTGCCGAGACTAATGCGTTCGCAAGGTCTTTGTTGCGAACTGGCAAAGCCATGACTGTCGCCACAGAACGAACGTGGATGCAAAATCAGGCATTGTTCACGGCTAGACGTTACCTGTTCTATGCAACTCTAGCCGTGACTGGCCTGGTTTTCGCTGTAGCTAAGCTTGGCTTCCAATACGACAGTACCGTACAGTCAGCTAGGGTGGCACTAAAAACGATACTACCGCAGAGACAGCTTGATGATGTAATCAACCGTCTATACAAAATATCAACCCTGTCACCGTTCTTGTTCCAAGACACGCTAGGTGCATTCAGGATGCTTTATCCCGCGTTCCACGCTGCTGGTATTAGCGCGAAAGACGCGATGGACACGATTCAAGCATCGGCCAATGCTTTGTCTGTTCAGGGTAAGTTGTCTGCCGGACAGCTAACTCGTGTAGCTGTACAGATGCAGCACTTGGCTAACATTGGTAGACCAACTGGTCAGATCCTAACTGCACTAGCTCGCGATGGTTTGCCAGTCTATTCTGCGCTGCGTAAAGAGCTGCACTTGACTGGTACATCGCTTACTGATCTAGCTTCGTCGGGCTACTCAGCCAAGCAGATAATCGAAGCTTTGAACAAGTATATGCTTACTACGGCTCCGTACAAAGGTGCGGCTGAGCGAATATCGCTACAAACTCTGCAAGGCAACTGGCAGATGTTCAAAGATATTTTGGCACAAGCCGCTGGTCGTGCGGAAGGTGGTCTGTTCTCAGGTCTGACCGCTAGGATAAAGAAAGTTAATCAGGCTCTAATACCTGCGTTTGCAGCAAACAAGCCAATCGGTATCTACATGATAGCGGATGCCATAGATCGTGCGCTGACTCCGAGAACTCACATAATCATCAACCTGTTTGTCCTGTTTGCTTCTACCCTCAAAATGGTGCTTTTCCTGTTTGGATTGTTCTTCGGTATACTGCAACTGGTTCTGTTCCCACTAGACTACTTTGCGAGTCTACTAGGACAAAACTGGGTAGCCATGAAAATACTGGGCGCAGCACTTGGTGTGCTTTTGTTCTTGTGGGGCTTAGCGAAAATTCGCTTAATGGCTCTCGCTGCACAGGAGGAAATCCAGATATTCCTAGTTTGGGCTAGTGGCGCTTCTGTTAAGGCACTAGCGTTTGCGACGTGGCTTTGGAACGCGGCTATGGACGCTGCCAACATAGCATTGATTTGGCTAAACACGCTGCTCACTTGGGAGAACGTTAGGATATGGGCTGCGACCGCTGCCGTGATTGCAATGATGGCTGCTACTTGGCTTTGGAATGCAGCTACAGATGCAATGACTGGCGCGATGATTGCGTTGGACGCTGCTATGTGGGCCAACCCAATAGGACTCATAATCCTAGCTGTTCTAGCTCTCACGGCTGGACTTGTCGTTCTGTATTTCAAGTGGAAAGCTTTTCACGATCTAGTGAATAAGACGTTTGGTTTCTTGTGGTCGCATCCGTGGGCTGCTACACTAATACCTATAGTCGGACAGCTCATACTCATGGCTAGAGTTCTACTTGCAATCTACAACAACGCGGCTAGAATAGCAGACCTCGCTAGTCACCCACTCAGACACGTAGAGAATGCTATTCATGGAAGAAGTGCACTCGGTACTGCTTCCAGTGTAGCTGGCTGGATTACCAATCCTTTCGGTAGTCTTGCTGGTGTATTAGGTTTCCAGCATGGTGGTTTTATCGGTCGTGGTGGTCTAGCATTAGTTGGTGAGCGTGGACCTGAATTGGTACATCTACCAGCAGCGTCAGTTGTGCAGCCATTCTCACGAAACATGATGGGTAGTGGCGTACTCGCCATTCATGTATATCCGCAGGACATATACCTAGACAGCAAGAAGATAGGGTCTGTGCTTGCCACAGCAATCACTGACAAGGAAGCAAGGCGGTAATGCCCGTCGATGATCCCAAAAATAGTGCAGCACACGTAACAATCAAGGGTGGAGGCATAACGCTGACTGTTCTGTTAGGCGATGGTTCTCCTGTTCTCACAGGTGGTGTGACTACGTGGGATACGGTGACTAGACCAAAGCGTACGTCTATGACTAGATTCTCTGGTAGAGCACCATTCGGCCAGGATATTCCAGTCATGTTCGATGGTCTTACGAATGATCCTCCAAACGATAATCAGGAGGATCGCATATCTAAGCTGGAGACTCTAGCTAGAGGCCCACACGTGGTTTCTCTAGGTGGAGTGGCTCTACACCAAGAACTTGATTGGGTGTTCTCTGGCATAGATTGGGACAATCAGCACACTATCTGGAGACGAGGAAAAAACGGGGCTTTCAGAATTAGACAGGCTGCCACTGTTCACCTGCTTCAATACATCAAAGATGTTGTCAGGAAAACACCAGCAGAACCTAAAGTCGGGAAAGATCCTAGTACGAAAACTACAGTACCAAAGGGCATGACTCTGAAACAGATAGCGAACATCGAGTTTGGTGATCCTGACAAATGGCACAGACTGGTGATTGACAATCCCATACTGACTATCCTGGGTCTTGACAATCCACGATCTTTCCTGCCTGCTGGTTTTGCACTAACAGTGTATGATGGTGCTATTCCGTTCTTCACGGTGCCTTAATGCCTAAGACATCAGCCGTAGACTCCCTAGATCCTTCGCATCTCGATACTGCGAAGCAAATGCAGTTGCTTGGTGGGGACGTTGATGTAGACGACTTCCACTTGCAAATGCGTAGAGGCGCAGGGATTCAGATTGAGTCGTCTATAACGAGTGCCATTATAGACCGCACGATTGATGGTGCCAGCTCTTTGACTGTTACGGTTGATGATGAGGTTAATAGGACTATCCAGCTCAGTGGTATGCTTGGTCATGGTGTGGACGTGAATCTTGATGGGCTTTACTTCACTCTTGTAGGAGTGAAGAAAACGGGACGCGCTGTGACTCTCACGTTTGAGGAACGTGAAGTCAATCTGCTGCGGAAATACAAGAGTTTCATCATGGCGCAACGTTGGAGCAAAAACAACCCACAGGGAATAACTCGCGCTCAGTTCGCTTTACGCATGATCCGCGAAGTGAAAGAAGTGGATCTAAAGTGGACTATCCCTGAGCTACACATACATCAGGCAGTAAGCGATCTTACCGCTAATCAGTATCTTATCGGGCCTGATCTACAGCCTACGCCTGGTAGTAATCAAGTGCAAGATGCCACAACTGCCATGCAGGAACGTTCAAAGGGAATAGCCCTAGATAACAGTCAGTTGAAGGTTAGGGGCGCTTCTGCACAAAGGTGGCAAATCAAGAACGCGAACATCATACTCCAAACGGGTGATGCTGCGAACGCTTCTCGTAAAGTCATGATTGCTTCAATGATGACTGCTATTGATGAGTCCAGCTTCTACAACTATCCCAAGGGTTATCCTAGTGGTACGGGGATATTCCAACAGAATCCTGCTTACTGGCCTGCCACAGCAAACATAGCCACTGATGCTGCTGCTTTCTTCAAGCGTTGCAAGCAGATGAATGCAGACTTCCCTAACGTGTCTCTAGCTACTCTGTGCTATCTAGTCCAACACAACAAAGCTGGTGCTTCTGCCTACGCTCCGTTCGAGCAGGAGGGTACTGCGTTCGTGAATGCTTACGATCATGTTGTAGGTGATAGCCAAGCCACACAATATGCACAGGGAGCGCAGATAGACCAGGGCACAAATCTGTTCATTCGTGGACAAATTTCAAAAGCTAAAGGTATGTCGGGTCAGTATATCATGACGCCCGAGAATAGCTGGAATTGCTTGCAGCGTATCGCGCAGGAAGTGAACTGGCGGTGTTTCATCGTAAGCGGGAGAGTCTACTTCATCAGTGAACACTGGCTATTCAAGAGCAAGCCGTTCATGACCATAAGTGAAGATTCTGATGGGATAGACTGGATTGACTACGACTACGATGAAGGCAAGCATAAGGCGACTTGCACGATTACCGCGCATTTGAAGCGTTGGTCTGCGCCCCCTGGTAGTACCATAGATATAACGGATATGGGGATCATCGACGGGAAGTATCTAGTCGAGGAAATCAGCAGATCGCTGTATGACACCATAGCTACGATCACAGCAAGTAAGCCACTACCTATACTTCCTGAGCCTGTGTCGCTAGGTGGTGTTCCTAGTGGTTTGGCTGGTGGTGCTGGTACATCTGTTCCACGCGATAGCTTGACTAACGCGAATCAAGTTCAAAAGACGGTTGTGGCGTTTGCTAAGTCTCAGCTTGGTGTACCTTATCAGTGGGGTGCTGATAGTCCTGGCGTTGCGTTCGATTGTTCAGGGCTAACACAAGCTGCGTATGCCGCTGCTGGTATCTATCTACCACACTACTCAGGACACGGTGGACAGTGGGATAGAGGACAACGGATTAAGGACAGAAGCGACTTGATTCCCGCTGATCTTGTGTTCTTTGAGGGTGCCACTGATCCTCAACACGTCGGTATTTATATTGGTGGTGGCAAAATGATAGACGCACCACATACGGGAGCTAATGTCAGAACTGAACCTGTGTGGGATTCGTTCGTAGGTGGCACACGACCGTGGGTCAGTAGGTAACACGTATGTCTACACTCAAAGACCTCATATCACGTAACGGCTCAGAGCAAGGCTTAGACGGAATCGGAGCAAACTCATGGTTTGGTACTGTCGCTGCTCCTGTGCCAGTCACGATAAATGATGAACTGTGGGTAATCATCCCTGACTTGAATATGGGTACTGAGTTTAAGTGGGGGCCTTGTCATTGGAGCAGTAACGTCATACCAAGCCTGGGCGATCCTGTTTTGGTGATATTTGATAACAGGAATCAACTGTGGGCTTCACTAGGTATACCTGAAACAGAGATGCCCATTGTATTTCCAGTAACCAGTGTGTTCGGCAGAACGGGAGCTGTCGTTAAACAAGCTGGTGACTACGTTGTAGCTGACATCACTGGTGCAGAGTCAGCAGCACACGCTGCCGCTACATATGCGCCCATCGCTAGTCCTACATTGACTGGTGATCCTAAAGCTCCCACAGCCGCGCCTGGTGACAATGATACGTCACTAGCTACAACCGCGTTTGTCCAAGCTGCTATAGCTGCATTGGCTGCGGCTGGTCTTACGACGCCTAGCGGTGTTGTGTCAGAATTTGCAGGTACAGCAGCACCGGCAGGTTGGATGCTTTGTAATGGTGCTGCTATATCGCGTACTACGTATGCTGCTTTGTTTGCTGCGATTGGCACAGCGTATGGAGTAGGCGACGGCTCTACCACATTCAACCTACCTAATCTACAAGGACGTGTTCCTGTAGGTAAAGCAGGCTCAGGGACGTTTTTGAATCTCGGTGCTACTGGCGGTGAAGAAACACACGTCACTACAATCGCTGAAATGCCATCGCACGATCATGGTGCCTCAGTTAGTGCTGTTTCAGCAGGAACACCAGCAGGCACAGTTTCACAGCCCACGTTTACTGGAACAGCTTCCCAGGTAACAAGCACAGAATCACAGAGCCACACGCATACGACTACAGCTACAGGCACAGTATCAAAACCAGGTATATCAGGTACAACTGCTAACGAGTCACCTGCTCATTCTCACTCAGTTACGGCGGCAGGCTCTCTTAGCGGTGGTGAGGCGTTGTTTGCTATCAACTACGCCACCAACTATACGCGCTCCGGTACAGGTATTGGTATTGCTGACTTGAACAGCTCTACAGGGTGGCTTTCAGGTGCTACTGGTGGCACTATCGCACAGATGCACGCAGCTATTACTACCGAGCCAACTTTCACTGGTAGTGCTGTAACGTCTAGCACTTCTGCACATGGACACGGAGTGGGTACGTTAGATGTATCGCAACCTACTTTTACGGGTAATGCTGTAGCATCAGGTAATGCTTCACAAACTCATACTCATACGATTACGGCAACAGGTACAGTGTCGCAGCCTACGTTTACTGGTAGCGCGTTGGGTACACACTCACACACGGTTACTGCACAAGGTGGCGGTGGCGCGCACAACAACCTACAGCCGTATCTAGTAATGAACTACATCATCAAGACGTAAGTGCGACAAGGAGAGAGCCTATGACAGCCGTTGTTCCGCACTTGAAGTTTCCGCCACAGTTGGCGAGTGATGGTCATTTGCAAGCTGTGGAGCAAGACTCCTACGATGACATACTAGGCTGTGTCTACGTGGCTCTCAAAACTCAGTTGGGTACGAGGCTTTACGTGCCTGACTTCGGAATCACCGACTATACGTTTATACAAGCTCCTATCCCCAATCCTCAACTCTACTCAGAGATTAGGAGTAGCGAGCCTAGAGCTACAGTCGATCTTTCCGAACAAGTCGATGATCTAATCGAAACCGTAGTCGTGGGAGTAAACAATGTCGGGTAGCCAATACATAGATTACCCGCTAGTAGCAGACGCCAGGGATTTGATGCAGCGTGCGTTTGACTACATGGCAAACAAGTTTCCCGGTTGGGAGCCTTCTGAGGGTCAGCTAGATACAGCTATCTTGGAAGCTACATCAAGCGAAGCAGCAGACATAGCTTCGCTGACTACCGGAGTACCGAAGTCTATCTATAGATACTTCGGTGCTACGATGATGGGCATAATCCCACTAGATGCTGTAGCAGCTACTTGTACGGCAACGTTCTATGCTGTGGATACCAACGGTTACATCATCCCCGATGGTACACAAGTTTCGATACTCGATCAGTCTGGCAACGCTGTACCGTTTGTGACACTAGGCGATGCTCAGATACCCGCTGGCGCTAGTCAAACCAGCACAGGTGGTGTGACATTGGTAGCGGTCGTGCCTGGGGCTGATTCGTCGGGTATCGGTTCTGTCGGTGGAGTAGTGAATCTGCTAGATATTCTAGCGTGGATAGATCACGTCACTCAGTATACTGTCACCATCGGTGGGCAAGATGCAGAAAGTGATGATGCCTACCTAAACCGTCTTACCATTCAGTTGCAGCTTGCGGCAAACCGCCCAATTCTGCCAAGAGATTTCGGTCTTATGGCATCGAATGTAAGTGGTGTGCAACGCGCAGTTTGTGTAGACGGTTACAACACAGCAGATTCCACGTATAACAACCAGCGAATGGTTACTATGGCTGCTGTAGATTCGCTAGGCAACGCAGTCAATTCCACGGTTCGTGGCAATATGCAGACTTACCTAGACGGCATGAGAGAAATCAACTTCGTGGTAAATGCGACTGACCCAACTTACACGAATGTTGATGTCACGACCAACGTGTTGGTTGCCCCAGGCTTCTCAGGCACAGATGTTCAGTTTAGAGTGCAGCAAGCTATACAGAACTTCCTCAGTCCAGCAACGTGGGGAATTGATCCTTCTGATGATCCCAACGATCCTGTGACTTGGAATAACTTGCCGAGTATCAAGTATCTGGACGTAGCTGCTGCTATCGGTGCTGTTCCTGGTGTGGCTTATCCTATCTCAGTTGCTACAGGACTAGCTGGTGGCGCACAATCCACTACTGATAAGACCCTCACAGGTGTGGCACCGCTTCCCCGCCCCGGCACAATCGTTGTAAACTACAGCCTCTCGTAAATGGCAAACAAGGCTATAACACCAACTACTCCGGTTCTAGCTACCTCCACTGTAGGTGGAAGGATAGCACTTGTATGGCCTGGTTTTGGGCCATACTTGGTACCATACAAAGCACCAACTGCACCAGCCACACCAGCTCTACCTAGTACAGATGACTTCGCTCACGCTGTTTACAATCAGCTGAACCTCGACAATCTAGTCGGTACTGACGACTGGATAAACTTGCTGACAGATCCGTTGTTCTTGAACGGTGTTGATGGTTGGACTTGTGATGCTAACTACACTCTTGCACAGTCCACTGAGCAGAACCTGTTTGGTCAGTATTCGCTGAAAAGCTTAAAGGCATCAGCCGGTGCTACTAACGGTAATGTCTACTGTCCTGTGCAGGTTTTGCAACCGGGTACTGTCTATACAGCGAGTGTCTACGTGTATATCCCATCTGCCTTCCCTGGTAGCTTTGTGTCGGTTGGTGCAGATACTACGTTTACGGGTGCTGTTATAGACAGCACGAATGCCAATGCTAACATGGCGACACGTAATAAATGGCAGAGGATATGGATTACGATACAAGCGGCAGTTGGAGACGTATCAGGACAACCGATCATAGTACGCTCCGACAACTCGATAATCTCTGGCGCCAGTAGTGCTATCTACATAGCTAGCCCACAGCTAGAGATAGCACCTACGCCTAGTGCATTCACTGATAACGTACTGTTCGCGCCAGCCAAGGTAATCACGCAATCGTTCATCGGCTCTATTGGTGCAGCTTTCGAGCAGATGGATGATCTTGCACACGCTAATCCTCAGTGGTCTAGCCTGCTTGACGTGAACAGGATACCTGACGAGGGATTGCCGTGGTTTGGTCAATTCACTGGTACGATAGTTGATCCTAATCTCGGTTTCAACGATCAAAGACAGCAGATACGTGCTAACCCAGGTTGGCATCGTGGCACGAAGGACGCTATCGCACTTGCTGTGCGGCCTTTGCTAACGGGAACCCAAGCCGTACAAATCGTAGAAAGAGATACAACCCCGTATCACTTCAACATCGCTACTTATGGTGCCGAAACGCCTGATCCCAACTTGGTAACGGTAGCCGTAAACAGAGTCAAACCAGCAGGTCTACAGTTTTCCTATACTGTGATACCTGGCTCGCCTGGAACAGCTACGACATACGCTAACCTATACTTCGACTTCCTATCGTATCAGGTAATCATGGATGAGAAGACGACGTATCAGGACGTTTACCTGCATCCGTAAAGGAGGTTAATGTGAGATGCTAACAAGCGCAAGACGTTCAATCTCTTACCCGAATCCTGATAGGTCTGATAGACCTGACGTTCCGTTGCATATCGGGAACATCATTACTGCTATTGATAATGATGTTATGTTTGTCAATGGAACGGATGCAGCTAGAGTAGCTGCTTCTCATCAGGTGGGTGGCGGTAAGTTCTGGTGGGCGACTGATACGCAGCTTATGTGGTATGATGATGGTACTACATGGAGACAGCTTGGCTACGCAGCGTTGGCATCACCAGCTTTCACTGGAACGCCTACCGCACCCACAGCAGCGACCGCTACCAATACAACGCAGATTGCCACTACTGCGTTTGTCAAGGCGCAGAACTATGCTGCTACAGTATTCGGCAGGAGCGGCCCAACTATAACGGCTCAGGCTGGTGACTATACAGCGGCACAAGTAACTAACGCTGCTGATAAGTCGAGTGCCGCTATTCAAACCTTCACAGGTGAGGTTGATGCAACTGCCCACGGTGCTACTGGTTTAACTGGTGCTACAGCCGCTAGTCGTTACGTTGGTGGTACAGCAGCTAGTGCTCCCGTAAGCGGAACGTTTGCTAAGGGTGACTTCGTTGTCACGCAAACGGGACATTTGCTCATATGCACTACTGCTGGTACTCCCGGTACATGGACTGATGCTGGTAGCGTGTCGAACTCAGTTAATACGGTGTTTGGACGTGGTGGAGCAGTAGTCGCGCAGACTGGTGACTATACAGTAGCTCAGGTAACTGGCGCTGCTCCATTAGCATCACCTGTATTCACTGGTGATCCGCAAGCACCAACTCCTGCGGCTGGTGATAACGATACGAGTATCGCTACGACAGCGTTTGCTCGTAGCCTCATGCCTGCTGGTGTAATTCTACCATATGGTGGTACTGCTGCACCTAACGCAGAATGGTTGCTGTGTGATGGTACTGCTAAGTCACGCACGACTTACGCAGCTTTGTTTGCAGCCATAGGTACAGCATATGGAGCGGGTGACGGCAGCACAACGTTTAACATACCAAACCTGCAAGGCCGTGTGCCTGTTGGTAAAAACACAGGAACGTTCGCTACGTTAGGTGCTACAGGTGGCGAGGAAGCTCACCAACTGACTAGTAACGAGTTAGCTGCTCACACGCATACGTTCACTGGTACGGCTATGGGTACGCATAACCATACTTTCACTGGTTCAGCTATGAGTGCACATCATCACGACATTTCGGTTGGTGCAGTTCCAACGCACTCACATACAGTGAGCGGTACATTTGAAAACCACAGGCACCATTTCAGCTATCTGCAAACTCCGACATTCCTCACCTATCGTACTGATGTGACAATGACCGCCGGTAATAAAGCTCTCACTGACATCGGTGGATTCACAGGAGCTTCAGGTGGTATTACGGGGCCGATCTATACGGGTACTGTGGATACTGGCGCTTCTGGCCTTTCAATATCAGGAACAGCAGGGCCTGTTTCAGCACCAATGCCTACTCTTACCATTCCTGATGTTTCAGCCGGTACACCCGCTGGTACTAATACGGCTGTTTCAGCAGGAACGCCCGCAGGTACAAACAGTCCAACAGGAAACGATCTAGCACACAATAACCTACAGCCATACGTAGTCACGAACTACATCATCAAGACATAGTTTAACAAGGAGAGAGAATGGAGCCTGAATACTTCAACAGCGATGATGAGAATAGGACGGCAGTTATCGCTGACGCTATCAAGGAATACTTTGACTGCCCTGACGATGAAATCACTACGTTCGTGCTTTGCTGCGAACGACGTAATTCCGAGGGGCACTTGTCAATCTCGTCTGTGTGGTCTGCTGTACCTCATTGGCATCTTAGAGGCTTTGTCGAGGAACTCGGAAATCACATAGAACAGCAGAAGAATCAGGAAGCACTAGCACAGATGCTAACGAGAGGTGAGGAACAGCCTGAATGAGAAGTAGGTTCAGACCACATGATTGGGTAGCTCTTGTTCTTGCTATCGGTTTAGTGGTGATAACCGTAGAGATTGGCATTGCTATAATTAGCAATGTTTTAAAAGCACACAACCCTACGCCAACCCTTAGCGAAAATGCCACTCAGGTTCTTGTTGGCACAATAGGTGGACTCATCGGTGTGCTTGGTAGTTACTTAGGCTTCTCAATCAAAGAGAAGGGAAGCGATGAACGGAGTGATTGATCGTCTTAGGGAATTATTCTCAAGAGGAGGTAAGAAAGTGTCTGCAACAGAAGAACCACCTCAGCAGCCCGAACCTGCGCCTGAGCCTGGAACTGATATTGAGCATGATGAGGTACAGGAAGGTGCTCCACCTGATGCGGTAGAAGGCCCAGAACCACTAGATGAACCAACCCACGATGATCTGCCAGAAGATGAGGATGATGGGGATGAAGAACTATAGACTTACCTCACCACCTATGCGTGGTAGCGAGGTAAAGACGATACAAAGCCGACTTGCTGGTCACAATCACTTCAAGGAGAACTACAAGCCAGGTAAGCTAGACGGCATTTTCGGTGAATCAACCGCTGTCGCATCTTACAGAGCTAAGTATGCACTCGGTTATCCGAGGAAAGACTTGACTCGCACGTATGGGCCTACGCTGGATCGTTACCTAACTGGTAAGGCTAAGCTTCCAGACGCATTTGTCCAGCGTCGTCGTGAACGCAAGAAGGCTGCTGCTGCGACACCCATAGGCGTTAAGGCACTTAACCGAGCTAAGACAAAGATCGGTGTTAGAGAGTCACCTGCTGGCACTAACCGCTGTGAGTTCTCTGTTTGGTACGGAGTCATTGGCCCGTGGTGTGCCATGTTTGCAACGTGGTGTTTTGATGGTGTAGGTAGCCAAGTCTTTGCCAGAGGTAGGCGGTTCTCTTACGTGCCTAACATCATCGCTGCTGCAAGAGCTGGTGGACAGGGACTATACGTTACTAACGCACCAAAGCCGGGTGATCTTGTCTGTTACGATTGGGACAGGAATGGTCTGTATGACCACGTTGGCATCTTCGAGAAGTGGGTAGGCGGCGGTAGTTGGAGTGCTATCGAAGGTAACACAGGTCACTCTAGCTACTCAAACGGTGGCCAGGTGATGCGTGCTACACGCAACCGTGGAATGGCTAACGTCGTCTTCATACGAGTAGTAAGATAATGACCACGCATACTGCGATCATTCTACTTGCCATAGCTCCGGTGTGGCTACTCGTCGGTTTTCTCATCGGACAGAGAATGAAATGACTTCTTTCAGAAACGTGCTCGCTTTCTCGGTGTTCGTCCTGTGGTCAGTCGTGATAGGTATCTCACTATTCACGAAAAACTATACGATCCTGGGAGTGGTAACACCAACGATTCTGACGGTGATTGGCTACTACTTCAGCAAATCACTGAATGGCAACGGAAGGAAGAACGGTGGCTCAAACCCATCTGCCAAGTAACTTCACTCACCGACTCCTATGGACACTCGGTGCCAAAGATAACAAGGAGAACAACCGATTCATCAACGCACAGATACGTTGTGAGGGTGGCACAGCTAAGTGGAATCCTCTCAACTCTACCATGCGGCTCAGTGGCTCGTACTCATGGACAGAGGAGAAGAACTACAACACCACGGGAGTTTGCAACTACCGCTATGGTATTGCAGGTGTTTGTGCTACAGCCCTAACGTTCAATCTACGTGACTACCAGGGCAATCTGTTGTTCCCAGGACTTCTCGCAGATTTCAAGGCTGGTACTAAAACGGCTGAACAGATAGTGAACGACAACATAGCTGAAATCAAGCTGTGGGGGACTAATCCAGACTTGATGCTACAGGTTCTAAAGTCAATGCCGTGAAAGGGGGTGTAATATGGGAATGGTAGAGGATGCTGCTAACAGACTAGAGGAAGCTGCTTTGGCTGTTAGCGAGCTTGACTTCTCACAGGAACAGGATGCTATCGCAGGATGCTTGAATTCGATTGCGTCAGCATTGAATTCAATCTCAGACGCTGTAGCGGCTGCTGCTAACGCAGCGCGTGAATCACTTGCTCAGTCTGCTGCTGATGCTGCACAACCGGCTGAACCACCGGCAGAGGGTGAACCGCCTGCTGAGCCAGCTTAAAAATGCTAGTTAGTATATAACTAGCTAAAAATGTTGAGGCCCACATCGCCGTACTCTCTCCCGGCTTCCGTGGGCCTCAACACTTTGTCCATCCTACTCAGAAGTACGTAGCCTGTGTTTTACTCCCTCCCCGTTTCACCTCCTTTGTGTTTTGTTGGTGGTTAAATCAAACCACACAGATGAGCAGTTCTAGGCCAAGGATTCCAACCACGCGCATGATAACCATTCCTGCCAGCTTGTAGTTGTGCCCACTTAGGCCAATGATCTGCTGTTCCCCATCTTCTGTAGAACCTTCTACCATATGCTTTCATGAAGTTTCTGTCCATTTGTAGTCCACCCCAGTAAGGCCAACCATGATCGTTCCATGCACCTTCGTAGCGGTGGATGCACAGTAAACCTCTTGTTACGTAATCTGATGCTTGGGCTGTCGATGTCGCCGCCAGTGTCGCTAGTATAAACACTAGCGAGCTTAGTGCGAGCAGCTTACGCAAGATTGACTCCTTTGTAGCTTACTAGGTGCCCTCAGACCAAGAGGGTAGAGCTAGTTGTCTATCTTATCACCTTCTTTCCTATAAGGTTTTTCTCGCGATTGACGAGCATGGGCTTGGTGTATCTACAATTCTCCCGTTTACACCAAGCATAATCATCTACTGTCCAAGGCGTTACATCAGTTCTGATGCCCCACCTATGAAACCCTAACTTGCAGAGTATATGCCCAATCATTTTCTTCCCATTTTTTCCCACGTCCATCCTGTTCCGCCCGGATTGTCGTAGTAGCTAGGATAGCCAGACTTGATCTGTTCTGATTCTGGCCTGGTATTACCACCCAAGTAAAGCTTTTCTCCTGACAGAGTTCTAATCCAAGTACGACGAGCGCGGTATTCCTTAGGACGCTGTATAGCTGAGATTAACTGCCTCAGCCGTATGCGTTCCTCGTATGTCATTCTTCTGTGTTACGCCAGTATTCGTGCATTACGGCGAACGGTTCCTTAGCTAGAGCCTCGTTGTGTTTGTATCCTGGCCCGAAAGTAAACCACTGGAACAGATGCCTTAACGCATCTATGCCGTGAGGTACTTTTGTAGCCATACCTCGCACTATATAGCCATGCTGCTTTAGCATCAGGTTCGTATAGTAGCCCTTGCCCTGTGCCGGGGTTTGTAAGAAACAGGCGCATTGGTGATCTGCGATTTCTGCGTACAATCGCGCAACTCCGATTAGCTGAATTGGGAAGTATTCTATTCCCGTTGCAGCCTTTTGATGTCCTCCCCGAAACTCGAAACTCTCTATAACGATGTATCTCGGTTCCAGTTCTTTGAGTCGTCTCCATAGATCATCTACCTCGTCCGTTGCTTGAAAGACTATGTAGTGAAGTTTCCCGTGTTTGATCCTCGCTTGTGCGTACCCCGTCATTATCCCCGGATCTATCGCTATTACTGTCGTCATTCACCACTTCCCGCGCTAGCATGAGGTCGTGTACGGTGTGCAACTTCTTCTTCGGAAAGTCCTGCCTTACTTTTAGTAATGCTTCTCCCACTTGTGTAGGATCTGTGTTCTGCATCTCCACCTCCCAAGAATATCAGAGCCAACACAAAAACTAGTGCGGCATACACGATCCCCAACACCAATACCACCACTTGCCAGCTCATGCGTACTCACTCATGTGTCCCCAATCGTGTCCGATTGATAGGTCTGCTGTATATGGGAAGTCCCAACCTAGCGACTTCTTTGGTGCAAGCTGCATTAACTCTAGAACCTTCTCAGCTACCTCAGTCGCGTACTTCTTCTTGACGTTGATGAGGATAGAATCGTGGACAGTTACGCGAGGCTGCGCGAACTGCCACATATCGGATTCTACCAACCAGTCCACAAGATCACACAATGCCCAGTTGGTGATGTTGGCTGCAATGTTCTGGGGCTTGAAGTTGATGAATTGTTTGACAAGGTGATCACGTGCGGATTCATCAGCGGGTATGACATAGCAGCGTCTTTTGTGGCCGAAGGGAGATTGTATCTCTCCTTTGGTAAGACACTCATTCTCTATCTCCTTCGTCCAAGCCCAAACGTCAGGAAAACGATCCCACCAGAAGTCAATGTATTCTTGCGCTTCCTTCTGGGGCATATGGTATAGTTGAGCAAAACTGTATGCACTTTGCCAGTAGGCGACACCGAAGTTGATGTTCTTCGCTCTAACGTACTGCTCATACGTGTAGTCCTCTCCATAGAACTGAGCCGCTACTTCCTTATGGAGTGATCTATCAGTGTCGAGATAAATGGACTGAAGATTGGTATCTCCTGAGAGTACGGCAATCGTTCTAAGCTCCGCTTGAGATAAGTCTGCGCTAAGGAATACGCACCCGGAGTCAGGGACAAATGGAGTTCTAATGTTTGGGAGTCCTTCTTTTGGTCTGGTGATGTTTTGGAGATTAGGGCGACTTGATGAGAGCCTGCCACTTTCCGTTCCGTGAATCTTAAAGTCAGAGTAAATTCGTCCATTGTAAGCTTTTAACACCAGCCCTTCTAGGTAGTTACCACGCTGCTTATCGAGAGCCTTGAAGTCATCGTAAAGCTGCGTGACTTGCACTACGCGCTTAGGATGCACGACGGTGGTATCTACCTTGTACGTTCCCGTTTGAAGTATCTGCTCACGAACGAACTGATCCGTCGATTGCTTACCTTGTCGCTCAACCTTGGGACGCATCAGTTGATGCTCTAACTTCCACTCGTCGTAATACAGCGTGTTCATCTGCTTAGGCGAATTGAAGTTGATCGCACGTCCTACCAGACCTTCAACGTCCCTCCGATAAGCTTCAAGTTTGGGCCAGACTTCCGCTTCAAGGATATTGCAAGCGGCTTCTGAATCGTAAGCAACACCTTCCAGTTCGATCCTAGCGAGAGCTTCTGAGAGTCGTATGAGCATAAGTCTATACGGCTTATCCCAAACGTTATCGTTCTTTGCCCTAGCCGCAAGGATTTGGAAAAGACTGATCGTTCCAGCTGTATCAAATCCGTTGTATTCGTAAAGATCAAGCTTTGCCCGTTTGATAGATCCAGTTGCGCTTTCAAGGAACTGTCCCGTTTTCTTGAAGTGTCTGACAGATTGCGGTTCATATTTAGGCCACCCTAACTCGTCTTTTAGCAGCCACTCTAGTGAGTGACCACCTGCTCCACTTTCAGGATCACCTGGACGTTCATCCAAGCACCACGAAAGCAGCATACTATCTTCGTCTACTCTTGCCGGGATTCCATGTGATCTGAGAACTTTAACATCATACTTTCCATTGTGCCAAAGATACGAGGCTTCCGAGGCTTGAAATCCGTAGAGTTCACGAAGATATTGTAGCCTCCATTCCACATTTCCACAGGGCACAACGCCGAACACCACTGACCGCTCAGGTCTAATACTGAAACCAGCGCATGAGATTCTGCCGGTATGACTCGGATCTTTAGCTGAATCTCTACTGACTTCGATGTCGGATCCAATGATAACTCCTTTACCGAGGTTTGAGATTTCATTAAGAACCTTCTCAGCCAATTCATTAGCTTCCTCCAAGTCATCTACCCACTTCACCTTAGGCATTTTAGGCTCAGGTAGCGGATCAATGGCTAGACGAAAATCTCTCACAAGCTCGGGAAATGTATGATCGTCACGAAGCACAACAGCGGGATTATTTGTGATAATCACCCGTTGTCTCTTTCCACTCCCGTTCACTCGTTCATGCACGTAGCCGCGATTGGCGCTAATGTTCGATTCACCTTGAACCGTCCAAGCTGCCTCACGACCACAAGCAATCACGGTGTCACAGTCTTTAATCTCATGTTCAAGACGTGGCTGACAGTGCATTATAGCCTTAGCAAATCCCTGCTCAGTACCATCTGATTGACAGAGAACTGCATTTGTGGCTAACACGTCATCCCTGGACGTTCCATGAAGCTGTAGTAAGTGGTCTAATACTCTACCCGACGGGCCTGCAAAGCTTTTGCCGTTTAACCCCTCGTAATAACCGGGTGAGCGACTTACGACCGCTGTACGGGCCTGTGGTGGCCCTGTGGTGGCTGCAAACGACCTATTGTAGAGCGGGCATCCGTCGCATTCAGCGTATGGTGCCTTAGGTGTGACTTTATTCTTAGCCGACATATTGTGAGTAATGTTCGATCATCACATCTACTCCACTACCTAGTTCATCCAGTGATCCGTTGTTGAAGATCGTGTAGTCTACCAAGTCAGGATCTATACCATCCTCACTCCTGTGCGGGTCTTTGCTAACAGCGGTCGCTCGTGATACCTCAACGTTTATACCATCAAGCAACGTGATACGCTTAGCCTCATTGTCAAAGCGTACATCACTTATGACAATGTTGCGCTCCGCATAGTAACCCCGCACAGGCAGTAGAAGCTCCACCCAAAAGTCATGACCCATTTCAGGAACATCACGATGAGCCTCAGTACCATACCGTTGTAGAAAGGTGCGAAACGTTAGATCGTGTGTCTCACCAGTCTCATGCACCGTTAAGCTGACTATCGCGTGTGGATCATTCTTCAACTTATCAACATGGTGGAACGGTATGTCAAACAGTGCAGCGACCGACTTCTTTAGCGGATCGGCGAACGCGCGTCTCTCGAAACCATGCTGCTTTACGAGAAATGCAGCGACCGTATCCTTACCAGCACCTTTGAGTCCTGTAAGTCCTATCAGCATTCTATCAATTCACCAATCGCTTCTTCGATCTTGTTGTGTGCCCGATCTAGGGACATAGTTATAGCACTGTTTCTAGCATCTACTTCTTCTGGAAGTGGGCCGATAGGCAAAATAATAAAAGCATCGTTTATACTGTTTTGTGCTGCTGTTAGTGACCACTGGATTTCCTCGACTTTCCTCCAGTGTATCAATCTATAGCGGCCAAAAAGCATCCCCGCCTCCTGCTGTTTTTGTTTTTTGTGCCAGTCCACGTTGAACTATCGTAATCAACACATCATCGGCTTGCTTCTGACTAAGCCTAAAACGTGTCATTAAGCGCGACCGCATGATGCCTGGGTTTTCTTCTATTGTAGAGACAATCTTCTGTAGCTTCTTCTCTGCGGCTCCAACACCAGCGTGCATGATTAGATCAACTGAGTTAGGCGCCCATCGTTGGACATAGTACGCAGCGTTGGCTACGTCGTCAGAGTTGATCGTTATGGTATTTTTCTTGCTAGGATGCTGTCTTGAAGCTCCTAGCAATACAGCCATTTTGAGAACACTATCGGATATGCGCTCAAACGTGGCGAGCGCGGCAGGTCTGCTAGGTTGATAACTAGCAGCTTCGCGCCTCATACCATCTTCTATTGAAGCAGATAGTTTCCAAGCTCTATCGTCAAGATCAGCGACGATGCGTGGAGATTGCATGACTGTCTGCCCACCGATCTTAGTGGGAACATCAGCAGCGTACAGTTCATACATATCAGCTACTTTATTTCTGAGCGCACTATGCTTATCGAGTATGGTTTGAATTGGCCTCTGCGTATTCCTGATGTTATCGAGATTAGCCTCTCCTGTGACGACCAGGAATCTAGGCAGAAAGCCAGAGATTACGTAATCTTCGGTGGTGTTCTCATAGACGTGATCTGTGATACCTCCACAGAACATGATGAATAGCGGAGAGTTCACCATGATTTCTTCCTTGCGAAGTGTGCGCTTCAATACTTGTGGAGCGTCATACAACTTCGTGAGGAACTCTCGCATACCAGCATGATACTCCTTCTTGTTGATTGAGGCAAAGAATCCACTTACCTCATCAATGAAGAATACGCTGGTCTTACCAGGACGTTGTTCAAGCGAAGTAACCAAACCTTCTGCTGTACCGTCAGTAGCTATGATGGTATCGGTATCAGCCAACATAATCAAGTCCCTAGCCATATCCATAGCTGTCGTCTTGCGAGACAGTGTTGAGTCTCCGAGAATCAAGCCATATAGATTAGGCACGATACCACTTGCCTTATGACGCGCTGGCAATCTCACAGAAGTTGAGACTACAGATGAAAGAATCATGAAAGCGGCAAGTTTGTGGTATTCGGGAACTGCGTCTGTAGCGTCTTGTGCCCAATCGAGATACTCGTCTACAAATGTCTCGCTTGCTGGCTCATCTATGAAGTGTGGCATCTTCAATGGCTTCCACTCATCAGGGAGATTCATGCCATTACGTGATGCCTGTGCCTTTAGTATCTCTTGCCAAAGATGTTCGTCAGGTCTACCGTCCCGAGCATACTTATTGCTGGGAGCAGACTTAGCTACGACAAATGTTTCTTCCACTGACATACCGGCAGTTAGACAGATGTGGTGTAGCTTCCACAATATGCTAGACCAATCTGCACCATCGTCAGGCTCCTGAGTGTAGGTAGCCTCAAAACGAGTACCACGTAGCTGATTCTGATAGTGATACATAACCTGCTCGACAGTGGGAAGATCATCGTCTGTAGGGAGTGCAATATCTACTGGTTGCGTAGGAGCCAACAGCTTCTCAAACAGCAGCGGTGGTGCCTTGACTTCTGACGCATGACGTAGATGTATCAGTTGTGGAGGATCGTGCTTGTAGTTGTACGTCAGTGGTACACGTAGAAGTTGTACCATATCCCACCCTGATGTATCTGAGCCAGTGTGGTAAGCCAGCCTTCTACTGTATTCCTCAGCTTGTAAGGGGGCGATAGTAACTGACAAACGCCAATAAGCCTGCCAACGTCCCTCGCTACTCTCAACTGAGATAGGAGGCGTGAAGTTGTCTAACGACCCAGGATCAACGTTATCTAGGTCAGCCCACAGAAACGAGGATTCCAGGCAGTTTTCCTTCTTACGTTCACGTTTGTTTAGCAGCGACACGCAGAAATAGAGATTGCGCTTGTTCTCATTGACGAGAATAAACTTCTCAATCTCTCGCCAATCACCTGGCCACTCGAAGAACCTCTGTTTGAATGAAGCTCTTGGTGAAATCATTTCAGTAGTGGCTAAACACAAAAATCCCTGTTGATCTTCAAACAGAAGTTCAAAGAATTTTGCGCGAATCTCTGATTCACTGGGCTTCATAATAAAACAGGGAAGCTAGGAGGAGGGCACCTGTCTAACTTCCCTAATAGGCCCGGTAGGAGTCGAACCTACGACCGTCGCATTATGAGTGCGCTGCTCTAACCACTGAGCTACGGGCCTAACCAACCTGTTTACTCTCTCCCTACAGGATTTGTACCTCTATCTACGGATCAACCACCACGACACAAGTGTACGTACCGGGCTTCAATCCGTTAGCAGTTACAGTTGCATCCTCGACGTTCCCACTTGGGGAATCACCGATGTTTGCAGGAGTGCTGTCCTTACAAGTGATCTGACTCTTAGTGCCACCACTCGCTTCGGACTTCGCCTCAATAGTCAAGTCAGTCAGAGGCGTATCACTTGCAGCGAACGTTTCACCGATATACGGATCAGCCGCACAAGTGGTGTTGGTATCCACCGTGACCGAATGACCACTACTGTCATCAATGGAGTATCCAGCAGGTGCAGCAGTTTCCGTTACAGTGTAACTACCGAATACCAAACCATCAACACAGACGGTTCCATCAGCACCGGAGGTTACACTATTGGAATAGCTACCAGGGCCAGTAATAGAGAACGTGGCTCCTGCAAGCGCCGTACCCTTGCTAGAAGTCTTACTGATCTTGATAGCACCCAACTGCTGGTTATTGACATACGTACAGGTAATGTCATCACCAGGATTGATGTTAGCAGTAACCGTTCTACCGCTAGTGCTAGCATCAGCCGCAGCACCAGTACCCGTACAACTCACACTATCGAATGCGAATCCCGAAGGATCTGCACCTTCAGTGACAGTATAAGTACCAGTGTGGAGATTGTCATACACCTGCGTATTACCAGCCGAGTCACCACTGGAGTTACCTGCGTCATTCAAACTGAACGATGCACCATCCAATGCTGATCCTGCTGGCCCTGTACCAGTGTAAGTAAACGACTGGTCAAGTCCTCTAGGAGCAGTATGCTTGATGATCGTCAGCTTACCACAGTTGCTGAAGTGCAACGACACTGGTGCGATGAAGTCCTTAATCTCAGACGTAAACGAAGTCGAAGAACGTGACTTCACATACGCAGAGTTGAAGGACTCACAGGAGTTAGGTGGAATGATATTGGCACACGCCATATCAATCGCAGCCTCACCAAACTGTTGTGCGGGACGATTAACAGCAGGGTTGCCACCGAGATTCTCGGAAACCTGCGCTGCGTTAGTCTGACCCTCAGAACAGCTAGATGAGATAACTCCATCATTCGTCCAGCTACTACCATTCCAGTGGTACTTAGTCAGCGTCGGAGTATTCGATCCACCCTGGAATGCATAGTTAATGAGTAGATCGTTTACAGTACGAACAAGCAACTTCGGCCCTGGTGTAGTGAGATCAGGCTGTGCTTTCGCATTGATCTCAAAGTCGAAGTTTACCGTACCCGACTGATTCTCGCGTGACCATGCAAGATACAACATCTGATGACCATTAGCGAGAGTCTCGCCCGCGATTGCAAAGCGAGCTAGATCGGCCTTTGAGTTAGGAATAGAACCGGAGACAACGGTAGTTGCTACGTTATCTTCCTTTGCACCCTGACCAAAGGAGTTATCTGTAGTGCCTGTTGGCTTATCTACACCAACAGAAAGATTGGGCGCGTTTACCCAATCGTGATTGCCTGCTGTGTTCACCACGAGGTTTCCATCATTTCCCTCGAAGTTTGAACCAGTGAGATTAGCACTCGCACTAGTGACATAGAACACCACAGCAAATACCGCAACTGCTGTGATCGTTGCCAACGACAACCAACGTCGTTTACGCACAGTACCTCCTTGTGATCCCCCCTGGGATTGAGGTGTGATACTGGGCGAATTAAAATGGGCGCACTACTAAGCCGTGTCATTTAAGTATCCCGGCGTTAAAAGGAATACCCCACATCATCATCTTAGAGTACGCTGTCTCCTGCCGTGACAGCCTCACCAGCAGGCTTCACAGACTTGACAGGATTGTTATACTCACCTTCGATGATGTTACCCTGACGATCCTTCTTCGGCTCCTTGCCGATAGTCACGACACACGGAGCTTCGATGAAGTTATCGAAGTCAGGATCGAACGTCTTGCTTAGCACTTCTTCCTCAGGCACACCAAGAGCGATGAAGAAGCGAGCAAGCATACCCTTCATCTTAGCTGCCTTACCCTTGTCGTAATCCTTCGGAGGAATTACGAACTGTACCCACACACGACGGTTCTCGTATTCCTCATCAGTGATCTTAAACTGGCACTTAACGATCGGAGTACCAGCAGGCATCTTACCCTCACCACTGAGATTCTTTACTGCATCCATCGTGATTTCTACAACTTCTGCGTTGTAGCGTCCAGGCTCCAAAGGATCAAAGCCTTTCATATCAGCATCGCTGAGATTCAGCGGCCCTGACATCACTCACCTTCTTTCTTCTCGTCTTTAGTCTCAGGCTCTAGTTTCACGCCTTCTACGATGTCCCACATTGAAGTGAGACTTGGGTTCTCTAGTGAGTTACCGAGAACCTTTGTCCTATCTTTACCTAGGACACGATCCGAACCTACAACTTGTAGCGTTCGTGTTATATCACCTCCCCGATTTCGGGCACGATAGTAGCCCACAACGTCAAAGAAACCTGGGACTTCGCGCACAAGTTTGCCAGCAAAGCCCGGACGATACTTGTCAGGTTCGTTGTCCCGTTGATCTATACCCAAAGCACCTGTGCAAATGAAGTGGCATGGCAAGTCTTTGAAAGCGCGGGTGATGAGGCGGATATGATTTCTGACAATTCCCCACTCTCTAGGCGAGGGAACGTCAATATCAACACGATCCGGGTTACGGTTATACGCATCTTTCATCACCTTCCGCATATCAAGATCAGCTAGCTCAGTCAATGAATCAATGCCCATTGACTTCCACGGCAGTTTCCCGTTTTCTATGCTATGGTACAGCATATTGTATTTGTCCTCAACCTCAGAGATTGAGCGTACCTTGATGATGTCGATACCTGGCTTATCACGCAACGTCATCATGCCACCCTCAACGTCGAAGATAAGCATAGGTCGCAAACGCTCATCATCCTCTGCTGTACCAAGAAAATACGTCTTACCTACACCCGGTTCACCGTAGAGAAATATGTTCATCCACTCGACAATCTCCACAGGTGATGTAACTTGCAGTTTCGCACGTAGCTCGTCACTACCAGCATCTTTCACCTGTGCGGGTTTTCTAGTTCGAGCCGCTGTTGCCATTCGTTTCCTCCACTCTACCCGCAACTTGAACGTGGTATCCGTTGTCCACACAAATCTTTGAGAGTTGATACATAGCGTGTGGAGTGCAGAGAGCTATCCCGTTTACAGTATACATGGCTTTAGCGATGTTACTAGGACAGAACGTACAATAGCCAGGACGTGTGAGTACGCCAAGCGGCCCTTTGTGTTCAAGTGATTGCGTCGTCCTGTTCTGTATCGCTTTCAGGCGTTGTATCGTCTTGTCGTCCAGCGGCACTATCATCCCCTTCTTCCACTAGTTTACCATCCTCGTAGATTGGCACATCGCTGAATATCTTTCTTGATGTTGCTATCGCATCGGCGTGATTTTGATAGCCTTCTGAGCTAGACACAATCTCGTTGTTTCCAGCGATACGATGGAAATACCACAAACCTTCTACACCCCTGAAAATCTCCACTCTTTCACCAGTAGGCATTTACCTGTCCTTTGCGTGGTGGTAGTTGTTCTCTACGAGAAACTCCCAATCTTCGCCAGCCTCCATAGCCATGCAAGGTGGGCGGAATTGACAGTTGATGCAATCCCACGACTTTCTAAGATTGGGATATATCCTGATGTCAGGATTGAGCATATCAAGTGCTTCAAGATATATTCTCTCACCTGCCGATCGAAGTTGGTGCCTGTTACGACGGACGAGTTTACGTACAAAGAACTGCTCGTCTCCAACTTCTCTAACCCAATCGAAATATCCCTGGTGTTTCTCGTCAAGATCCATGTAAGATATGTCTGCGTCACGCATCCATTCCTGCAACATCTCAAACGTGGTCGATTCGTTGTTTCTATCGACACTGAACATACCTCCACGAACTGTCGTAGGAGGTTTTGGTGAAGCTTTACGAAGAACGTTGTAGATCAGTTCTTCCATAGGTTCACCCGCATGAGGCAAGTCATAGTAGGATGCTTCTATCTCAGCAGCCCACAAATACGTAGTAACTTGCTCGTCACTCTCTAGCTTCAAGTCAAGCTCGGAATCCATCTTGTCTGCGGTCTTATGATCTATCAAGCCAAGCCTACCATTAGGCTTAGCATAGAACGCATCAATACGACCGCGACTATGGACTTCCAACATCTTGCCATAGTTGGGTGACTGTTCTCTTACGTCTCTAGCTTTGAGGATACAGTCATTCTCGTAGTCCCATATAGGAACAGAGAAATCATGCTCGGCTACGATAACCTCGAAGCCGTCATACTCATTAGCGAAACGTTTGTAGTTCTCCAACATACCGATACCAAGCTCACGCATCTCAGTAAACTCATACTCGTCAGCATCGGGAAGTATCTCCTGCAAACCTCGCACCAGAAACACGTCCAATCCCGGCGCATTATCTGCGTCGGGCACCCTTATGGGTGATAGATCGTAAACCTTATCCAACCAATCAGCGGTAACTGTACCGCCCATCCATTGAATATCAAACCATGTCTTGAAAGCCTCTACAGGATCACGACGTAAGCCTGGAGTATACCAGCATTCCAGTCCGTAGTGAATACCTGTACCTAAAAAGAACGGGTGGTATACACCACCAACGTCAGCCTTAATAGTTAGGCTTTGTCTTGCTGGACTAGACCAATCCCACTTACGTCTACAAGCTTTGAATGTCGCCCTATCCGAGTTGTGAATAGGGATGACATCATACTTGCTAGGGATTTCTGGCGGAGTCCAGACTGGTGCTATTTCGGTGGAAATAAAAACTTCTCCCGTTCCTGCGATTTCCCGCTAATTGGCGGGACGTGAATGGACTACCCTATCACACGCGGGAAGCCGTGTCAAGCACTAGTTTTCTCAAAAGCTACGACTCTGCTAGGATCTGGTGAAACGGCATCAAGTAGAGCATGAGTAGCTTCGGCATCTGACTCATACGTACCGTACAAGTGCCAGCCAACGAATACCTGGAAATCAGTCTTACCAGTGATCGGATCGTAATGCGGCTGAGTATAGTTACCGCCCAACTTCATAGCTACGCCCTCCCTGCTAGCTTACGAAACATATTGCGCCACTTCTGCTCACTGTGAATTGCCGCCTTTAACATCTTACGTGCCAACGTATCGTTATGGCGCAACTTCCACAATGCAGCGATCGTGCCTTTAGCCTCGGGTGTTAGACCTGACGGCTTAACGTTTAATGGAGCCTGATTCGACACCGTACAGTAGCCTCATCTGTTTGTTAGCGGTTTCTTTGTCAGGCATACAACCGTGAATTTTACCAGTGTCAGTATTGACAACGGCATACGGTTTGCCTGCTGGACACTTGCTAGATTTCATTACCTTGTAAGGCATCATCACCGCCTTAACGATTATCGGGGGAGTAGCTGGCTAGGTGACTACTCCCCCGATTTTTTAGTTACTTACGAGTGCCCGCCGATAACACCAGATCCAAGCCGCAGTTTCTTTGTCATTCAACCACCCCCTCAACAAACACAATGGTTGGTAAGCTCAAGAAAGTATGCGCTAGGTTCTTTCTCGTTGGAATATCGAACAGAAGTCCAACCCCGCATAGTACCAGCAGGTTCCAATCTCACGACTAGTTTGACACCACGCGCTCCTGCACGTCGTCGCATAGACTGTAACGTACAGAAACTACACCTAGTCAGTTCACTCAAAGGAATCACTTTCCATCCATCTTGTGTAGGCTGCTACGTGTTCAGGATATACCTGACTGATGATCGTGCGGTTACGTTCATCAGCTTTAGCGATAAGCCTCAGAAGCTGTGCGCTAAAGTTACTACCACGACCAGCCATTATCTGAGCAACGTGCAATCTATCGTATTCAGACAGTTTACCAAAGATCACGAGTAATCTTCCATGTGTCGCTTGGCTACCATATCAGCCAGCTTCACGATCAGCCTGCCACCAAGCGAACCAGCAGCAACACTGATAGTTCTCTGACCTCTGCCACTTACGGCATAGAACAGTTGAATGGCGTGACGCCGATCGCGTGGAATGGTCAGATGTATGACATTGATGTCTTTGCCTACAACCTTACGATGTCGCATAGCAGGGTCAGGATACATTTTTCTCCCGTTTCTTTTGTTCTATCACTTCGATCAATCCTGTGCGGCGGTTATGTTGAAAGAGGCGCCAAGCAAGATAACGTGTAACTTCTCCACGATTATTGATGTTGCCTTTGAATCCATCATTGAGAACGAGAGTCTTAACCTCATGCCATTCTAGCATCCCTGACATGAAGTTAGCCTCATCTACGTTATCTTGCTTAGTCGCCATTTTGCAGCTCCGCATCGTCAGTCTCGTCAGCACCGAAGATTGACTTGAACCAGCTACCCTTCTCTTGCACCGTACCCAAGACACGATAGTCCACTGTGCCTTCTGCACGAATGTAGATTAGCTGTGATGCTCCGGTCTGACCAGGACGATAGATACGACCGATAGCCTGCTTGTTCTTAGCTGGCGACCAATCTTGATCTAGGAAGATAGCCCTGTGAGCCTTAGACAAGTTGATAGACTCACTACCAACCCCCAACGTACAGAGAAACACCTGATAGTCACCAGTCCACCACTTCTCATGCCATAGATCGTAACGCTGCGTCTCACTCATATCCGCAGTTAGATGCAGATACGTGATACCAGCTTTCTCCAATCGCTTCTTGAGCAACTGTAGTGGCTGCTTGAAGCAGGAGAATACGACCACTTGATCCTTACGCTCACTATCCCACTCTAGCGACTCGATGATTTCCATAGCCGCATCAAGCTTTGAGCTAGGCTCAGTTAGTTCGACTTCAATCACACGACGTTCTTCCTTATCAGACCACTCATCACGCAGAACCTTAGGAGTTGCCACACTGATCTGCCTCAGTCTAGTTAGCGCAGACAGAACAGTAGGACTATGCAACGGAACACCCTGAGCATCCAACGCAGACAGATACTTCACGATACCGTCATACATCTTCTGCTGTGCAGGGCTGAGACTTACAGGAACGACAGTCTCAATCGGTTCTGTAATGTCAGGGAAGCATTCAATCATCGTGCGACGAATGCCGACACGTCTGACAAGTGCCTTAAACTCATCTTCCTTGTCAGGCTTGATACCCACGATCTTCTTGTAACCTCCTACGAAGTCCTGTTCGCAGAAGTAATCGCGGAATGCCCAGTAACCAGTCCCACCCACGATTTCAGCATGAGGACTGTTCTTACGACCACTGTACGTGAAGTCAAGCAGACTCCAGATTTCAGCGGGATTGTTCACGAATCCAGTTCCAGTCATCACAAACTTGTGAGCAGACTTTAGCTTCTTGATGTTGCGAGTCCACTGACTGTCAGGATTCTTGATCCTGTGTGCCTCATCCACGAAGATAGCATCCCAATGCTTAGTCATCAGAATCTCGTTTAGTGGGTGAGTCATCTCATACGTACCATCTTCTTCACCAGTCTCAGGATCGACGTGCATCACGTTACGCATCATAGGCTTACCCTTACTGTCAAGCCTAGGCTCGCCATTCTCCCTAAAGACCTGTTCTTGAACAGGCTGTGGTAGACACTGACGATTGGTGAAGCAGTTGTAGTGAGCAAGCACTACAACCGGACGGAAGTAGAGAGGATCAGGAAGCTCAACCTTCTTGTTGTATCGGGTAATCACCTTACCACCCAATACCATCTGGAATCCTTTAGCTGTAGCAACGAACGTATCCCACTCAGGTAGGACTTCGTGCAACGACTCCAGATATGCTCCCTTACCAGTCTTAGTGGTAATCACCAAGACGCGAGGATTAGGGATATGCCTTAGCTTTGTCTCCCAAAGCCACTCAGCAGTAGTAGTTTTGAAAGTACCCATTTCATTCCATAGGGCACCTTCATCCTGCTCTGCCAGAATCCCAATGTCATTGATTTGGAACTCTGCCTTCTGAAACTTGCCAGAGGGCTTAGGCTTCAAGATTGGCTGTCTTGATAGACTTGCCTCCAACGTTCACCATCCAATCTCCCGTTAGGATATATGATTGTGTGTGGTACTTTACGCTTTCGCGCAAACCTGTACGTTGCCCAAGTACCTGAACGTAATACCTCAGTATCATTCTTTGGGCCAACTATGATATAATCGCTTGCTCGCACAATGTCCTGATTACGAACAGAGTAGGTCTGTGGTGTTTCCATTAGATCACCACGACATAACGCACGATGCTTACTCTGGACAGGTGGGAATATGCGAATCTTGTAGCCGATACCCTTAGCTACGTCGTGACAGATTGCATCCCAACCTTCACAATCACCATGTGCGAGCCAGCACTCACCCTTAGGAGAGTACCGATTGTAAATCTTTTGGAGTAGGACACCAAGTTGTCTAGCCTGTGCGGGTGTTATCTTCTGGACGCTTCGCGTACCAGTCACACCTACCGTTATTGCGACAACTCGCTTAGCACTATCGCTAGTGCTGTCGTCTTGGTGTGTCCTTTCTTCTGATACAGGTATATGTAGCGACGACTGTATTTCCTACACTCCTTTGTCTTACGACAAAACACAGACGCGCGTGGGCCGTGTTTGATAACACCGCCGCATACTACACACGTAGGTCTGTGCCCGTTTTTGGGATCAGCAAGAATGCTAATCGCTTGTGATACATTATCTGCTTGTCCCGTTACTATATAGTGTTCTAGCGAGTTAGCATTTATCGCTAGATACCCTACGTGTGGATTGTTAAAGACGACTGGCTTACTACAGTTCTCACACCAGCCTGTAAACTCGTCTAGTTGATCTACTGACGTACCACAGTTCGGACATACTTCCATCTGTGATAACTGTGGCGGGTAGGGGGAGCGCAAATGCCGCAGCTTCTGCGCTACTCCCCTAATCCGCCAGGGTCAGCATTTCGGTGGAAACGGGAGAAACCACCGAGCGCGACGAACTGATGGTAGCACAAAAGTTCGTCTGCGTCAAGGGGATATTCGTGACACTTTCACGACTTACGTTATCAGTGTCAAGTCTCCACCACCAACGAAGCTCACCATCAACGATAAGCTCCACAGGAATATAGCCACGATCGAATAGACTATCTACATAGTCCTCGCCCCAAGTGGCTATTTCCTTCTTTATGTATTCTTCTGCTGTCATATTAACAGCCCCCTTAGTAGAACGGTCATGTTATTGAGATACGCATTCTTCCTGATAAGAGGTAACGTAACTCATCCGGCCCGTTCTACACTTTATGGGTGTTGTGTCCCATACTGATACTCACTATTACTTAGGTTCCTATGCCTCATGGGGAGAATAGGAGAATAGTGAGTATCAGTATGAGAGTCACGCAGGTGCCCTACGTGACTCCCATACCTTAACTGAGTTAGATCACTCAGCCTCAGCACCGACAAGCTCGCGCACCATCGCGGAGTTGATGAGGAACACATCATCACCATCCACGATAACGTCGATCATATCGGCACCATCAGGAGCTTCCTTCTTATCCTTCGCATTCTCGAAGCCCTGCTTGATAGTCGTAGCCTTCTTATCCTTCAACTGAGGCCACGTTTCCTTCACGTCCACGCCGTTCTCACCAGACTCCAGAAGCTCTGCGAGAAAAGCAGTATACAGACCCTTCGTGCGCCGCTTGGCATAGATTGCGGCGATCTTATCACTATCGAGTGCCATGAACTTCCTTTCGTTTTTGTTGTCGTTGTGTGTTGCTTGTGGTTCTGTAGCTGGTTTGCTACTTGGCTTTCGTCTTTGACGTGCCAATCCTTCTTACCTCCCGTTCTAGTCGAGTTATACGTAACTCGAAGTCTTGCAATACCTTCGCTACGTCTAATCCTCCCTTCTCTAGCGACTCTCTCCAGGCTGCAAGAGACTTGACACGCCTCTCAACCTCTACCACCATTGTAGCAGACGAGGTGCGTTCTGTCAAGTGTTCCGGCGGGAGAAGATCACCCGCTGGCAATTCTCCCGTTATCTCGATTATGGTAGGTTGGTGTCTATTGCCAACTTGAATGATACGTACAACATCATACGCTAGCAGTAACCGTTTGATCCGCGTATAGCTTGCGTTACTCGCTCCCGTTTGTTTAAACAGGTCGCCGATCTTACCAGTGAATACCTGCTGACCATGCTCATTCATTTCGGACTGATCCCGCAGTAGCTCAAACATCATACGAGCCTGAGCAAGCCAAGCAGGTTCAGTTGCGTTAGCCACTTGCTTCTAGCGTAGTTTGGTCAGGGTTGCTAGCAAGCCAGCCGTCGAGGAAACAATAGCGACACATGAATACCCCGTTTACCTCGCTTACCATAATGCCGCTTTGTCGAGGATCTACACAGTTAGGATTCTCACAACGAAACAACTC